>OCTX011984254.1_pt1 | contig 11478 bp, 12 predicted proteins | sample 1539691 | NCBI WGS metagenome assembly OCTX01 (sample SAMN02144231, study PRJEB22623) | gut metagenome | biome: sheep rumen | host: Ovis aries | place: New Zealand | reverse complement strand
TTTAATTAATTATTACTTAAGTATAATATCATGAAACTGGATTACCATCAATGAACCGGCTGTTGACGAAGAAAGCATATTCCGATATTATATTTAAGCATAACTAAAATATAAAGGAGGAGATTTATGGATGCATCTACAACGATGGGATTTATCTCAATAATCCCACCCCTTGTTGCGATCATATTGTCCTTTTGGACAAAGAATACGGTTATTTCTCTAACCATTGCGTGTTTGATTGGTACATTGATGGCAGGGCAGGGTTTGTTAGGATTGCCGACCTTATTAAAAGAAAGCTTAGGAACCACTAGTTTCTCATGGGTGATGCTGCTGAATACCTTTATTGCGATCATCGTTGCTTATTTTCAGAAAACCGGAGCTATTCAAAGTTTTTCCATGAAGATCCATGACCGGAATCTGAGTCGGAAAGGGGCACAGCTGATGGCCTGGGTATTAGGGATGTTTGTATACTTCAGTGATTCATTCAGTCCTTTGTTCGTGGGGACAACGATGCGAAGCATTACGGATAAGGTGAAAATATCAAGAGAAAAGCTGGCCTATATTGCTGATTCTACTTCAGCTCCTGTCAGCGTACTGGTACCGATTACCGGCTGGGCAGCTTATTTGAGCGGATTAGCGGTAGGCATCGGAACAATCGTAACTGAAGAGGATGGAGCCAAACTATTTTTACGGGCTGTTCCATTCAATTTCTATGCGATCATCGCGGTTATCTTTGTCGGATTGATCGGCTCAGGAATTATCAAAGATTTTGGTCCGATGAAAAAAGCAGAAAAAAGGGCAGAGGAAGAAGGCAAGGTATTGCGTGATGGAGCTGTCCCTTTGATTGGTAAGGAGCTTACCGAAATGGAGGCATATGATGGATTTCAACCTCGAGTATTCCTTAATTTCATATTGCCGGTATTATTGATTATCGCTATCGCCCTTGGAACCTATATTACAATGGGTTCGGCAAAAACGATGGAAGCTTTCTTGTTTGTGATTCTTTTTATGACCATCAGTATGCTGATCCAGGGCATTCCATTTAAAGAAGTCATGGATACGATGACACAAGGGATCAAAGGAGCTGTGCCGGCAATCATGCTCTTGGCTTTGGCGTATTCTATCAATGCGCTGAGCAGAGACATGGGAACTGCCAACTATATTGTATCGCTTTGTGAAGGATTCTTGTCTGCGCAATTGCTGCCTGTCATTATATTCTTGATATCTGCTGTTATGGCTTTTGCTACAGGATCGAGCTGGGGAACCTTCGCAATCTGTATGCCGATCGCTTTGCCATTGGCTTTTGCATATTCTGACGGTGCATTGACAACATTGGTATGTGCCTGTTTTGCAGCTGTAGCCGGAGGCGGTGTGTTTGGCGACCATTGTTCACCGGTTTCGGATACAACGGTGTTGTCTTCCACCGGAGCGGCCAGTGATCATATTGATCATGTGCAGACGCAGCTGCCATATGCATTGACATGTGGGATCATCGCGGCAATCCTGTATCTGATTGTTGGTTTCGTCGCCGGATAAGTTCAGAAAATAGAAAAGAGCAGGATGCTTTTGCATACCTGCTCAATTTTTATTCTTCCGATTGTATTTTTCGAAAATTCCAGGTGTTCTGTGCTATTTCTTTCAGCTTTAAAATGTCAGTTTCGCTAGAAGCGTTGACAGCTGCCGCAAAAGTACCTTCCACCATCGGACAATCTGCCATTTGCACGAGATCGTCATCCAGGTCTTCAATGACCATTTCCGTCGTCATTACGCCACTGCCTAGATCTACGGTGACTAAAACACCATCTTCGGCTTGTTCTCTGACTTTCTCGATAGCCTCCATAATTTTTTCATAACTGGTTCCAAACGAACCATCATCCAGACCGCCGGCTGGTTCCATTGGCACACCATGAGCCATTTGGCTTGCTAAATGAATAACACCTTCCGCTAATTGCTGACTGTGGCTAACCGCAACGATTCCAATCATTAGAGTCTCCTTTTAGTAAGCATTGGCAATTGTCTTCAAAAGAATGGTAAAGGAAGTGGCACCTGGATCCTGATGTCCGATGGAACGTTCACCTAAATAACTGGCTCGTCCTTTGGTGGCAATAATCGATTTTGTATATTCCACACCTTTATCCGCGGCTTCGACACCAGCTTGTAAAACACTATGAACATCTTTGCCGTCATCGAAAGCTTTCTTCATAGCATTATTTGCCGGAATCATCGCATCCAGCATTGTCTTTTCGCCTTCGACTGCTTTTCCGCGCAGCTGGACACCACCGATAGCGGCATCCATGATGGCAAGAAAGTCATTGATATCAATTTCTGATTTTCCTTTAACAACAGCTCCGGCTTTCATAAAGGCGGTTCCGTATAATGGACCGGAAGCCCCGCCAACGGTAGAAACAAGAACCATTCCGGTTTTTTTCAATACGGCATCAATGGTCTTATCTTCCAAGGCCGGTAATTCTGTCTCAACTTTTTTAAATCCTCTCGCTAAGTTAATCCCGTGGTCACTATCACCGATAGCTGCATCCAGATCGGTTAAAAACTGTGCGTTTTCAACAATAGTATCGGAGATAGAATAAAGTAGCTGAATTAATTTTTTAGTATCTGTCATAGAATTATCCCAGTTTTATAACACCTTGAATGCTGGTGTATCCGCTGTAGCATCCAGCAATGCTTTCATTTCATCATCCAGCTTCAATAACGAGATCGAGAATCCTTCCATTTCAATACTTGTCATGTATTCACCGACAAAAGTACGATATACGTTGATATTCTTTTCTTTTAATACATCAGATACATGGTTGTTTACAATAAACAGCTCCATTAATGGAGTACCACCGCAACCATTGATCATAACCGCAACATCACTGCCAGTATAGTCAAGATCTGCAAGGATCTTATCTAGTAACTGATCGACGATCTGATCAGCTTCCTGTAATTTTTCTTTGTGTGTTCCTGGTTCACCATGGATACCGATACCGATTTCCATTTCATCGTCAGCCAGTTCGAATCCCGGTGTACCGGCTGCCGGCACTGTACAAGGCTTAATTGCCATGCTCATGGAACGGACATTTGCGATAACCTTTTCAGCGACAGCTTTTACTTCCTCTAAAGAAGCCCCGGCTTCTGCTTTAGCACCGGCAATTTTGTGTACAAATACAGTTCCGGCAATACCACGACGTCCGACTGTATATAAAGAACCGTCCACGGCCACATCATCGCCGACAATAACCTGATCTACCTTGATGCCTTCGTCTCTGGCCATATCCGCAGCCATTTCAAAGTTCATAACATCACCTGTATAGTTTTTGATAACCAGTAGAACACCTTCCTCTGTGGCTACAGCCTGGATGGCTTCATACACTTGATCCGGTGTAGGTGAAGTAAAGACCGCACCTGGAACAGCTGCATCCAGCATACCGGTTCCGACATAACCCGCATGTGCAGGTTCATGTCCGGATCCACCACCGCTGACCAATGCAACTTTTCCTTCTTTTTTATGAGCACGTGCTAAAACATCAGAACCTTCTACTCTGTAAACATATTCAGGATACGCTTTTACTAAGCCTTCGATCATTTGGTTTTCAACCTGATCCACAGCATTGATTATTTTTTTCATCTTGTGCCTCCATTATTTAAATTTGATGAATGTTTCTTGTCGCAATGACATCCACACCGGTTCCCGCTGCGTTCTTTACCAGCACATCTCCGATCTTAACAGGAGCATGAGCAACGGCCGCATCAATATCTTTCATGATCTCAAAGATTTTTCCTTTAGGAATGTCATTGGCGGTTTTTACAGAACAACGTTCTTTGTCACCCCCGATAATACGTACAGTGGATGTAACGATGCGGGTCGGATTGACAACTTCCTTACGAGCATAAATATCACCACGTGGACATGTATTTCCAGAAACGCTTAATACTTCGTTTCCTTCCATTTCCACAGTTAGCTGACATCCCATAGGGCAGTTGATACATGTAAGTTCTCTTTTTTCCATATTGAGTCCTCCAGGTTAATCCTTTTCAATCTTAATCGTAATGGTCTTCAGATCCGGATATTCTTCAATCTTTTTCTTCTGAAGAATGATCTGTTCCATTTCTCCTGGCGCCATAATGCGTTTCTTATTATGCATGATGCGCTCATCATTGAAGTAAACATTTACATAACAATTTTTATATACATCACCTACACGGAAACGTACAGTCAATAACTTATCCATATTTTCCGGATCAATTGTAGAAGGGACAGTATATCGTGCACCCGAGGTGGCCACCAGCTGGATATCATTGCTTCCTTCGTGAGCCTTGCATCCGGCATTAATATACTTCACGGCGTTTTCGCCAGCTCTGGATGCTTCTTCGGAAACATAATCTACCAGGTCATGTACGTGCAATACGTTACCACAAGCGAAAATACCAGGGATGGAAGTTTCCAGCGATTCATTGACGATCGGACCACTGGTAATATTGCTCATATCGATGCCAGCAGAACGGGATAATTCATTTTCTGGAATCAATCCACAGCTCAAAAGCAGAGTATCGCATGTATATCTTTCTTCTGTTCCCGGAATCGGACGACGATCCGGACCTACTTCGGCAATTGTAACAGCGGATACATGGTTTCTTCCTTCAATATCCACAACAGTATGGCTTAATTTTAAAGGTATGCCATAATCATCCAGACATTGAACGATATTTCGTTTCAGACCACCGGAGTAAGGCATCAGTTCGGCAACGACTTTCACCTTTGCTCCTTCCAACGTCATACGACGTGCCATGATCAACCCGATATCACCAGATCCTAAAATAACAACTTCACGACCAGGCATATATCCTTCAATATTGACAAGGCGCTGCGCCGTTCCGGCAGAGAAGATACCAGCTGGACGGTATCCCGGAATATTGAGGGCACCACGAGGGCGTTCACGACATCCCATAGCTAGAATGACAGCTTTGGCTGGAATTTGGAACATACCATCTTCACGGTTCATCGCTGTTACAACTTTATCAGCCGATATATCCATAACCATGGTATTCAGCTTATATTCAATTCCTAATTCATAGACTTGTTCAATAAAACGATATGCATATTCCGGTCCGGTCAGCTCTTCTTTGAATGTATGTAAACCGAACCCATTATGAATACACTGATTTAAGATCCCACCTAATTCATGATCACGTTCGAGAATCAGAATATTATCATTTCCTGCTTTTTTTGCAGCGACAGCAGCAGCTAAACCAGCTGGCCCACCACCGATGATTACGATATCATATTGTTTCATTTTGATTCTCCTTTCGTACGTTCAAGCACAATTTCAGAACCAATGTCGTTCTTTTTGATTTGTTCCATCGGAATACCTAATTCACGATGCAGGATCTCCATAACCCGTGGACTGCAGAAACCAGCCTGACAACGTCCCATACCTGCACGTGTACGACGTTTTACACCATCCAGACTGCGAGCGCCCAGCGGACGATGGATCGCATCCAGGATCTCTCCCTCTGTGATGGATTCACAACGACAGATGATCGTACCGTAAGCCGGGTTCTTTTTGATCAGTTCATTTCTTTCTTCAATAGAAAGATCGGCAGTCGCTACAACATCCTTGCGTGTAGAGATCCAATGCTCTTTTTCTTCCAACCCCATCTTATCTCTTAACAAGTTACCGATGTATTCACCGATAGCCGGGCAGGAGGATAATCCAGGAGATTCAATGCCCGCACAATCGATGAAATGCGGTGCATCTTCCACTTCACCTAAAATAAATTCATGATTGTCTTCATGGGCACGTAAGCCGGCAAAAGAAGTAATTACCTGGCGCAAAGGGAGGTTCTTTACGCTCATGGTAGCTTTTTCGATTACCTGATCCAAACCATCCTGGGTGGTAGATATAGCTTCCTTGTCATCCAGATCAATGGCTGTTGGACCAGCCAGGGTATTTCCGTGAATCGTAGGAGCCACCAGGATCCCTTTACCAAATTTTGTAGGCTGCGGGAAGATCGTATGTTTAACAAATCCGCCGGTCGTCTTATCAAGAAGTAGATAGTCACCACGACGCGGACGGATGTGGATCTTGTTATTGCTGACCATGTTATGGAACTTGTCAGCATATACACCGGCCGCATTTACTACATATCTAGTTAAGTATTCTCCGTTATTCGTACGGATATGCCAGATGCCGTTTTCATCGCATTTCAAGTCTTCGGCTTCAGTATTGAAGCGGAAGTCTACCCCGTTGACATTGGCATTTTCTGCTAATGCGATATTCAGTTTAAAGGGACAGATGATACCGGCCGTCGGGGCATAGAGAGCACCAACGACTTTGTCTGTCACATTCGGCTCGATTGCCAGACATTCATCGTGATTCAGGATCTTCAGATCCGGAACGCCGTTTTTGAGCCCACGTTCATACAGCTCCTTGATTCCACCAAATTCTTCTTCATAAATACAGATAACCAAAGAGCCATTCCGTTCAAACGGAATGTCCAGATCTTTGGCAAGGTCGCCCATCATCGCATTGCCGCGAACATTCATCTTCGCCATTACAGATCCGGGCTGGCAGTCATATCCGGCGTGGATAATGGCTGAATTCGCTTTTGAAGTCCCAGAGCAAACATCTTCTCCTTTTTCAATAACACATACATTGGTGTTATATTTAGACAATTCTCTTGCGACAGCACTACCTGTCACACCGGCTCCAATGATAATTACATCATATATCATTGTTTTGTTCTCCTTTCGTTTCTAAACTCGTTACAAAGAAATATTAACATTTATTTTAATAAAGATAATATCACTGATATAAATTTATAAAATTTATAAATAAATATAGGATTTATTTTATCTTAATAAAAAATAATAGGCTAAATTGTGCACTTTATATATATAGTTATATAGTTAATTATGATGTTTCTTCTTAATAAGAGCCAGGTATTGGCACAGTGAAGTGTGCATATGCCTGGCTCTTATATCAATTCGTTGAATGAATCAGTGATGTATGTCAGTTTTTAGAAGAATACACCCATATTTGTTAAAGCCATGTAGCAGATCGAAGCCACGATACCACCACATAACGGACCTACAACAGGGATCCATCCATAACTAAAGTTGGAATCGCCTTTTCCTTTGATTGGTAATACGGCGTGAGCTAAACGAGGTCCTAAGTCACGGGCAGGGTTAATAGCGTATCCGGTCAAACCACCTAAAGACATACCGATCGATACGATTACGCTATAAACTAAGAACCAGTTAAATCCACCGGCTGCTCCAGACTGAGAAATAGCATCTAACATGAATACCAGAATAAAAGTTCCAACAAATTCACTTAAGAAGTTACGGAATACGTTAGGAATGCTAGGTCCGGTAGAGAATACACCCAGTTTTGTTCCCGGATCTTCTGTTGCATCAAAGTGATCTTTGAACAGAATATACAGAATACATGCACCTACGAAAGCACCGGCAATCTGAGCAATTGCATATGGAACGAACTCAGCCCAAGGCTGGTTTCCTAAAATACATTGACCAATTGTTACTGCCGGGTTGAAATGAGCACCAGAAGCAGCTCCGAATGTATAAGCCGGTAACAATACAGCAAGACCCCAGGCAAAGGTGATCTGGATAGATCCAGCCCCTTTCATACCTGATTTATTCAAGTTAACGTTACAACATACACCATCACCAAGGATGATAAGGAACATAGTTCCTAAAAATTCAGCGATTAATTTTGTTTGCATATTTTCCTCCATATAGGATGGCTGGCAAGCAGCCAGACACCCTTAAATTTTTTCTCCCTTTTTTAATATTAATGATTGATAATTAAACTATTTAGCCCAGCCGAGCGTACTCTGAACGGCTTGTTTCCAGCCTTTGATTTCAGTTGTACGTGTTTCTTCATCCATTGCCGGTACGAATACCTTATCAAATGCCCAGTTCTTGATAACATCTTGTTTGTTATCCCAGAAACCTACAGCCAGACCTGCCAGATAGCTGGCACCCATGGCTGTTGTTTCAACACATACCGGACGATGTACCGGTGCATCGATAATGTCAGACTGGAACTGCATCAGGAAGTCATTCTTACAAGCTCCACCATCAACCTTCAAAGCATTCAGCTTAACACCGGAACCTTCTTCCATAGCTGTCAATACATCGCTTGTTTGGAATGCCAGAGATTCCAAAGTTGCACGGATCAGATGATACTTGTTAACACCACGAGTTAATCCTGTAATAGCTCCACGGGCATATGGATCCCAGTATGGAGCACCTAAACCTGTAAATGCCGGAACGACGTAGCATCCGTTGGTATTTTTTACGCGGGTAGCGAAGTATTCGCTGTCCGGAGAAGAATCGATGATCTTCAATTCATCTCTCAACCACTGGATGGCTGCACCAGCTACGAATACGGAACCTTCCAGAGCGTATTCAACTTTTCCATCAAGGCCCCAGGCAACCGTTGTTAATAATCCATTGTTCGGATAGATTGGTTTTTCACCGATGTTCATCAACATGAAGCATCCTGTACCATATGTGTTTTTAGCCATACCTGGTTCGAAGCAAGTCTGTCCGAACAAAGCGGCCTGCTGGTCACCGGCAACACCGGCAATCTTGATCGGACCACCAAAGAATTCAGGATCACTTTCACCATAGATATAGCTGGAAGGTTTAGCTTCCGGCAACATGCACATAGGAACTTCGAGCTGTTCGCATAATTCAGCATCCCAGTCCATTGTATTGATGTTGAACATTAAAGTACGGCTTGCGTTAGAATAATCTGTAGCATGTACAGCACCTTTTGTCAGCTTGTAGATCAGCCAGCTGTCAACTGTACCAAAGGCCAGTTCACCAGCTTCGGCTCTTTCACGGACACCCTCTACATTATTAAGGATCCAGCGAAGTTTTGTTCCTGAGAAGTATGGGTCAAATACCAGACCGGTCTTATGATATGCGTCATCCGCGATGGTCGGATATTTACCAATCAGTTCGTCTTTCATATCAGCTGTACGACGGCACTGCCATACAATGGCATGATATACAGGTTGTCCGGTTTTCTTATCCCAGACGATCGTTGTTTCACGTTGGTTCGTGATACCGATTGCAGCGATGTCTTCATAAGTAGCACCAATCTGCTGCATTGCTTTACGAGCTACAGACAACTGGGTCTGCCAGATTTCGTTGGCATCATGCTCAACCCAACCTGGATTAGGAAAATACTGAGTAAATTCCTTCTGTGCAACCGAACACATTTCTCCTTTTTCATTAAACAGGATACATCTGTTACTGGTTGTTCCGGCATCTAATGCCATTACATATTTCGCCATTATCTCTCCTCCTTTTCGTTATTAGATTTGGTAAATATGTTTTCACGAGAACCACATTTTCTGATTCGTCGTTGAAATCGCAATTGCGCCGCTGTTCAGAGCATGGATAATATCTTCTTTCTCTGTGATTAATCCGCTGGCCATGATCGGAACCTTGCTGATCATCTTTACTTTTGTGATCACTTTCGGTACAACAACACCTGGCAAGATCTCTACTATATCTGGTTGTACGGATTTTTTTCCTTGTAATTTGATATTTTCCATCGCTATGCTGTCCAGCAGAAAATACCGTAATATCGTAATCATACCGATTTGTTTGGCATGGGATATCAAATGTACTTTCGTAGTTATGATTCCGTCTAAGTCTGTATTCTTATGAAGATAATCCAGTGTAATCTCTTTAGCAGAAAGGCCGTTGATCAAATCTATATGAACGATTGCAACCTTTCCGGCATCCTTCAACGTTCGTATGATGGATGGCAAGGTAATAATGTCACCATAAAGTATAAAAATAATATCTATGTCCGATTCAATACATCGGTGCAGGCCTTCATCATCTTTAATTGCGGCTACAACGGGAGTGTTCTCCAACAAAGTAATAAAATCATTATGTGTCATGGGGATACCTCGGGCTTTTGGCCGTATATTCATAAACTGATAGATACCTGTTGCAGGATGAAAATATGATACTTGTATTAAAAAAGAGCACAGAAAAATATGATCTAACCACAATCATATACCTCCAATGCTCTCAAAATCTCCTTAGGTATTATTCAGTTTTCTGGATTGAAAGGGCTTTCAATCCTTTACAATTTCATATTAATCCTGTTTGATGCGTTTTTCAACTAATAATTTATAAAAATGGTTAATAATATAAAATATTCACATATATTAAACAAATGAACAGGTACATATAGTATAAAAAAACAGGAGAGGCTATTCTCCTGATTATCGGTTTCTGATTTTTTTGATGATCCAATGTATCAATAATAAAAACAGGCCCAAGGCGGCACTGATTCCGGCCGTAATGTAATAAGATATCATCATGCTGTCACGCAGAGCGTTAATGAAGCTGGTTATAGTTGCACTAGATGGATACAACTTCAGCAAAACGGTTGCCGCAAATCCGAGCGAGATCAGCACAGCCAAAATTATACCGGCCCATAAGAATATGAAACCGACGTTTTTTAGCTTATCCTGTGTAAAGATCAGCATAGCCAGGATCAGCAGTACGGAAACAGCCGGTGCAGCATACTTGGCAATATCGGTAACCTGTTTAGCCTGATAGAACAGGTTTACGGCATTTTTGACACGATCGCTGATCACCACATTTTTCAAGGATTCCTGTACAATCGGATCAATGAGGCCTTTAAGGTCCTTTTCACCTGCCGTAACGTTGTATTCTTTTAGGAAAGCCTGCATATGGGACACATAATCCTGGGTCAAATACTCACCGCTGATCTTAATATCTTTGCCCTCATAGATCTGGTCGATGACTGCATCGACCTCTTTCGTGATAGGTTCTTCTGTTATGATGGTGTCCAGGAATACATCAATGACGGATTCCAGGGATGCTCCGAATGTCGTGTCCTCCATAATGGATCGTTTCATGTCACGCTTGATTTCGATGGTGATATCGGAATATAGGTTGGTTTTGGCAAGCTGTGTTTTCATAAAATCTTCTTTAAATATGGTCTGGCTGAATGAAACCGCAAAAATGGAGCATAAAATTGCCAGACTGGTTAAAAAGATGCCAAATTTTCGAATAAAACTCTTCATGGAACCTCCTGTTTTGTTATATCATTCATTTATTTCATATTAATATAAACAACAAGGATATATCAAGAAATCTTACATTTGATTACGTCATTTACGAGCTTTGTCGTTTATTAGTGTCTCTTTTTCGCTTCTTGCCAGCTGTTTGATGGCATATTCACGTTTTAATGCGTCTTTTTCATTATCAAAGTTTTCTTGATAGATCAATCGTACCGGCCGGCGACTTTTAGTGTATTTTGCGCCTTTTCCTGCGTTATGGGCTGCAAGCCGTTTTTTCAGGTCGTTTGTATATCCGGTATAATACGATCCGTCACTGCATTCTATCATGTATACATATTGGTTCATGGTTATATTTTATCAAAGAATCAAAAA
>OCTX012206333.1_pt1 | contig 11479 bp, 6 predicted proteins | sample 1539691 | NCBI WGS metagenome assembly OCTX01 (sample SAMN02144231, study PRJEB22623) | gut metagenome | biome: sheep rumen | host: Ovis aries | place: New Zealand | reverse complement strand
GTCTGAACTGTCATCACGTCGTTTTCTGAATATCCTGTTTGCCTCGTCCCTGTCTATAGCCCTGTAAAAATCAGACTCAAGACTATGATCCGTTACCCGGCAGCCATTTTCTATAAAATACTTAAGTCTCTTCTCAAGTGCTTCAAGCAGACTATCAACGTCTGTTATATCTACCCCTGATACCTCTGACAGCTTATTTATATAGCTGTTAAATGTATCCTTCTCGATATCCAGTACACCGCCCGGTCTGAAGGACGGTCTTACGCTTATATCCTCAACTTCTTCTTTTATCAGCTTATGCCATTTAAGATCATCCACCGGATCATCGGTTGTACATAGCACCTTAACCTTCTGCATTCTGAGAAGGTTTCTAGTGGAATACTCTTTCTTCTGAAGAAGTGCATTACATCTGTTCCATATATCTTCGCAGGAATCCGGACTCAGGGCATCATCAATATCAAAATATCTCTTAAGTTCAAGATGTGTCCAGTGATAGAGAGGATTTCCAAAAGAGTTCTGCACTGTATCTGCATAAGCAGCAAACCTCTCATAATCCAGTTCACTTTCACTATTATTTCTTCCGGTAACCAGTTCTTCAGGATAACCCATTGCACGCATGGCACGCCATTTGTAATGATCACCACCCAGCCAGACTGCTGTCATATTCTCATACATCCTGTCCTCATATATCTCCTGGGGATTTAGATGATTATGATAATCAATTATCGGCATTTTAGCTGCATGCTCATGATATAGCTTATAAGCCGTATCATTTTGAAGTAAGAATGAATCATTTATAATGTTTTTAATCTGCATAGTAAGCTCTTTTGACTCCCTTCGCTTATCCCAAACGATGCTTCATTATTCATCTTCACTAAGTCTTATAACATTTTCGCCATCATTAAAGCTCTTCCACTCCTTCATAGGAGTTCCATCTGCATCAATTCCGTTAGGATCACCTGTCTTTATAAAATCAGCGAAATAGTTACACATCTGCCTTGCCAGATCAAAATGTTTTCCTTTAAAAGGTCTCCAGCATTTCTGTATAGATTCAAACCAGAACCAGAGATCTACTGAATGGAAAGTTCCCGGATTATCCTCTCCCGGAATACTTGGATCAAAGCAATAAGCGTAGAACTTTCTGTTTCTTCCCTTAGCTCTGTCTTCCTCTATAGCCTTCACAAGCGTTTTCTTAACACTTCTTTCTACTATATTTACACCATCAAATGTAAATTCATCACTGGTATATCCTGTCATAACCGGAACATCCGGACACTTTCCTGAAACCAGTCTATTGATCGGATCATCCAGATAATGCTTTCCATCTCTGATAGGAAACATTTTCTTAGACATATCAGGTGGCATATTCGGAGCCATATTCATTGGTGAATACTCTCCATAGAGATCCCGTATCTTAGCAGCATCTATGGCTCTTGCTTCTTCCAGGCTGTTAACACCTATATACTTGAAAAATGCCTCTCCATTCTTCTCTGCTTCTTCCAGAGTAATCGGATTGAATATATCACCCGGCATACCCTCCATACTTATCATTCCACTATAGATAACAGCACCCTTCACGATATCGTAATTATCTTCACAGGTAAGCTGCTGAAGTACACTTCCACCACCTGCTGACTGACCTGCTATAGTAATCTTCTCAGGATCACCACCAAAAGCAGCTATATTTCTATATACCCAATGAAGACCGGCCTGCTGGTCAAGTAGTCCGAAGTTTGCAGGTGCATCAGGATTTTCCTTTGTTATCTCCGGATGACACAGAAATCCCATAACAGCAAGTCTGTAGTTAACACTTACTACTATAACTCCTCTTCTTGCCAGACGTTCTCCATCGAATTCCATCTCTGCTGTATAGCCCCACTGGAAAGCTCCTCCAAAAAACCATACAACTACAGGAAGCTTCTCATCAGCGCTCTTTGCCGGAGTCCATACATTTAAATATAGACAATCCTCATCCATAGGAATATCCGGATCTACATGCCACTCCTTACAATACACATCTGTTCCTACACCAGGCTGATCCTGCATAGATATCGGTGCAAATTCCTGAGCCAGAAGTACACCATCCCAGTCTTCACATGGTTGAGGTGCTCTCCATCTGTTTTTTCCTACAGGAGGTGCTGCATAAGGTATTCCCTTAAAAGCAGTAACCCTTGGATCGGCTGATGCAACTCCCCTTACTGTTCCATTTTCCACCTTCACTTCTCTGATCATTATCTTCTCCTCTGTTTCATATGTTCTTTCATAACTACTTTGCATTTACTATATCACTATAAAATGGTACAACCGGAAGACATTCCTCTGAATAAACATTTGCTTCCAACGGACTATCATCCCATGCATAGCTTATCGCCTCTGCATCGGCCGGAAAATAAACTGTTATTACATTCTCATCTACCAGGCTTGCCTTTGCCGCATAAGACTTTTTATCCTTCCAGTAGCAGAAGCCCTGAACATTTTCCTCATCTCTTGTATCATCCACTATTACACCGATACCATGTCCAAGTGTCAGTCTGATACCATCATTAAATGTCACCCTGGCGGTCTTTGTTCCCTCGGAAGCATCACTTATAACAATATCCTGAAGTTCAGGTCCAGGGATATATTTTCCTTTTCCATATACCAGGTCTGCAGCTGCGAGAGCCGCACGCCTTCCCACTTCCTTCTTATTAGTCGGGTGAAGATCATTATATTCTCCCAGATCATAAGCCTGTATCATTGCTGTGTATGGAAGCTCGGTACATTTTCTTTGTTCTTCAGTGAATATAGGTCTTCTTCCGAAATAACCATTTCTGTTTCCATCATTAAATGCAGCTATCTGAACAAACATGAATGGAAGTGTGTCATCTCCCCACAGCTCTCTCCAGTCCTTGATCATTGCCTCGAATTCGTCTTTGTATGTAGCATATTCATCAACATTTGATTCTCCCTGATAGAAGTAGAAGCCCTTACATTTCTGGCGTCTCAAAGGATAAATCATGCAATTATATACACCGGTAGCCTTATATGAGAAAAATGTAAGATTCTCGATAAATGGCATCTCCTTAGTCACTACATACTCCCACTCACCTTCAAGTGAAACTGTAGCTCCATCAGGTCTTTTTATAAGGTACTCCTTACCTGGCATAAAGCCGCCTTCTCCTCTGAATACAAGGAATCTTATCTCAACTACATTCTTTCCTTCCTTCAGAAGTCCCTTTGGAACCTTATATATTCTTGGCGGATACAGATATCCTGTCTCTCCTACGAATTCTCCATTCACATAGACCATATCTGAATCAATAAGAGCACCCAGATAGAGTTTAGCGTCATCCTCACTCCAACCTGCAGGAAGAGTGAATTCTTTTCTGAAATAAATAGCAAGGCATCTTCCACCCAGCTCTGTCCCTTCAAAGAATCCTGGTACATTAAATGTACCCTTCGGTTTGTCAGACATATCCTCTGAGAAGGAAGCATCAGCATCCTGTCTCCATGCCATATCACCCTCTGCCTCAGTCTTAATGGTAGTCTGAACCCATTCATCATTCTTGCACTCTTCATATTCATCTACGTGAAGTCCAAGACTTCTCATGGTTTTCTCGCTTACCCATGACTTGACTGGAGTTCCGCCAATTGAAGTATTATATATTCCTACCGGTACATTCTCATTTCTTTTTATCTCACTTGCAGTAAAAAATGCAACTGCACCAAAATCCAAGATTTCCGGCATAGCAGCATAGTACCAGTTTCCACCTTCTATAAGCTCTTCGGTATAATGAAAATTAAACTTTTCCGGAACTTTAAACAGCCTTATATCCTTATCATTCGTACTAACCACCTCATCAGCATATCTTTCCATAGTACGATTTAATGGCAGTTCCATATTTGACTGTCCGCCACACACGAATATATCTCCGTATGTTATGTCTTTTATAACTACACTTCCGGTATTATCGGTAATCGTCAGTGTATAATTCCCACCAGCCTTTTCAGACGGAAGCTTTACTTCAAAATATCCATCCTCATTAACATCTGTGCTTCCCTCATATACCGTTTCCTGAGTCTCAGCAGTAAGTTTTACCGTTACCTTACCTTCACCATATCCCCATACTGTATTTTCATCTGTTTCCCGTTGAAACATCATTCTATCACTGAATATACTTGATAATTTAATCATGGAAACTCCCCATTTCTTATACAATTATTTTCTTAAGAGCACTTCTGACAGCTCCAGGACCAGTAATCATCTCTGACAGATAAGACTTTATCAGGTCTCCCATACTGCCCATCTCCAGAAGATTAACTCCAAACAGTTCTTCTCTGCTAAGTATCCAGTTTACACCGGACATATCTGTGATATCTTCACCCAGTTTAACTCCATCCATGGCAGTTCTAACCACTTCCAGCATCGGGTCAGCGCTGAGCTGCATCTCTTCTCCTGCATCATCAACTGCTATCAGATACCTGAGCCATGCTGCTATCACAAATGGTATAATCTTCATTTCATCGACTTTACCTTTGCTGCTGTATCCTCTGATAGTCTCACCAAATCTTATAGCAAGCTTCTGACTTGTATCTGTCGCTATTCTCTGCGGTGTATCAGGAAGATATGGATTTGGAAGTCTTTCTTCCAAAACTTCTTTTATGAAAGCATCAGGACTGATTATTCCCGGACTTATCACAACAGGCATTCCTTCTTCACCCAGTTTATATACAAGATTTCTTAGATCTTCATCCTTCATTTCATCAGATATCTTGTCATATCCGAGCAGACATCCCAGAATAGCAAGTGCCGTATGAAGTGGATTCAGACAGGTCATAACCTTCATCTTCTCAGCTTTATTAACTGTATCTCTGTCCGTCATATATACACCGGCATCCTCAAGTGGCGGGCGTCCATTTGGAAAGCTGTCCTCGATTACCAGATACTGTGGTATCTCTGCATTTACAAATGGAGCGATGTATGTATTCTTACCTGTAATTATAGGATTCATATCTTCGATTCCCAGTCTGGCAAGTTCCTCTGCAACACCGAGGTCAGGTCTTGGAGTTATCTTATCTATCATTGTCCAGGGGAAGCTGACTTTATTCTCGTCTGATATATAATTCAGAAATCCCTCATTAACAAAGCCTTTCTTCTCCCATTTTCTCGCCATAAAGAGAACTCCGTCTCTTAGCTTCATGCCATTCTGACTGCAATTATCCATGCTTACCAACGCTATAGGGGCAGCATTTCCCTTATATCTGGCATATAACATAGCCGTAACAACACCCATAGCTGTCGATACTTCTTCCGGTCCGGCAGCTATATCTTCCTCGACCCATGGAAGAGTATTTCCGGATATATCAGTGCATGCATAGCCTTTTTCAGTGATAGTGAAGGAAATCATTTTAAGCGAATCTTTGGCAGCTATATTTATAAGCTTTTTCATGCCTTCTTCATCAGCCTTAATAGCATCACCGATTCCGGCAGTTACTGTTTTAGTGCTGTTACCATCAGATTTAAGTCCTACTGACAATGTAAGAAAATCATATGGATCATATATCTTATCAATTATTTCTCCGTCAAAACAGTCAGAAGCGATAATACCCGTTTTCAGTTCGCCTTTTTCAATCAATGAATCAGCAAGTCCTGCTATGAAACCTCTGAATATATTTCCTGCTCCAAAGTGAACCCACTCCGGTTCTTCTGATGTTGCTTTTCTCACAGCCTCTATATCATATCCCGGAAGCTTTACTCCCGCTGCTTCCCATTTATTTTTATCTTCTTTTATACCATTAATTGTGAGTTTCAATTCTAATTACCTCTGGTTTTTAATTATCCTAACTTATCTAAAGTATCCCAAGCACCAAGGATATACATGATTCCAAGTGCCCTGTCATATAAACCATATCCAGGACGACATTTTTCTCCCCATATATGGCGGCCATGATCAGGTCTGATATATCCATCAAATCCAGCATCATGATATGCTTTGATTATATCGAGTATCCCTACGTCACCATCACAGTCACGATGGGAAGTCTCACTGAAATCACCATTCGGAAAATGCTTTACATTTCTTATATGGGCAAATGCTATCCTGTCCGCATGTCGTCTTACAATCTCTGCTACATTGTTCTCAGGATTTGAACCCAGAGAACCACTGCAGAGGGTCAGACAATTATATGGATCATCTACCATATTCAGGAATCTGTCTACAGACTCAGCATCAACAAGCAGTCTTGGCAGTCCAAATATATCCCATGGCGGATCATCCGGATGTATAGCCATTTTGATACCTGTTTCATGACAAACAGGCATCAGAGCCTCCAGAAAATACTTAAGATTCTCCCATAAAGTCTCTTTATCAACCTTTTCATATTTCTTAAAAAGGTCGCCCAAAACAGCCATTCTTTCAGGCTCCCAGCCAGGCATTGTATAACCTTTACATTCTTTTAGAATATACTCAGCCATTGCTTCTGGACTATCCTGTATCTTATTCTTTTCATAGTAAAGCGCTGTCGAACCATCCGGAAGCGGATGGAACAGATCTGTTCTTGTCCAGTCAAATACAGGCATAAAGTTATAACATACAACCTTTACACCGAACTTTGCCAGATTACGCAGAGTCTCTTTATAGTTTTCTATATAAAGGTCTCTGTTTTCTCCTGCTGTCTTGATGTCATCATGAACGTTTACAGATTCAACAACTTCCATTCCAAATCCGTACTCGTCCAGTTCATCCTTTACTTTCTGTATCTCATCTATCTCCCATACTTCTCCGGGCTGTTTATAATGCAGCGCCCAGACGATTTCTTCTACTCCGGGTATCTGCTTTATGTCCGAAAGAGATACAGAATCATTGCCGGTACCATACCAGCGAAATGACATTTTCATTTTTTCTTCCTTTCTAAAAAACTATAGTACTAAAGAACAACACTTTCATCAGGTCCGAGATATGACTCAAGAAGTCTACTGTCCTTCTTAACAAGTAAGATTCTCTCAAGCACATTTTCCTCTGCTGTTCCTATAAATCTGATCACATTTATTCCTTTTGCAAGGCTCACAGTTTCTGTAACAAGTCTCACATGAGAAAGAACTCCATCTGACCAGCTGTTATGCACTCCGTTTATCAGGTCTTCCGTAATGATATCTACATTCTTCGGTTCTTCCTTATTAACACTGAAGCTTAGTCTTACCGGTTTACCGAATTCATAAGCATGTGTAGGAAGTAACTGGAAAGTTATATCATATTCTCCAGACTCTGATATATAAAATGTATAATCAAGAGACGCATATGTATCATCCCCACTCCGGGACTTACTCTTATAGAGCTTAACTGCATCTTCTTTTCTTCCCAAAGCCCTAACTATCCTGAACTGCTCATCAGGCGTATCTTTTTGGGATGAAAAATGTGACGCATCCAGTACTGCTATACCGTCTGATTCGATACATACATTTTCCAGATGTTTATCTTCTTTATATGCACTTACCTGTTCTATCACCGATGCATCAATGCTATCAGGTATTATTTCTATATCTGCCTTACCACCAGCATATACCACTGAAATACTTAAAGTCTCGTCCGCACCGGTCAGTCTGGTCTTATCTACTTCTATGGTTATATATTCAAGCGGATTGTCCTGAGACACTACTCCGGATGACTTATCAACACTTAATGCTTCAGATGATACCTCTACCCGGTACTCAGTCTCTTTATCACCTGTTGCTGTAACAAATATCTGTGCTCTTTGCTTCTCTGATAAAGCATTTCCATCATAGAACTGTCTGATATAAAGCGTCTCCTTTGTCCATTCCTGACCTGATGTAGCACCTGTTTCACCAACAAGTCCAACCATAAGTCCCGAGCCTTCTTTTGGAATTATCTCCTCGATAACCGGATTTGAAGACTCCTCTGAATTCCAATGCTTGAAGCCGATATGTTCTCCTAAACCGAAGCCATACCATTTACCTGACGCAGCACTATGCAGCTTATCTTTAAGCTCACTATCTTTCTTTAAAGCTTCTCTCATAAGCTCTGCATACTTATTTGCTGCACAGCTTCCTATAGATGCATAGTAATGATTTAAACTCCTGTATATCCATAGCTTTATGAGATTCATTCCGGCAAGGATATTGTAGGACATAAGCTCTGTATAGGCATCCTTATACTCTGCAGGGCATTTATCTTCGTATTCCTTACAGATTCTCTCTATTTCCTCTGCTTCCTTCAGTACTTTTACTGCTTCATAATAATTCTGAGGATGATATACTTTATCATTCAAATGCTCAGGTCTTCTATTATGAACCAGTCTGGTGTAGCGGTTATATATATCTGCCAGAGTATCTAATTCTTCGTCTGAAAATGCACCGCCAAACTGCTTTTTCATCCACAGCTTTAGATAATCCATCGTCTTATCCTGCGCTGAAATGCCCCACTTATCATAGTCATAAGCAAGATCAAGAAAATACGAAAGCGGCATTTCCTGAAGTCCAAGGTCTCCAACATTTACTATCCAGAGATCCCTCACTCCCTTCTCATAAGCGGAACACATTTCTTCCCATACCTCTGGAAGATAGGTACAGTTTATCCACTCATAGGAGATAGGTTCTCCATGATAATCAAAATGATAATACATTCCGAAACCACCTTTATGCTTACGCATATCTTCATCAGGCAGACTTCGTACATATCCATGATTATCATCAGTCAGCATAAGAATTAAATTTTCAAGATCTTCTGTCTTCTTAAGTCCTTCTGTCTTCTCATCTCCATAATAATATGCTTCAACCTCTTTATAGAGGGCTATCATTCTTGGAACCTCTTCCAGATGTGGATTTACTTCTTCAGCTATAAGCTGATTCTGAGTTTTCAGAACATCCTTTATCAGTTCTATGTTATCCTTAAGAGTAGCCTTTTCGCCCAGTATCATGGAATCTCTTTCTCCACGCATACCAACAGTAATGACATTTTCCAGATGTCCATTTCTCTTCAGACCATCTCTCCAGAATCTGGTTATTCCTTCCTTATTGGATCTAAAATCCCATGCATCTCCATAGATAGAATCTTTGCCTCTTACATGACTGTATTCCTCACCATGTCTGAGGCATGGTTCATGATGGGAAAGCCCCATTACAACACCAAGCTCATCTGCCAAAACAGCACTGGCGAGACCCGGTCCGTCTTCAGCAAAGCATGAAGACCACATAGCAGGCCATAGATAATTACCCTTCATTCTGAGCAGAAGTTCGAAGATTCCTTCGTATGCTTCAGCCGTAAAACCACCAAACCTTTTAGTACACCAGTTTCCAAATGCAGGCCACTCATCATTGATGAAGAATCCTCTGTATACTACTGATGGTTCTTTAGAGATAAATGTATCCTCAAAGCTTATCTCTATTTCCTTCTTTGCCGGTATAGCCAGAGACCAGTTGACAAGAGGAGAAACCCCTAAAATGTCAGATATATGAAAAAGACCATATATCGTTCCTCTCTTATCACTTCCGGCAATTACTATGCATTTTCTTTCATCTATCGTAATCGGAAAGAATCCATAGACTTCACGCTTTCCCTTTATACTTTCAAAAGAGACAGCTCCCTTATCTGATAATTTCTGCAGAAGAGGACTCTTTCCTATAGTGCCATAAAGAACAAAAACTTTATCAGCTTCCTGATTTTCATCTGAAATGCTGTCATAATCTTCCCGGGACACCATTACAACTTCGGCATCTGTCACAAGTCTGATATCTTCCATAACCTTTTCAGATATCTTACGAACGCCACTGAAAGACTGATTCTCGTAAACAAATACTACTTTAGTTGTTTTACTAATCCTGATTTTACTGTCACACATTTTGTATTCCTTTTAAACTCTTTCATACTTCAGATAGTTCCATGAACCACCTGCAAGACTTATACCATCTCCTACTTCATGTATTACAGGCTTTACCTTGTCTGGCTCAGCCATAGAGTTACCTGCTTTCAAATCCTCACCTTCCATGGATATGTGGGAGACAAGTCTGTATCCATCCAGTCCGTCCATCTCCAGTTCTGCTGCTGCATTGATTTTTCTATTTACTGCAAATACAGAAATAGTTTTTTCATCCTCTGACAGAACCGCAACTGCATCTACAGATGGAACACTTTCTGCTTTTCCTTCTGTAAATCTATCACACTCTACTTCAGCCTTTACTGCAGTTCCTCTACCATTTACCGATGTATACATGAATGGATAGAATATAGTCTGCTTCCAGACACCACCACCAGTTTCAGTCATTATCGGTGCGATTACATTTACAAGCTGTGCAAGACAGGCTATCTTAACTCTGTCAGAATGCTTCAGCAGAGTTATCATCAGATCCCCGACTACAATAGCGTCTTCAAGATTATACATATCCTCAAGAAGTGGAGGTGCTACCTGCCATGGCTCCTGCTTCTTATCCTGCTCATTACTATGGAACCATACATTCCACTCATCGAAAGAAAGCATTATGTCCTTATCCGACTTCTTCTCCTGCTTTACCTTGTCACAGATATCTACTACTCCGTCTATAAATTTATCCATTATCATAGCGGAGCCAAGATACTGCTGTGAATTATTATCAGGATTTCCGTAGTAGCTGTGAAGCGAGATATAATCAATATGTTCATATGCTTCTCGAAGAACTGTCTCCTCCCATTCACCAAAGGATGGCATATCAGGACCGCTGCTTCCACATGCCACAAGCTCGATAGATGGATCAACCATCTTCATCAGCTTTGCAGTCTCTGTGGCAAGTCGCGCATATTCAACAGGTCTCTTAGTTCCTATCTGCCAGTTTCCGTCCATTTCATTTCCGAGACACCATACCTTGATACCAAAAGGCTTATCGAAACCATTCTTTCTTCTCATATCTGCATAATATGTATCCGTTGTAGAATTACAGTATTCCACAAGATTTCTTGCGTCATCCGCACCCCTGGTACCGAGATTAACAGCCATCATGACATCAGATTCAGCACGCTTTGCCCATTCCTGAAATTCATCAATTCCGACTTCATTTGTCTCTATAGAATTCCATGCAAGTTCCAGTTTTCTTGGGCGCTTACTTCTGTCTCCGGTTCCATCCTCCCAGTTGTATCCGGATACGAAATTCCCTCCCGGATATCTCACCATAGGGACTTTCAGCTCTTTTATAAGCTTCATTACATCCTGTCTAAAGCCCATATCATCAGCTGTTTCATGATCCGGTTCATATATGCCACCATATACTGCACGTCCCAGATGCTCTATAAATGAACTATATAGTCTGTCATCTATTTTGCTTATCTTATTATTTAGATTTATGGATATTTTAGATTTCATTCTTATTTCCTCTTTATCTGATATATGTTCATGCCACTACCAAGTTTTTCAATTTACTCCAGTGTAAAGCTCCTCATCTGAAGAGAGCTTGCATTTCCTTTAAATACTATATAGAAAGCATATACTCCATCAGGAAGTTCTATATCAGCAGACT
>OCTX012260419.1_pt1 | contig 11483 bp, 27 predicted proteins | sample 1539691 | NCBI WGS metagenome assembly OCTX01 (sample SAMN02144231, study PRJEB22623) | gut metagenome | biome: sheep rumen | host: Ovis aries | place: New Zealand | reverse complement strand
ATATGCCTTGACATCGGCGGAACGAAGATTTTGGGTGCCATTTTTGACAGCAAAAAAGAGGCGAACCGCTGGCGCGATTTACAGCTATTGCAGAGAGCGGGCGTAATATCGGAGCTTGAAAGACAACGTCGTTTTTTATTGATACCGACACAAAGAGAACCCGACACGATAGGAGCACGCGGAGGCATACACAAGGGGCGGACAATCGAACACGCCGTTTATTACGTCGCCGATTTCGTTTATCGAGACAAGGCGGGCGCGATCATTGTCGAGGACACAAAAGGCATGAAAACAAAAGATTACATCATAAAGCGAAAATTGATGCTATTTTTTCACGGCATCAGAATTACGGAGGTTTAAAACATGAGCGAGATGGAGCGCGTCGAGATCGCAACACGTATCAAGGCGATGACGGACGCAGAACAGGAAATCACAGTCAAAAGTCTTCCCACGGGATTGTTACTCAAAGAGATTGACAGACGCACGTCGAAGGCTTCCGAGATCATCACAAGCATATTGACAATAACAAGCGGCGTAACGGCTGACATGAGTCTGGAGGAAATGCAGACAACCATCGCGGCAATTAGAAACGAATTGAGAGCATAGACAGGAGGTAAAAAAGATATGAGAAACCCGACAAAGATCACAGACATGGTTCTGGGCATATTAGAACGCGACAGAGACACGCGCAACAGCGACGACAAGCTTTATTTCGAGGTATGCAAGGAAATAAACCCCGACATTCTCGGAGCATCGTTCGGGCATGTATTGACAGGCTTCAAGGGTTACGGCGTGCCAGCATACGAGAGCGTGGGACGCGCTAGACGCTTGATACAAGCCCAGCGCCCCGATCTCAAAGCAACCGACGTTGTCAGAGATCGCAGGCTGGAAAACGAAATGATATACGAGGACTATTCAAAGACGATCATAAGATAGACAGGAGGAGCAAGGCATGGCGGAACGGAGAATGTTTTCAAAGTCAATAGTATTATCCGACGCGTTTCTTGATATGCCACTTTCCGCTCGATGCTTATATTTTACGCTGGGCATGTTGGCAGACGATGACGGATTCGTCGGAAATCCAAAGTCAATTATGAGACAATGCGGAGCTTCTCAAGATGACATGAGTGTTTTATTACAAAAAAGATACGTTTTAGGATTCGAAAGCGGCGTTATAGTCATAAAACACTGGCGAATGAATAATTACTTGCAGAATGACAGGCATAAATCAACGACCTATATCGAAGAGTTAAACACGCTAAAAATTGACGAAAAGGGCGCATATACAGAGAAGCAAAAAAACAATGTATACAGTATGTATACAGATTGTATACAAAGTGTATACACAGATAAGAATAGTATAGATAAGAATAGTATAGATAAGAATAGTATAGAAGAGAATATAGACGCTAACGCGTCACCCGCGCCCCAAAAAGAATCAAAACATCGTTTAGGAGATTATCAACACGTTTTATTGACAGATACGGAACGTGAAAAGCTGGTAGACGAATACGGGCTAAAGCTGACAGACGAAGCTATAAAATACCTTGACGAGTATATCGAAATGAAGGGCTACAAAGCAAAGTCACATTATCTATGTATAAAAAAGTGGGTTATTGATGCAGTAAAAGAGCAACAAGCAAAGCGGAGCACAAACAAAACAGCCCAGAACCTAGACGAGTTTTACGACATGGCGGCAAGCTGGGCAGAAAGCGAGGTTTCAAGTGAAAAAGATAGTAATTGAGATAGACGAAGCAGACAGAGAAGATATAGGTAATATACATTTCGTTCGTGAAGATTTGAAGTTTAAAATCGGAAAAGCCATAATGAACGGCACACCACTTGAAAAGATAAAAGCCGAGATAGAACCAAAATGTGACAGAATTAACAGTTTAGTGAGCGTGTTACCTTATACGGCACATAGAGAGATACAAGAGTTATTATGCGAGATCATGGATTTAAAAGCATTTCAAATTGGTATGGCTTTGGGGTTTTGCGAAAAGCATGATGAAATGGACAAAGTGATTGATGAAATTAAAAAAGCCGTCAAACCACAAGAAAAGACAAAGCGTTGTAAAGAATGTAAATACTCTGAATATTGTAGAAGGTGGGGTAACAAATACAAGACAGAAGAGGACGATTATTGTTTTATGTTTGAACCACAGGAAAGTGAGGGATAAGGAATGAACGCTCATGATATTAGAACTCTACTTGATAATTTAGAAACGGCAAGAATATATGCAGGGGCAGAATTTGAAAGACTATGCAATAACAATCAGTATATAGATGCTTGTATTTTTCAATCTCTTCGGAATGGCATTGCACATAATATACAGTTATTGCAATCTTATGTGATTGCTAAAAAAGAAAGCGAGGCTAACAATGACACGTAAAGACAACATAAAGATAAATGTTTTTACAATAGCAATGATTTTTTTGTCTTTGTTGCCCGTCGCATTCACAATCGGCGCTTTTTGTAAAGCGATAAAAGAACAGCCCGCCGAGATCATCAAGCCCGACGTCGAAAAGGTTGTCGAGATAAAGGGCGAAACGATCATCAAAACGGAGCAAGTCAAAATATATGTAACATCAGCACAAGGCAAAACGGCGGAGCTGACAGAACCCGAAATCGAGTTGCTGGCGCGTTTAGTACACGCAGAGGCAGGCAATCAAGACCCGATCGGAAAGCGGCTTGTGGCTGACGTCATACTCAACAGGATTGACAGCGATAGATTCCCCGATAATTTGACGGACGTTGTCACAGCGGCGGGGCAATTTACAGAACCCGCCACGTCGTATACAGACAGCGACATGGACGCAGTAAAACAGGAGCTGGGCGGACGTCTCGACGAAAACGTGCTTTATTTTAGAACGGGATATTATCACAAGCACGGAACGCCCGCATATCAGCACGGAGCGCATTATTTTTCGGGAGGATAACGATGGCAAATTTAGGAATTCCGATTGTATTTGACGAACAAAAGCTTCACGAGATCATCGACGACGCAGTCGCAAATTTAAAAAAGCAATTTGTCATGAAAGACAAAGTCGAAGCGGCATTGCTTGAGATTTTAGAAGACGTCGAACCCAAGTGTATAAATGATTCAAGCGATAAATACGGGAGCATATCACACTATCAGCGTGGGCTATACGATGCGGCAAAAATAATATTAAAGCATGTTGGGGAGGATTTAAAACAATGAGGGGCTTTTTACAAGTAAAGGCAAAAGCAGAGGGCATGGGCGCTGGCTCATACGCGCATTTTTTAAGCGAGGCAAAAAGAGACGACACAAGGACGGCAGACGCAAAGCGCAGATTCAAGACGCCCGCATACTATTTTGGAGACAGGAGGCAAAAAGACGATGAAAAGAATCTTGATTGAAAAAGCGGATATATACAAAGCGTTGCTGGAGTATAAAGAGGGCAACAAGACAATGGCGGAGGCAATAGACAGCATACCAGCCGCCGATATCATGACAGCGGATTTTATAAACACAGTACACAAAGCGTTAATTGATGCAGGGCAGATGGACACGGAGAAATTCAAGTGGGGCGAATCTATCAGATATACGCCGTCGGAGGTTCGCGACATACTGACAGAAAGATTATTGATAAATGAAATCGAGATCACAACGGACGGCAAAACGTATAAACAGTTGACAGCCGAGGCAATCGAAAGGGGCATATAAAATCATGATGACAAAACAGGAGTTCTCGACATGGTGTATGGCTTTTAAAACATACTACCCGCGCGAAAACGTATTCCCCAACACGCAAGCGATGGCGTTATGGTATGAACAGCTAAAAGACATCGAATACAAGGTTTTAGAGGTTGCCCTTCAAAAGTGGGTAACAACGCACAAGTATTCGCCCGCGATCTCGGAGATTCGCGAAACCGTCGCAGAGATCGCAAGGGCAGACCAGCCGCCGATAGAGTGGGGAGCGGGCTGGCAACAAGTCATGGACGCCGTCGCACATTACGGATATTATCGCGAGGCGGAGGCGCTCGAGAGCATGGACGAGATAACGCGGGAGGCGTGCAAGCGGATCGGATTTATAAATATATGCTTGAGCGAAAATATAACGGCTGACAGAGCGTGCTTCCGCCAGATATATGAGCAAATAGCGGAGCGCAAAAAGACGGCGGCAATGTTGCCCGCAGGATTGCAACAGCTTATAAAAAAGACAAGCGTCGCATTGATAGGAGGGTCAAACGATGAAACATAACGTGGCATTGATTACGGCGGCAATCTGGGGTTCGTCGGCAATAGCAATCAGCGTGGGGCTATATTACACGCACGATATCAAGTGTTTGTGGTTCTTGATTATCCCGTCGTTGATGCGAGTTAATACAAAAGCGGAGGGATAAATGGGCTATCAAATATCAATTCAAAAAAACATTCCCATCATGCCGTGCAGGCGATCACGCAAAAAAGATATAAAGGCAATCAAAAGAGCAAAAAAGCGCATCGAAGCCGAGCTTGAGAGATTACGAGAGGAAAACACGCGTAAACATTACGACTCAAATTTTAAGATGACGCACGACATCGCAGTAATAAGCGGCAAAATTAGCGGGCTTTTAATGATACTTGAGGAAATAAACAAACAGGAGGATAAAAATGGCAGTCAGTAAAGCGCTATTATCAAGCAACAGCGACGAGTGGACAACGCCCGCCGCATTATTTGAGAGACTAGACGCCGAGTTCGCGTTCACGCTTGACCCATGCGCAACGGAGGCGAACCACAAGTGTGATAAATATTTTACGCAGGAGCAAGACGGGCTGGCACAAAGCTGGGCGGGCGAACGTGTTTTTTGCAACCCGCCGTTCAGTCAGATAAAAAAGTGGGTTGAAAAGGCGTTTAGAGAGTCACGTCACGACAACACGCTGGTGGCGCTTTTAATACCCGCAAGGACTGACACAAAATACTTCCATCACTTTATATACAACAGGGCAGAAATCAGATTTATAAAAGCTCGGTTACAATACGGGGATTCAAAAGGACAAGCGCCGTTCCCCAGCATGATCGTTATTTTTCGCGGCGCTTATATCTGACAGGAGATCATAAAAAATGAAAATCAAAAAAAAGAGATATAAAAAAGAGTTGAACGACGCATACTGGCGCGGAGTCGATGCAGGAATCAGATTCGCAAAAGAAAGACCAGACATGGCGGAAAATTTTAATGTTGAGCAAATAAGAGATACAGCGGACAAAATACAAAAGGCGTTCGGCAATCTCGGCGAGAGTATACGAAAGGCATTCGAAAGGGACGGGCTAATATGAAAGCGTGGATTGTAAACAATAAATACGACTTCGGAAGCGTTGTTATATATGCCGAGACAAGAGGAAAGGCAATATCAAGGGCTTTACGCGCCGACGGGTTCGAAGATTGTATATGGACGGATTTATACGCCCGCAGATTCAAAGAATTTGACAAGTATTATAAAGAGGGACAAGACGAGGCAGACTGGGACGACCCAGAGATTCGAACGATACTGGTCAAAGATTACGGCTGGAGTTGTTACGAAACATCACCCGAATGCGAGACGTGCAAAGCAAGACAATATTGTCGATGGGAGGCGCAGGAATGAAAGACATCATCAAAATTATAATATCTTTTTTAATCTGGAGCGTGGGCGCGGTTTTTATGCTCGGCTTCGCGGTTACGGTTGTGGCAGTCAATTTTTTTAAGGATTTTTCGGAGGGGACGGACGACAGCAAACGTGGAAAAGATAACGACAGTCGAGGCGATTAAAAAGCAGGAGGGGACAGAGTGACCGACGCGGAGATAAAAAAATATATTGATTATGCAATAAATCAGACAATAAACGCCTATAAAAAATGCGGGCTTTTAAAGGATTCTGACAGCGCAACATATAACGACGCGAACGAGATCATAGCGAATTACTACAAGACAGGCAAAGCGGAGGCGAATATAACATACGCGATACAAGGACAAAGATTCGACCCGTATTTTCGTATTATCCCGCTATATTATGAGCAACACAGGACGATCGAAAACATAGCCGAGGAAATGGGAGTCGACACGTCGACCGTTGTCAGAAACAAAAAGCGTTTATGTTTATTGATTTATGCTGATATCGTGTAATAAAAAAGGGCTTCGAACAATACGTTCAAGCCCTTTTTGGATAGGGAAACAAAAATATTTGAAACCTCGATGACAGCTATATAATATCATAAAATTTACGAAAAATCAAAAATATTTTAAAAAGTTTGCGAAAACCCGTTGACAGATTTTTGATATAGGTGTATACTTATATCAGAAGTTAAGGAAAAGCAACAAACAGGAGGAATCAAAGATGACAGAACTCGAGAGATTAACAATAATGATAAAAACAGGAGCAAGCGAAGACACATGCTGGAATTACTGGATAGGACTTTACAACAAAGCAATGATAAAGACAAACGTATACGAAATCGGAGTTGTAAAGATTGTAGAAGCTTTTGAGGTATAAAACAAACAGGCGGGGCAACAAGCCCCGCAAAGATCACAGGAGGAAACAAAATGGATAAATTAAGAAACGGACGATTCAGACATCAGATGGCAACGGCTGACGAGGTAAAAAAGACAGTCGAGGAAATCAAAATGATACTTGCAAAATACGGCTGGGGCGACAAAAAAGTCATGCCGTACGGTTACGGAATCAAGCTTGACGACCTTGTTAAAAACTGGGAAGACTTCGAGAGATGCACAACAGACAGCCAGCAAATAATAATCGACGAGATAAACGGCACAATCGAACACGCATTGAATCACTGGCTCGAGCTTGAGGCAGAACCCCAGATCACAGTCAAGCTAATAAACGGCAAGACGGCAACAGTCGCCGAGTCAATAGCCCGACAATATAAAGAGATGGGGCTGGCGGTTTAAAATAGCAACCCGAGCGGGGCGGGAAAACCCCGCAAATTATAGGAGGCAAGCATGGGCAAATACAAATATACATGGCAAGTTGAATTTTACAGCTCGGACGGCATCATCAAAAATAAATACATCGACGCGAAGACAAGACAGGAGGCGCTGGAGATCGCAAGCGCAAGCCACAAAATAATCGAGCTTATAACATGCCGCAGGATTGACACATATTAGAGACAGGAGGGCGAAACAATGATAATAAAAAGCGCAACGGGCGTAAAATACAAGGACGCGACAGACTTCATGGCGGAGAAATTGATGGAGCGGCACGACATCAGCCGCCGCGACGCGTTGAGACTACTCGGCGAAACGCTGGTCAGAACTTGCATTGTTGACGAGATTCTCGAAACGTCAGATTACTTGATAACAAAAAACGGAGGCAAAAGAAATGGCTAATTGTTACGATTGCAAATTTTTTAAGATTTACAGAGGGTCACGAGATCGATTCGGAGTACAGCAAGAACCCGACGACTCGGAATGCATCAGCGACAGAGCAACCGAAGAGGACATCGACAAATATTATTCGGACGGCGTCAGCTGGAGCGATGACGAAGAGGGTTGCGCAGGATATGAACCCGCAGATTATCCCGACGATTACGAATACTAATACAATGCTAAAAACGGGAGGGCGTCGCCTATATACGGGCGGCGTCTTCTTTTTGCGTCGCGTGGTTGCGGATTCGCGGGCAAATCAAAACGAAAAATCATAAAACGGTAAAATATACCACTAAAACATTAAAACGCCAAAATGGGGCGAATTTCGACGTCGTGGGGATATGCGCATATATGCGCCCTTTCAATTTGTTACGATATTTCGTAAATTGATATAAAAAGGGAGGTACAAAAGTATGGCAAAAATTGACTGGAAAAGAAAGTTGACATCAAGGAAACTCTGGTTAAGCATAGCCAGCTTCGTGTCAATGCTTTTAATATATTTTGGACACGCAGAGAGCGAAGCCGAGCAAGTGGCGGCGTTAATCATGGCGGGCGCGTCGGTTATCGGCTATATAATCGGCGAAGGACTAGCAGACAACGGCAACAGCGCGGCAGAGATCGAAGACGCCGACGAGATCGCGGACAAGTCGGAGGAATAAAACATGGAGACAGTATTCGCGGCGTTGATCTCGGCATTCTCGGCAATAGTTGTCGGGGCTATACAAAACAGCAAAACGCGTTCGCTCATAGAATACAGATTGATGGAGCTCGAGAAAAAGCAGGATAAACACAACGACGTTATAAAACGTATGTTTATCGCTGAAAAAGACATCGAGGTTCACACAGAGCAAATCAAAGTGGCAAATCATAGAATCGACGACCTCGAAAGACACGAGGAATCACGCAGGAGCGACAACAAATAAAAAATGCAGATCATCGAAAAAAAGATTGACGAGATTATCCCATATATAAACAACCCGAGAAACAACGACGCCGCCGTCGAGACAGTCGCGGCAAGTATTAAAGAGTTCGGATTCAAACAGCCGATCGTTATTGATAAAGACGGCGTCATCGTCGCAGGACACACAAGACACAAAGCGGCAAAGCGTCTGGGGCTTGCAACCGTGCCATGTATCATGGCTGACGACTTGACAGAGCAACAGATAAAAGCATATAGACTGGCGGACAACAAGGTGGCGGAGCTTGCAACGTGGGACGCGGAGCTATTGACAATAGAGCTGGACGCGATCACAGAGCTGGACATGGTAGAGTTCGGGTTCGAGTCTTTCGGAGACGATGACACAGAGCAAAAAAAGGATATCGAGGAAGACGAGATACCAGACGTTCCCGACGAGCCGACAGCAAAGCTGGGCGACATATATCAGCTGGGAAGACATCGTCTTATATGCGGAGACAGTACAGACGCAAAAGTTATCGAGACATTGATGGACGGCAAAAAAGCAGATTTTATATTATCCGATCCGCCGTACGGAATGAAACTTGATACGGATTTTAGCACGATAAAAGGGTCGATGAAATCTATCGGCAAAAAAAATCATACAGAGGGCAACAAGTACGAAAGAGTTATCGGAGACAATGAGGACTTCAAGCCCGAGTTGATAACAACATTTTTTAATAATTTCGGCTATTGTAAAGAGATATTTTTATTCGGGGCGGACTATTTCGCCGAGCTATTGCCCGACAAAAACGACGGTTCGTGGCTTGTTTGGGATAAACGCAAAGAGTCGCAAGCGGACGCGATAGGTTCAGAATTTGAGCTAATCTGGAGCAGGACAAAGCACAAAAGGCGCATGTTAAGACATGACTGGTTCGGTTTTTTATCAAGTCAAAACGGGGCAGACGCTCGAAACAGAGTACACCCGACACAAAAGCCCATCACGTTGTTGGCTGACATATTACAGCAATGGGGCAAGGACGCCCAGAACGTTGTTGATCTTTACGGCGGGAGCGGAAGCACGTTGATGGCGTGCCAACAGCTCGATAAAACTTGTTTTATATGTGAGCTCGACCCGCATTATATAGACGTTATCATCGCCCGCTGGGAAAACAGCACGGGCGAAAAAGCAATACTAATAAACGAAGGGATAAAGTGATTCAATGCCGAATAAAGGCAAAGGACGACCAAACAAATACGAGACACACGTCAAGCCGAGATTAAAAGACATCGAAAAAATGTGCTTGACAATGACCGAAAAGCAAATCGCGCAGACGCTCGGCGTGGGTCAATCGGCGTGGTGTGAGTACAAAAAAAAATATTCGGAATTAACGGAGGCGCTAAAAAAAGGGCGGGAATCCCTAGTATATGAGCTAAAGAGCACACTCATAAAAAAGGCAAAAGGATTCAATTATTCCGAAAAAAAGATCATCAAAGAGCACGGGACAGTCGTTCGCGAAGAGATATACGAAAAAGCAAGTCTTCCCGACGTTGCGGCGCTCAACTTATTATTAAAGAATTATGATGCAGACAACTGGGCAAACGACCCGCAGGCGCTAAAGATACGACAAAAGGAAATCGAGTTACAAGAACGCAGGATAGAGCAGAACGAGTGGTAAAAAATGATTATTGACGTTTCAAAACATCAAGGCTATATCGACTGGCAAAAAGTCGCCGCCGCAGGAGTAGAGGGCGCGATCATTCGGGCAGGATACGGACAGAAAACCCGCGACAAGTGTTTCGAACAAAACATTGTCGGAGCTATCAGCGCAGGCATAAAGAATCTGGGCGTGTACTGGTTCTCATACGCATATACTATCGAGATGGCAAGAACCGAGGCGATCACTTGCGACAGCATCATAAAAGGCTATAAAGACAAGTTAAATATCGGCGTATTTTATGACTGGGAATACGACAGCATGGACAAAGCACACGCGGCGGGACATTATCCCGATCGCGATCTCATAACAGCAATGAACGCCGAGTTCTGTCAGATCATCAGCGGCATGGGATATCATGCTGGCTATTATCTTAATTATGATTATCAGCAAAGATACATTGACACAGGCAAATTGACGGCATACAGAAAGTGGTTCGCCCGCTATTGTAGCACGCCACAAAAAAATTGCTTATTATGGCAATACAGTTCAAAAGAGCGCATCAACGGCATAAACGGAAACGTTGACGCGAATCTTTTAATCGGTCAGCTTGACGAGCCGCAGGAGATCACACAGCCCGAGCCGCAGGCGAAAACGAACGAGGACATCGCCCGCGAAGTCATCGCAGGCAAGTGGGGCAACGGTTACGAGCGCAAAAACAGGATAAAGAACGCTGGCTATGATTACACGGCGATACAATCAATAGTAAACAGGATATTAAAAGAGGCAACTCAAACAATATATACAGTACAAAAGGGCGACACGCTGACAGGCATCGCCGCAAAATATAACACGACTGTAAAAGAGATCGTGGCAAAAAATAACATCAAGAACCCGAACAAGATATACGTGGGGCAAAATCTTTATGTTTGATTTATTTACATTTTATCGTTCAAACGAGTGGCGGCGATTGCTCGCAGTCATCAAGAACGAGCGCGTAAACGATGACGGCGAAGTTATATGCGCATATTGTAAAAAGCCGATAACGCGACAATATGACATAATAGGGCATCATGTAACAGAGCTGACAGAAGAGAACGTCAACGATTACAGCATCAGTTTAAACCCAGACAACATACAGCTGGTTCACCATCGTTGTCATAATTACATACATGACAAGCTGGGGAATACATGCAGGAAAATATATATTGTTTACGGTTCGCCGTTGAGCGGCAAAACATCGTGGGTTCGTGACAACATGAGCGACGGCGACTTGATACTTGATATAGATAATATCTGGCAAGCTGTCAGCGGTTGCGATAGATACATAAAGCCGAAGCGATTAAATGCGGTTGTCTTTAAAGTACGCGACACGATGCTGGAGGCGATACAGTACAGACTGGGCAAGTGGCGCAACGCATACATCGTGGGCGGCTATCCCTTAATATCAGAGCGGGAGCGACTATGCAAACAGCTGGGCGCGGAATTGATCTTTATTGAGACATCGAAGGCAGAGTGTATAAAGCGTTTAGAATCTATCGAGGACGGACGAGACAAGGAG
>OCTX012215408.1_pt1 | contig 11485 bp, 10 predicted proteins | sample 1539691 | NCBI WGS metagenome assembly OCTX01 (sample SAMN02144231, study PRJEB22623) | gut metagenome | biome: sheep rumen | host: Ovis aries | place: New Zealand | reverse complement strand
GTTTGAATTGCGATCCATTGAATATAGTGTTCTTCAGTCATTGGATGTTCAACAGATCCGACTGTAACATATACCATGTTGTCTTTGACTTCATATACCGGTACATGTTTTTCTGCAGCACCATCACTTGTGCCTGGAACGATCTCTTCCATGGCTTCACCACAGCACATGATAGGGCAGCCCTTCTTTTCAACGATCGCAACCATCTGGCCGCAACGTTTGCAACGATAGAATTTCATTTCCATTATTATTACTCCTTTTTAATATATAGTCCCATAAAACTGTGTTTTATGATAGAACCCCATTCCTGTTTTTATATAATTCTTCAAATTCCTTTACCGGCAAAGGCTTGGCGAAATAGTAACCCTGAAAACGATCACAACCTAATGAGATCATCCTGTCGAGCTGTTTTCTGGTCTCGACCCCTTCTGTAATGACATCCATATCAAGACGATCCGACATGGCGATGACACTGCCAAGAATACTTTCAGATTTCTTATCATTTTCTGTCTGATTTAGAAATTCCTTATCGATCTTTAGGGTATCCGCATCAATATCCTTAAGCAGACTAAGCGATGAATAACCCTTGCCAAAATCATCGATCTCGATCTCAAAGCCTTCTGAATGAAGACGATTTACCAGTGAGAGCTGTTTCATGGCATCATTCATCATCATTGTCTCAGTTATTTCCAGTTTCAGCTTGCTTTTATCGATCTGGTATTTCTTTACAAGTGAATCAAACACTTCATAGACATCCACATAGAAGAAATCTTTCGGTGAGATATTTACCGATATATAAAGATCCTTCAGATCGCTGTTTTTCCATTCACATAGTTTTTTGGCAGCTTCTTCCCAGACGTAGAGATCCAGTTTTGAGATCAGTTCTGTTTTTTCCATCACTTCAATAAAATCGACTGGTGGAACAATCTGTCCATCTTCCCTGACCCATCTGGCCAAAGCTTCTGCGCCAATGATCGTACCGTCCTTCATGACCTGAGGTTGCAGATAGATCTGAAACTCCTTATGTCTGATCGCTTTTTCGCATTCATCTTCCACGAGCTGTTCATGGACCATCTTATCCATCATCGTTTCATCAAAGACGACCTTCTGTTTTGCGCTGTTATCAGAAAGTGAAGATAAGGCGATCATGGCCCGATCACACATTGATGAGACCGGCAGATCCTTATTTGTAACATTAAAGATACCCAGTCTGATATGCAGATGAAATGGCGAATCCTTGGTAAGATTCGTATCGTTGATCTCCGTAAGATCGAATCTTTCATCAAGGTTGTCGCTATGTACCAGTGCCGCAAAACGATCTCCTCTTAATCTGGCACATACTTCATTATCTGAAAGCTTTGATCTGATCAGTTGAGCCATTCTGATCAAAATCTCATTTCCTTTATTACGGCCAAAGATGTCATTGACCATCTTGAATCTGACGATGTTGTAGACAACAACAGACCACTTGCCATCAGGTTCAGCATTAATAGCTCTTCTTGCCATTTTATAGAAGCCATCCCAGTTATATATGTCAGTAAGTGTATCAACTAAAGCACTATCTGCCTTGTTTCTTACTCCTTCAGTAACGTTTTCTTCAATGCCATCCTTTATGGTTATGCATTCCATGACACAGGAACTTAAAGAATTATCACTGTTCTGTATAGCGACTGGAAGAGAAAGGATATGAAAAGTCTTGCCATCAAAGTATTCTGTCTTTTCCATCCTTTTAGTACATTGTGCTGCCATAAAACTGCTGCAGTTGGCACATCTCTTGTCAGAGCTCCACACTTCATAACAGCCCTTTTGCGGTCTTAAAACGTCATCTTCATTGAGATGAAGTTCCTGGCATTCATTCGGATCGACCAGTCTTACCAGATCATAGATGGAAAGCATCTGTTTCATCAATCCTCTGATCTCGGAAGGTCTATATACTGATTGTTTCATATTGATACAATTCTTTTCCCAATATAAGTATATCATCTTGTCTGTTTCCTTTTTCGATCCAGCTTTTAAAAAAAACCTTAATATCTCATTTACTTGTGAATAATTTCACGATATAATCTTATTTATGAGAGGGACAAGATATGGAAGAAAAAAAGAAAAATAATGCAGTTACAAAAGAGATCGATTCTCTGGTCGCTAAAGCGGTAAAAGCCCTCAGGGATTTTGAGAATTATGATCAGGAAAAGATCGATTATATTGTCGCCAAATGCTCCGTTGCCGGACTTGATAACCATGGTGTTCTTGCGAAGGAAGCCATTGAAGAAACCAAGAGAGGTATCTTTGAAGATAAGGCAACCAAGAATCTGTTTGCGTGTGAGTATGTCGTAAACAATATGCGTCATCTTAAGACTGTTGGCGTAATCTCGGAAGATCCGGTAACAGGTATCAGTGAGATCGCAGAACCTGTAGGAGTTATCTGTGGCATCACACCAGTGACTAACCCTACTTCGACTGTCATCTTCAAATCACTGATCTGTCTGAAGACCAGAAATCCGATCATTTTTGCTTTCCATCCAAGTGCACAGAATTCATCAAAAGCTGCAGCTGTCATCATGAAGAAAGTTGCGGAAGAAGCTGGAGCACCAGAAAACTGTATCCAGTGGATCGAACATCCTTCCATGGATGCAACCAGCGCTTTAATGAATCATCCTGACGTTGCGACGATCTTAGCAACCGGTGGTAACGCTATGGTCAAGGCAGCCTACAGCTGCGGCAAACCGGCAATGGGTGTTGGTGCGGGAAATGTACCTGCTTATATGCATAAATCATGTAATGTGGAACAGGCTGTAAATGATATCGTCATGTCAAAATCATTTGATAACGGTATGGTCTGTGCCTCAGAACAGTCTGTCATAATCGATGAAGATATCTATGATGAAGCGATTGAACTGTTCAAGCGTTTCAAAGTTCATTTTGTTAATAATGAAGAGAAGAAGAAACTGTCAAAATTCATGTTTGGCTATGCCTGTGGTGAAAAAGGTGTCGAAAATGCCAAGCTGAATCCTGATATTGTTGGTAAATCTCCACAATGGATCGGTGAAAATGCCGGTGTAAAAATACCTAAGGATGCTGTAATCATCGGTGCCTATTGTAAGGAAGTTGGTGAAAAAGAACCTTTATCAAGAGAAAAACTATCACCTGTTCTTGCCTTCTATAAGGTTAAAGATGAAAAAGAAGGATTTGATCTGGCTGATCAGTGTGTCAAATTCAATGGTCTGGGCCATTCAGCCGCAATACATTGTAAATCACAGGAACTGGCAGACAAGTTTGGTGACAGGATCCTGGCTATGCGTATCATCTGGAACTCGCCTTCAACCTTCGGTGGCATTGGAAACATCTATAATTCCTTCTTGCCTTCAATGACGCTGGGTTGCGGATCATATGGTCATAATTCCATCGGTGGTAACGTTTCGGCAGTCAACCTGCTCAATATCAAGAAAGTCGGAAAGAGGAGAAATACCGTGCAATGGTTTAAGGTTCCACAAAAAATATATTTCGAAAGAAATTCGATCCAGTATTTACAATCATGTAAGGATCTCAACAGAGTATTCCTGGTAACTGATACTTCGATGGTTGAATTCGGCTATCTTTCAAAAATTACAGAACAGCTCAATCTGCGCAGAAACAAGGTTACTATTCAACTGTTTTGTGATGTAGAACCAGATCCAGATATCACAACTGTTGAAAAAGGTGCCAAGATGATGGAAATCTTCAAGCCTGATGCGATCATTGCCCTGGGTGGAGGTTCCGTCATGGATGCTGCTAAAGGTATGTGGCTGTTCTATGAACATCCGGAAGTAAACTTTGACGACCTGAAGCAGAAATTCATGGATATCAGAAAGAGAGCTTTCAAATATCCTGAACTTGGCAGAAAGTCACGTCTGATCTGTATCCCTACCACTTCCGGAACCGGCAGTGAAGTTACACCGTTTGCGGTCATTTCGGATAAGGCCAACAACAAGAAATACCCTCTCACAGATTATTCTCTTACTCCAACGATCGCAATCATCGATCCGGAATTTACAACTAATCTGCCTGCAAGGGCTACTGCTATGACTGGCCTGGATGTTCTGACACACGCCATTGAAGCCTATGTTTCAGTTATGGCTAACGATTACACTGATGGCTTATGTCTTAAAGCTATTCAGCTGGTATTTGAATATCTGCCTAGAGCTGTCAAAGATGGTAAGAACGATCTGGAAGCCAGAGAAAAAATGCATAACGCTGCAACGATCGCCGGTATGGCATTCGCCAATGCCTTCCTGGGTATGACTCATTCTCTGGCACATAAAGTTGGTGCACAGTTCCATACCGTTCATGGCTATACCTGTGCAGTCTTCCTTCCACATGTCATAAGATATAATGGACAGACTCCGATAAAACTCTCAGTCTGGCCAAAATACAATCACTATTGTGCTGATGTCAAATATCAGGAAATCGCTAAGCTTCTGGGCTTGAAAGCCAAGACACCAGCTGAAGGTGTTGAATCACTTGCCAAGGCTGTATTGGATCTATGCAAGGAATGTGGTCTTGATCCGAATCTTAAGGCTATGGGAATTGATAAGAAGGATCTTGAAGAAAATATTGATGCGATCGCCATGGCTGCCTACGAAGATCAGTGTTCTCCTGCAAATCCAAGAGTACCAATGGTCGAAGATATGAAACAGATCATGTGGAAAGCATATTCAGGAAACTAAAATAGACATAATAAAAGTTCATCAAAGTCTGATTGTCAGTAAATGATGAACTTTTTTTATTTCTATAATGCCAGTTTAACAAAGAAGAAGATACCTAGACAGATAAGAATGATGCCAATGATCCGAAAGATCAGAGTTACCGTTTTGATAGGTGTCTTCAGAAAAGTATCAAACGAATAGATCGGATATGGAAACAAGAGAAAAGCCAGACCGGTCAAAGCGACACATGGATATACGATATAGGGATTCTCTGAAAAGATGGCACCGATAAAGACACCGATCGCCGCAAAAAACATGATCAGATAAAGATAGGTCTTATACTTTTTATCTTTTTCCACATAAGCCAGTGTCATTTCCTGACACTCTTTCGAACAGACCGGAAACTTTCTGGTCGTAACCATGGCATAGTATGGTGCCTCATAATCAGTGACTGCTTTACCACAATATACGCATTTGTTGCCGCTGGCGATACGACGATACTTCTTACCGGATCTGTCGTCTTTGATCTCTTCGTTTGTCTTGTTGCTCATAATAATTCTCCAGAATCTATTATATTATGCCTGACGGTAAGAACCAAACTGTCCTAAGACTACAGAAAGATCCTTTTCAGAAAGTTTTACACCGCCTCCAGCAAGTCTGGTGTTGTAGTATAACTGTGCCAGGAATTCTGTCTGTTGCGCAACATCCAAAGCGTAGGAAAGATTTGGTCCACATGACAATAATCCATGATTACCTAAAAGGCAGGCATTGTGATCATTGCCCATTGCATCAAAGGCGGCCTGAGCCAGTTCATAGGTACCAAACTGAACATAAGGGATGCATGGTACATCGGCGCCAGCATAAGCAATAATATAATGGATCGGTTCAATACTCCAGTGTAAACATGCCAAAGTGGTTGCATAGACAGAATGGGTATGGATAACCGCATTGATTCCAGGTCTTTTCTGATAGAAGATCCTGTGCATGTCATATTCGCTTGATGGTTTTCTTTCTCCATCGACTTTTTCGCCATCCGGTGTCAGTACCACAACATCTTCCGGTGTGATCTTGAAATAATCCATTCCTGATGGTGAGATAGCCATCAGATTTTCTTGTGGATTGTAGCAGGAAACATTGCCAAAGGTACCGACTGTGATTCCTAGTTCGATCATCTTTCTGCCATATTCAACAACCTGTTCTCTTTCTTTCTGTAATATCATCGTTTCTCTCCTTTTCTATAGTTTTATATCTTTAAGATTTGCGATTCTTTCTGTTATGTTATTCTCTATGATCTTATCTACTTCCTTCATCAGAAGACGAGGTGCCTTAGGAATAGCATCTTCCGTCTGTCCACCGATATGAGGTGTCAGTAAGACGTTATCAAGACCAATCAGACCACTGTCAGGATCAAGCGGTTCGCTGTTATATACATCCAAGGCTGCGCCTGCGATTGCGTGTCTTTTAAGCACATCAATCAAGGCGTCATAGTCCATCAGTCCACCTCTTGCGGTATTGACAAAATAAGCAGTAGGTTTCATCAGTGAGAAACACCTTGCATCAAAGATCTTCTCTGTTTCCGGTACCAGTCTCATATGTAGAGACACGATATCAGCTTGTGATATCACATCATCCATCTTTTCAATAAGTTTGATATTATCAAGACCATTACGTTCAAGTCGTTTCTTGTCGGCAAACGGATCATAGGCCAGGATCTCGCATTCAAATGGTTTTAGTCGTTTGGCAACTTCAATACCGATATTGCCTAAACCGATCAGACCAATCTTCATATTTGACAGAGTCATTGAAAAACCACTGTTAGGGAAATCGCGGTTCCACCTGCCATTCATCATTTCATAATGTGCAAAGCCAAAGCATCTGCTGATACCAATCATGAATCCAATCGTCATTTCTGCTACCGGTATCGCATTACGGATAACATTTACGACCGGAATGTTCCTTTCTGCACATTTTTTCAGATCGATATGTTCCAGACCTCCTCTACAGGTCAGGATCGCTTTTAGCTGTGGAGCCTTTTCAATGACTGCCGAAGGAATCGGCGCAATATGCGTAAGCAGGACATCACAATCCCCCAGATACTTTTCCAGATCTTCAGGATATGGTTCTGCTTCAGGCCCATGGGTCTCAACATTCAGAAGCATCTTCTGTGTACCGTTCTTGGTGTCAGAACCCCAGAATACAGATGATACTTTGTTGACATTCACCTTGGAATTCCTGATGGAATTCTCCATTTCACTAGCTGTTACGAAAACATCTTCAATACATACGATATTCATAGGTTTTTCTTTCAGAAAATCCAGCATACAGTTTCTCCTTCCGAATAAAAAGAGGCCGCTGAAATCTCAACGGCCCCAAAAGTTTTAAATCAATTATTCTGCTTTCTTGATTTCGCAGTTATTCTCTAAGAATTCGTAGATTGCAGCACGATTCTTCTTGAAGAAGAAGTACAGTACGAAGTAGAGAACAACTACCAGAGCAATGATGATGATATTACGAGACAGGAATGCATAGAACAGACCAGCCATAACTGGGTGAGCCATGATACCGAAACTCATAATATATACACCTTCCATTGGTAACTGGAAGCCAACGCCTACAGCGATTTCAGTGAATGTAGGAGCAAGTCCGGAACAAACGATCAGACCGATTGAGAACCAGATAGCACCCATGATCAGAGACTTAACAACGTTACCGTGTGAAGTACATACAAATACTTCAACCATGTATGGTAATGCGCAAAGGTCAGCCATTGGAAGCATTGAGTTTCCAGGGAGAACGAATGCAAGACCTAACATAATAGGGATCAGAAGAACACCTGTAGTAAGAGTGTTAGGTTCACCATAACCAGCAGCATCGTTAACAGCTAAGTACCATTCACGACCTTCACCAGAAGCAGCAGCTTTCTTTCTGAAAGCTTCAGTTAATGAAGTAAATGCAGAAGCGAAGATAGCACCAACCTTAGGGAAGACAGCCATGATAGCAGCAGTTGCAGTAGCAACACCTGTTACAGTTCCCCAGCCAGCAAGTGTACCAAGAGTCTGGAATTCACCAAGGATACCAACGATCAGACCAACGATCAGACCGATGAACATAGGTTCACCAAACAGACCGAATTTCTTCTGAATATCTTCAGCAGAAACCTTAACCTTGTTAAGACCGATCTTGCCAAGTAACCAGTTCATGCAGATTGCGTATGGAACAGCTTCCATATGGTGAGGAGCAGTCATACAGCAGTTTGGATACTGATAGTGAGTTGACCAACGTTTAGCGATAACTTCAGAGAACAGCAGGATGTAGAGCAGCTGACAGATCATACATGCCAGAGCTAACCACATACTCTTGGTAAGGACATAGATCATTGAGCCCCATACCATGAATGAATAGTTGTTCCAGAGGTCAGAAGCCATGAAGACATCTGTCCATTTAACTAAGAACAGAACTAACTGAAGAACCAGAGCCAGACCGATGAACACAAGACCTACTGTTGTTGAGTAAGCGATAACGGAAACTGACTGCCAGCCGGTATCGATACAAGGCAGATTTACGCCTGCATTGACGACCATGTCATTAACTACAGGTGCGATGATAGCACTGAATGAGTTAATTACAAGGTTAAAGCCTGTTAAACCTACAGAACATAGCAGTGCTGATCTGAATGCTTTCTGACCAGTTACACCTGCAATTCTAGCGATTACAAACAGGATAATTGGGATGATTACGGCAGCACCAAACGTACCGAATACATCACTCATCGTTTGAAAGATATTCGCCACAATTTTTCCTCCTTAAATAATAATTGTCTTTGTCGTCTGTGTTCGTAACGACAAAATTGTTTTTATAATTACAGTCTTAGACTGTAGTTACCAAGATTATTCTTCTTCAGCTTTTAAGATAGCGAGACAGTCCTCGATAACTTTATCTTCGCCAAATCCTGTCAAAAGACCTACAGCATTAACTTTAGGTACACCGAGATCTTCATAGACTGGTGAAACACAAGCCATCAGAGAGAAACCACCTGAAGCCAGTGCTGACTCAGCTGAGATAGGGCTGCATTCTACTGCATCCACATCATAACCGTGCTCTCCGAGTACATCTTTGAGCTTGCTTGCAGCCATGGCTGAACTGACGGTTCCTGAACCACAGACGCATAAAATTTTAACTCTTCTACCCATTATTATTCCTCCTAATAGAATTCTATTTAAAGTATGTATTCATACTTAAATACTGGATCAGCCAATATATTTATGTGCTACTTCAAACAGTTCCTTTTCTGTTTTGGCAGCTTTGAATTCGGCTACAGCTTGGCTGTTCTGGAAGACACCCATCATATTCTGCAATGTCTCGATCTGAGCATCCGGATCAAGAATAGCCATCATGAACAGCATCTCTGCTTTAACTTTTGTATCAGGATCACCCATATGACCGAATTCAACAGGATGTTTCATCTTAGCAACGCAAACGGCTGGCTTATTGACATGGATTCCGGCTGTGTGAGGCATTGCGATCTCAATATCCTGCAAGATCAGACCAGTTGGGAAATCTGCTTCTCTTTCGACAACAGCATCGATATATGTATCTTTAACATATCCGCCATTATACAGAAGTGCTCCAACCTGTCTGATCGCATCTTCATAGTTTTCAGCTTCAACATCAAGAATGACAAGATCTTCGTAACAAGACTGCATTATTTTCTCCTTTTAGTCTGTAAGACTTTCAATGAATGCAACGATCTCATTGCATACTGTTTCTTCATTTTCTCCTATGACCTGTACTTCGATCTCAGTACCTTTGGATAAACCGGCTGATAGTACAGAAATGATATTTTTAGGATTAGTATCTCTTCCATTCCCGATGAAATGGATCTCCTGCTCTTTATACTGATTGCACATCCTGACCACCATTGAGGCCGGACGGGCATGGATACCAGTCTTATTCTGAACAGTCACCTTCTTTGAGTACATATTATTCCTCCTGACTCTTCGTGATTAGATTTTGATTTTTTTATAAAATTGAACTTAATAATATTATAGCATCTAATTTTTTTAAACTTTACAATATTTGTTATAATAATTTCAGTAAATTGAACAATTGATAACCGTATACCAGGAGAAAATATAATGGAAGACAACACCGAAATGCTCGTCCGTGCTTCGCAGCTTTACTACGAAGAAGGTCTGAATCAGAGCGACATTGCCAAGATTCTCAATATATCCCGTCCTACTGTTTCCCGTCTGATCGAAGAAGCTAAACGTACCGGAATCGTTGAAATAATCGTTCATGATCCGATTCGTAAGGATCCGGATTATTCTAATCAGCTTAGAAATCGTCTTAATATCCGTGATGTGATCGTTGTAAACGGAACATACGAATATGATAAGGCGCTCAAACGCTGTTGCCAGGCTGGTATCCAATTACTTGATACCATCATCATGAACAATCAGACGATCGGTATAGCCTGGGGTGCCGTTCCTATGCTGATCAGTGAAATGATCGAGGAAAGACAATCCTACAACGTTACTGTCGTTCAGATGGTCGGCTGTCTTGGTTCAGGAAACCCTAATGTCGATGGTCATGAACTTGCGATCAATCTTTCCAAGAAACTTGGTGCCACTTATGCAAACATCTATGCGCCGATCTATGTTCAAAGCGAACTGGTCAGAGACTACTTGCTTGCTGAGCCGCAGATCGAGGCAACTTTACGTAAAGCCATGCATACCGATCTGATCATCTCAGGCATCGGTTCCATCGATACAAATTCATCAATCTCCCGTTCCGGTTATTGGAACGATAAAGATATTCGAGAACTCATCTCATTAGGTGCTGTTGGTCATCTGCTTGGCAGGCCATACGATATCAATGGCAAGCCAATCAGCAGAGCCGGACACTATGTCGTCGGTGCCCCACTTGAAGCAATGAAAGGCGTTGACTGGTCCATTGGTATTGCGGTTTCAAAGGACAGAGCTTCAGCTACCTTAGGAGCAATCAGGGGTGGATATATCAACACCCTGATCACTGATAAATCTTTAGCTGAAGAACTGATTACTTTATTGGATAAAGAGAACTGAGTTCTCTTTTTTTATTCGTGTTCTTTCAGATCCTCGTTGCAGCAGATGACGGCTTTGATGCCTTCACCTCTGGCGATTGATTCAAAACCATCTCTCCATTTCTCTAATGGGATGATCATGGAAACGATCTTCTCTGGAACAACTGTACCGTTTTCCAGCAGTTTGATCGAAGTTCTCCATGAACTTGGTTTCTGGGAACGTGATCCGACATAACAGATCTCCTTATGTAAGATAAGATCAGTCCAGATCGGCTCCTTAGCTTCAGGGAAGACACCCATCTGTACTACCTTACCTTTACGGCGGGTGATCTCAAGAGCTTTATTGGCAGCAGGTACAGCACCTGAACATTCAAAGGCAATATCAACACCTTCTCCATTAGTCATTTCCTTAATGATGGCAGATAGATCTTCCTTGGTCTGATCGACGGCACGATCTGCCCCATTCTTTAAGGCAACTTCAAATCTGTCCGTATCAGTGTTCATACCGGCAACGATTACGGTAGCACCTTGTGATTTACAAACCTGTGCAACCATCTGACCGATAGCACCTACACCAAAGACACAGACGATATCACCGGCTTTGACTTCACCTTTTTCAATACTGGCGTGTACACCACAGGCTAAAGGTTCGGTTAAAGAAGCAGAAAGAAGTGAGACATTATCAGGAAGTTTGTGAATACTTTCTTCACGGCTTAAGACATATTGAGCCATTGAGCCATTG
>OCTX011640976.1_pt1 | contig 11487 bp, 12 predicted proteins | sample 1539691 | NCBI WGS metagenome assembly OCTX01 (sample SAMN02144231, study PRJEB22623) | gut metagenome | biome: sheep rumen | host: Ovis aries | place: New Zealand | reverse complement strand
CGCCGCCTGTTATGCATACACCGTCCAGAATCCCGCCTCTTTTTGAGAGAAAACCCAGAATATCCTTATCGCTGTATTGCGGCTTCAGAGAATTCTCCACAATATCCATGTTATGGCAAAAAGGACAGCGCATATTGCAGCCGCCGAAAAAGACCGTTGCGGCAACACATCCGGGATAATCAAGTAATGTTGTTTTTTGAAGTCCCTGAATATTAAGCATGGTTTCAATCACAGAAGTTTCCGACACTGCCGTCCGCAAAAGGGCTTCCCACATCGCATCTGCCATGGTGATGAACTTCCCTGACAAAGTCTTCACGTTCGGTTTCTACCCTGTGAACCCCGATTCGGCTGACGCCTTCTTCTGTTTTTCCATCAAGCATATTAATCACTTCTTCAATCTCTTTTTCGGTTGGCATATGTACCCTTCCTTAAAATCAAAATTGCGGTTTGTAATTTACTTACATCATTATACCATGTTAATATCATAATGAAACTATATCAAATATGATACAAATATTGATCTGAAAGGGAATATGGTGGAAAGATGGATAATAATCAGGTAGAAGATGCTGAATTTGAAGAACTTGATCCCGAACCTGATAAACCGTCAGGGAAAGTGTATCCTACACAGGTAGTTTTAACAATCAGGGCAATAGTAGGCGGGTATCTTGTTTATCTTGCATACCAGATAATTACTTCCGGAAATGAGATAAGTACATGGATGTGGGCGGCCGTTATTCTATTTATCATAGCAGGAGCCGCATTGGTTGTGATGTCGGTCAAACATTTTATCTGCGGTGAATATGAGGGCGGAAAAAAAGACGAAAATCGTTGAAGAAAGGCGAATTTGCGTGTATACTACAAATGCGTAGCCGGCAGGTTGTGTGTTGAGATTCGGGTCTTGCGCAACAGAGCGCCGCGAATCGTGTCAGGCCAGGAATGGAGCAGCACTAAACGGATGTCTTTGTGTGCCGCGAGGGCGCCTGAATTTAGCATGACCCGTCCGGCTATTGTTGAATGTAGATAGGGGGGACCGCGAAGCGGTGGGACCCTGTCTACACGCGGAGCCCTATTCTGCGAAGCAGAAATAAAATGGGCGACGCTCCTTGTGAAATGTAGTTAGGGGGAGAACGCGAGTGGACATCAAAACAACAATCATTATTATCATCGGAATAGCAGTTCTTGCCTTACTTGCTGCGTGGATCTGGTATATGAGAAGACATTCATCGGATGACGATGAGTTGTTCGATGATATGGAAGGCGTGGAGTTTGAGCAGTATTGTGCAGAATTGCTTGAAGCGAAGGGTTTTGAAAATGTGGAGACGACGCCGCCAAGCCACGATTACGGAATAGATATTATTGCGGACAGAGACGGCATAAGCTATGCCGTACAGTGTAAATGTTACTCGGACTCTATCGGGATCAAGGCAATTCAGGAAGCATATGCCGGAAGAGACTATTACAACGCCATGGTAGGCGTTGTAATGACCAACCAGAGTTTTACCAAAACAGCTAAGGAGTTTGCTGATAAATTGAACATTGTTTTATGGGATGGGGATTATGTTATGGACCTTATCCATGAAGTGGCACTTCCGGAAAAAAAGAGTATGATTGATTTGTTCAGAAATTTAAGGAAAAAATCAAACAATAAGATTCCGGATAATAATGATTTAGGGAATAATAATGACAAAACAGATACTGATGCTGACAAGCACATGGGACAGTGATTACAGTCGGGATGTTATCTCCGGTATCCTTGAGAGGATAGGGGATGAAGATGTTGAACTTCACATCTGTAATGCTTATGACAATTTGATGGAAACCGATTTTTTCCGTAAGGGAAGGGAGATATATTCCTTACCGGTCCCGGAAAGATACGATGGTCTGATTGTTGCGCTCAACAGTCTGGACTCTGTTAAGTATGTCAGTGAGATATCTGAGAAATTCAGAAAACACAACAAACCTGTGGTCAGCATTGATACAAGGTGTGATAATACTCTTTTCTGCGGTCTGGATAATTATCGTTCTATGTATCAGATTGTTGAGCATATGATCACTATACACGATTGCAGGATCTTCAATTACTTGGGAGGTCCGGAAGATAATTTCGAGAGCAATGAAAGATACAGGGCATTCTGTGATTGTCTGAACGAGCATGATATTAAAGTATCCAAGAGGAGAGTACTTCATAAAAGATTTTGGAAAACAGACGGCGCCGACGCTTACAACGAGTGGAAAGAGATGGGAGTTCATATGGCTGATGCGGTTATATGTGCGAATGACTATATGGCCCTCGGATTTGTGGAGGAAGCATTAAAAGACGGGATTACGATTCCTGACTATATGAAAGTTACCGGATTTGATAATATTGAAGAGGCTCAGATGTATTCTCCATCCATCACAAGCGTTAACAGAAACCGCAAAGCCCTCGGATATGATGCTACAGATGCCCTTCTTTTGGCTATGGAGGGGGAATTGGATTTTGACAAACGCTTTGTCGAAGGGTATGTAAGTTTCAATGAAAGCTGCGGTTGTGAACTGACAAGGGATATTCGAAGCGATTACAATAAACTCATTGAAAGAGGAAAGAAAGAAACCGAAGCTAGGCTTGTTTATGCGTATATCAAACAGATACTGTTTAAATGCAGGACAATGGATGAATATTCGCAGGCAATGGAAGAGTGTAAAAAAATGGTTAAGATCGATGATATGGCAATATGTCTTAATCATTCTTTCTTTGAGGGTGATCCGGATATGGATGTAGTCGGTTTTGAAAACGATATGATCCTGTATTCTGATGGAAATAAGACAGAGGTAAACCGGAACAGTGATATGTTTCCGCCGGAGTGGAGAGAAAAGGACAGAGTTTTTCTGTTTGGACCCTTGCGTAGTAATACTCAGACATTCGGATACACCGTAATGCCTTACAGAGATGATTTTTTTACGAGACTTAAGCACAGGAGTTTTGTGGAAAGTGTGTCGTTCTCACTTGAAAGCCTTAATCAGAAACTTGCAATTACAAGGATGAAGGAAAAGTAATAATATATCAGCCACATTTTGGTAATGAAAGGATGGAAGTGTTATGGAAAAGAAGAACTCGGCGGTATTTGCCGGAATAATCTTCGTATTAATGGTTGTCTTGATTGGTATAGTGTCAGCGGGAGGAGCATTTTCCTTTGAAGGGACATTTTGGGCACTTGTACCTCCGCTTGTTGCAATAGTACTTGCTCTCATTACAAAAGAGGCTTACTCCTCTCTGTTCGTCGGAGTGGTTCTCGGAGCACTGATGGCATCCGGAGTATCATTTACCGGAACACTTAATTTTATAACTGTTGAGGGATTATCCGATGCGGTTGCGGGAAATGCCGGTATACTGATATTTCTTGTGATACTCGGAACCATTGTTGCGCTTATTAATAAATCAGGAGCTTCAAGAGCGTTCGGAGACTGGGCATCTAAGAACATCAAAACAAAAGTAGGCGCCGCCCTTGCAACGTTTGTACTTGGTGTGTTGATTTTCATAGATGATTATTTTAACTGTCTGACTGTGGGTTCGGTTATGGCACCGATTACCGATTCAAAAAAGATCTCAAGAGCAAAACTTGCATACCTTATCGATGCTACAGCCGCTCCGGTATGTATGATTGCACCGATCTCCTCATGGGCAGCTGCTGTCAGTGGATGCGTTACAAGTGAAAAGTATTCAGGAATTGAACTGTTTGTAAGGGCTATTCCTTATAATTTCTACTCGATCCTGACTTTTGTTTTCATCATAACAATTACACTTCTGAAATTTGATTACGGCAAGATGAAAAAGTTTGAGGAAAGAGCCGAATCAACAGGAGATCTTGGCATACTGAGCCTGTCGGAAGACGAGGAGTATACGCTTAAACATGACGGCCCCATTGAATCTCCGAAAGGAAAACTTATAGATCTTATTATTCCTGTTGTTATCCTTATCATTCTTTGTGTATGGGGCCTTTTGTTCAACGGTTTTTCTGCGATAGAAGAAGGCGGTATAATTGAAGCGTTTTCATCAACAGACGCCTATGTCGGACTCCCCTGGGGTAGCATTCTTGCTCTCGTAATAATAGTAATCTATATGGTGGCAAGAAAGGTTATGACATTTCACGAGGCCATGGAGTGCGTTCCGAAAGGATTCTGCGCTATGGTACCTGCTATCACGATACTCACTCTTGCAACCGCACTCAAAAATATGACCAATTTGCTTGGAGCCAAGGATTTTGTGGGAAATGCAATGGCCGGAGCTCAAGGGTTACAGTGGGCTCTCCCCGCGATTGTATTCATCGTGGCATGTCTTGTTTCTTTTGCCACAGGTACAAGCTGGGGAACATTCGGAATCCTTATTCCTATAGTTTCTGCAATCTTCCCGGAGACAAGTTCACTGTTCTTTGTGGGAATATCAGCTTGTCTTGCAGGTGCTGTCTGCGGAGATCACTGCTCACCTATTTCGGATACGACGATCATGTCTTCGGCAGGTGCACATTGTAATCATATTAATCATGTTGAGACCCAGCTCCCCTATGCGATATCGGTTGCTGCAATCTCATTTGTCTGCTACATATTTACCGGTTTGTTTGCTATGATAGGAATAACATGGCTTTCACTGCCGATAGGAGTTGCACTTACGATAGCGTTCTTGTTTTGCATGAAGAAGATATCACAGAAGGCCTGATGGTATATCGGGGAGGACATTATGCTTAAGAGAAAATGGTATGAATGGTTTCTGACAATTGTATATTTTGCAATGGTTATTCTATGTATTGTTTTGAATCTTGAATGGTTCAGAAATATTTTTAAACCGGAGATGCGGGAACCGTTTAATTCATTTACCATGGCAGTTAATGCCTTTTTGTTCCTGGTAGTTGCCATAGTATTTTTAGCGACGGATTTTGGCAGCTTTGCTCCTATGAATGCGATTATTAAGGACCTTAAGGCGGCAACCGATAAGATAAGGTCTGATGCCATGAATGCACATACATACCTTTGGGAGCCATACCAGTCAAGCAACATCAAACTGTTCAAAAATGAAAAATTAAACCTTCTCTTTACGGATTTCATATTTGAATTAAACCGTGAGGACGATGCGGAGAACGCGTATTACCGTCCGAGTATTAATGACTATATCAATGAAGATCTGGTCGATACCGTAATGCACAGAAACGAACTTAACCAGGTTCCCGGAATGCTGACGGGTCTCGGAATCCTTGGGACATTTATAGGCCTATCCATAGGACTTCAGCATTTTAATACTTCCGGCAGCATTCAGACGATGACGGACAGTATTGACGGACTTATGAGCGGAATAAAGGTGGCATTTCACACGTCTATCTTCGGTATGGTTTTCTCCCTTACGTTCAACGCCATATATAAAAGAAAACTGTACGAAGGAGAATGTGCAGTTTCCGAGTTTTCCACGGCATTTAAAAAGTTTGTTCTTCCCGACACCCAGAACAACGGTATGAACCAGCTGATCACGCTTCAGGGAGAACAGCTTACCGCTATGGACAGAATGTATGAAAGGGTTGCGGAAGAACTGGGAAAAATCATTGAGCCGCAGTTTGACAGGCTTAACAGGACTGTTGCCGAATTTGAGACCATTATGGTAAGAAATGAGACAGAGGCAATCAGGCAGATAGTGGACAATTTCATAAAAGAGATGAACACGTCACTCGGAAACAGTTTCTATCAGCTCAGCGAATCTGTAAATGAGCAGTACAAGGCTCAGAAGGAAACAGCAGATATGATGGGGCAGCTCCTCGAGAAAACAGGAAGCGGTAAGGATACACTTCATAATATCAATCAGGAAACAGAGAGACTTGTTACTACGCTTAACAGTTATACGGCAAGTATACAGACGATCCAGAACGAGCTTCAAAGAACACTCTCGGGAATGTCGGGAGAGGATAAGGCCGTAAGGGATCTTATCATGCAGGAGAAGAACATGCTCCTTGAACAGGGCAATATGATCATGGAATTCAAGAAGTCGGTTACAGATATGGCAAAGTATTCAGCCGAGACAAACGAGAACATGAGTGATGCTCTTGAAGAGATTACAAACGGTATAGATTACCTGCGTAAACTGAACGATAAGAGAAATCAGAGCAATTGAGCGGTAGATATTTATGAGATGGCAAAGAGCACATAAAAAAGATGAAGAGATCACATACTGGCTTTCGTATTCCGATATGATGGCGGGGCTGCTATTGTGCTTCGTGCTTATAATTGCTTTTACGATGCTGCGGTCCAAGGTCCAGTATGACGAGAAGCAGAATGAACTTGCGGGAAAAGAGCGTGAACTCATTATCCAGTCGGAAGAACTTGAAAACGAACGGCTTACTATAGAAGAGCAGGGTGCGAAGCTTAACGCCCAGGAACTAAAGCTTTCCGAGCAGGAGGGAGAGCTTCTTGCCCAGCAGAGGAAGCTTGAAGAGCAGTCACAGCTTCTCAAAGAGCTTGAAAAGCTTATGGGAGAGCAGCAGGCAAAGCTTGATAATATCATTGGTATCAGAAGTGAACTCATAGAAGCTCTTCGAAGCGAATTCGAGAATTCATCTCTCAGCATAGCTGTTGATGAGAAAACCGGCGCTATCTCAATGGATTCGAATATTCTGTTTGAGTACAACAGGGCAACACTCAAGTCCGGCGGAAAGGATTTTCTCGGAGAGTTCATGCCAAGATACTTAAAGATCCTCCTCAGTCCGAAATACAGCAAATATGTTTCGGAGATTGTTATAGAGGGGCATACGGATACGGACGGAGATTATCTCTCAAACCTTGAACTTTCGCAGCAAAGGGCATATTCCGTGGCGGACTACTGTACACGCAAAAATAGTGATTTTCTGACGGACAGGGAGAAGGAAGAGCTGGAAAAAGTCCTGTCCACGGTGGGAAAATCATTCAGCGAACCTGTATACAAAGCCGACGGATCTGTGGATGCCGCAGCTTCAAGACGAGTGGAGATACTGTTCAGATTAAGGGATGAGGAAATGATCCGTGAGATGATGGAAATACTTAACGAGACATCTGTAAATCAGTAGAAAGGGACTAAAATGCAAAGAGCACTGTTTATAGGCGGAACAGGAACAATTTCAATGGCAATAACCAAAGCCGTGGCGCAAAACCCGGATTGGGAATTATATCTGATCAATCGCGGAAGCAGAGCGGATGAGATACCCGATAATGTGAATCTTATCAATGCCGATATCAATGATGAGGAGATGATAGAAGAGGCAATAGACGGGCTGCGGTTCGACTGCGTATGCGATTTTATCGGGTTTACGCCCGAACAGGTTGAAAGGGATTACAGGCTGTTTCGGGGAAGGTGTGGGCAGTACATCTATATAAGTTCTGCCTCGGCGTACAACAAGCCTTGCAGGAATTATATAATAACCGAAGGGACGGCGCTTGCGAATCCGTTTTGGGAATATTCAAGAAACAAGATATATTGTGAAAGCTTTTTGATGGATAAATATGAAAAGGAAGGATTTCCGGCAACGATAGTGCGGCCGAGCCATACCTACGATGTCAGAAGCGTACCCCTGGGTGTTCACGGAGAAAAGGGAAGCTGGCAGGTTATAAAGAGAATGCTCGAAGGCAAGCCGGTACTTGTTCAGGGAGACGGAACATCACTTTGGACCATGACTTTTAATGAGGATTTTGCAAAAGGATTTGTGGGTCTTATGGGTAACCCTCATGCAATAGGAGAGAGCTTCCAGATCACAAGTGATGAAACACTTACCTGGAATCAGATTTATGAGGCGATTGCCGATGCGCTTGATGTCGATTATATTCCCTACTATGTATCATCCGAGTTTCTCGCTTCGGTAAGTGATTACGATTATTTCGGATCTCTTCTCGGAGACAAGTCGAATTCCGTAGTGTTTGACAACAGCAAGATCAAGAAGGCTGTTCCGGGATTTACGTGTACGGTAAGGTTTGATCAGGGAGTCAGGAAAGCCATAGATTATTGCCTGTCCCATCCGGAATGTCAGGTTCCGGACCCTGAATTTGATCTGTTTTGTGACAGGGTAATAGATGCACTCGAAGAAGCCAAGGACAGATTAAGGTAGATCGTCATGAATATCAGAAGAGCCGTTAAAGAGGACATTCCGGGTGTACTGGATCTTCTGTCCCAGGTATTGGAAGTACACGCAAAGATACGCCCGGATATTTTCATATCCGGTACGACGAAGTACAGCAGTGATGAACTTGAGGAAATGTTTCTTGATGATGACAGGCCTGTTTATGTTGCTGTTGACGGAGAAAATCATGTAATGGGCTATGCATTTTGCCAGTTACAGCCCCCTCCCTTTACAAGTACCATGATTCCCAGAAAGCTTCTGTATATTGATGACATATGCGTTGATGAGAATTCCCGCGGACAGCATGTGGCAACAGAATTATTTGAGCATGTCAAAACAGAGGCAAAAAAGCTTGGGTGTTATGAGCTTACTCTTAATGTATGGGAAGGTAATGACGGAGCACTGGCATTTTACAAAGCCATGGGAATGAAGCCTAAAGAGACTCAGATGGAGTATATTTTGAGTTGATATAACCAGCAAGAGGAGCCGGAACGACAGCAGAAATGTGAGTTCCGGCTTCTTCGTATTCTTCGGATATATTTACCCCTTCACTGTGTATACGGCTGATGATTTCCCCGTCGGTATAGGGGATGATGACATCGATGCTCCGGCTTTCATGCGAGAGGAGCTCAAACAGTTTATCAAGGAGTTCTTCTATACCGTAACCGGTCCGGGTAGAAATATAGACGGCATTTTCTTCACTGTCGGAGACGGGCCTCGGAATATTGTCTCGTAGATCAGACTTGTTATATACATATATCCGGGGTATCGAATCCGAATCAAGGTCTCGAAGAACTTCTTCTGTCACGCGTTTATGGTCCTTGTGATGGGGATCAGAGGAGTCCATAACTATCAGGAGAATGTCCGAGAACTTAACTTCGGACAGAGTTGATCTGAATGCCTTTATCAGGCTGTGGGGTATATCCTCTATAAAACCGACGGTATCCGACAGAAGAAAAGGTCTTCTTCCGGGTATGTCAATCTTCCGGATGGATGTGTCGAGAGTGGCAAAGAGCATATCCTTTTCGAAGACTTTTTTATCGGAAGCCGCATCGGACGATGATTCGCACATGGATAACAACCGGTTCATAAGAGATGATTTGCCGGCATTTGTGTATCCTACTAGGGCAACGTTTATGAGACTGTCATTCAGTCTTCCATTTCGTTGAACATTTCTTGTTCTGTCTATTTCACCGAGTTCTCTTCTAAGCTCTGCCAAACGCTTCGATATCTGGCGTCTGTCAAGTTCTATCTGCTTTTCGCCGATACCTTTATTTGCACGGCTTCCGCCACCTCCCGACTGTCTGCCCAAATGCTGCCACATACCGGAGAGCCTGGGAAGCATATACTGCAGATATGCGGACTCTACCTGAAGCTTTGCTTCGCGGGTTCTCGCTCTTCTTGAGAAGATCTCAAGTATGAGTCGTGTTCTGTCCCATACTTCGATTTCTATGATCTTCTGGAGATTTTTCATCTGGTTGGGTGTAAGATTTCCGAGACACACCGCGTAATCTGCCCCGGTCCCGCGGACAAGGTATTTGAGCTCATCTGCCTTTCCCGACCCGATCCATGTGGCGTTTTCGGGGTGGGGAAGTGTCTGCGTAAGAGTTGATCTTACACTTAAGTCACATGCTTCGGCAAGGCTTGCCAGCTCTTCCATTGAGTGTTCGAATTCATCGTCGGACTCATCTGTTCTCAGTCCGACGAGAATTGCGGGGTATGTATTTGTAAGAGATGAATCTTCTGCCATGTTAATATCTCTCTTAAAAAAACAATATTTATAACTATATCATAAGTTCGCGTTGTGTTATAGTAGAAAGAGAAAGGATATTGACCGGTAAGTTTATTAGTTGTGTGATAGAAATGTGACAGATTATCTGATACTATAATATTGCAAAAGGATTAAGCAAAAAAGGAGGAGGCTCATGAAAGATACGAATAAGATAAGCGATGATGCACTTGAAAACGTAAGCGGGGGAATGATTGTATACGCAGAAGGTCTTCCGGAATATGATCCCTTTTTCCCATGGGAAGTTGTGGAGAATAACAATTGCCGTGTTCTCGGTAAGTTTTCATCAAAGGATGAGGCAATAAGATATGCCAAGTCATTTGGCCCCGAAAGCTACAACGCTCAGGATACCGACATCGCAACAGTGCAAAGACTTCGCGCCAATCCACAAGGCGGGGGCTGAAGATAAACCCTTCTACATTTCATTTACGACTGCTTCGGGTTTTGCAGACATTTCAACCCACGCCGGAATGAATCCGCTTTTAATCGCGTTACGAACTGAGCGGATATTTGACCAGGCGGAGCAATAAAACGGTACTTTTCCTCTGCTTAGTATCTCTTTGGCCAGTCTGCTGGTAAGGCATGATGCTATGCCCTGTCTCCTGTAAGCCGGAAGTACATCAACGCCTATCTGCCACATGTCTTCACAATCAGCTGAACATCCCGCAAGACCAATCAGTTTATCTCCGTCATATGCTCCAACCCCGAGTACATCCAATGATTTACGATCCGCGCACAAAGCATTGCTCCATTCCGGCAGGTATAATTCGCTAAAATCATTTTGCCCAAGTACGCGCAGATCATAATCGGGATCGATTTCGGGAATTCTGTTTATATCAGGCAGGTAATACTCTGCCATAAAACAAATCTTATGCCCTTTTTGCACCAGGCGTTCATTCAGCCAATGCATATTGGGTGTCTCAAAACAATGGTAGAATTCATAACGCTCAATGTACTCAGAAACCGTTTCTGCTACCTCTTCAGAGGATGCAGCAACAATATTGTTACCGTACGATACCAGATTACAGGTAATAGGCTCCTTATAATACTTGCGTGCATTTGTTCCAAGCCGAAAAGGAACCGTTATGTTTTCGGTTTTTAAGAAATCATCTGCTTTACATCCTATATCTTCAGCAGATTGCCTCATGGCAATCCTGAGAATATCCTTATTTGTCATTAATCCCTCTTTTCATCGACATCTTTTTCATAATACACTATACTCATTTCAGTGAAATCTTCCCCTACCTGTATACTAAGAATCATATCATAATATTAGTCCATCATCATTAAATCTGTAATATAAATGAAAAAGAAGGCTTCGAATTATTCGAAACCTTCAAAAACACCTACTCGGCGTGACAGGATTTGAACCTGCGGCCTCTACGTCCCGAACGTAGCGCTCTACCAAACTGAGCCACACGCCGTATGTTGATAGAAGGGGCCCGACACCCCTATTCATCTTGAAAACAAAACCCCAATTCCGCATTATCGCAAAACTGAGGCCTTAGTGCGCGATCAGGGGCTCGAACCCTGGACACCCTGATTAAGAGTCAGGTGCTCTACCAACTGAGCTAAGCGCGCATCCGATTTGTA
>OCTX012182067.1_pt1 | contig 11488 bp, 14 predicted proteins | sample 1539691 | NCBI WGS metagenome assembly OCTX01 (sample SAMN02144231, study PRJEB22623) | gut metagenome | biome: sheep rumen | host: Ovis aries | place: New Zealand | reverse complement strand
GGTGATCGACAGGGTTCATCGCAACACCGCGAACCGTCGGACGAACGCCGAGATAACGCTTGCGGCCAGCCTTGCCGAGCTTGATCGAACCCCAGTCCTTGTTGCCGACGGCGCCGACGCACGCGAGGCAACGGCCGTCGAACATGCGCACTTCGCCGGAAGGCATCTTGAGCGTCACGACATTGCCGTCACGCGCCATGATCTGGCAGGAGTTGCCGGCCGAACGGCCGACCTTCGCCCCCTGGCCGGGAACGAGCTCGATCGCGTGCACGAACATGCCGAGCGGAATCTGCGCGAGAGGCAGGCAGTTGCCGACCGTCGCCTCGGCCTTAGGCCCGTTCATGACCTTCATGCCGGGCTTGAGACCTTCCGGCGCGAGCACGTAGCTGAGCTCGCCGTCGGCGTACTCAAGAAGCGCGAGGTAGGCGCTGCGCGTAGGATCGTATGCGATGTCCTTGACCGTCGCCTCGACGCCCTGCTTGGCGCGCTTGAAGTCGACGATGCGCATGCGCTGCTTGACGCCGCCGCCGCGGTGGCGGGTCGAGATGTGACCCTGGTTGTCGCGGCCGGCCGTCTTGCGGACGGCCTTGGTGAGCCTCTTGACGGGACGCTTCTCGGTTATCTCCTCGAACGTCGCGGACTGGCGGAAGCGCATTCCCTGCGACCGAGGCTTGTATGATTTGAGTGCCATAGATCCTTGTCTCCTTATGCGAGCTCGATGCGCTCGCCGGCCCTTACGGTGACGGCCGCCTTCTTCCAGGTCGGCTCGACCGTCGTGCGGCGGGTGCCGCGGATGTACTTCACGCCGCCCTTCATGTTGGCGGTGCGGACCGCGAGGACATGCACGCCGAAAGCCTTCTCGACCTCGGCGGCGATCTGCGGTTTGCGCGCGTCGGGCGCGACCTTGAGGAGGTAGCGGTTCTCAAGCGCGAGCCTGCCGCCCTTCTCGGTGATGAGCACGTCGAGGAGGATCCCGTTCGACTTCTCTTTGAGTTCTGCTCTTGTCATTTGAGGATTCCTTCCTTACTTGGCCAGGCGCGCGACGAGCGCGTCGAAACCGGCCTTGTCGCAGACGAGCTTGCGGTTCGCAAGAACCGAGTACACGTCAAGCGCCTGCGCCGTGCAGTAATCGATGCGAGGCAGGTTGCTGGTGACGAGGACGACCGTGTCGTCTACATCCTTCTGGACGATGCACGCGGTGCGGTCCACGCCGAGCGTCTTGAGAAGACCCGCCATGAGCTTGGTCTTGGGCGCCTCGAACTTGAACTCGTCGACCACGATGACGTCGCCGGCGACGATCTTGTCGGAAAGCGCACGCGCGAACGCGAGCTTCATGACCTTCTTGTTGACCTTCTGCACGAAGCTGCGCGGCTTGGGCCCGTGCGCCACGCCGCCGCCGCGCCACACCGGGCTCTGGCGGAAGCCTGCGCGGGCGTTGCCCGTGCCCTTCTGCTTCCAGGGCTTCTTGTTGGAACCGGCGACCTCGCCCTTGCCCTTTGTGCTGGCGGTGCCAGCGCGCATGGCGTTGCGAATCGCAGTGACCGCGTCCTTCACGGCCTGCTCGCCCTTGTCGAGAGTCAGCTGCGACTGGTCGACGTTGACTTCAATCTTCTGCATGGCTTACTTCGCCCCCTTCTTCGCCTTCGCGGCGATCGCGTTGTTCTTGAGGGACTTCCTGACGATCACAACGCCGTTGCGGCAGCCGGGAATGGAGCCCTTGACGAGAAGCGCGTTGTCCTCGGGGCGTATCTGCACGATCTCGAGATTCGGGATGGTGCGGTTGACGTCGCCCATGTGGCCGGGCATCTTCTTGCCCTTCTCGATCCAGCCGGGGAGGTCGCGCGCCGCGAGACCGCCCGTGCGGCGCTTGGAGTGGCCGCCGTGGGTCATGTTGCCGCCCGCGAAGTTGTAGCGCTTGAGAACGCCCGCGAAACCGCGGCCCTTCGTGACACCCGTAACATCGACGTACTTGACGCCCTCGAAGTTCTTGACCGTGAGCACGTCGCCGACCTTGACCTCTTCACCGGCCTCGGGAGCGAACTCCTTGAGAACCTTCACGCCGGTCGTGAGACCGCCGGTCTTCGTGAGGTGGCCGCTCTCGGCCTTGGTCATGCGGTTGCGCGCGCGGCGGCCGCCGTGGGCCTCCTTGTCGGCCTCGGGATCCTTCCACAGCTTCTGCACGCCCCAGCCGAGCTGAGCCGCGACGTAGCCGTCGTTATCGAGGGTCTTCATCTGGACGACCGGGCACGGACCGACTTCGATGACGGTAACGCAAGTGCGCCTGCCGCTCTCGTCGTAGACCTGGGTCATCCCGACCTTCTTGCCTATCAAACCTTCCATCTTCGCCCTCCTCAGACCTTGATGGTGATGTCGACGCCCGCAGGAAGGTTGAGCTTCTTGAGCTCGTCAATCGTCTGCGCGGTCGGATTTACGATGTCGAGAAGGCGCTTGTGCGTGCGCATCTCGAACTGGTCCATGGACTTCTTGTCGACGTTCGGCGAACGGTTCACCGTGAAACGCTCGACGCGGGTAGGCAGCGGGATCGGCCCGACCACCTGCGCACCCGTTCCCCTCGCGGTGTCGATGATTCCACCGACAGCCTGGTCAAGCACACGGTGATCGTATGCCTGGAGGCGGATGCGTACTCTCTGCTGTTGCATTCTTCTTTCCTTTTTCTGTTTCAGTTTCGGCTCGGACGTCGCCGCCCTCGCCCCTCGTTGACCTGGGCGTCAACGGTCGCGAAATCCGCGCTCACGGTCGAGCCGTGTCGGCGCGGGAGGCCCTTTGCGGCGCCTCGCTCGCGACTGGGTTTCAGCCCAGTTTCCCCGCAAAAACAAGGCTCGCGGTTGCATTGCAGCCGCGAGCGTTTCAACTCTGCGGCCACGACGCGACGGGTAAGACTCGCCCGTATCGCGACCCCTCTTCTTGCGAAGATTGGTGTATTATATCATAAATCGGCGCATCAGCGCAAGGGGGGTGGCGGAAACGGCAATGGCAGCTTCTTTCTCTGTCACTGGACCAGACCGATGCATTGGCCAGATTGGATTTGCGGTCGACAGGCGGTTCAGGCGCGGCGGTGCGGGCGCATCACGCGCACAAGCTCGGTAGTAACGAGTATTTCGGTCGAGCCGGACGACGAAACGGCCTTTTCTCTCAGCGCCATGAACCTGTGCCATGCCGAGCGCAGTTCGAGAAGGCTCCACTTTTCAAGGAACCCTTTCTGCTTTTTCACAGCCCAGGGGCTCATGCCCTCGGTCGCCGCCGCCTCGCGCCCCTGCGCCTGCGCGTCCTTCTGTTCGGCCATCTGCCGGAAGAACTTTTCGAGAACCGTCGTCATGAACACAGGAAAACCGCCGTCGCCCTCGAAAGCCCTAAGCGCCATGAGCGCCGCGTCTATGTCCCGCGAACCGACAGCGTCGGTTATCGCCCACGGCGCAGGATCGACCCCGACCCCCTGGGACGTCACCTCCGCGACATCCGCCGCGGTCACAGTGTGGTTCTGAGGCCCCAGATAGTCGCGCATCTTCCCGAGCTCGCTCATGAGCGAGCGCGCATCAACGCCGACTCGCGCGACGAACGCCTCAAGCGCGCCGCGCTCGAACTTCAGATTCATGTCTCGCGCCGACTCTTCGACGCGTCCCGCCGCGGCACGCGCGGCCTCCCACGGTTTGCCGGACGAAAGCGACACGACCTCGGCCGCCGTCTTGAGCGTCTTGGCGACGATCGACGTCATCAATAGCCGCGGCCCCGAAAGAATGAAGTGCTGGTTCTCCGGCAGCCGACCGGACGCCAGCTTCTTCGCGAACTTCTCCAGCCCGGCTTTCACCGCCGCGGAAGCGCCCTTCCCGCCGGACTGCGGCAGGAAGTGGACGTTCTTCCACCAGGTGACCTTGCGCGGCTCCAGGAAAGGCGGCGTCGAGAAACTCGCGTCCGCCTCGCGCAGGTCCGCGAGCTGGAGATCCTCGTTCGTCGAGTTGAGCGAGTCGATCGTCTCAAGACCCTGTCCGTCGCCGACTATGCGCTTCACCGTCTCGCCGACGAGGTAGTCGTCTTCACCTATTATGACATGCAAGTTTGCCATATGCGAGAAACGCCGCGCCGAGCATAACCGCCGCGAGCGAGATTGTCTGGCTTATGCTTAACGGCCCCACAGCCGCGCGCGGGTCGCCGCGCAGATATTCCATGGCGAAGCGCAGAACGCCGTAGCCGACGAGATATAGACCGGCCGTGTGGCGCCGCCAGCGGCGGTATGCCGCAAGAAGCGCCGCGAAAAGGACGAGCAGCGCCGCCGCCTCGAAAAGCTGCGTCGGCAGGACAGGCAGCGAACGTGCGGCGGAGGGCGTTACAAGCCCGGCGGAAATCTGCTCGTACCACGCGGGCGAGTGCGACGGGAACGACACCGCGAGAGGGGACGACGAGAGTCTCCCGTAGCAGCACCCGTAAAAGAAGCAGCCTATCCGCCCGCACGCATGGCCGAGCGGGACAAGAACGCAGAGAAGGTCCGCCAGAGCGAGCGGACGCTCCTTCTTGAAAAAGCACCACGCGAAAAACACGATCACGGCGAGAATCAGCCCGCCGTAGAACATAAGCCCCCCCTGGTCGACGCGCAGGATGTCCATAGGCCGCGCGGCGAACTCGCTCTTCCAGTGCTCGATGACATAGGCCGCGCGGCTCCCGGCGACACCTGCGAGCATGAGCGAGATGAAGAGGTTCGAAAGGTCGCGGCGGCCGGAAAGCCTCTCGGCGAGATTCCAGCAGAGAAGGAAGCCGACGGCCATGCAGGCGCCGTAGGTGTGAATGTGGAGGAAGCCGATATCAACGAGGTCGGGAAACACGGCAGATCACCCCCGCTTGAAAAGACCGATGAGCCACAGCGCGCCGCGCCATGCGAAGAGACCCGTGCCGACATAAGCCGAAACCGTCCGCGCCAGAAGCATCTCGCCAAGCTGCGGGAAACGGAGACGTGTCGTGCACGCCATCCATACAAGTATGAGCGCGACGTTGACAAGGTATATGAACACCCAGGAGAATATGCGGCCGTAGAGCTTTACGTCCGGCTGGCGCTGGGTAAGAGTCTCCAGAGTGAAGAGAAAGTGGAATGCCCATGTAAAGCCTATCAGGAACATCCATAGCGGGAGGAAAGGCAGCGGACGCATGAACGCCGACGTTATGAGGGCGACCACCACCACGACGAAGGTGTAAAAAGGGAAGAAGTAGGGCGCGAGAGTTATAAGGAAGTTGGACTTCGTGAGCTTGACACTCCCGCCGCTTTCGCTCACGCGGACGTCCGACGGTCTCGCGCCGAAGAGAAGCCCCCACAGGGCGTGGGTAAGCTCGTGGCCGAGGACGTACATTCTCACCGGATGGCTTATGGTCGTCCAGCACAGCGCGAACGCCGCCATGCCCGCGAGGAGGGAAACCGCCTCTACCGTAATTCCTCCGCCACCGCCGGCCGCGACGACAATGGCGTCAACAAGCGTCCTGGAAAAACCCCAGCACGCAGGCAGCAGCGCCAGCCCGAGCAGCCATCGAAGGAATCCGGCCATCACTTCTTGTCTTCGAAGATGAACACCAGTTCGCCCGGGAAGACGCGCCTGTTCTGGCGGGCGATGTGCTCGACGAAATCAGGATCCGTCTTGAACCTGTTCTGATTTTCGAGAAGCTTCGCGATCTCTGCGCGCTTCAGCTCGATGCGTTCGGCCAGTTCGGCGTCCTGCCTCTTGAGCGACTGGCCTCGGCGGAACGTAGGCCAGGCGACAAGAAGCCCGCCCACCAGCACCGCCACGAGAAGCGTGAGCGCGAAGCCTTTCACGAACTTGTCTTTCCATCCGTCAGTCATGGCGCACATTATACCAAAAATTCGCGCGCAACGGGAAGAGGGCCGGTAAAGCAAACGGGCGATGGATCGCTCCACCGCCCGCCTGAACCCAGTATATCACAACCGGTTAGTTGCTCTTCGCGTCAATCTGAACCTTAACGCGATAGTACTTGACCTTAGAGGACTCAAGCGTGATGGTCTGATCTGTGCCGGCAGCAACTGCTGTTGACGTGGCTTTAACATCACCATTAGGTGAATCAAGCGTCTCGATCGCATACTTGACATCAGCCACATCCGTGCGCGCACTAACGCCGCCGAGCTTGAATGTAAGCGTAGAGGCAGTGCTGTTCTGCACCGGCGCCGCGAAAGGCTTGTTTGCCTTCACAGTGCCATCAATGCCGAGCGCATAGTTTGCCCACTTAGCAATCCCGTTGAGCTCCGGGGTTGTAAGGGCGGACACTATCTCGCTTGCGGTTGTAGCCGTAACGCCCATATCGTTGAGCGTTGAAGTATCAATTGCAATCGGTATAGTGCCAGTCGTTTGCGCAACACTATAAGCAATTAGGCCAATGATTTTGGTGTATGTTCCTGTGCCTGCAAGACCAACCTTCTTAAGCGGATCATTATGGCCCGAGGTAAGCCAGTCCGAAGTCTGTGTTGTGTTACCGGAAATAACCGAATAGCGAACTTTCGTTTCATCATTGAACTCCGTTACGAGCGTATAAGTAGTCTCGGAAGGAGTCGAGAAAGGAGTTTCCCCACCTGCAAGCTTAAGCTCCGTCCAAGCGTAAGTGCTATTCTCATACGTCAACCCATACCACTTTGCCGTATCGTTGTTATCGTAAGCCGCGCAAATGGAACCTTTGGGATAAAAAGTATTATTGTCCTCTGTCAAGGTCAATTCACCAGGCTGAGGACACGCTGCATGAATGATTATTGAAACATTAGCCGTCACAGCATAGTAGTTCGCAACGGCAGCAGCATTGCCGTTTACAATAACAGGGTCGTTCAATTCGCAATCAATAGACCCCTCGCTACCTGTAGGCGTCTTGGTAAACCACGGCGCAGTGATATTACCTGCAAACACAGACGAGACCGCAACGAGTGCGGACGCTAGAACGGCACTTTTCATTTTCATAAAGACTTCCTCTCTTTCTGAAGTGTCAAGCCTCCTCGCGGCCCGACAGACGATATTATTGCATATTTTCTCGCGCGGCGCAAGTCCCCCCCTCCCGCTTCGCGGCGTCGGCGGCCATGCGTAAAAACGGCAAAAGGCCTATGTTCTGACGGTAAAAGTGCGTCCGCACATGTGGCAGGTGACGTCTACGGTCGGCGGCAGATTGGCGCGCTCTTCCTCTCCCAGCGCGCCAAGCATGGCCGCCGCGCGCTCGGGCGAACACCTGCACGCGAAGCGGAGCGGCGTCGTCTTCCTCAGCTCCGCGCGCTCAAGTCCCATCTTCTTTAGAAGCGTGCGCGAGGCGACAGAAAGCTTTTCGGGAGCATAGTCCGTGACGCTCGCCGACGAGTCGGGCAGAGCTTCGACCATCACGCCGCGCGCCTCAAGGATTTCCACCTCGTCTGTAACTGACGCCTCCAGATAGACGCACGCCTTGCGCTGGAGAGAGCCCGCGAGATATCCGTCGAGCGAGTTGGAGATGCCTTGCGAGATTATCCTCCCCGGGACGGACCTCGTCACCTGCAGCCGCCGATCGCCGACGACCTTCTTCGCGTCCGGCCTGCCAAGCCCGTCGAACCCGTCGAGCGTCTTGCGCTCGGTGTAGCCGCGAAGCGCGCCGTCGGCCGTGCATTCCACGTTGAATCCCCCGAGCGGACCAGAACACTTCATCTGAATGGACACGACCTCGCCGCTCTCGCTCGTCTCCGCGCCGAGAAGCGCCACCGCCGCGAGCGCCTTCGATAGAAAGTGCGCACTGGTCGGTCCGCAGAGGTGTCCGCGGGCGAGTTCCTGCGCGGCGCCTGTCACATCCACTATCGTCACGGCGACCTTCGCCGCGGCGTCATACCATTCTTCTCGTGAATCCTTCATCGTCGAATCACTCCTCAAAACGAAAAATGAAGCCCCGCCGCAAGCGCGTATACCATCGTCCCGTCGCCGTCCAGCCCGAGTGTCGCGTCGGCGTCGAACCGCAGGGAGAGAGATTCTGTCATATGGTAGTACGCGCCGAGACCTCCTGCGGGCCCGACCTGTCCGCGGCGCGTCCAGCCGCGCGCGCCGAACGTGAAGAACGGGTCGAGCCTCTCGTAGCCCCACCAGTGCCAGAGAGCCTTCGCCGCCAGCCCCGCTCTGTGCCGGAGCGCCGCGATCTCGCCCTCCACCGCCCAAGCCTCGTCCAGGTAGAATCCCGCCCGCACTCCCGTGAAAGCGCGCGGGCTCATGCGCGCGCCGCCCTGCGGCAGAACTGCACCGACGGTCGCGCCGGCGTAAAAGCGGTCGAAGTCCGCACACGATTCGTCATAGTCGAACGCAGCGTCGGCAAGGACGGCCGACGCGCCGAGAAGCACAGCGGCCGCGAAAAGGAGTGCGCGTCTCATGCAGCGCCTCCCTTGTCGTCACGCCCGATGAAGACGGTTTTGACGCGCAGCCTCCTCTGAATCTCGCGGGCAAGCGCCTTCACGCCGAACGTCTCCGTCTCGTAATGGCCGAGGCATTCCATCTTCATGCCTGCATTCTCCGCCGCGATCACATCGCCCCAGCTCGCCTCGCCCGTGATGTAGAGGTCGCAGCCGAGGTTCTTCGCCTCTTCGGCGAACTCGCCCGCGCCGCCCGAGCACACGCCGACCTTGCGCCCTTTTGAATCCACGCCGACAACACCTATCACATTGCCGTGATACGAGAAGGCGGGTTTGACGCGCTTCAGGCCGAAGTGCCGGGCGAGCTCCCGGTTGTTGCCTACCGCCTTGTTGGCGTCGAGCGGCAGATGCGCGGCGTAGAGCGCCAGACCTGACGACACCGCAGCGCTCACGACTTCAAACACGCCGCCGGTTATGCGCCGTATGCCGCCGCCCCAGCTTATGCCGTGATGCACGACGAGGAGCTGGGCACCGGCCCTGGCCGCCGCTTTCACACTAGCCGCGCTCGCGTCCACCGCGAACGCGACGAGGTCTACATCGCCGCCGCGACGGTCGATCTGAAGGCCGTTGTTTGAGACGTCGTCGAACGCTTTCAAGTCGAGCGTCTCGTCAAGCCAGTCGGTTATCTTCTTGAGTTTCATCGCAGATATTATACCACAAGGTTCACATACGAGTCGTAGATGGCCGCCGCGTCAAGCTCCGCCTCGGCCATTCTTCGCGCGTTCGCGCCGCACCCGGCGACGTCGAGCGCGCGAAGCACGCGGACAAGGCTTGCATGGTCGGACGGCCTGTATGTCGCGCCGGCCCGGTACTTCGCAAGAAGTTTTGCGCTCTCGCCTCCAAGCGAACTCACGATCGCAAGACCGGCCTTCGCATAGTCGCAGAACTTGTAAGGAACGCCGACGCAGCTGTCCTCGGCCATCGGCACCAGCCCCGCGTCGCACTCCGAAAGCATCGCGGCAAGATCCTCTCCGCCAAGATACCCGTGCATTCTTACGCGGGGCGCCACGCCAAGCTCCGAGGCGAGACGCTCTATGCCGTCCGCCCCGTCGCCAAGCCCCGCTATGTCGAGCGTCGCGCCGGGGAGTTCCGCCAGAGCGCGAACGGCTGCAAGCAGATCGTAGGTGCGGCCGAGGTTGCCCGCATACGCAAGGCGCAGCCTTACGCCGTCTGCGGAAGGCTTGCGCACCGGCGCGCCGCCGAGATCTATGCCGTGATAGAACCGCACGGTTTCGCCCGTCCGCCCGTAGCTGCGCACGAGGTCGATGTAGCGGTCGGCGACGACGGTCACGACATCCGCCTCCCGGTAGTTGGCGCGGGCCGTCGCGCGAAGCGGCGCGAGCATCCAGCGCGGCACGACGCGCTCGAAAGTCTCCGGCCAGGCGTCCATCACGTCCACTACAAGTTTTGCGCCGAAGCGCCGCGCCATCCGCCGTGCCGCGGCACAGGCCGAGAGCGGCGGCGTGGAGGCCACTATCACATCGGGCCGGCCGTGCTCCGCCGCGAACTCCGCCGCCCGCCGCTCCCATCCGCGCGCGTAGCTGCGGTGGCTCAGGACGCGCCCGAGCGAGAGGTTGCGCGAATACGGCGGCTCGTGTACAAGCTCCAGCGCAAACGAACGCGGCGTCTCGTGGGAAACGAGGCGCCGCGCCTTTGTCGTGTGGTTGAAGTCGGCCGTCCAGAGAACCGTGTCGTGACCCGCCCGGGAGAAGGCGTCCGCCATGAGCCAGTAGCGCTGCGGACGGAACCCTTCCTCAGGCAGATTGTCGAACGGGTTCTCTATCCAGACGCGCACCTACTTCGAAACGCCGAAGCGGTATATGGTTGTGCTGCGGTAGGTCTCGCCAGGCCGCAGAACGGTCGACGGGAAGTCGGGTCTGTTGGGCGAGTCGGGGTAGTGCTGGGTCTCCAGCGCGACCGCCGCGAACGGGCAGAGGTTGCGGCCCGCAGCCTTGGCCGGCATGTCGTCGCGGAAGTTCTGCGCACCGTACATCTGCAGGCAGGGCTCGGTCGTCATGATCTCAAGCGTGCGGCCGGAGGCGGGGTCGCGCATGAACACGCACTTCTTCATCTCGCCCGGCGCGCCGCGCAGCACGAAGTTGTGGTCGTACCAGCCGTCCATCGGCTTGAGCGCGTCCTGCGCCTTCATCCAGTCCATCATCGCGCCGATCGGACGAAGCGCCGTGAAGTCGAAACCCGTTCCCGCGACAGGGGCGTTCATGGTGGGGATTAGACCGCCGTCGGTCTGGGTGTATTCGTCGGCGAAGATCTGCAGCTCCTGTCCGAGCACGGTGCCGCTCGACTCGCCGGCGAGATTCCAGTAGGAGTGGTGGGTGAGGTTCACGACGGTCGGCTTGTCGGTCGTCGCCTCGTAGTCGACACGCCAGCTGTTGTCGGGCATGACGGAATACGTGACCTTTGCGTTCACAGTCCCGGGGAAGCCCATGTCGCCATCCGGCGAGACGCACGTGAACTCGATGCACTGCACCTGGCCCTTGCGGTAGGTGCGCGCGTTCCATACCTTGTCGTCCCATCCCTTCGGGCCGCTGTGAAGATTGCAGTGGCGGCCGTTGCCGTCTTCGTTCACGGCGAGCTGGTATTCCGTCCCGTCGAGCGTGAACTTACCGTCCTTGATCCTGTTGCCGAAACGTCCGATAAGCGTTCCCGCGCAGAAGCCGTATTTTTCGTACTCCTCGGGTGTGTTCCAGCCGATCGTCACGTCGGCCAGGTTGCCGAACCTGTCGGGCGCGTAGGCGCGGACCAGCCTCCCGCCGTAGTCGGTGAAATCCATCACCAGTCCGCCGGGGCTCGTGAGACGCCATATCTTCGTCTCGCGCCCGTCGGAGAGTTTCCCGAAAGGCCGCGCCTTCATTCCGCGCGAACCCATGCCGGGCGGCGGCATGCGGCGGCGGGCGGCAGCCTCGCGCGGCGCTTTGGGGGCCTCCTGCACGGGAGCCTCGTCTGCAATGCAACAGGCGGCGCACGCCGCCACGGCCAGAGAGAGAATCGTAGTTTTCATAGTTCGGATTTTACCATTTTCTCGGCGGCCGCGCAACGGCGCAGACGCTCCGTGAAGTC
>OCTX014567334.1_pt1 | contig 11489 bp, 6 predicted proteins | sample 1539691 | NCBI WGS metagenome assembly OCTX01 (sample SAMN02144231, study PRJEB22623) | gut metagenome | biome: sheep rumen | host: Ovis aries | place: New Zealand | reverse complement strand
TACATGGTAACGCTTAACTGTTCGAATGACCTTGTCGGCGTCATCATCGATCGTTTTGGAAGAGAGGTACCTATCATCCCGGATGGCGAGGACCGATTTGAAACAAAGGTATTGGTGGCAGTCAGTCCTCAATTCTTCGGCTGGATTACCGGGATTGGCAGCGGGGTGCGGATTTCGGGGCCTAATGAGGTTGTGAGAGAGTATTATGAGTATTTGCGGGAGCTTATGGGGCAGTATGAGCCGACTGTAGAAAATAAAGTCAAGAAAGGTTAAATACTATGTCGAAGAAAATTATAGTTATATTGATAACAGCTATTATTCTATCAGCTTGTGGTTCCGGTGTAGCTCAGGAGGATTATGACAAGGTTACTGCTGAAAGTACTCAATATCAGAAAGAGCTTGAAGAAACAAAGTCCGAACTTGATAAAGTGCAGGCTGAATTAAAAAAGAGTCAGGAAGAACTCGAAGCACTCAAGAAGGACTATGATGCATATAAAGAGAAAATGAAGCCTTTCGAAGAAATGACAGCCGCACAGGCAGAAGCTGAAAAAGCTAAAGCTGAGGAAGAAAAGCGACAGCTTGAAGAGGCAGAGGCTCAGCGGAAAGCTGAAGAAGAAGCAGCGAAAAAAGCTGAAGAAGAAGCAGCGGCAGCGGCTGCTGCGGCCGAAGAGGCTAAAGGCTACGAAACGGGTATAACATATGATCAACTTGCCAGAACTCCAGATGATTATAAAGGAAAGAAAGTCAAGTTTAGCGGAAAGGTAATCCAGGTAATCGAGGGAGATGGCCGAGTAAATATTCGTCTTGCTGTCAACGATGACTATGATACGGTATTATTCTGCGAATATGAGTCAGGTATTGTAAGCTCCAGAGTATTGGACGATGATCATATTACAATATACGGAACATCATATGGGTTATACAGCTATAAGTCAACGATGGGAGGAACGATTACAATTCCGGCTGTGGTAGTTGATAAGATTGATCAGTAAGCGCAAAAACTTGACTGAAATCAATATAGAGTTTTGAAGAATTTTCGTTAGTGCTTTCATCATTAGAACCCCTCTAGAAAGACTTCAGAAGTTGCGGAGTCCAATGGAGGGGTTCTAATATGACAAAAAGCATCATTGCGGCAATGGTAATTCGAATTATAAATACAATTTCGAATTCAAACAATGAAGCGTTGCAAATTTGCCATTGTAAGTGTTTAGCGGTATAATATTCACATTATTCTGGGAATAGTATTGAGCACAAAAAGCCAGATAAAAAGCATGGTGGAATTGGTAAAATTGAAGTAACACATGAACGCTGAATCTATAATTAATAATTCGGAAAGAGTATATTGACGGTAATGAGCATGTTAAAGACTAATGAGTTTGAAAAAAAAGAGTTTTATAAATGGCTTTCAGAACAAATTTCATCAAGACAATTGTCTGATTATGTTTCAGCATTTAGTTTAATCGACAATCATTATCGTCAAAACGGATTATTGACTGTAGGCATTTTTGATACAAGAGATATAGATACATTAAAAAAAATATTATCCAATATCATAAGGGGCAAAGAATTTAAGCAGAAATATCCTAACAAAGCTGTAGTGGCAAAGCTGGGATTGTCGTACTACATTAAGTATCTGGAAAGAACAATGCTTCTGTCCGCTGGCCCTAATAGCTTAATTAACGAAAGCTTAAAGTGTAATGCAAGAAGCAACATAGAAGAAACAGTTATAAAAATGGTAGATGGGAAATCTATTAATAAAAAAGCAAATATAAGGAAAGTTGTATCTTCAGAACTAGAAAATCATAGTGAATGTGAAGCTAAAGAATCATATATGAGGACTTTACATTGTGAGCACAAAGTAAATTATACCAATAAAGAAGAAAGCGAAAACTTACAGATCAAGAGTGCTTCATCAAATGACGAATGGTCACTTCTGAGTTTTCTTGATAATAAAAATGTCAAATATGTAGATAAAACAAAAAAAGGTGGTTGCGTTTGGATTATTGGAGGTTATGAATTAACTCCAATAATCGAAGAGTGCAGAGAGCATGGAGTTAACTTTAGATTTTCTGAAAGAGGGGGACTCGCATCTGGTAAAAAACCTGCTTGGTGGGTTAGATTAAAAGAAAATCGAGTGGTAAAATCAGAATCTCACTCATGTGGAGTTGCAACTGACAAAGCCGATTATGCTAAAGCTTTGGAAGCTGGAGCTATTTTTGAGAATTGGTTACTGAATAAGAACTATTCGAAAACTAATATAAAAAGTATTATAAACGATATTAAGGTATGTGTAAGAATAGCTGAGATACAACAGATTAATAATGCCAATCTATTGCATGCACGGAATAGTAATGAAATAAAACCTGCGATAAATACATTATCAAAGACGGAAAGCTTTCGGAGACTAGATAGTAAGCATAATTTCAAATACACAAAATCTCTAGAACAACTTGTGGCTGCATTAAGTGAATGGGAGAAGGAGATACAATCTACTGAGAGCAGAGTTGCTGTAAACAATGTAAAAATCCAAGCTAACGAAGATTTATCAAAAAAGACAATACCTATTGAATTCAAGGTTGCATATGATGATCATAATTCAAAGCATACTTTAAATCAGAAGGAGCAAGATCATGAAGGTGAAATGGTAGGTGAAAAATCATCACGGAGTGATTCATTGCATAAAGAGGAAGAAAGAGGCAAGTTGTCTTTGAATACGGTTGAATTCAAGAAAGATCTGTTAAAGCCAGATGGCATTCATAATCAAGTGATTGTCATTAAAGGTGATAGAGATATTCATGATACTATAATGCAAGATAATCCGTCTGTTCAAAATAGGCCCCAAATTAGCGATCATAATAATGGTGTAAAATCCACTGAAAAGTCTCTTTCTGGAGTGATTATTAAGACAAAAATAACAGCTACTAGAGAATCTGATTCACTTATAACGAATCGTAATGAAAATAAAGAACAAGAATCGACTTTTGAAAAGGAAGTTTCACAAAAGCAGGATTCTGTGAATCATGCAGAAACAGAACGGATTATTTCAGATCAAAGAAACAGTAAAAGTATGCAGCGAACGGCTTATTCTGAGGATGATAGTCAAAACGAGCCATCGGATAAGGGAAGGCAGACCCCAAATGACAAATACCAACAAGATAGAACATCATTATTAAGTGAGGAACAAAGAACATTTGAAGAGATTTTTGAAGTAGAAAAAGAGAATTATGAAGAGGATTCGATAGAAAACTTAAATCTACATGTTCGAGCTATTAATGCATTAGCAAGAAGAAAAATCTTTACAGTTAAAGACTTTTTAATGATGACTCCGCAAGATTTATTTGAAAGTAAAAGTTTAGGTGTAAAGTCATTTAATGAAATAGTTAATTCTGTTGATAAGTATTGCAGTACATATAGAAACACCAAAACAGAATATGTTTCCCAGTCAATGCTGGAAACGAGGGCTAAGCTAATTGGCTGCAAGGAAGATGTATTCGCATATAGATGGGATGTACTGAGTGAAAGATATAATGATGATGTAAAGGTCTCAGAGGCACTACAAAACTTAAGTCTAATTGATATTAATCTATTAGAAGTGTGTAAAAACCAATGCAATACTGTTGAGTACTTAAGAAAAGCATTGTCATCATTCTATAATCAGTATTTGCCAGATGATTTGCAAGTATATGCAATAGAAAAGGATGCTAAACTGATTCCTCAAGATAGGTTGAATCATTTAATTAGGGGATATATATTTGCATATACTGACGACGCTAATATTGAATCTTGCTTAAAAAATCAGCTAACATCGCAGGACATGACAGTTCGAAATTATATAATTGGAGTCAAGAAAAACAGATTTAGCGATGAAAAATTTAAGACAATATACAGATTTATACGTTGGTTATCGTTTGATTTATATAAAGATTTCACGGATGTCTTAGAAAATATGCATTTGAGTGATCGTGAAATGATTGTTGTTACATTGAGAGGCAACGGTAAGACACTAGAACAAGTGGGACAGCAAGTAGGCGTCACGAGAGAACGAGTTCGGCAAATAGAGTCTAAGGTGGAACGACGCTTTGCACAGCAGCTACGCGTTACAAACCTTATTAGGAAACTATATGCAGAAAAAAGCGAGAATGTGGTTTTAACTAGAGCAGATTGTCGAGCGTACTTTGGTGAAGAATCAGATGTCTTCCTTAATCTGCTCCGAATCACTAAATTTGTAGATTATGAATATGATTCAGATTATGATGTATTTGTTATAGCAAAGACATCCGTTAAGGAATCTATACTCGAATTTATGGATACTGTACCGGAGTCATTTTCTGAGGAAAAACTCGTGTCGATACAGAATCGTGGGATAACGGAATACGGTCTAACTGTTGATCTTATTCAAAGAGCAATTAATGACCGATATACGAAGTCTGGACGGTTTTATTCCACGAGTAAGATTACATTAAAAACAATATACAATGCTGTACTTAGAGAGTTCTATCCTGATGGAATACACGTTTATGATGAAAATGAGCTATTGGGATTTAGAAAGCATGTTCATGAAATGTTTGGTGATGTGGATTTGCCTGAAAACAATCGTGCATTGACAGCTGGAATCTGTAGAGATGGCATGACTATATTATGTGGGAGAGGGAAATATAAACTAACACAGAAGCAATATATACCTGATGCATTAGCTAAAAAAATAAAAAAATATATCGATCGTAGTAAGAATAATGTGTTCTTTATGAATACTATCTTTTATGAGTTTCAAGATGAACTCGTCGATGTAGGTGTAGATAATAAATATTACTTACAAGGCATCTTAAAGAGTTTGTATGGAGATATATACTATTTCCGTCGAGACTATTTGATGAAAAATGACGTGGATACAAGTATTCACGGTCTGATACAGGATTATGTAAAGAAAAACAAGTATCCTGTCTCTAAAGAAGATATTATGAGAAAGTTTCCAGGCGTGACTGAAATTGTTATTGCTATGGCACTAAGCGACAAGTCATTTATAAAACTGTGGGGACGATATATGAATGCATCTAGTCTGCAGTTTTCGCCAAAGGAAATGAAGACTATTGATGGAATAATGCAGAAAATGGTATTTCAGGGAAATGGATATGCCTATAGTAAAGATATATATGCTGAACTGATTAAAAGAATACCATATGCATTATCACGTAATAGCATTAATCTACCATATGAGTTGTTAAGTGTTTTAGGGTATATTTACTCTAAAAAGTGTATTATTTCACGTCCATATATTGCATTAAGAGGAGTTGAAATCGGAAAAACATCAGAGAGAATGGATGAGTTTATTTGCAACGATAGTGTTGTAAGTATATCCGCCATTACTGCGTATGCTAAAAGAATTCATATGACAATATACTCGACTTTAACATTCCTTGAAGGTTATTTCGATAAATACTTGCTTGTTAATAGTAAACAAATTGCATCTTATGATCATATCGGTATTAATCAAGAAGCTATGGAAGAAGTAGACCGAATTTTACAAACTGAAGTTTATAATACCATGGCAATAAGAGAGCTACAGTGTATTAATCAGCTGCCTCATATTAATGTTAATTGGAACGAATGGTTGATATTCAGCATTATTAATGTCGTATCCGAAAAGTTAGAGGTTGCCACCTCTGATCCAATAATGAAACGTGCTATTCCCTTGATTTCCCCCAAGGGTAAAATGAATAATAATTATGATGTCAGTAGCATGGATAAAGATTATCAAGGAGATTTACAGTCTGAGCAAAGCATTGATAACTTAGATGACATGCTTGAAGAATTTATAGAAGAACTTTTTGACGATATTGATTTTGACAATTGAAGGTGCTCATATTTATGAATTATAAGGATCTGGAAATTAAGAATAGCTACATAAGTTACGGAGAGGAAAATATAGCGGCTTCGTTCTTGACACCAGCGCTTAAATGTACAAAGCTTTATAGACGAAGTGTTGGTTTCTTTTCTTCAGAGGTTTTGCTGACGATACTGGACGGCATTATTGAATTGGTACGAAATAATGGACACATATTATTGTCGGCAAGTCCAAAGCTAAATGAAGATGATGTCCTTGCTATAAATGAAGGGTATCGACTTAAAGAAGAAATAATTAACGAGGCTTTTTCAAGAGACTTTTTGATTGAGCTAGAGAAATTCGATGACAAGAATTTACATCTTCTCGTTGATTTAATTAGTCATGGATATCTCGATATAAAAATTATCGTAACTCAGAAAACCGGCATGTATCATGACAAGTTGGGGATACTTGAGGACATTGAAGGAAATCTGATAGTATTCTATGGATCACCTAATTCCAGTTTAAATGGATATGAGAAAAACTATGAAAAAATCAGAATAGTAAAGAGTTGGCTGCCCGGATCTGAAGATGTAATAAAAGACGAAATAGATGAATTTGATCGTATTTGGAACGGCAGCAATCCATATTTGCAAGTATACGATTATACTGAAAGCGCAAAGAAAGCAATCCTCGAAGTTGTTTCTAAAAGAACAGGTAAAGGAGATGGAAATAATTCGGGGATAATACTACGTGATTATCAGATAAAGGCTATAGAGGCATGGAAAAATAACAACTATCATGGATTTTATGTCATGGCTACAGGTACCGGTAAAACCTGGACTGCGATATATTCAGCCAAAGAGCTTTTAGAATCAAAAGATGCCATGATTGTTATATGTGCTCCGTATAAACATTTGATAAAACAATGGGTGCATGATTTAGAGCGAGCTTTTCCGAGCGCACGGATAATAATGGTGTCGTCTGAAAATCCAACGTGGGAGCAACAGCTCTCTAAAGAAATAGTTTATCAACGATATCATCAAGAAGTTCAGCTTATTATCGTGTCTACAATAGCGTCCTTTTCATTGAATCGATTTATGAAAGCAATTAATAAGTCAAATGCAAAGAAGCTTCTAATAGTAGACGAAGCACACAGATTAACGAAGAGAACAGAAGCTTTAAAGCGAATGTTTAGTTATATGCTTGGTTTAAGTGCCACACCGTATGGGGGAAAATCTGCAAAGAGCGGTAAAGAGCTAATGGATTTTTTTGGTGGTCAAGTTTTCAACCTTCCAATTGAAGACGCGTTGGATAGAGGCTTTTTAGTTCCGTATTACTATTATCCAATCTATGTCAACGCGACCGAAGAGGAGGAGGGGAAGTTTAAGTATTATACTCAGTTGATGATATCTTGCTATAGAAATGGAGTGTTGATCGATCCTGAGAATTTTGCAAAATACCATCGTAGTCGTTTACGAGTGATATCAATGGCTGACGAAAAAATGCAGGATATTATCCCAATCATCAATAGGGTGAGTGCAGACGATCATTTTATTGTTTATTGTGGCGATGGTAAACTATTTGATAGTAGTGGTGCTGAAATAAAACATATCCAAGCAATCAAAAATGTGCTGACAAATATGGGATATAAAGTTAGCCAGTTCACTGCAAAGGAAAACATGAAAGAAAGAATGCAGCTTATTGATGCATTCAATTCGCAAAAAATCTCTACACTTGTAGCAATCAGATGCTTAGATGAAGGAATAAATATACCTTCAATCAAGAGTGCTTTGATATTATCAAGTAATGATAACTATAGGGAGTTTGTTCAGCGTCGAGGTCGCATACTTCGTACTTATAAAGGTAAAGACTGTGCAATAATATATGATGTAATAGTTTTGCCATCACATGATATGGAGTCTTGGGCTGCTATTGAATTTAGGAGATTTTATGAGTATGCACATCTTGCTCTTAACTGGAATTCTGGATTAGAGTCTGAATTGCAAAGTTATATTTCTGAGTACAATCTCAATGAGGAAGATGTCATGGCCTATAACTATGATGAGATGGAGGGGGATTTAGATGAATGATAACCAGATAGTTGAATACATGATTCATTTTGTTGAGGAAAAGGAAAAAGAAATTCAAGCTGATTATATGAAAAGCGGCTCAAAAGCAAAAACAGATGCCGTAAAAACGATTCTAAATGAGCTTGATAAGAGGATTAAAAATGAAGATAAGAAGAATTGAATACGAAAATTTTCGAAATTTTAAAGAACATGGTGAAATAAGATGCGCAACAGATGGTCGCGTGACAATCATCTACGGAAAAAATGGTGATGGCAAAACGACGTTACATCAATTACTTCAGTGGATTATTTATGGTCAGGTGCACTTTAATCGCACAACTACGGATCACCTTTATAACCTTCAATTTGAAAAAGAGCAACCATATGGAAGCACGTTTGAAGTAATGGGAAGAGTTGACTTTGTTCATGATAATACAGAATACTCCCTTACAAGAACAAATACTTATAAAAAGGATCTTCAGGATTCCAGCAAAATAAGTGAAGATTTATCTTTGCTAAAAAGAGGAAAAGACAATGATTGGAAGCTCGTTGATGATCCGCAAAAAATGATTGAAAAGATGCTCCCCTCTGGTTTATCAGAGTATTTCTTCTTTGATGGTGAAAGTATGATAGCTGATCTTCGAGTTAAAGGACGTGATTCAGCTGTTAAGCTTCGCAAAGCACTTTTTTCAATGTTTGATTTGGATGTTATGGAAGCAGCGTTAAGCCATATTGGAAGGACTGATCTGAAAACCACAGTTTTAGGAAAACTATATTTGGGAAAAGCATCTGTTGCAAGTGGCGGAGAGATTGCCTCTACAAAGCATATCATTGAACAGGCTCAAACTAAAATCGACACGCTCGATGAAAAAATAAAAAAAGAGCGAAATGAGAGAAAGCAGAATCAAAATTTAGTATCAGAGATATCTGAAAAAATTGGAAAGACGAAATCTAAAGCTGAGTATGAAAGGCAGAGAAAGGACTTAATAAATTCGAGAGATAACTTTATTAAAAACGCTGAAGCTTATAAAGGCAATTTCGGGGACGCTTTTTATGCAATGTTTCCACAGCTATTTATTTCAAAGGCTGTTTCTGATGCTAAAGCGAAAATTCAATTGAAGATAGAGCGCGATTCACTTCCGCAAGGATTGAGTAAGCAGCTAATTGACTATTTGCTTTCCGATGAAACGACAGAATGTGTTTGTGGAAATCATTTGGGAGAGTTAGAAAAGAATACTATTCGTAAATATCTTTCCCTTATGCCACCATTATCATATGCTAGTCTTTATGATAATTTCTCAAAGACTGCTGAGCGCTGGGGTAACGGCTACAATAAAGCTGCTATTGAAAAATGGATTCAGATGTATGTTGACAATTTAGACCAGGCGGAAGTTTTTGATAGCAAAATTAAGGACCTGGATGAAGAAGCAAAAGGAAGCCCAGATATAGAAGAACTTATTATTGGAAGACAAAAGGCAGAAGCGCGAATCCTTGAACTCAACGAATCAATTAATACATTAGAGCTAGAACTTAAAAAGGCCCAGATACTCCTACGAAAACAAATGAAGACATTTGATGATTTAACGAAAAAGAATGAGGCAAGTCAGAAGGCTCAAAGAAAAATAGATATTATGGAACGTGTTGCTAAATATTTCTCTGATGAGTTGGATGACGCGTCTGAAAAATATAGCCAACAGTTGCAGGATAATATTCAAATATTACTTAATCAAATGTTGACCAGTAAAAGAACTGTATCTGTTAGCAAGGAATTCTCAGTAAAAGTAACGGATAGTTTTAATGATGAATCAAAATCAGAAGGACAGTTCGCGGTAGTATCATTCGCATATATCGGCGGCATTTTAATGATGCTTAAAAATGAAGAACATTTAGCATCAAAAGAATATCCATTAGTTTTAGATGGTCCTTTTTCAAAACTAGATCCAGATCAAAGACAGAATGTTGTTGATGCTATACCTCAGTTTGCACCACAAGTTATATTGTTTTCTAAAGATAGTCTCCAGGATGTGTTTGATGAAAAGAATATTGGAAGTGTTTGGACGATAGTCAGTAATGATGAGAAGAATGTAGCATCTGTGAGAGAGGGATATTTATGGAATTAACGAAAGACATTCTTTTAAAAGGAACTGCTTGGAATAAGGCTGTTAATGCATACGGTGGCATATTTAAGACAAGGACGCATTACGAGCTCTTTATGTTAGCTTTATCGATTGGAATTATGTATGATCAAAGGATCTCCGAACCGGAGGAACATGAAGGAGACCAAGATCTTAATGTCCCGCGTAACGTGTTGCAGAACAATGATAATGGAAAGCTAGACTATATGTTTCAAGCAGCGATTTTGTCTACTGCGACCGAGAACTTAACCGAGGACGAGAGATTATCGCTGGCATTCGGGGAAAAAGAAGAATTTGATAAAAGAGATTTTTTGTTAGAGTTTGCGAACTTCGGAGCTACGAAACTTGTGGAACAGATTGGAACAACGGAACTAGAAACAATGGACAATCTCAAAAGTTTTGCAGTTGCTACAGTCGAGGGTGAGAATTTAGAGATAGATGGGTTATCTGACGATATACTCCTTCTTGATGATGAGGACATTTTCTGAATAATGATATTGAAAAAAGATATACTTAAGTATATACTTAAGTATATCTTTTTTCTTGAGGTGACACATGGATTTTGTATATAAATTCCCTGCTGTAAGAGGAGTTCAGGCTGGTCGAGAATACTATATTTCAATGGTACCCTTAAAAATGATACCAAAACTATTTCCGGCTGATGAAGAGTATATTGCACCTGAGTATCGTGCACAAAGAAAATTAAACGAAGCGCGTGTGCCAATCATAAGCAAATATATAACGGAAAATCTTGATACATATGTATTCTCCGCACTTGCAGCATCAATCGATGGTGAATTCAGATTTTTGCCTGTTGATAAAAACTCGGATTTAGGAGTGCTGGAAATTTCTATGGATGCTGTGTTTCTGATTAATGATGGACAGCATCGTAAAGCAGCGATATTACGAGCTATTAGGGAAGAAGAGTCGCTAGCTAATGAGACTATTTCTATCGTTTTCTATGCAGACAAGGGTCTGGCAAGAAGCCAGCAGATTTTTACAGATCTGAATAAAAATGCGGTTAAGACTTCTAATTCAATATCTGAATTATATGATTCTAGGGATGAAGTGGCGGTCATAACCAGACGTGTAATAAAAGATATAGAGTTTTTAGACACATATACTGACAAAGAAAAAGATATTCTTGGGAAGTTTTCGTCAAGCTTATTTACATTGAACACATTTTATATGGCGAATAAGTTGGTGTTAGGACGCAATGGGGTTAATGAAGATAGCTATCATTTTTTGAGAACATATTGGAAAACTGTATGTGCCAATATGATTCCTTGGATTGAGCTTGACGAGCGATCTCTTACGAAGATTGATTTACGCGAGAACTATATTGCGACACAAGGAATAGTTATTCAGGCATTAGGACGAATAGGCAATTATTTTTACCAGAATCGTGATTTGCACGTTGAAGATTATCTTATTGGTCTTAGAAAGATTAACTGGAGTAGA
>OCTX012160895.1_pt1 | contig 11490 bp, 5 predicted proteins | sample 1539691 | NCBI WGS metagenome assembly OCTX01 (sample SAMN02144231, study PRJEB22623) | gut metagenome | biome: sheep rumen | host: Ovis aries | place: New Zealand | reverse complement strand
GACCATGAGGGATAGCTGTCAGGACGGCCTTCGCGGTTCACCTTTGTCATGTCGAGGGACTGTGTCAAAGGGAGTTCCTGGTCAAGTGACATACAGGCGATGTCGCCGTCGTTGTGCCTGATATGGAAACACCCGTACTGCCCTATGGCAAAGAGGATATAATGCCCATCGGGACTGATGCGAGGCAACGTGACACTCTTGTCAATGGAGGCAGCATCAAATACCAGTTCTTCATCACCGAAGCCATGCGTCGCCACATCGAACGAACGGCGATAGAGGTTGTACTGCACCTTCGGATAGGTGGTCCTGATATCCTTGTCGCGCATTTCCTCGGGCAACGGCACCGACTTGCAGTAATAGAGGTACTTACCGTCAGGCGACCACGTGGGATATACCTCCAGCAGGGTGGAGTCGTTGCTGACCACCTGCACTGAGTCGGTCTCCACGTCGTAGAGAATCAGGTCGCTTTTCAAGTCATAGACCTCAATCTTGTTGGGGTTCTGCGTATGGAACGCCTGGCGCGTCAAGTTAGTTGAGAAGGCCACCAACTTGGCTGTGGGATGCCATGATGGATAGACACCTCCGGAGATCGTATAGTCGCGCTTCATATTCACTCTCGACACCTTGCCGTCGTTGACGATGACAGTACCAGCATTAGACAGGCGCACGTGGAAGAGCATATTGTCGGTCTTGTAGTTCTGATAGCTGTGGCAGTTGATGCACTGCCCCTTCGCCCTGTCATTCATGGTGATCTCATTATTGAAAATCTGAGTCTCCTCGAACGAGGTGAGGTTGCGTTGGGCAATCTCCATGTAGGTCCACGCGACATACGATGGCTCTATGAGGCGATACGAAATATAATCGTCGATAGGTTCTTGGGCTACATAGATATTAAAGGGCGTGAACGACAGCCATTCATCGTCTTTCTTCTGTCCCCAGACTTCCACCTTGATGCTCTTGCCCTTGGCTGCACTGAGCATCTCATGCCATTCTGATTCGGGTATCTGCACTTTCAGTCCATCTCCGTATGTCTCCTGCTGGCCATCAGGTGTGCTGATACGTGCCACACAGGCATTGAACTCGTCAGCAGGAAGCATAAAATTGAGTGGCGCGATGTTGTAAGGCACCGTGACATTGCAATAGTCAGGGAAGATGGCCGGAAGGCTCTTAGCCTCTTTGGATGAAGAAGGCACATCGGGGTGACCTGCACACGATGTCAGAATCAGGCAAGCCACAGCCACAAGCATTAAATATGGATGGATATATCTTTTCATTGTTTTGTTATGATTGCACTTCATTATGTTTCCTAATAACGGCATTGGAATACTGTCTTCCAAAGATGTTATAATACCAATAAGTGTCTCCCCATTCTTCACGCATTTCTTCTGCGACTGTTTCAAGATTAACACCAGGTTTTACCTTCTGTCCCATAACCTCCCAGAACTTCTTGTATCGCTCATAGATAGCCTCCTCGACAGGGAGCATCATGCGCTTCTCTTCGGGGGCTTTATCCATATATAGGATATAGGCTTCCTGTGCATGAACAGGAAATGATTCGTTCATGTGTAACTTCACGAAATTGCGCAATGCTGACCAAAAGCGGCGTGAGTCACAGCGCATCATGGCATAGAGCAGTGCCTGTTCCGAGGCGGTCTTGCTGTCAGAGTTGTACCAGAGGCTGATGATGTTGACAATGTAAGAGTCACTATTCTCAACGCCAGTTATTTCGTCAGGGAAGCAGTTCTGAAGTGACTTCACCGTTTCTGAAACTGGTGCAGGCTGCCAATCGCCATAGAACGGCAGGTGATTCAGCAGCGTGGTATAGCGTTCCTCCAGCTCCTTGTCTCCTTTAGCCTTGGCGCAGCGGGCTAACACTTTCAGGAAGAAGGGGCAGAAGCCTGATTGAATGGCATTCTCATAATTCAGACGGATGCCTTCATTGATCATACCGTAGTTGTAATAGACTAGCGGCGAGGCGACGTCCAAAAAACTGGAATGGACAGAATCGGGATTATGGAGAGGATATCCTATATTCCCTATCTTAAATGAGCGGTCGAGCAGCCCGCCCTCATTCATAAGGGCTACATTCTTGAGGAACACTATCGTAGTGGTCGGCTTCTTGTTCCCTTCCGCTATCTGAAGCACCTCCTTCCAGTTGTCATCTTCGGCATAGCGCACCATGCGCATCTCGTCGATGTAGTTCTGGTTGTGATACATCTGCAACCAGGTAAAGAAGATGCCTGCAGCAGCACATAGTATGGGAACGAGCAGCTTGACTGCCGTCTGTGCCTTTGCCAGATAACTGCTGCACAGTGAGATGAGCACGGAGATGACTCCCAGTGCCCAGAACGGATAAGAAAGATGTGGGGTATGGTCGCTTGGTGTTATAAAGCGGGGCAGACCTGCTAACATGACATCGTCGAATTTCTGATTCGAATAGAACTGTGTATGCCAGATGCTGGCAGTAAAGATGAGCAAAACAACGCCCAGTATCTCCTGCCAGGATGGTTTTTCCGTAAGTATCAGACAAAGTATGAAAAGCAAAGCAAACCATCCCAGTATCGGGTAGATGCAGAACCCCAGCACATACCAGACAAGATGCCATTTACGCGGTGTTTGGCGTGCTGCCCATAGGAGCAGTAGCATAACCAGATAGCCGACAGACTGCGAGAACCAATAGCCTCTGATCGTTGAGATATAGATCCAGTAGCCGAGATCGACCACCGACGTGAGCAGACAGGCAACAGGCAAAAGCATCAGTGCAGAGGCGCCTGCGGCGTTTCCCTGTAACCGGAATGCTTTGGTTCCCACATAGAAGATGAGCACCCAAATGGCCGCCAGGATACTTGCGCCTATGGCGGGCTTGTGGAAAAACAGCGTGAGCCAAGCTCCCGCATACTGCATTAAGCCAAAAGGCTTTTGCATCAGTTTGTCGAAGAATGGTGTTCCGAAGATGAACTCGGAACGGTCGTGTGCCGTATAGAATACTTCTTGATTGATGTATAATGTATATACAACAAATGACATGAATGCCAAAAGGCTTACATAGAAGACTATGCTGGATGCTTTGCTTTTTATAGTCATATTTTTGCTTTAAAAGGCTGGCTCAATCCCATGAGCCAGCCTATAATTAATATACCTATTAGGAATGATTATTCCTCATAGTAAACGGAATTCAGAGTAAAGCTACCAGACTTAAGCAGGAGCTGAAGGTCTTTACCATCTTTACCCTTAGCACAGTCGTTAGCAATCTGCTCAGTGATCTGAAGCTCATTCGGACCATTGACAAGTGTCATATCACTGATATAGGTTGCACTCCACCATCCGTTATGAACCATGATGTTACAATCAGGAGTAGCATCAGATACATCAACGATAAGGGTCTTCAGACCAAGGTAAACATCATCTGCAATGGTGGGCAGGTGTGCACCTTCAGTAGAGCTGAAACGCATTTCTGCTCCCTGCCATGCAGCAGGCTGGAATGGCGGTTCCTTTTCAGGATCTCCACCATAGATGTAAATCTTCTGGAGCGGATCCGTAATTTCCTCACAGGTCACAGGGAAATCAGCTGTAAGCTGTGTACCGTCAGGACAAACAGCAGTCATGACGACAGTGTATATGCCAAGCTTCATCTTCTTCTTGGCTGAGTTGGAGATGAATTCTTTACCACCAATGTTCCACTTCGCATTGACAGGTGCTGAGGTCGTACAGCTAATGACATTACCATTCTTGCCACTTGGAGCCTTGTCAACAGTGACACTGCTCTTGGCCTTAAGTTCGTCAACAGTGATGTGGCCGCCATTGCTGATATCCTCATGAGTCGGGTCACAAGCAGCTAATGCAAATACTGCGACAAACATCAAAAATATCTTTTTCATATTGCTTACTTATTATAAGTTAATAAAGTACTTTATATTGTGTCTCAGGATCATCAAGATTCCAACCCTCGTTCTGCACCATCTTACCATTCATCAAGGTAATCTGAGACTGAGGCTTAGGCAGGAAGCCCTTAGTATCAGCATAACGCTTAGACCAAGAACAGGTCATGTGCTCCATTGGGCGCTTGTTCGCCTTGTCGCCGAGACAGACAACCATTTTGCCACGCTGAGCTTGGAGAGCCTTAGCAGCGTATGAGCTTTCACTGTGCTTGTCAACACCTGACCAACGACGCATATCGTTGAAACGAAGTCCCTCGAAAGCGAACTCCCAACGACGCTCGTCCTGAACGGCTTTCAAAGAGTATGCAGTCTCAGGAACACCAGCACGGCGCTGTACTTGGTTCATGTATGAGGCATCACCCGTGAGCTCAGTCAGCATCAGCAGCACGTCGGCATAACGCATCAGGTAGAAATCCTCGAAATGGTCACCCTGCAACTCATTACCGGCAATACCACTGCTGGAATAACCAGGAGCTTGTGCCCACCATGTCCAGTTCTCATTAGTGTTAGCGTCAACGTTACAAGAAGCATACTTCTTCACAGAATAACCAGACTCCTCGCAGTCGTCCTTCTCGTAAGTGTATTGCTTAAGCTCATTATCGAGGTCGATCATAGAACCAAGCTTACGAATATCGGTATATTTACCAACTCTCTCTGCATCTGTCCAGTCATCCCAAATATTGCATGAAGGTGTACCCTGGCCCCAACCCATATTGAATGGATAAGTTAAATCACGCTTACCATTATTCTGGGAAGCACCATTACGAAGAGACCAGAAACAAGAGAGATAGTTTGAATACATACGTGGGTTATTGTATGTTCCACCAATGCTCCAGTTAGAAGAATTCATGAACTGAATCTGGAAGATTTCCTCATTGTTACCGTTTCCATTGCCTGGCATATCGAAGCAGTCAGCGGGATCCATGTCTGCGATGAACTTATAGTCATGCTTTTCACCATCATTAGCCTCTTTCCAGAGATAGCTATTTGAATACTGCCAGAGTGAACGGAAATCTCTTAAGAGCTTGTAACGGCCACTGGCGACAATGTCCTTCAAGTAATTGACAACATCAGCCTGAGAAAGAGTACCTCCAGCGCAACCTTCTTGTTCCACCAGATTGATGGCGGGAGCAGAACCAGAAGCGAGCTCACCGACGCCTTTATAGAAACCAGCCCAGAACATATAAGCACGGGCGATGAATGCCTCAGCAGCATACTTGTTGGCATGGCCATCACCCTGTGGCGTATCACCACTCATAAGGTTCATACCAGAAACGAAGTCAGAGATAATCTGAGGATAGATTACTTCCTCGGCGCTCTTCTGCTCATACAGATCTTCTGTAACAGTAGTTGTTAAAACCAGAGGTATATCGCCATACAACTGAGAAAGCAACAAATAATAGAAACCGCGCATGAAATAAGCCTCTCCAAGGAGCTGGTTGCGCTGCTTTTTATTAGCATCGGTCCATGTTACGTTATCAATGGTCTCAATCATATTGTTGGCACGATTGACTCCGCCATAGAGAAGAATGAAATCAAATTCATACTGGTTCGCACCTGCCGTTGTGAAATGATGCAGTGACTTAGCCTCCTTATCCTGCAGACCGCCACTTCCGTAGTTGTCGTCAGACATCATACACCACCAGTAATAAGGATTGTTTAAGATACCACTATTATCACCGCCACCAAGCGTATTCAAGATACTGTAGGTGGCTGCATTCAATGCCTCTACATCGCCTGGTTTACCAGGGAAGGTAGCTGCAGTCATCTCTGTAGGACGCGGTTCTGTGTCCAGCGCGTCATTACAAGATGTAATCATAGTTGCTGCTGAAACAACTAATGCTGATAAAATATATTTCTTCATAACTATTTGCTGAATTAGAATTTAATACTTGCACCAACCAAGAAAGTACGAGACGGTGGATACAGACCAAGGTCAATACCAGAAGCCCAACCAGAACCATCGGCATTGTTACCCACCTCAGGATCAAGACCTGTGTAACCGGTGATTGTAAAGAGGTTCTGAGCCTGAACATAGAAGCGGAGCTGCTGCAGCGGACAAGCCTTCCAAAGCTTCTTGAAGTCGTAACCCAGCGTTACAGTCTTAACTTTGAAGTAGTCTGCATTCTCCATATAGCGCTCAGATACCCAGATGGTGTTCTGGTGACCAGTAGCTGATATACGCGGCTGATCGTTTGAGGTACCCTCACCATACCAGCGATTGAAGATGGTGGTGTCGTAGTTCTGGAAAGCAGCATCACCGAATGAACGGTAAGAACGCATGATCTGCTGACCGAATGCACCGGCACCGTTTACAGCGAAGTCAAAGCCCTTCCATGAGCAGCCGAGGTTAATACCAAGTATTACGTCTGGGTTAGGATTACCAATCTCATGACGGTCGGTAGTAGCACCTTCTGCATAAGTAATCACGCCATCACCATTCCAGTCGTCCCAAATCAGGTCACCAGGCTGTGCATTGTCAAGAACGGCCTTACCCTCTGCACGTGCAGCATCGATTTGGGCCTGATTCTGCCAAACACCGCTGTATGACATACCGAAGAAGTAACCAATGGGGTGACCTTCCTCTGCACGATAACAGAACTCTGTTCCCTGTGAGAGTACACCACCAGGGCCGTTAAGATAGTGATTCTGGTTAGCGATACGAGTTACCTCGTTCTTGTTATAGGTAAAGTTTGCACCAACATTGTAGCTGAAGTCCTTACCAATCTTATCGTTCCAAGTGAGAGCAATTTCAATACCTGTATTCTTCACGTCACCACCATTGATGGCAGCAGGATTGGTACCGTAAACGGCAATCTGCGGACCACCGATCAACCAGTCCTTTGTGGTCTTCTTATACCAGTCGAAGTTTACGCCTAAACGGCTGTCGAGGAAACGGGCATCAAAACCGAAGTCGAGCTGCTCAGAGGTCTCCCAACTCAGGTCGGGATTCGGTACGATGGAGGCGTAAGCACCGGTATTTGGTGTACCACTGGTTGACCAATCCGTAGCAGAACCGAATTTATAACCGCTGTCATTAGCATCACCTGACAGAGCGATGGTAGCCAGATATTGATACTTGGCAATACGGTTGTTACCGTTCTGACCCCAAGATGCACGGATCTTGAAGAAGTCGAGCCAGCTCTTGGTCTTCTCCATAAACTTCTCGTTGGTTACAACCCAACCTCCAGATACAGAGGGGAAGAAACCCCAACGCTTACCGCGTGTGAATATACTAGAACCGTCATAACGTACGGTAACGGTAGCCATATAGGTCTCGTTCCAGTCCCAAGTAGCACGACCGAACCAAGAAGAGAGATACTCCTCATCATTATTGGGCTTACCGGTCAGAGAAGCATCGTTAACTTGTAACAACTTGAAGTTTGACAGCCAAGCAGAATCCCAGCCTTTCAAGGTAGCGAGCTGCTCACCATATCTAATCTTGTTAGACCCACCTACATTAAAGCTCCAAGCGGTGCTCTGGAAACTCTGACCTGCCATTACACTGATCTTGTGACCGCCAAGCATGGGGAGATCATAGGTAAGAGTATTCTCAACAGACCAGTTGGTGCTCAACCAAGCACTCTGACTGGCGCTATAAAGTACGTTAGTGGCACTACCTTCACCAGGAGATGCAGGCTCGCCATAACTACGATATGCGCCAGAACCCCAGTTGTAGTTGAACTGAGAACGGAATCTCAGACCTTTAATAGGCTGAATGACTGTGAAAGCTGTAGCACTGGTATTGATATTGCGGCTCTCTGCCATAGAGTTGAAACCACCATGAATCAGGTTCTCCCATGGGTTGTTGAACATAGCAGCATTCCAACCCTTACCATTAGTTACTGTACCATCAAAGTCCTGGTAGCCATAGCTTTTGCCATCTTTATCAAACTGTGGCAAAAGAGGATTCGTCTGAAGCAAGCTATGGATATAGCTCCAGTACATACCGCCCTCAGCTAAATCGTGGCTCTTATTGTATGAGATTGAAATGTTCTCACCGATGGTGATGGCATCAAAGTCCTTCGCCTTCAGCAGCACGTGGTCGCTGTTGAGGCGGATGGTGTGACGCTTGTAGAAAGAGGCCCTATCGGCACCCATGATACCTTCGTTACCGGTATAGGTGTAAGACATAGCAAACTTTGAACGATCTGTACCACCAGTCAAGGTTAAAGAATGATTCTGCTGCATGGCATTCTTGTTAACGAATGCATCCCACCAGTCAGTACCTTCCCAACCATTCTTAACATTGTTGAGGACGTCTGCGGGAACATATTCTTCCCAAGGAAGTTTACTACCTGTGGTATTAAAGTAATACTCGTCGATGATGTTCATATACTGTGGGGCATTGAGAAGCTGCGGACGCTTAGCCACGTTAGACCAACCAATAGCACCGTTGTAGCTGAGCTCAATCTTGCCTTCCTTACCCTGCTTGGTGGTTACCAAGATAACGCCGTTTGCAGCACGCGAACCATAGATGGCTGCGGATGCTGCATCCTTCAATACATCGATAGACTCGATATCGTTGGGGTTAATACCATCGAGGTTTCCACCAGCTACACCGTCAATGACGTAAAGAGGCTGAGAGTCACCAGTAGTACCCACACCGCGGATATAAACCTTATATCCTTTACCAGGCTGTGAAGATGACTGTGTGATCTGTACACCAGGCGTGCTTGACTGCATGGCTTCGAGGGCGTTGGTGGTGTTCAGCTTGGCGATATCCTCACCCTTTACCTGAACCGTTGCACCAGTCACCAACTTTTTCTTCATCGTACCATAACCGATAACGACCACGTCGTTCAGCGTGGTGTTGTCTTCCTTCATGGTGATGTTGAGCGTACTTTTTCCTCCTACTTTAACCTCTTGGGTTACATAACCTACGTAGGAGAAAACGAGAGTAGCATTGGAGGCAGCCTCAATGCTGTAGTTACCGTCGAAGTCAGTAATGGTACCCTTCTGGGTCTCCTTTACTTTCACCGTTGCACCGATAACTGGTTCACCATTCTCGTCGTTTACCGTTCCTTTGATGATGCTCTGAGCCATAGCTCCCAAGGGGAACAAACAGAGCAGGAACAGAAACACTAGCGGCTTTTGTAGTGATTTAAAATTCCACATAGTTGATAATAAGTTAGATAATTGAATTATAAAAAAATTGTATTTTTTAGGTTCTTTTCACCTCGATTTAATATTTCGACGGTGCAAAGGTATTATATTTTTATCGCGTAGGCTTTCTTATTTGTAACACATAGTTTACAAAAAGTAACATATTGCAAAAAATGTTGCTTTTACAAGCAGTTATGTTACATTTGCGGTAGGCTTTTCACATTTTTCTTACTATCTTTGCAGCGTATTTCTAACTAACAAAAAATGAAACAGACCCTAACCACGATTCTTTTGGGCGTGCCGCTCGTGCTTGCGGCACAGAACCCCGTCATCCGCGACCAGTTCTCGGCTGACCCTACCGCACGCGTATTTAATAATAAGGTGTATATCTACCCATCCCACGATATCGATGCTCCGGATGGAAACGAACGACTCAAGGAGTGGTTCTGCATGGCTGACTACCATGTGTTCTCCTCCGAGAATCTTACCGACTGGACCGACCATGGTGTCATCCTTTCTCAGGAACGTGTGCCTTGGGGTAATCCGGAGGCCTATTCCATGTGGGCACCGGATTGTGTGGAAAAAGATGGCAAGTATTACTTCTATTTCCCAAATGCCCCCAAAGGTGAGGCGAGGGGCTTTGCGATAGGAGTAGCGACTGCTGATCGTCCCGAAGGTCCCTTTACGCCGGAGGCAGAACCCATCAAAGGTGTTTCTGGCATCGATCCCTGTGTGCTTGTAGACAATGATGGTACTTCCTATATCTATTGGAGCGGCATGGGTATCAGGGGCGCAAGGCTCAAACCGAATATGAAGGAGCTCGATGGCGAGTTACAAGAGGTAAAGTTCCCCAAACGGGAGGGCATGCCTGAAATGCCGCCGATGAAGGTAGGTGGTCAGGTGATGGAAGGACTGCCCGACGGTTTCAAGGAAGGTCCCTATGCTTTCAAGCAAGGTGGGTGGTACTATCTCACTTTCCCATGGGTAAGGCAGGAAGGTGGAACTGAGACGCTGGCTTATGCCATGTCGAAGTCGCCACTTGGCCCTTGGGATTTCAAGGGTATCATCATGGCTGAGCATGCCAATCGTTGCTGGACTAACCACCATTCCATCACCCAATATCAGGGGCAATGGTATCTCTTTTACCATCATAATGACTATTCGCCAGCGCGTGACAAACGTCGTTCTGTCTGTATCGATAAGCTTTATTTTAATGCCGACGGCACTATTCGTGAGGTCAAGCCGACGTTGCGCGGAGTGGGTGTCACAGAGGCTACGTCACGTATCCATCCTGATCGTTATAGCGCCATCAGTCCGGATGCCTCTATAGAATACCTCGATACGATGAACCGTTTCCGTGGTTGGGAGACGATATTGCCAGGCCGACAGAGCTGGGTGCGCTACGACCAAGTGGATTTCAGTAAACTCAATGATGCTTATGTCGTTGTTTGTGCTAAGGCTAATGCCAATACTGAGTTCTGCCTGCGCGAGAAGAGTGAGAAGGGCAGGATCATTGCTCGCATCCCCATGACAGTAGTCTCTGAAATGGGTCCATTCCGTCGAGATATGTCAGGCCAGTGGATCACACTCACGGCTGCGCTTGACTATGTACCAAAGGGAATCAGTGATTTGGTTGTAACAGCTGGTGACGAGGGTGTCTGCATCGATTGGGTGCAGTTCAAGAACCGTCCCCATTATTTCTCGGCTGTCACCACACCGACGGCGCAGCCAGATGCTGATGGCTATATCCGCCGTTGGATGTTGCTGGAACCTATCCGTCAGGATATCCGTTCTAATGTGATTTTCACCAACACCTGGCTCGAGGATGCTTTTGCCAAGACTTGGTTTAAGGGACAGCAGACTCTATTGCCTCGCGACGGACAAAAGGTGAAGGTATCTGCCGAGCAGCCCGATGGCAAAACAACCTCTCAGACGCTCGCCTGGCATGCACTTGACAGTGAGAACTATAATGTCAAGCTATTTCGCTTTGCAGAGAAATGGGGACAGCAAACTTATGGTTCCCTCTTCTGGATGGTCACGATTATTGATTGTCCAGAGGAAATGGCTGGCGTGCGCCTTGCTGTAGGTTCCAATGGTGCCTCGAAGTGGTGGCTTAACGGTGAACCGGCGCTCTTGCTGGAAGGTGACCGCCGTATGGTGCGCGACGATGGTATGTCGCCCCGGCTTACCCTGAAGAAAGGGCGCAACATCTTGCGTGGAGCTGTTATCAACGGCCCAGGCCTTAGTGACTTCTGTGTACGTTTCCTTGATGAAAACGGAATTCCTGTAACAAATTATACTATCAAACTGCAATAATCATGAAATCGAAAATACTATATATCCTCTCTGCAACCCTTTGGCTCAGTACACAAACTGTAAATGCTCAATTGGGAGAGCCCTATATCCATGACCCTTCAACCATTGCGGCGTGTGATGGTAAGTATTA
>OCTX012213435.1_pt1 | contig 11491 bp, 2 predicted proteins | sample 1539691 | NCBI WGS metagenome assembly OCTX01 (sample SAMN02144231, study PRJEB22623) | gut metagenome | biome: sheep rumen | host: Ovis aries | place: New Zealand | reverse complement strand
AAGGAGTGGAAATTTCAGGGAAAGAACTATTGTCCTTTAACTCCCTCTAACTCCCTTTAACTCCTTTAACTCCCCAACTTGCGAAAGTTGAGTAAAGTTACAGACCCCACCCCCAACCCCTCCCCTTGAAGGGAGGGGAGCGGCTGCCGCCGTCCTCTGCGGAAGGTACTCTGTAGGCACTCCCCTCTGAACCCTACCCTTACGGGGAGGGGCTGGGGTCTGTATTATCATTAATAAGGAACATCAAATTGAACGCCCTAATTTGCAATTATGCTCACGCGCGCGCACGCGACACGCGCGTGAGCGTCTTTTTGGTTGCACCGGGAATTTGTGGAGGGTGGAGGGTGGAAGGTGGAGGGAGGATAGCTGATAGACGGTGTTTATTGGTGAGTGGTGAAGGGTGAGTAAAAAACGTCCCAGGGCCTGGGACAAAAAAATGCGGGCCGCTCGTGAAAAAATGCGGCCTCCTTTTTTTCATGCGGAGGCCGCTCGTGAAAAAAAACGGGCCGCTCGTGAAAAAAAGTGGGTCGCTCGTGATACGCAGGGGGCTCGACTGGATTTGCAATCCAGTCGCGATGAGTATTAGCATTTGCAATGCGATAATCGGACTGCAAGTCCTTATATTCGGTGCGGTCGGATTGTAAATCCGACCGAGCGTCCGCCTCCTTTTTCGGTGCAACCAAAATGAACAGCGGTGCAGCCAGATTGAACAGCGATGAGACAAATTTGCGACGAAAATGAACAATATGAGACAAAAATGAGGTGATAATGAACAGCGGTGCAGGTAAAATGATTTCCGGTGCAACCAAAAAAACACTCACGCGCACGCGTATATACGCGTGCGCGTGAGAGAGATGCTTTGTGCGCTTGTTCAGACCCCCAACCCCCTGACTCAGGGGGCTCAGGTTATCCGATGGTGATGGTGTACTCCGACATGAACGACGAGCCGGGCTGCAGGTGGTTCATGTAGAGCTTGTCGCGGAACTCGCCCTTCCAGCCTCGCGGGTCACCCAGTCCGTACCACGGCTCTATGCACACGAAGGGGGCCTTCTTCTTGTAGGGGCTCCAGAAAGCGATGATGGGGCACTTGTAGCTGACGGTGACAGCGGGCGAGCCGTCGGGGTTGAGCAGACTGGCGCTGTGCGTCTGGCAGTCGTGAATCTTTACACTGTCGTTGGCGAAGAACTCGTCGTTGAAGGCTATCACGCCTTCCTTGATCTCGTCGAGGGCTATCTCCGTCATCTCGTGCGAGCCGTCGATGTAGCTCTTCAGACCCTTCAGCGGCTGCTTGTTGTCGAGGCTGATGACGCCGCGCAGCTCCTCGTCCTCCTTGCAGCCCGGGGCCAGGAAGGCGGGGTGGCCGCCTATCTGGAAGTGTATGTCGCGCGTGTCGGTGTTCTCCACGTGCCACACCACGTGCAGCTTGTTGCCGCTGAGGCGGTAGCTCACGGCCAGGTTGAAGTGGTAGGGGTAGACCTTCAGCGTCTCCTCGCTGTCGTGCAGGGCGTAGGTCACCTTGTGCTCGCCCTGGGCGATGAGCTTGAAGCGCGTGTCGCGGGCGAAGCCGTGGCGCGGCAGGTGATACTCCTGGCCGTCGACGGTGTAGGTGTCGTCGTTCACGCTGCACACAATGGGGAAGAGGATGGGTGAGCGGCGCGGCCATTTCTCGCCGCCCTGCCACAGGTATTCACGTCCTTCACTGTCCTTGATGCTTTGGAGCTCGGCTCCCATCTCCGATACACAGACCGTGAGATGCTCGTTCTTGATTTGTTCCATGTTTTAGAATACAGTAGGGTTGATTACGGGCTACAAAGGTACGAAAAAAATAGAGCAGAGCAAAAGAAATGTACGTTTTTCTTTTGCTCTGCCGAAATAATTCCCCTGCGTGCGGATTATCTCACCGTCACCTTGTGCACGGTGCCGTCGCTTTGTCGCACGATGTTGATGCCATGCTCTGGCCGGCTGATGCGCTGACCGTCGAGACGGAAGAAGAGCACAGGCTGCTCTGCGACGTGGGAACCGTTGGGCACCGTCGGGACCTCGATGCCGCTGGGGCGCTGGATGCCCTTGTAGCTGAACTCCACCACGGGGCTGTCGTCCATGCCCGGGGCCACGGCCATCGCACGGATGGTGATGGTGTCGCCCGTCATCACGATGGGGCCGGTGTAGGTCAGCACCTTGCCGCTCTCAGGAGCGCAGGGGCACGAGCCGTCGAGCGTATAGAGGATGGTGGCCCCGCTGGTCTTGCAGCTGAGCCGTATCTCAGAGCCGATGTAGAGGGTGATGCCGTTCAGGCGCGACGAGCGCGGGGCGCTGACCTGCATCTGCGCCGAGTCGCGCACGGTGACGAGCGTCGTCGTGGTCAGCTCCTCCTCGTCGGCCAGCGTGAAGCGGACGATGCTCGTTCCCTGTGCCTCAGCGCTGAGGGCCACCGTTGCCGCACCATTGCTGTCGAGTGTCGTCTCCTGTTGAGCCACTGCCACTGCCTCGGCATCGCTGCTGTTCACCACCACCTTCTTGCCCTTGGCAGCGGCGGCAGGCACGGCCTGTATGACGATGGTGGCCTGCTTGCCCTCCTGCAGGTTCAGTGCAGAGTCGGCCACGAGTGCCTCGATGCGCTGTGCTACGGTGAACTGCTGGGTGAAGTCCTGCTCCATGGGCACGCCGGCGTAGCTCTCCACGGTGCGCCTGACGGTCAGCATCACCTTGTCGTTAGCGTTAAGGGTGGCGTTACTCGGTATGAAGCGCACCTTAGAGGCATAGACTGAGTCGGGCGTCTGATAGCCACTCTCGGCATTGAGCAGCTCAATGGTGCCGGGCACCTGCTGTCCGCCGCTGGTCAGGAAGATGCTCGCTGCTGTCAGCGTGTGCGGCCGCATGTACTTGTCAAACGTGATGTCGATGCCGTCGGTATAGGCCTTCACCTTCTGCACGTTGGGCTGGCGCAGCTGCGTGATGCCCACATTCACCTCCAGCTGTGGCGGCGGCACGGGCAGCCAGTCGCTGTAGGTCGTCTCATAGCCCTGCTTCTCATACTTCACCTGCCACAGGCCCGTGGGCACATCCCACTGGTAGCGGCCGTCGGCATCGGTGAAGAGCGGGTTCTCCTGGGCATACGTCTCGGCATCCCAGATGACGGCCTCGTCGTGCAGGTCGCCATACATGTCCTCCTTCGTCTCCTTGTAGTAGCATGTGGTGCGCACGCCCTCCACGCGGTTGCTGCTCACCGCCTCGTAGACGTAGCCCGAGGGGTCGAAGATGTAATAGATATTATTGTACTTGAAGTTGCGATAAACACCGCCTCTCACTCCTGCTCCGTATAGCGAGCCTCCCGATGTTATCCAGTTGCCGTTGGGGTCGTTGGTGTCGAGCGTGGCTGGTGGAGTGACTGGCTCTGGGTCGGGGTCTTTATCGCAGTCGAGTTGGTCAAGCCGGTTCTTGATGGTCTTGCGGTCCTTGGCCGAGGCCTCGGGATGTGCAACGGCAATCCAGCTCGAAGCGATGTCCCAGACGGCACATGCTGTCGATATCCAGCCTTTCACCTCTGAGAGTTGCATGGAGGCAAAGTCGCCTGCCAGTTGTCCTATGTCCACTATGCTATGCCATATTGTCTTGCTGAGACAGTCGTTGAACAGCTTTTGGGCATTTACCGGGTCGCCCTCGCAAGGCAATACAGAGTGTACGGCGCGACACATCTTTACCCACTCGCCAATATCTATTCCATTGTTTATCATCAGCGAACCAATTGGATACCATTTCAGTAACCATCCCAGTATGGGGATGTTCTTCATCAGCTTGTCGCCTATCTGAATGGCGTTCTCCTTGGGCACATACTTCACGGGAATCTTCTTCATGACACCGCTCACCCAGTCTATGATGCCTTTGAAGTTGAGGAACTTCTTGGCTGCATTCTCAGCATTTTTCTTAAGGCCTTTCAAGGAGTTTTTCAGATTGTTACCCGTTTTCACCAGATCGTCGAGTTCAGACGGTATGGCCTTCAGCTGGGCCTCAATGCCCTTCAGCATATTCTGCGCGGCAATCTTTTCAGTATTGCTGAATCCTGGACTTTTCAATATTCCGTTTTGAATACTTCTTTCCAGTTTCAGCTTTTCCTCCATTTCCTTCACATCGTTTATGCGCTGCGCAATCTTGGCCATCTGCTCCTGCGCTTCACCTAATGTTTTTTCAGCTAACTTTTGTGCAGTGTCAAGGTTCTTTTTGACACCGTTGAGGGCTTCGGCTACGAGTCTGTTCAGATGATTTACTCCGTTCTCATAGAAGCATCCTAATACATCAACTGAGCCTTGCAACAAGTCAGAGGTGTTAGCCAGTACGGCATCGATGAACTGATATAAGTCGGAAGCCTGTTTTGTCTGCTGCTCTAATTTCTGCAGATGGCGTATCAGATAGGTAAACTTCTCCGTGCATTTGCTGGGGAAGAATACTTCTAGAGTCAGGTGGCTGACAAAATAGCTTAGGAAGTCACCCAGGTCGTGTTTGAAGCGCGCGCCCGCCGCCACTGCCTCCTCCTCAGCCATGTAGCAGCGCGAATAGCGCTTGAGCGTCTTCGCATCGATGATGATTTGTTTATTTACGTCAGCGTAGTAGTAGACACAATCACCTTCGGTGGTTAGGATTTGGGTGTATCCCTCATTTAGCAGTGTCTGGACATCAACAGTGTTCAGATGGCTTATCTCTACGACAACGCATCCTCCGTCTTCACATTGATAGGCTTCACGTATGTCGCCGTTGGGCAGTTGGATGGCGGTCGTGTCGGTTACTGAAAGATAGAGGGCGGCCGTGAGCAGACTGTCGCGGGCATTTTCCATATGCTCTTTGAACTCAGCGAGCATGTCCTGATAGCTCTGTTCCAGTTCGGGAGCATGGATGTCAAGGGGCTGCGACAGTTCTTTGTATATATTCAGCAGTTGTTGGTTCAAGTGTTCAGCCTTGTCAAACGAGATGTCATCGCCCTCAGCCAGCAGCTGGTCTATTTCTGTGAAGTCAGCACCGTATTGCTGGCGTACAGACTCCCTGATGCTGTCGCTGACGAACAGCGGCAGTAGCTCGTTGATGCGCTTGTGAACGTCTTCACTGTATTTTCCTGCTTCAAACAGCGAGAATAACTCGTCGAACTCTGCCTGATGCTCCAGCTCCTCGTTGTCTTCATCGAGGATGTGGAAGATGCTAAGCAGGCGCTGACGGCTCTCCTCTACCATTTCAAGGTAATCATTTAGCATGTCATCAAGCTGCTGGCGTTCTACAGCCACTCCCGAAAGGACGGTGTAGTCGAGGTCTACGTTGATGGGCAGGCGGTCGTGCCAGTCGATGTGAATCCACCAGCTGCGGTGGCGTTCGCTGTAGTTCAGGGGATAGGTACGCACGTCTCCTCTCGTGGTGCGCACATAGAGCGTCACGTCGCTGATGACGGTGGTATCGTTGGCCACCATGTCGTTCTCGTCGAAGAAATTTACCTCAAAGGTCTGCGAGCAGTTGTTGAAAGCTGCGGTGGTGAGGCCCAAATACTGTGGTGTCACCTCCATGGTGCGGAAGTCCCAGCTGATGTGTGCCTGCTTATGCTCGAAGTTGTCCGACTGCAGCGTGCAGCTCACCACGGGTGTGAGATTGCTGCGGTTCACCTTCACCGTCTTCGTCTCGCTCTGTATCTGCAACCCCTCGGGCGTAGTGACAATAGCGTAGAGGCGGTGTTCCGAGAGGTTGTAGGGGCGGTCGAGCTGACACATCACGCTCCAGTAGCCGGTGCCGAGCGAGGTGGCATGACCTATGACGACATCGCCGTCGTAGACATCGACCTCGGACAGTGGCACGGCCATTCCCGTGACGGGCACCGAGCGTCGCGCCGTAGTCTCCACGACGTTGAGGGTCAGGTCAGTGGCACTGAAGCGCACGGCGCCGATGGGCTGCAGCGTGGTGCTGCCATTGAGGCGGAATCGTGTGCCGGCCGACACCTCGAAGAGACCGCCGCGCGTAGGTACCACACAGAAGCGCACCAGGTGCTCGTCGTCCATGTCGTCGATGAGCACGGTTATCTGGCGGCCGTCCATCTCGTAGGGAACGGTCTTGTTGCCAACCATCATAGAATTCTCGACCATCTCGACGCCCTCAGGCAGGTCGAACTGCAGGCGCACCTTGCTCAGCATGTCCTGATACTGCGGCTTGAAGTGCAGGTCGGCACGCAGGGTGACATAGCTGCCCACGCTCACCTCGTCCTTGTTCACACCGAAGAGCGTGGCATCGCTGGTGTAGCTGAAACGTGAGTCGTCGAGCAGGGGAACGGTGCTGTTTGTCACCGTCGTGATGCGGCCGCTGCTGATGCTCACCTCGTTCTTCACCATGTCGTTGTCGCGGATGCCGAACTGATAGAGACGGTCAAGCGAGGCTACTGAGGTGGCCATCGCGCTGTAGCCCATGGTGACGAGCGTGTAGTCGCCGTCCTTCAGGTGCGTGACCGTCAGCTCTGTGTCCTTATACGGTGCCCAGCCGACGAGCTGTCCGTCGGCATCGTAGAGCACGCCCATCACCTGCATGTTGTCGGTCATCTCGAAGCTGGCCTTCAGCTGGCCCATCTCCTTGATGCCGAAGATGGCGGTGGCGTGCCCGTCGCTACCCACGGTGCATGTCGTGGTGATGGGCATGAAGTCGCCGGTGATGCTCGTGGCTGTCACCTTTAGGCGTGTGCCCTCAGCCAGCTCCTGGTCAGCGAGCACCAGCAGGGGATACTGCACGCTGATGTCGCTCAGTTCCTGGCCTGTAGTCTCGTTGACGACGGTGTAGGTGATGTTCCCGTAGCCGTCATAGCCCTCCTGGCTCATCGCCTCCTCGTCGGCATAGACGGCAGGGGTGTAATAGAGGTCGAGGTCGATGATGGTGCCGCTCAGGTCACGCAAGGCAAAGCCCGCCCCCTCCCCAAGGGAGGGGAGGTTGTCAGTTACCAGTGTAGCCTTCAAAAAAGAACTGTGTGTTACCGTGATTGTTGTGGGTGCCTCGTAGACGGTCAGCGTGTAGTGGCCGTCGATGTCGGTCTTTGTGCTCTGTGTCACAGGATAGACGCCATTCAGCATCTGGCTGACGGTGACGGTGGCGCTGCGCACGGGCTTGCCCGTACTCTCGGCCGTGACGGTGCCGCTGAGCGTCAGCTTAGGGATAATGGATAATTGACAATGGATAATTGACGACTGTCCTACGGTGACGAGCGAGTCGGGCGGCGTGAGGTACTGGCGGCCCAGCGTTTCGTCGAGCTTGACACGGTAGCGCACCTGCGTGCCCTCTAACTGGCCGGTGAGGGTGGCGCCCGTAGCGAGGTAGTTGCCCTGGCGGTCGGTCCAGGTGAGGCCTACCCCCGACCCCTCCCCAAGGGAGGGGAGTGCGGTGCCGTCGGGCAGCAACAGGCGCAGGGTGACGTCGATGGGCGTCTTCAGGTCAGCGAAACTGACCTGAAGGTCCTTGTCCTGAATGTCGATGCCCTCGATGGTGCCCAGCAAGTCGCCACGCTGGTTCTTCAGGTAGAGCACATGCTGCGTGTGGCGGATGAGGTTGTTGAACGTGTAGCTCGTGGCGTTGGTGATGACGTAGCGCTGGCTCTGCAGCGTCTTGGTGTTCACCAGCTCAAGGAACATGTCGTTGTAAGACTTTGGCTGCGGCAGCGTGACGGTGAGACGCTGCACGCCCGTCGTAATGGGCAGGATCATCAGCTCCTTCCAGCCGCGTGCCTGCTGATAGAGGGGCACGGCCTCGGCTGGCACATGGACGATGATGTTGTCCTTGTTCAAGCCGTCGAAGGCCCAGTTGTTGTAGTAGTCGTTGGCCACGTAGCCCTGTTCGCCCGGCATCCGTCCCTCGAATGTGGGCGGCGTGGTGGCAAAGCAGGTGACGGTGGTCAGCGACTCGCAGTTGCGGAAGGCATACTCGCCGATGGTCCGGATGGTGGCGGGCAGCACTACCTGCTTGAGCGACTTCTTGCTGAAGCATCCACGAGGCACCTTGGTGATGCCGCTGGTGCGGCTGTAGTCTATAAACTCCACATTGCCTGCATTGTTCGTGAAGACACTGATGTCAATGGGATAATCGTAGGTGAGGCTCTCGTCGGTGCTCGGCCCGTCGATGGTGGCACTCTTGATGAGGTCCCAGTCGCTGTGCCACGGGTCGCGGCTCGTCACCTCACGGACCTTCTCATAGAGGTGACCCGGCACGAACTCGCTGATGATGAGCTCGCCGCTCTCCTTGTTCCACACGTTGCCGTGCGGGTTGGCGGGCGTCTCCGGGTCGTAGTCGTACATGGCGTAGAGCGTCATGTCGCGCTCGGGCATGGTGAAGGTGTAGGGATTGTCGGTAGAGATAATCTTGCCGTCGAGCTGCCAGCCTGCGAACTTGAAGCCTGTTTTGGGATAGGCCGTCACGGTGAACTCATAGCCCGTCCACACCAGCCAGTTCTGTGAGGCCTCTCCGCCTAAGCCCCAGGTGAAGGTGCCGCCAAACTCGGGGTTGGAGCGCAGGTAGAGGCGGTTCCACGTGTCGGTGTAGCCGTCCTCGCGCGGTCCCGGTGGGTTGGCGGGGTCGTAGGTGGTGTGACCTGTCAGCACGACGTTGCGGGCGGGCATGGTGAAGATGTAGTGCAGCGAGTCGCACACCAGCGTCCCGTTCTCGTCGGTCCAGCCAGTGCAGCTGTACTCAGCCTTGAGGCTGCCGGTGAGGTGCACCTCCTCGCCGGCGGCGAACTCCGAGCGTCGGCTGATGTAGTCGCCGCTCTTGATGCCGGCATAGGCGCTGAGCGTGCCGTCTTCGGGCACATTCAGTGTCACCGTGTATTTCGTGTCTTGCGCCTGTGCCGCCAATGCTATGAGCAGCAACAAGCAGAAAGATAGTATTTTCTTCATAGCTTTATGGATTTGAGCGTTGAGATTTGAACGTTGAGAGTTATGATTACTCAACAATCATCTTTTTGCCGTTTCTAATGTAAAGACCCTTTGCGGGCTGGCTCACGCGGCGGCCCTGCAGGTCGTAGAGCTGTTCCGTTTGTTGCTGTACTACGGCAACAGACTGAACGCCGTCGGTAGTGCCTAAGCGGAGCAGGAAGCGGCTGTTCTGCGTGCCGGCACCGACAGTGAAGGTGTAGGCGGCCGCAGTGAGGTCAGTCTCAGTGGCGGTCTGCTTGTCGATGAGCGTGACGGTGCCGCTGGCCTTCGTCTGCAGGGCTATGGTGTAGGTGCCGCCCTGACTGAGCTGCAGGCCGAGCAGCAGCTCGCCATCGGCCATGGGGCGCTCGTTGATGGCATACTGCACGTCGCCATCCAGCGTGTAGAGGTGAGCCACGCCCGGCTCGGTGCTGAAGAATTTGCTGGCATCGCGGCCGGCATCGTAGCCTAAGCTGGCACGCTCGTTGATGACGAAGCGGGTGCGGTCGGCCTGTGCCGACGGGTTCTGCCCGTCGGACAGTGTCAGGTTGTACACCTGTCGGGGCTGTGCTGCGGCTGCTCTTGCGCGAACATTATTATAGTATATGGTGTCGCGGATGGCCAGGTCGTTCTGGCGGCCCTCCTTCAGGAAGATGACCTGACTCTGGTCCAGCGGGCGTTGGATGAAGAGTGCCTGGCCGGGGTTGAGGATATAGTCGTCGTCAAGGGGCGAATAGGTCTCGTACTGGCCGTTGCGGTTCCAGATGGTGATGGGGCTGGTGGTCTGCATGGCGCGTATGTCGAAGAAGCAGGGGTAGGGGTTGCCGATGAAGTTCCACGAGCGGTTGTGGGCAAACTCCGTGGGATAGTTCTGCAGGGGCACCGCTACGTCGTCGTTGGTGAAGAAGCGTGTCTTTGCGCCGTTGTTTACCGAGGGTAGGAAGTAGTTGTTGTAGTTCTGATACCAGTCGCCGTTGGTAGTGCGGATGATGTAGCCCTGTCCGGCCTTCAGCATGCCGTCTTTGGGCACGTTCACCCAGGCCTCGGCCAGCTGGCCGTTGGCGCGCTTCTCACCGTCGTAGGTACGGATGACGAAGGGGTCGTCGGGGTGCGTGCTCGTCATCTGCTTCAGGTCTACGTCGTAAGGCACGGAGAAGAACGTCCAGTAGTCCTTGGACACATTGATCTCGGTGCGGATGACATCAGCGCGGCCCGTGCCGTTGACCAGCAGCGGCGTGAAGAACTTACGGTTGTCGGCTTCCTTGGCTGCGTAATAGCTGTAGTAGAGGTTCAGCGTGTCGGCCGAGAACGCTGCCTTCGTGCCCACGTAGAGCTGGCCGTAGGTGAGCATACCGCCGTTGCCGCCCTCAGATGCGGTGTTCTTCGCGTTGGGGGTGATATAGATGTTGGGCTTCCACTGTGCCATCAGGTCGGCGGGCCACGTCATGTTGTAGGGTATGTTGATGTAGACGCCCTTCGGCAGGTCGGGATGGGTGACGATGTTGTGCAGGTCCCAGCCTTCCGTCTGCTTGTAGGCGGCCTGTGAGATGTAGGGCACGCTGATGGTGCGGTTCTTGTCGGCCTCGCGACCGCCGAAGGGATTCTTACGCCCAATGCCACTGGTAGTGTTAAGCATGGTGTAGGGTGGTGCCACCGAGAGGCAGGTCATGCTCTGTAGGTTGTCGCAATTAGAGAAGGGACAGCCGTAGAGTCCCTGCACGGAGCTGGGCAGGGTGAGCTGTGTCAGGGCCTTGCAGTTGTCGAAGGCACTGCCCCAGATGTCGACGAGTCCCTCGTTCAGCTGCACGTCGGCTAAGCGCGTGCAGTTCTGGAAGGCGGCGTTGTAGATGTGCTCCATCGTCGCAGGCATCACGACCTGGCGCAGGTGGGTGCAGTTGGCAAAGGCATAGCTGTCCTTGATGTCGGTCTGGCCATTGAAGCCGATGTCAGTCAGCTCGTAGCAGTAGTAGCAGAGGCTGGAATTGATGACTTTCAGCGTCGAGGGGAACTGTATCTGCCAGAGGCCCGACTCACGGTAAGCCTCATTGCCGATGCTCGTCACGCCCTCGGGGATGACAGCCTGGCGCAGGTTGTAGCAGCGGTAGAAGGCACCGCTGCCTATCTGCTTCATCGAGGCGGGCAACGTGACGCTGTTCAGGTTGTAGCACTGGTTGAAGGCGTTGTTGGGCAGGCTCTCCAGATGGTCGGGCAGCACGACATAGCGCAGGTAGTAGTGGTTGCGGAACTGTGCATCGATGAAACTGGTGTTCAGCACCTTGGCCATGTCCACCTCAATGAGGTTGGGGCAGCGGTCGCGCAGCGTCGTGAGGTCGGCATCGTTCAGCTGACCGCTGATCTTGATACGCTTGAGGTCGGCCAGGTTGAAGTCATTGCCTTTCTGGGCGAAGATCTCGTCGCCCAGGGTGCCGGGCTGCTCCACGGTGACGCTGAGCAGCTGGTATGACTGACGGTCGCGCTCGTCCTCAAGGGCGATGAGGCGGTTCAGGGCCTGGTCGTCTGTCTCGGTGCTGACGGGGGAATCGCCGGCGGCACGGATGGCGTCGTCGAGCAGCTGCCGG
>OCTX012098757.1_pt1 | contig 11494 bp, 10 predicted proteins | sample 1539691 | NCBI WGS metagenome assembly OCTX01 (sample SAMN02144231, study PRJEB22623) | gut metagenome | biome: sheep rumen | host: Ovis aries | place: New Zealand | reverse complement strand
CATACACCGCCGTTCCGCAAGGCACCTCGATGGTGCGGTCCTCACCGTCCTTGCCAGTGCACTGGTTCTCGCTGCCGGCTTGGCCGTCGGTAGCGAACACGTGGCGCTGGTATTTCAAGTGGATGAGTGTCCACAGGTTGCGGTTGCCCTTCAGGAAGATGTGGCCGCCGCGCCCGCCGTCGCCCCCGTCAGGGCCGCCCTTGGGAACGTACTTAGCACGGTGCAGGTGGGCCGATCCCCTTCCACCCTTGCCGCTGCGGCACAGGATTTTCACATAGTCGATAAAATTGCTTTCTGCCATAACTGTCTGTCTTATTTTCCGCAAAGATACTATTTTTTCACTTGATTGGAAAATTCTTGTTACCTTTGCATGATTTATACACTCTCATTCTAATGACCATATGGCGGATAATAACATACCTGCAACCAGGATTGACCAACTGTTTGAGAGAATCTCAGCGTTGATTGATCAATCACGCTATTTGGTAGCGAGAACCGTTAAGACCACCGAAGTCTGTGCCAAATATGAAATCGGTAGATACATTGTTGAATACGAACAGGGAGGTGCTGCCAGGGCTGCTTATGGAAAAGCCTTGCTGAAAGAGCTGTCGCAACGACTGACAAACAGCTATGGCGATGGATGGTCGGTAGAAACACTTACTTCTTGCCGCAAGTTCTTCAATGTGTATTCCAAAATCGTGAACACTGTTCACGAAATTGAGCCTCGTCAACTGGATATGGCAAAAGCCGATTCTAGAGATCTGCCAAATTTCACTTTATCGTGGTCACATTACCTTGTGTTGATGAGAGTGGAGAATCCTGATGCACGCAGTTTCTATGAAATTGAATGCGCTCAACAAGACTGGAGTGTCAGGCAACTCAAACGGCAAGTGGGCAGTAGCCTGTACGAACGCCTGGCATTGAGCCGTGACAAGGAAGAGGTATTGCGTTTGGCTCATGAAGGTCAAACATTAGAAAAGTCTTCCGACATCATTAAGGACCCGATAACACTCGAGTTTCTGGGATTGAAACCTGATGTATCCTACAGTGAGTCAAGGCTCGAAAACGCCATAATTGATAAAATGCAGCAATTCCTGCTTGAATTGGGGAAAGGTTTTCTGTTTGAAGCGCGCCAAAAACGTTTCACCTTTGACGAGCGCCATTTCTATGTGGATTTGGTTTTCTACAATCGGTTGCTACAGTGCTATGTCTTGATTGATCTAAAGACTGGTGATCTCACTCATCAAGATTTGGGTCAGATGCAGATGTATGTCAATTATTATGATCGATATGTCAAACTGGACTATGAGAAGCCCACAGTGGGCATATTGATGTGTGAAGAGAAAAGTAATGCACTGGTAGAATTGACCTTACCCAAGGATGCCAATGTCTATGCTTCGCAATATCAGCTTTATCTTCCAGATAAACGGCTGTTGCAGAGTAAGCTTCATCAATGGATTAATGAATTTAACGAGCAAGACAACTAGTTTGTTTTCTTAACTGATATTACACAATAATAAGATGATATTAGATACAATCAATTGGACCGCGAGTCCTGTCCTGTTTCATTTCGGCTCAGTCACCGTGCGCTGGTACGGCCTGATGTTCGCCATCGGTTTCCTGGTGGGTTATGAAATCGTGTACCGCATCTTCCGCCACGAGGGGGCAAAGGAAAGCTGGGTGGGCAGCCTGTTCATCTATGTGGTGGTGGCTACAATTCTGGGTGCCCGGTTGGGGCACGTCTTCTTCTATGACTGGGGATACTACTCCCAGCACCTGGGCGAGATTCCCAAGATATGGGAGGGCGGCCTGGCGAGCCACGGCGGCACATTGGGCATCATGATCGCCATCTGGCTTTATAGCCGCTATGTCACCCGCAAACCCATGCTGTGGACCTTTGACCGCCTGGTGGTGCCCGTGGGCTTTGTGGCCGCACTCATCCGCATCGGCAACCTGATGAACCACGAGATTTACGGCGGTGAGACGTCGATGCCATGGGGATTCCGCTTTGTCGAGAACCTGGGACAGTGGATGCAGGGTGCCGAGCCCGTTTTCTCGGCTCCGAGCCACCCGACGCAGATCTATGAGGCCGTCTTTTACCTGTTGACCTTTGCCGTGTGCATGTTGATGTACTGGCGCTGGCGTTGCCAGGAGCGTGAGGGCCTGATCTTCGGCGTGTTCATGCTGGGCATCTTCGTGCCACGATTCTTCATCGAATATATTAAAAATGTGCAGGAGCCGTGGGAAATCGCCATGCGTGCCAACTGGGGCATCGACCAGGGCCAGCTGTTGAGCATCCCGTTCATCCTGCTCGGCATCTGGTTGGTGATCAGGGCCATGAGCCGCCCCCGCGTGCCGCTGGAGTACCCCGACCGCTTTGCCGACGAGAAGACCAAGGGAAAACAATAAGAACAATAAATACAATTACATGATGAACAAGACTCTCCACTTCCTTATCCCCGTGGCGGCACTGCTGATGTTGTGCTGCTGCCACGGTAACACCGCCCAACAGCCTATGGATAATAACGACACCATCGACTCACAAGAGCCCGTCACCATCGACTCAACCACAGTCGATGGCCTCATCGCCTATTTTCCGCAGTTCGGCCGCATCGACCTCGTCTGCGGCCAGATGCCCTCGCAGCAGGACGACAGCATCGTCTTTTGCGCCGAGGCAGCCTTTACCCACGAGTTGCTCGACGAGTTTGCACACAGCAACATCGACGGCGACCACGTGAGCGGCGGCAAGTTGTACAAGGGCGCCAAGTGCTTTGACAACAGCGGCGCTTTTGCCTGGTTTGGCGACACGACGTGGGAATTTGTCAATGGCGAGTACGGTGAACTGCTCGACAGCGTCGCCCAGGCTGGCGGCATGGGCTTCGGCCAGGCCATCATCATTCACGACGGCCAGAGCATACGCCCCCTGTGGCGTGACGGCGTGAACCAGTACCGCGCCCTGTGCGAGAAGGACGGCCGCCTGTGCATCGTCGACAGCCGCGACGAAGTGAGCTACGAGCGCTTTGTCGAGCTGCTGGAGCAGTTCGAGCCGCGCCACGCCCTGTACATGGACATGGGAGCCGGCTGGAACCACTCCTGGTGGCGCGACAGTCAGGGACAGGTCCATGAGATTCACCCTGTCGCCGAGAAATCCCGCTACTGCACCAACTGGATCACCTTCTATAAGTAAGTTGACCTGTAGAGATATAAAAGTCAAGTCCCCGGCAATCAGTTGACTGTCGGGGACTCTCCTTTGGTGCCCAGGGCGGGACTCGAACCCGCACACCTCGCGGCACACGCACCTGAAACGTGCGCGTCTACCAATTCCGCCACCTGGGCAATAGGTTTGCGCTATACGTTTTGCGTTTAGCGGTGCAAAGGTAGTACTTTTTTTTAATATACAAGCATTTTGGCAAAAAAAATGTGCAAAAAACGCATTTTACGCTCCGTTGGGCGGATTTCAGGGATTAAAACAACAAAAACTTCGCGCCTTTGCGTGAGGCCCAAGTGTGCAGAAGCCTATTAGTTTAATTCGTTTAATTCGCCGACCTTTAAATAACTTCGCGGCTTAGCGCCTTAGCGTGAGGCCAAAGTGTGCGGAAGCCTATTAGTTTAATTCGTTTAATTCGCCGACCTTTAAATAACTTCGCGGCTTAGCGCCTTAGCGTGAGGCCCAAGAGTGCGGAAGCCGGCGTTAACGCACGCGTTGACGGTTCGTTCGGCGATTGTTCTTGGCGTCGTTGTACTTGTTGCCGGTGTAGGTGTTGGTGATGCCTGTGCCGAATTCGTCCTCCTCTTCCTCGTCGTCCTGACCCTTATCCTGCTTCTTCTCCACCTTGTTCTTGGCCTGTTCGGGCTTGTTACGGCGAATGTCCTCGGGTTTCTGCAAGTCGAGTGCGGTCTGGTAGATGTTCCAGTCCTCGTCAAGGTCCCAGTTGGCGCGCAGGCGCAGTTTCTTGGGATAGTAATACACTTCTTCGGGCTGCAGGTGCTCCTTGTAGTTGCCGGTGTCCCACTTGCCGTTGCCGTTGCTGTCAATGGTCAGGCGCAGGTAATAGGAGCCGGGCGAGACGTTGGTGAACGCAAATGTGCCGTTGCTGACGGGCACGGTGCGCAACAGTTTCTCGCTACTTCCCAACAGTTCGACAAAAGCGCCATCCTTGACGTTGACCTTGAAATAGACGTTGGCATACTGCTCCAGGCCCTTCACCTTCAATTCCTTGCTGAGCTTCACGTTACAGAGGCCATAGACCGACACCACAACGGCGCTGTCGATGGTCAGGCGGTAGGTGGAATCGGGCAGGGTGGTGACAGGCAGCCAGTAGCGCATGGGATTATAGTCATCGACAAGGCGGAACTGGGGCACTGGTCCGGCATAGGGCACCCACAATGTGTCGCGCTTGACCTCAAAATGGACGCCCGCGGGATTGATGCTGGCGATGGGGGCATCAAACTTGAGGATGATCGAGTCTCCCACGTCGATGGTGCCTGCCTTGGCCAGATCCATCGCGAGTTTGGGAATCTCGTTGGGGTCCACGTGCTGCAGTTCTTTGAGCTCCTCCTGCTCGCCCTCGCTCAGTTCCTTGCCCTGGGCGGCGGCTTTTTCCTGCTTCTCGAGCAACTGAGCCAGCCGTTTGGCCCGCTCCTCGCGCTCCTTGGCCTTCTTTTCCTCTTCCTTGACCTGGGAACTCGGCTTACGGTAGCCGAAACGTATGGTATCGGTCACCTGCACCAGGCGGTCGGCCGTGTCGGTACGCAGGTAGGTCATGGCCACTTGCAGCGTGTCGGTCTTGATCATTGCCGAATCGGTAATCCAGTAGAACAGCGAGTCGTTGGCCGGTGTGCGCTCCACGCGGTACCAGTCCCGCGCGTGCTCGGCGGGCTTGATGACCTCGAGGCGGGGCAACGTGTCGTTGGGCGCCCCGAAGAGCACATGCAGCTTATTGTCGGCAGGACGGGCTGTCTGCTTGACGTAATGTGAGCGATAGCCCTCATTGAACATGCACAGCAGCAGGTCGTTAGGCAGATACAGGGTGTGAGTCGCCGTCATCACGGTGTCGATGCGGCGGTCATAGGTGAAGACGGTGTCCTGGGACGTGAATTCGCTTGTCGTGGGCACGATGATCTCGTCCAGGAAGGCGATATCCTCGGTGCGCGCCATGTGGTAGTCGCCGTCAACGTCGTTGAGAGCAAACAGATGGTAGTTGCCAGGCTTAAGGTTGCGGATGGTGAACTTGCCGCGGTCGTTGGTGCGGCTCACGCGCTCCAGCGGAATGTTGGTGAACGCGGTGTCGTTCAGGTTGCTGTGCAAGCCCACGATGACGTGCTGCATCGGCTCCAAGTCATTGGCCCTCAGCACAATGCCCGAAACGGCCAGCGTGTCGATTTGGTCACCTGTCGAGAAGGCAAAGGTGTAGCCGTCCAGCTGGTTGCTCTCGTTGTTGTCCTCGATAGCGTTGGAGAAGTCGATGACATAGGTCGTGTTGTCCTGCAGCGTGTCACGGAACTCGACGGTCACCTTCTTGCCCACCGTGCGGATGAGCGGCATGGTGCGGGGCGCGGGAGAGATGATGACCTTCTTCTGCTGGTCCTTGAGGTTGACGATCTCGTCAAAGACAATTTCTACCTTGTTGCCCTTGAAATTGACCGTTCCGGGCTCCGGAGACGTCTTGACCACCTGGGGCGGCGTGTAGTCGCGCGGACCGCCCTCGGGCGACCCGATGCTGGCACATGCCACGAGCAACGCGCCCACGGCAGCCATCATCAGCCAGTATGTCCAACGTCCCTTCATCAGTTATCGGTATTCGTTTGATTGACAGCGATGTCAAAGGTTTCCAGGTCGGCAGGGACGAGGATGCGTCCCTTGAAGTATTGGGCGGCCTCGGCAGTGAAAGCGGCCGCACGGGTGCCGAGGTGGGTATCCTCGGTGTGGTAGAGCACGAGATTCTTCACACCCAGCTCTTGGGCCAGCATGCCGGCGTCGAGGGCTGTACTGTGGTTCTTCTCGTAGGGGTTGAACACGTTGCGGTCCTTGTACCGGCAAAAGGCCTCGCACATCAGCCAGTCGCAGTTGCGGGCATAGGGCTCGCTGTGCATGCTGTAAGGCTCATCGCCCAGGCACACCAGGCGCTGCCCGTCGGGCAAAACGGCCTGGAAGCCATATTGCTTGAAATTGGTCGAGCCGATGTCAAAGAAGGTCACCTGCATGTCATCGATTACGATCTGCTCGGCGTCACGCACCTCGCGCAGGATCACCGACGAGCCCAGGGAATTCAGGATTTTGGCGGGAATCATCAGTCGGGCCATCGTCTCGAGCGCATGCCGCACCTCGTCGTTGCAGTAGATAGTAAACGGTCCCTTGTGCTTGCCCTTGAAAATCAGGGGCGAAATCTTGCGTATCATCCAGATGGCGCCCATGATGTGGTCGGTGTGGCAATGGGTCACAAACATGTGGCGGATGTGCTCAAAGGGGATTCTGGCCCTCAACAGCTGGCGCAGGATGCCGTTGCCGCCACCGCCGTCCACCAGCATCCCGCCACGTGGCGACCGCAGGTAGAAACACGTGTTGTAGCAGTTGACGCACATGGCGTTGCCCGTGCCCAGCATGGTGATGCGCGATGTGTTGTTGCCGTTGGGTGCCATCATGACTTGATTTTAGGGAGTTCGATGCCGAATGTGGTGCCCTTGCCCACCTCCGACTCTTTGATATAGATCTGTCCGTTGTGATACTCCTCGATAATGCGCTTGACGAGGGTCAGTCCCAAGCCCCAACCGCGCTTCTTGGTGGTAAAACCGGGATTGAACACATTCTTGAAGTTCTTGCGGGGGATGCCTTTGCCCGTGTCCTTGACCAGAATCACGGCATTGTTGGGGCTGTCCTCGACGGTGATGTCGAGTTGTCCCTCGCCATCCATCGCATCGACGGCATTCTTGGTCAGGTTCTCCATCACCCAGGCAAACAGCGTCTGGCTCAACATCACGCCGTTGTTGGTCTGGTCGTTGGTGTGGATATAGAGGTTCACGCGCTTGGGGATGCGCGCACGCATGTATTCCAGACTGCTGGTCACCGCCTCGTTGATGGGCACGAGTTCCTTGTCGGGCATGGAACCGATCTTAGAGAAGCGGTCAGCAATGGTCGAGAGGCGCTTCACGTCCTTGTCCATGTCGGTGACGATGCTCTTGTCCACGCCCATCGATTCGAGCAGCTGCATCCATGCCATCAGCGACGAGATGGGGGTGCCCAGCTGGTGAGCGGTCTCCTTGGACAGACCCACCCACACCTTGTTCTGCTCGGCACGCTTGATGCTCATCAAGGCAAAATAGGCGATGGCAAAGAACAGAATGAGCACAGCCAGCTGGATATAAGGGAAATAGGCCAATCGGCGCAGCAGCGTCGAGTCCTCGTAGTAGAGGTACTGCGTGGTGCTCTCGTCAATCTTGATATCGATCTTGTTCTCGCCATGTTTGAGATGACGCAACTTCTTATTCAGATATTCGAGATTGGCAGGCGAGATTTCAAACGCCAGACTGTCCTCGGGCTCTGGCAGGCGGAAGTTGCGGTGCAGCAGGATGTTGTCATTATCATCAACCAGCAGCACGGGGATGTTGTGGTTGGCCTCGATGATGCTCAGCAGGAAGTCCACATCGGTGGCACTGCCACTGGCACCGTTTTCACCGCTCTCGTTGCCCATTGTCGCCAGTTCCTGGGTCGCATCGGCCCAAATCTCCATGCGCTCGCGCTCCTGCTCGGCCAGATCCTTCACCAGGTTGTTGGAGATGTACAGGAACAACGCCACCAGCACCAGCGAGATGGCCAGGAAGACCACCTTCCAGATGCGTCGTGAGTCATATATGTTGCGCAGATTTGCCATGCGATGCAAAGGTAGTACAAAAATAGGAATTAGAAATGAGGAATTTGGGAATTATGTGACGTGTAGCAACTCTGTCTCGATCCAGCGGGCGACACTGTCGACAGTGTTGGGGCCGATGACCTCGCTGGCGACGGCCTTGACCTCGGTGAAGGCATTGTCCACGGCGACGCTGAAGTCGGCGGCCTGCATCATGGCGATGTCGTTGCGGTTGTCACCGAAGACCACCACACGTCCAGCACCCAACTGGCGCGCCAGGTCGCGGATGGCGGCAGCCTTGCTCGTCCCGGCAGAGAAAATCTCCAGATAGCCCTCGCTCTCGTCAAAGATGTCGTGATAGACCATCACCGAGCAGGTGGGGACCGACGTCCGCAGGTCGTCGGCTATCGACTTGAGCACGGCATACTTGTTCATTGAGAAGATGAGCAATGCCTCGTCGTCGCTGTGGCGGAAGTCACGGTCGTCAAGAAAAAACTGTTTCAACGGCAGGTGCTGACGCTCGGCAATAAAGCGCTCTTCCTGAGGCGACAACGGGCCATAGTGATGGGTGTGCAACAGGTTCTTGCCATGGCGGCGGTAAATGAACGGGTGGGCACCACGGCGGTCAAACACATCGGCCACGGCATTGACCGTCATGTCGTCGATACCGCGCGTGTGCTCATAGCTCATGGTCACGGGATTCCACATCGCCGAGCCGCCGATGACGATGAACGGCAACCGCGCATGCACCTGCTGCATCAGCGGCACCACGGTAGCAGGCGTGCGCGCCGTGGCCACGGTGAACAGGCCGCCCAACTCGCCGATGATGCGGTTGAGCGTCGCAACCGTCACAGCCGACAGCTGCGAGTCCTCGCCCAGCAAGGTCCCGTCCAGGTCGCTCACATAGAGCGTAGGGCCACATTGTTCATTGGAAACCATCATGCCTGCAAAGGTATAACATTTTCAAAAAACCACCGCCCACCATGCCCCAGAATCAGGATTTGTCACTACCTTTGCCCCTAAACATGTTATCGGTTATGGATCATAAAATAATTCATAAAGAGGAGGCTTTCAATATCATTGGGGCAGCAATGGAAGTCCACAATGTTGTTGGATGTGGTTTTACCGAGCCTCTTTATCAAGATGCACTGGAAGAAGAATTGCGCTTGCGAAATATTCCCTTTGAGAGAGAAAAGACTTACTATTTCTCTTACAAAGGAAAACGCTTAGATAAGACATTCAGGCCTGACTTTGTCTGCTATGACAAGGTAATCGTTGAATTGAAGACCGTAGATGAAATCTCGGATGAGCATTATGCTCAAGTGTACAATTATTTAAAGGCAACAGGAATGCAACTTGGCCTTCTTATCAATTTTGGCAAGAGATCACTTGAATACAAACGTATTCTTCCTAACTCAAAATGGAACCAAGAGCCTACATAATAACAGTCTACGAATTAAACGAATTTGACTAATTATCTTTGACTTGATGGCGGATGCCAATTAGATTAATTCGGTTAATTCGTAGACATAAAAAATTAACGATGATGAAACAGACGATGCCTGTAGAAGGAAAATTTGAATTGATGGCGCTGCCCTATGCGCCCGACGCTTTGGAACCTGTCATCAGCGCCAACACGCTGGCTTTCCACCACGGCAAGCACCTGGCAGCCTATGTGAACAACCTGAATGCCGCATTGCCCGGCAGCGGACTGGAGGGCAAACCCCTTGAGGAAGTGGTGCTTAACGCACAAGGCGGCATGCTCAACAATGCAGGACAGATTCTGAACCACAACCTGTATTTCTCACAGTTCAAGGCCCCTCAGGCCGACAACGCGCCCACGGGACGCCTGGCTCAAGCCATCAAAGAGGAATTCGGTTCATTTGAGGACTTCAAGGAGATTTTTGCCAAAGCCGGTGCTACGCTCTTCGGCTCGGGATGGGCTTGGCTCAGTGCCAATGCTGAGGGCAACCTGTGCATAACCCAAGAGCCCAACGCGGCCAATCCCGTCCAGCACGGCCTGCGCCCGCTGCTGACGATGGACGTGTGGGAGCACGCCTACTACCTTGACTACCAGAACCGCCGTCCCGACCACCTGACTGCCTTGTGGCAGATCATCGACTGGGACGTGGTGGCTGCACGGTACGAAGAAAAGTAAAAAATACCGATGAAACGGGCATTTTTTGCGCTTCTTGCCTTGCTGTGCACGGCAAGTGCCGCAATAGCCAGCGACAAGGTCAACGAGCGGTGGCAACAGGCGGTGCTCACCGCCATCGACTCGTTTCCCGAGCGCGGGGGCTACTACACGGGCAGCCGGCCCAACGACCTGTTTGCCAAGACCACATGGCGCGGCCTGCACGACGCCTACCAGATGTCGCCCGGTGACGAGCGACCGCGTTTTGACCCGATGCTGGCGCAGCCGTCGTTCTGCTCCAGCGCAACCTATTCGGTCATCATCAAGGCCCTGCTCATCTGGGACACCAAGCACAAAATCAAGCGCGAGGCATGGGTGAACATGAAACCCCGTGTCGGCATCTCCGATGCATTCAACCCCGATGGGGTGGGGCAGGATGACGGCGAGGGCTTCTGGGGACGTGCCAACGCCAACGGACCGGGCTTGGGTGTGCTGGTGCGCGAATTGGACGCCGGCTACAGCTTCACCGCCTACCGCGGTGCCAAAAGCGAGCGCAACCGTGAGACACCCGACGAGCGCTATCTGTCAGATAATGAGTGGTGTACACTCGACATCTGGGCGCGCGCCGTGCCTGGCGACCTGATGAAAATTTTCTGGAACCGCAACGAGAGCCGCGGCAGCGACAGCGGCGCCATCATCGGCTGCAACGACGACAAGACCGCCGACCAAGAGGCCGGCCACAGCGTCATCTACATGGGCTGCGAGGGCGACACCATCACCTACTGGTCCTCGAACGGCCCCGGCAAACACCCCGAACTGATGGGCTACAGCATGGGCCGCTGCCACAAATGCGACATCCAGCGTGTGGTCTTCACCCGCATCACGCGCCCCGAACGCTTCGACAATGCACGAAAAATGGCGCCCACCGATGTGAACGCCTATCTTAGTGACCTCAACGGCAAGCGACACAGCACTACCGCCGAGATGCTTCGTCAATTAGGTTTTAGGCTTTAGCTGTTAGAAGTTAGGAATTATCCTAACACCTAAAGCCTAAAGCCTAATTCTTCAGTCCTGAAACATTTACCTTGCCGCTGCCAGCGATATCCTCGCTGTGGCTGCCCACTGTGCCGCGCAGGATCACGTCACCCGAACCGGCAATCGAGGTGTGGACATGGTTCACATTCAAGTTATTGAGCGTGATGTCGCCCGAACCGGCAATCTCATTCTTCACATTCTTGCAGATGATGCCAGTCAGTTCAATGCTGCCCGAGCCGGCAATCTGGTTTTTCACCTCATCGGCCTGAATGGGACCCGTGACCACATCACCCGAGCCGGCAACCTCGATTTCCAGATCCTTGCAGGTGATTTGAGCCAGCGTGATGTCGCCCGAACCAGCAATCTCCAGGTTCAGTTCGTTGACGGCCAGTGCCTGGGGAGCCGTTACTGAGCCTGAACCGGCAATCTCGATGCCCTTGACCACTGGTGAGGAGACAAACACCCGCAATCCATCAAAGAA
>OCTX012284842.1_pt1 | contig 11495 bp, 10 predicted proteins | sample 1539691 | NCBI WGS metagenome assembly OCTX01 (sample SAMN02144231, study PRJEB22623) | gut metagenome | biome: sheep rumen | host: Ovis aries | place: New Zealand | reverse complement strand
GCCGTATGGTACAGGAGGCTGCGGCCGCCGTCCAGCTTCGCCTTCATGCGGCTGAGCATGTCGTACACACCCGGGAAGTGCTCGATGGTCTGGCCGAACTGGGCGCGTTCGGAGGCATACTTGACCGCCTCGTTGTACGCTTCCTGGCTCAGGCCGGTGGACTGGGCGCCGATTCCCAGGCGGGCGCCGTTCATCAGGGCCATCACATACTTGATGAGGCCGAGGCGGGTGCTGCCGCAGAGTTCGGCACGGGCATTCTTATAAGTCAGTTCGCAGGTCGGGGAGCCATGGATACCCAGCTTGTGCTCGATATGGCGGACGTTCACGCCGCCCTGGCGCTTGTCATAGATGAACATCGAAAGGCCGCGTCCGTCGCGGGTTCCCTCCTCACTGCGCGCAAGGACGAGGTGGATGTCGGAATCACCGTTGGTAATGAAGCGCTTCACGCCGTTCAGCAGCCAGCAGCCCTCTTTCTCGCTCCAGGTGGCCTTGAGCATCACCCGCTGGAGGTCCGATCCGGCATCGGGCTCGGTCAGGTCCATGGACATGGTCTCCCCCGCACAGATGCGCGGCAGGAACTTCTGCCGCTGCTCCTCGGAACCGAACTCATAGAGCGTGTCGGCGCAGCTTTGCAGGCTCCAGATGTTCTGGAAGGAAGCATCGGCCGCGCTTACCAGCTCGGAGCACATGCTGAAGACGACGTTCGGGAGGTTCAGCCCGCCGTACCGGCGCGGCTGCGCAACACCGGTGAGGCCGGCCTTGCGCATCGCCTCCATATTCTCCACGGTCTTGGAGGCATAGATCATCCGCCCGTTCTCCAGGTGCGGTCCCTCGAGGTCCACGCTCTCGGAATTGGGTTCGATGATATTGGCGGCGATGTCGCCGACGATTTCCAGCAGACGCTTGTAATTCTCGATGCAATCCTCATAATCCACGGGGGCATCGGGATAAAGCGCAGCATCCGCAAAGCCCTTCTCCCGGAGTTCCACGATGCGGCGCATCAGCGGATGGCCCAGGTAAAAGGCGATTTCGGGATGGTCGGTATAATAGTTTGCCATAGTTTACTTGCTGTTTTTCCGGTAATACTTAATGAGCTTCGGGATCACTTCCTCCACGGTTCCGACGATCACATAGTCGGCGATTTTGTTGATGGGGGCGTCCGGATCGGAATTCACGCTGATGATGATACTGCTGTCCTGCATGCCGGCGATGTGCTGGATCTGGCCGCTGATTCCGCAGGCGATATAGACCTTCGGGTGCACGGTGACACCGGTCTGGCCCACCTGGCGGTCGGCATCGCAGAAGCCCGCATCCACGGCGGCACGGCTGGCGCCCACCTCCGCATGGAGCACCTTCGCAAGGTCGAACAGCATGTCGAATCCTTCCTTGGAACCCATTCCATAACCACCTGACACAACGATGGATGCACCCTTCAGGTTGTGCTTGGCGGCCTCCACGTGATGGTCCAGGACCTTCACGACATAGGCCTCGGGGCTGATATACTGAGACACTTCGGGATAGACGACCTCCCCGCGGTAGGAGCCCGCATAGGTGGCCTTCTGCATGACGCCCGAACGGACGGTCGCCATCTGCGGACGGTGGTCCGGATTCACGATGGTCGCGACGATGTTGCCGCCGAAAGCCGGACGGATCTGGTACAGGAGGTCCTTGTAGGACTTCCCGGTCTTGACATCGTCAAAATCGCCGATCTCGAGCTGGGTGCAGTCGGCGGTCAGGCCGCTCGTCAGGGACGAGGACACCCGCGGACCGAGGTCGCGGCCGATGACGGTCGCGCCCATCAGGCAGATCTGGGGCTGCTCCTCCTTGAAGAGGTTCACGAGGATATCGGTATGGGGCGCGGACGTGTACGGGAACAGGTCCTTGCCGTCAAATACGAAGAGTTTGTCCACCCCGTACGGGAGGATCTGGGACTCCACGGCGCCCTTGATGCCGGTGCCCGCCACCACGGCGTGGAGTTCCACGCCCAGCCGGTCGGCGAGTTTGCGGCCCTTGGTCAGGAGTTCCTGGGAGACCTCGGCAACGACCGTGCCTTCGATCTCGCAATATACGAAAACGTTGTTCATAGTTCTAGCCGATAATCTTTTCACTGATCAGTTCCCGGATGAGGCCCTCCACGTCCGCGTCGGAAGCGGTGAGGGTCTTGCTTTCCTTGGCCTGGAAGACGATGTTCTGCACGGACTTCACCCGCGTCGGGGAGCCTGCAAAACCGCACTGGGCCGGGTCGCCGTCCACATCGGCCACGCTCCACTGGGTGAGCGTGAGGTAGGGGCGCTCCGCATAGAGGGCGGCACGGGGATCGTCGGCGGGCCTTTCGGAAGGGCAGGTCGCGTACTTGTATTTCATCACGAGCTTGACGTTCTGCGGGCGGCAGGGAGCGGCGGTGCCGTTCACGGTGACCACCAGCGGAAGCGGGGCCTCCACGGTCTCCACGCCCCCGTCGATGGCGCGGCGGATGGTCGCCTTTCCGTCCTCCACCTTCAGGATTTCCTGCGCATAGGTCACCTGGGTCATCCCCAGTTTCTCAGCAACCTGCGGACCCACCTGGGCGGTATCGCCGTCGATGGCCTGGCGGCCGCCGAGCACGAGGTCCACCCTGCCGATCTTTTTGATCGCGGTGGCCAGGGCGTAGGAGGTGGCGAGGGTATCGGCTCCGGCAAAGAGCCGGTCGGTCAGGAGGAAGCCGTCATCGGCCCCGCGGAAGAGGCCCTGGCGGATGATTTCTCCGGCCCGGGGCGGGCCCATGGTCAGGATGGAGACGGTGGATCCCGGATTCTGCTCCTTCAGGCGCAGGGCCTGTTCGAGCGCATTCAGGTCGTCGGGGTTGAAGATCGCCGGAAGGGCGGCGCGGTTCACGGTCCCTTCGGCCGTCATGGCGTCTTTGCCCACATGGCGAGTGTCCGGCACTTGCTTGGCCAGGACAACGATTTTCAAAGTCATATGTCGATTCAGGTTTTAGGGAGCGTCGGGGAAGGGGAACCTGCTATTTGATCAGGTTCCCCAGAATGCTCCGCGTCAGTTCTTTCGTAATCGTGTTCGTCGCCGACCGGGTCGCCTTCTGGACGGCCTTCTTCGTCGTGGACGTCGTAGATTTCTTCTTGGTCCCGCTCACTTTGCCGGAGACGGAATCGGCCACGGAAGCGGCTACGACACCGGTCACGGCGGTGATGATGGATTTCAGGACCTTGGAGGCGATGCTGTTCTTCGCCTTCTTCTTGGCCTCTTTCTCCGCCTTGGCCTGTTCCTTGGCCTGGAGGGCGGCCTCTTTCTCCGCCTTTTCCTGCGCCTCGATTTCCGCCTTCTGCCGCTCGGCTTCAGCCGTTGCGGCAACCAGGATCTCGTAAGCGCTCTCCCGGTCGATCGGATTGTCGTACCGGCCCCAGAGGCGGGACTGCTTGATGATCTGGGCCCGCTGGTCCTCGGTGACGGCACCGATCTGGCTCAGCGGGAAGAGGATCTTCGCCCGCTCGACCATGGACGGAGCGCCCTTCTCGTCCAGGAAGGAAACGAGGGCTTCGCCGGTCTCGAGCTGGAGGATGGCTTCGTAGGTGTCGAAAGCGGGATTCGCCCGGAACGTCTCCGCGGCAACCTTGACCGCCTTCTGGTCCTTGGGGGTATAGGCCCGCAGAGCGTGCTGGACGCGGTTTCCGAGCTGGCCGAGGATATTCTCCGGGATGTCGGTCGGACTCTGGGTGATGAAGTAGATGCCGACGCCCTTGGAACGGATGAGGCGGATCACCTGCTCGATCTTGGCCGTGAGGGCACGGGAGGTGCCGTCAAAGAGCATGTGGGCCTCGTCGAAGAAGAAGACGAGCTTCGGAAGATCCAGGTCGCCGACTTCCGGAAGGGTGGTATAGAGTTCCGACAGGAGCCACAGGAGGAAGGTGGAATAGAGCTTGGGTTTGAGCATGAGCTTGTCCGCCGCCAGGACGTTCATCACGCCCTTTCCGCCCTCGCACTGCAGGAGGTCGTAGATGTCGAAGGCCGGCTCGCCGAAGAACTTCTCCGCGCCCTGGCTTTCGAGGCCCAGGAGTGCACGCTGGATGGCCCCAATGGAAGCCGTGGACACATTGCCGTACTGGGTGGTGTACTCCGCCGCGTTCTGGCCCACGAAATTGAGCATGGCGCGCAGGTCCTTCAGGTCGATCAGAAGGAGGCCGTTGTCGTCGGCGATCTTGAAGACGATGTTCAGGACGCCTGTCTGCGTCTCGTTGAGTTCCATCAGGCGACCCAGCAGGTCCGGGCCCATGTCGGAGATCGTCGCACGCATGGGATGGCCCTGCTCGCCATAGACGTCGAAGAAACGCACCGGACAGCTCTGGAACTGCGGGTCCTCGATGCCGAACTCGGGCAGGCGCTTCTGGATGAATCCGGAGAGCTTGCCGCTCTGGCTGATGCCGGAGAGATCGCCCTTCATGTCGGCCATGAAGCAAGGGACGCCGGCCTGGCAGAAGGTCTCGGCGATGACCTGCAGGGTGACCGTCTTGCCGGTACCGGTGGCGCCGGCGATGAGTCCGTGACGGTTCGCCATCTTTCCGCAGAGGGAAATGGGACCATTGGGAGAGTGGGCCACGTACAGCCCGCGTTCTTTATCAAGCATATCCTATCTGTTTTTTCTGAACTTCCAAAGATAGAAAAGAATCGTGGAAATGACAAATGTGCCGATGGCGATCCACGGGATCAGGATCTGCGGAAGGCCCAGTCCGATCTTGTCCACCAGGATGAACGTCACGCAGACCGAGGTCATGAAGAGCCCCGGAATCAGGGTGATCAGGTAATACAGGCCGCCCTTGTTCCGGACCAGATAGACGGTGGCCGTCCAGAACATGAAGACGGACAGCGTCTGGTTCGCCCAGCCGAAATAACGCCAGATGACGTTGAAGCCGTTGGAATCGGCGATGTTGTACCAGAGGAGAAGACCGGAAAGGACGAAGAGCGGGACCGCGATATAGAGGCGCTTCCGCATGGAACGCTGCTCCAGATGCAGGAAATCGGCAATGATGAGCCGGGCGCTGCGGAAGGCCGTATCGCCGCTGGTGATCGGGGCGGCGACGACGCCCAGGATGGCCAGGATGCCGCCCAGGACGCCCAGCCAGCTCTGCGAGACCTTCGTCACGACCGTCGGAGCCGCCGCGGACAGGTCGGAACCCACCTCCGCAGCACCGCCGTCGAAGAAGAAATAGGAGGAGACCGCCGCCCATACGAGGGCTACGAGGCCTTCCGTGATCATGGACCCGTAGAATACGGGACGTCCCAGTTTCTCACTCTTGATGCAGCGGGCCATCAGCGGACTCTGCGTCGCATGGAAGCCGCTCACCGCCCCGCAGGCGATGGTGATGAACAGGCACGGGAAGATCGGCTGTCCGTTCACGCCCAGCGACGGGCCACGGTTTCCAAGGCCGTCCCAGAGTTCCGGGATCGTGGGCCACTTGACGATGAGGCACACCAGCAGGGCGGCGGCCATGAACAGCAGCGCCAGGGCGAAGACCGGATAGATCCGGCCGATGACCTTGTCGATGGGAAGCAGCGTTGCGACAATATAATACAGGAAAATGACGACAATCCAGACCATCATCGAAGTCCGGCCGCCGTCGCCGGTCATCCCGCCCAGGATGACGGCAGGGCTGTACACGAACACGGCGCCCACCATCATCAGGAGCAGGACCGAGAATACCAGCATCACTTTCTTGGTCCGCTGTCCCAGGTACTCCCCGACCAGTTCCGGATAGCCGGCACCGCCGTGACGGACGGAAAGCATGCCGGACATGTAATCGTGCACGGCCCCGCCGAAAATACAGCCGAGGACGATCCACAGATAGGCCGAAGGGCCGAACTTCGCGCCCATGATGGCGCCGAAGATGGGCCCGGTCCCCGCAATGTTCAGGAACTGGATCATGAAGACCTTCCAGGTAGGCATCGGGATGAAGTCCACGCCGTCGGCCTTGGAGACGGCAGGCGTATCCCGACGCGGGTCGGGACCGAAGACATGCGCCACGAAGGCGCCGTAAAGTGCATAGCCCAAAATCAGGGCCGCCACGCTGATGAGGAACGAATACATGGGATTCTCCTATTCCACTTGTTCGAAGAACGAGAAATGCACCCGGCCATACACTTTCTCCTTCTTGAACCGGGGGTGCTCCCTGAAGGAATGCTCCCCTCCGTGCTCCAGGATGAAATAGCAACCGGGATGGAGGATGTCCTGCGCGAACACCTGGTCCGGAATGGTATCCAGGTTGTCCAGCGCATAGGGCGGATCGGCAAAGATGATATCGAACTTCTCCCGGCAGATCGGGAGAAAGTCGAAGACGTTGTCCCGGACCATCGTCACGTTCGGGAGGCCCAGGCGCTGCGCTTCGGTCTTGATGAAGGAGGCATGGACCCGGTCCATTTCCACGCAATAGACGCGGGAAGCGCCGCGGGAGGCGAATTCAAAGGAAATAGCGCCGGTCCCTCCGAAGAGGTCCAGCACCTTCAGGTCCTCGAATTCATATTCGTTGTCCAGGACGTTGAAAAGCCCCTCCCGGGCGAAATCCGTCGTGGGACGGGCCTTGTATCCGGCCGGAGGCAGGATCGTCTTCCCCTTCAAGCGGCCACCGATGATCCTCATAGCACCACAACCGCCTTGAAATAGCGGTACAGGGACATCTCCGCCTCCGGGGCCAGCGGCGTGCGGAAACAGACGGTGGATACTTCCGGGTTGAGCTGGAGACGCTTCAGGGCCAGGAAAAGATAATACTCGGACGTCGTGAAGTCAGGGGCCCGGTACACATTGGCCAGGAGCAGGCTCTTCCCCTGCGCAACGGCCAGGTGCAGATAGCCGTCCATGTACGAAGCGACGACCTTATTATAATCCTCGCACCGGGGCAGCGTCTTCAGGATATAGTACATCTCCGGAAGGACGGGTGCCTGCTCTCCCGAAGCGGTCAGGACCGTCTGGGAAAGGACCCGGGACAGGGATTCGCCGATGGTGTTGGAATACAGCAGGACGGCACCCAGTTCCGGAATGCGGACATAGCCCGTGGCATCCTCCTCTTCGAGCGCCACGACGTCCGAAAGCATGGGCCGGACACGCTCCACATGGAAAAAGGATTCCGGCACGAGGGTGCACTTGGGAGTCAGGAGGGCGATGTCCACTTCGTCATACCGGCGCTGGAATTCCGGCGTCGTAAAGATGCGGTCGGCCGCCAGCCACCCGGAGGAGCGGACCTCCCCGCCGGATTGCACCTTAAAAGAATATCCACTCAAGGAGACTTGAATGGATATTCCCGATAATGCTGTGCGCGGATTTTCCATCGGCGGGGACTACTCCCAGTTACCGGCGTTGTTGTTCGGCGCGGTGACGGAGCCCACCTGCAGGCCTTCGTAACGGTTCTGGGCCTCACACTCGGCGTCGAGGTTGATGCGGAGCTGGTTGTCCATACCCTTGAGGATGGCGCGCCAAGGCATGCGGGCCTCGAACAGCGGAACCTGGACACCGGAAACGGTCTTGACGATGGCCTCCATCTGGACGGGCTGCTTGCCGGAGAACGGGATGTAGGCGAGGGAGTCGATGTTGAAGTCAGGACGGTTGTTGAAGAGGGTGTCCTTCACGGCGATCGGGGTGCTGATGGAGAACACGAGCTTCTCTCCCTTGCGGTAGAGTTCCATGAACTTCGCGTTCTGCTCTTCCTTGCTCAGTTTCTTGAAATTCTTGTCGTTCTTGTACTTCTTGGTGTTCTCCACGGCGAGGGAGTCGTCATTGGAACCGACCTGCATGATGATGTCCATCTTGCCGGTGTTGTAGAACTGCTTGAGGGAATCGATAGAGTCCGTGAAGCGGTTGTGCACACCCTTGAAGGCGACTTCGAGGGTACGGATGTCCTTCAGACGCTGGACGGCGACTTCCTGCCTGCGGGCCTTCTCCTTGTTGAAGTTGACCGGCTTCATGATGCTTCTGTAAATGCCATAGACGCAGCCGACAGCGGCGAGGGCGAGGAGAATCTCGACAACGATTTTGAGCGTTTTGTTCATTATTTTAGTGTTTTTATAATTTTCCAAACTTCCGACAAAGTTATAAAAATCATTTATGAAAAGCAATATATTTTGTAATTTTGCATTCGCAAAAGGAAATGACGTTGATCGCCTGCCTGCATACGGAAGCCATTCTGCGCCTGGACGCCCTCATCGAGGGAAGCCGGAGCGTGACCGTCGCCGCCCATACGCACCCGGACGGAGACGCGCTGGGCAGTGTTTCCGCCCTCGTCTGCTACCTCAGGCAGCGGCGGGGCAAGGATGCGGTCGCCGTCCTGTCCGACTCCCCCGCCCCGTCCGTGCGCACCATCATCCCGGACGGAGCCCCTTTCCTGTTCCAGGACAGGGAACCGGAGGAATGCCTCGCTCGCATTGCCGGGAGCGACCTCCTGTTCCTGCTGGACTGCAACGGATTCTCCCGGACCGAGGGGCTTCAGGAAGCTTTCGAGGCGTCCCCCGCCCCGAAGGTCCTCATCGACCATCACCTGAACCCGGAACGGGAAGGGTTCACCCTCGTCTTCTCCACGCCGGAGATCTCTTCGGCCTCGGAACTCCTGCACTGGATCCTCCGGGAACTTCCCGATATCGGGGGGAATGTCCGGAAGTTTCCGCCGGAGACGGCCAGGGCCCTGCTCACCGGCATGACGACGGACACGAACAACTTCGCCAACTCCGTGTATCCCAGCACCTTCCGGATGGCTTCAGACCTGCTGGAGGCCGGAGTGGACCGGGATGCCGTCCTGTCCGCCCTGTACAACCAGTACCGGGAGAACCGGGTCCGCGCCATGGGCTTCCTCCAGTACGAGGACATGCGCATCACCCCGGAGGGACTCGCCTACATGATCGCCACCCGGGCCGTCCGGGAACGGTTCGACCTGGAGGACGGCGAGACCGAGGGACTGGTCAATGTTCCCCTTTCCATCGAGCGGGTCAAGATGAGCATCCTCCTGAAGGAAGAGACGGACCACTACCGCGTGTCCATCCGCTCGAAGAAAGGCTGGTCGGCCCAACGGGTCGCCGCCGAGCGGTTCCATGGAGGCGGACACGAAAACGCTTCCGGCGGCAAGCTTTTCTGGCCCGGGGACATCCCTGCCCCGGAGGACGCCGCCGCCTATCTCGAACGAATCTCCCGCGAATGCCTGTCATGAAAAAGAGTACCTTCATCCTCGCCGCGGCCCTCGTCGCCGGTTTCGCCGCCTGCAGCAAGCAGTCGGTCCAGACGACGTACGACAAACAGGAAACCTATATCGCCAACTTCATAGCCGCCCAGCAGAAGAGAGACACCACGGCGTCCGTCACCTACAAGGACGGCGTGGTCCGCATCACCCTGCACGACACCCTGGAACGGACGGGGCTGCTGGCCGATACCCTCCGGACCGGAGGCACCGTCTCCTTCCACTACGCCGGCTACACGCTGACCAGCGGCAGCGTTTCCAGCAGCAACCTGTTCGCCACCAACCATCAGAATACCGCCAATGCGGCCGGGTGGAAACTGTCCGACACGACCGCCTTCAAGATCGAGACCCTCTCCCTGGACAACACGCTGCTGGACGGACTGCAGCGCGGCCTGGAAGGCGTGAGGAACCAGGACGAATGCTATATCCTCTTTTCGGGCAAGTACGGTTACGGTTCCCGCGTGCAAGGCACGATTCCTGCAAGGTCTGCCCTGGTTTACCATATTTGGGTAAGCAGCATATCCAATGATTAACATGATGAGAATGAAACATATCCTGAGAAACGCCATCCTCCTGGCCCTGGGCACCGCCCTCACGCTCTCCTGTACGAAAGCGGTCGAGGAAGGCGCCAACGTCGCCATCAAGCGTCAGTTCGACGCCTGGCGCGCCATCTACTACCCCAACGCCGTGGAAAAGGACGGTATCTACATCATCGAAGACAAGGCCGGCAACGGACCCGCCTGGCGGGACGACCTCTCCGTCACGATGCTCCAATACACGATGCGGAACCTGAACGGCACCGTCCAGTATAACTCGGACAAGGAATGGGCCAAGCAGCTGGGAACCTATGACGACACCTACTACTACGGACCCCAGTTCACCCTCACCGGCGAGCAGATCAGCTACGCCGGCCTGGACGCCATCCTGGACGGCATGCGGGAAGGCGGCGTCCGGACGGCCATCGTCCCGTCCTGGCTCATGACCTACGACCGGTACGACACCCTGGATGAGTACCTGAAGCACGAGACCAACACCTCCGCCACCATCTACACCATCACCCTGCTGGGACAGACGGCCAGCCTCAAGGAGTATGAATACACCCAGATGCTGGATTACTGCTCCCGGACCCTGGGGGTGACGGACACCCTTTCCACCGCCGCCGTCTTCTTCAAGTCCTTTACGGAATTCAGCGAGGAGCCGAAGGAAATGCCCTCAGACACCATCCTGTACATCAACTATACCGGCCGCCGCATCTATGACAACCAGGTCTTCGACACGACCATCGCGGACACGGCCAAGTTCTACGGCATCTACGATCCTACCCGCAGCTACGCGCCTGTTTCCGTCACCCTGGCGGAGAAAGCCTCCGACGTCAAGATGGGTTCATCCACCCTCGTCAGCGGCTTCGGATACGGGATCAAGAACATGCATGCCGATGAAAGCGCCGCTTTCGTGTTCGGCTACGACCTGGGCTACGGCAGCAGCGGCGGAACCGACAAGAACATGGTTCCCCCGTACGCAGCCCTGCGGTTCGACGTGGAACTGGTTCCCAACCAGTAGTCCATGGCCGGCGCAATCCCTACCGAGCTGGGCACCAAGCCCATCAACCAGCTCATCCGGCAATACGCGGTCCCCGGCATCATCGCCATGACCGCGTCTTCGCTGTATAATATGGTGGACAGCATCTTCATCGGCCATATCCCCGAAGTGGGATCGCTTGCCATCTCCGGCCTGGCGGTCACCTTCCCGCTGATGAACATCTCCACGGCGTTCGGCACCCTGGTGGGCGTGGGCGCCGCGACGATGATCTCCGTCCTCCTGGGCCAGAAGAACTACGAGGTCGCGAACAAGGTCCTTTCCAACGAGGTCACCCTGAACATCCTTACCGGCGTCATCTTTACCGTGGTGACGCTCCTCTGGATGGACCCCATCCTGCGCTTTTTCGGCGCCAGCGACAAGACGCTGCCCTACGCCCGGGACTACATGGTCCTCATCGCGCTGGGCAATGCGGTCACGCACCTGTACTTCGGTCTGAACAGCGTCATCCGGTCCTCCGGCAATCCGAAGATCGCCATGGGACTGACCCTGTTCACGGTCATCTCCAACGCCATCCTGGACCCGGTGTTCATCTTCTGGTTCGGGATGGGAATCCATGGGGCCGCCCTCGCCACCGTCCTGTGCCAGCTCATGGCCCTCGGCTATACGATGTGGTTCTTCCTGGACCAGAAGAAGTTCCTCCACCTCCCCCGCAGCCGGAAGATCTTCCGGATCGACTGGCGCATCGCCAAGGAC
>OCTX012223165.1_pt1 | contig 11499 bp, 9 predicted proteins | sample 1539691 | NCBI WGS metagenome assembly OCTX01 (sample SAMN02144231, study PRJEB22623) | gut metagenome | biome: sheep rumen | host: Ovis aries | place: New Zealand | reverse complement strand
ACATATAATTACCATCAGGGAAGAGTTACCGACCACAGGATCGGCTTAACACTTTATAAACTGGATGCAATACTTGCAGGTGATCTTGACGAGATAGTTGATGCATTGACGCTGGCTCAGGCTGCAGAGAATGCAGGATCAAGTGAAGAGTGATAAGGGGCATTTATGGAACGCGAAAAGAAATATAACAAAACATTACTTATAGATTCATCCGACAGCAAAGCCATCAAAGATTGTGCTGAGCACTTGAGAAACGGCGAAGTTATCGGATTCCCCACAGAGACGGTTTACGGTCTGGGCTGTGATGCAAGAAACGGTGAAGCCGTAAAGAAGGTTTTCGAAGCCAAGGGACGTCCTGCTGACAATCCGCTTATCTGCCACATTGGCGATAAGGAGCAGATCAGCGGTATCGTATCCGAGATCACTCCGCTTGCACAAAAGCTCATCGATGCATTCATGCCCGGCCCTGTTACTATAGTAATGAAGAAGGCTGATTGTATATCAGACCAGACCACGGCAGGCCTTGATACCGTAGGCGTAAGAATGCCTTCACATCCTGTGGCTAACAAGTTCCTTAAAGCCTGCGGCGTTCCTGTCGCAGCACCTTCCGCAAACCTTTCCGGCAGGCCTTCTCCCACGGGAGCAAGATCTGTTCTGGAAGATATGGACGGATATATCTACGCGGTAATTGATGGAGGAGACTCCGAATACGGACTGGAATCGACCGTTGTCGACTGCACAGGAAAAGCGCCCGTGATCTTAAGGCCCGGCGCCGTTACCAAAGCAGATATCGATGCGGTCCTTAATGAAGGAGAGGCTGTTATGTCAGGATCTTTATCAGACAAGGAAACACCCAGATCACCCGGAATGAAGTACCGTCACTATGCGCCTTATGCCCAGGTCGAGATTATGAAGATGCCTGAAGGCACAAAGATCGAAGGTGACGATAAAGCCGGTTCTGACGGCAAGATTGCAAAGTCTTCCTTTACCATTGAAGATCTGAAGAAGCTTTCCGACGATGAGGCAAAAGAACTCGTAAATATCGCTTCTCCTTTTATCCTGAGATCACGCGAGATCCTTTCTTCCAACCCATTTGCCAGGATCGGACTTTACTGCGGAGATGAGATCAAGGCAGTCTACGAGAAGCTCAATGACAAGGTATTGTCTGCTCATACGGAATTCTGTGTATACGGAAAGACGGTTGATGTATCCTGTGCTTCCCACGGCCTTTTCGAAGGCTTGAGATTCCTGGATGTCCAGGAGGTCGATGTGATCCTCGCCCAGGGCTTTGACGGCGAAGGCTTATCTGTTGCCTACATGAACAGGCTTTCCAAGGCAGCAGGCAAGAAGGAGGAGCTGACCCCCGGCATGCCTAAGCCTGCAAGACCTTCCAGGACCCCGCTTCCGATCGATGCGTTCAAGGATACTTTTACTGCATCCGTACTGTTTGTTGACGACAACAACACTTCGCTTTCCGCCTGCTGTGAATCTTTGATGAGACGCAAGCTCGAAAAGAATGAGCCCTACATCTCGAACAGGATGAGCGACACCGGTTTTGAGATCTACTGCGAATCAGCAGGACTTACAGCCATGGATGGCATGGATCCTGATTCTCAGATGGATAAAGCCGTAAAGGAACTTACCGGCTGGGGCTTGGGTTCGATAGAGTCAAGAAGGGCTAATCCTGCCATTTACGATGACAACGACCTGATCCTTACAGTAAGGGATGAACAGGCATTTGCAATAATAAAGGCTTTCCCTGAGATAAAGGACAAGGTTTTCTCACTTTCGACCTTCGCAGCTAACAACGGTCTTGTCATGAAGGACTCATCGGGCAGGATAATGTCGATTTCCGTCCCTGATCCCACCGGTGAGAATTACGAGACTTACCTCCATACTGCAAAAGCACTGGATGCGTGGCTCGACCTTCTTTTCCCCTACATAATCAAAGAATTAGGGGCTTCCAGGGTTTAACGGCCTTTGGTTTTTGGGACAGAAAAAAATGAGACTAGTCTCAATTACCCCCAAAAAGTCTCAATCTGCTCCAAAAGGGTAGAATTTTGATTTTGGGGTTGCTAAACTTTGCTCAGTAAGAATTTAGGCAGGATACGAACTAAGAGGAAACGGCTTTTCGCCTGGTAAATGCTTGACTTTGGCTCTGTTGCTGTGTTATTCTTCTCGATGCCGCTTATATAGGGGCGGTATCCTTGTCCGGATTTAAGGCCGGACCGTAAAGTCCAGAAGGAGGTGAATGACATGGCAAACCAATATCGTTTGATCGCTATCCTCAGCACCGCTAACGGTGAAGAGGGAATTGCTTCTCTTACTGACACAATTAAGGCTAAGATCGAATCAAGTGCAAAGATTGACACATTTGATGCAATCGGTACACGTGAGCTCGCTTACGAGATTGATGGTCAGAAGAACGGCTACTATGTTCAGACTGTATTTACTGCCGATAGCGTTTTCCCTAAGGAACTTGAGCGTGTTCTCAAGATCACTGATGGTGTAATCCGTTATCTCATTGTTCGTGTCGGTGAGTAATCACTTTTGACAGGAAGGTAACAGTAAATGAACAAAGTAGAATTAGTCGGAAGACTTACTAAGGACCCGGAAGTAAAGCTTACATCCAACCAGACCCAGTTTTGCAACTTCACTATTGCTGTTGACAGACGCTTTAAGGATGCCAACGGCCAGAGACAGGCTGATTTCATCAACTGTGTTGCATGGCGTCAGACGGCAGTCTTTATTCAGAAGTATTTCCATAAGGGCAACCGCATCGGTTTGGTAGGAAGCATTCAGACCAGAAGCTACGACGATCAGAATGGACAGAAGAAGTTCATTACTGAGGTAGTTGTCGATGAGGCAGAATTCGTAGAATCATCTGGCGGTGCATCCGGTGAGACATATCGTCAGGAGCCTGTTGCTCCTACACAGTCCTTCAGTGCGCCTGCACCTATGGCAGATTCAGTTGCTGCAAGTGCTCCTACTGCACCCAACATGCAGATCGATGCACCTACAGGCGGTTTTGATGAAGGTCAGTCCGGTGAGCTTCCATTTGAGATTTAATTAAAGGAGATCACTCAAAATGGCAGAAAACAGAGCACCCAGAGCCGGTGGTAGAGAGTTTGCCGGCGGAATGAGGCAGAGAAGAACACGCAGGAAGGTTTGCAACTTCTGCGCTAATAAGGTTGAGTCTATCGACTTTATGGATGATGTCACACTCAAGAAGTACATTTCCGAGAATGGAAAGATCCTTCCCAAGAGAATGACAGGCACATGCGCAATCCACCAGCGTGAGCTTACAACAGCTATCAAGCGTGCACGTCAGGTTGCAATTTTGCCCTATACGGTTCAGTAATCCGTTTTTGGGACAATAGCTGTCCTGTTTAACACAAATCAGGTCAGCTAAGTTATAATTTAAAAAATGTATAACAATCGGGCCCTCCCGGAGCATATAATATGTTCTTAGGAGACAGCCCGATTGTTTTGTAAATCTAATATCCGGGTTATCGGCGGAGGTTATTTATGAAGGTAATACTGCTTTCTGATGTCAAGAATGTCGGCAAAGCCAATGACGTGGTAAATGTCAGCGACGGTTATGCAAGGAATTTCCTTTTCAAGAAGGGTCTTGCCAAGGAAGTCAATTCTGCAAATCTTAACGAAGTTAAGCTTCAGACCGGTGCTAAGGCTGAGCACGAGCGCAGGGCATTGATCGCAGCACAGGATGCCAAGAAGATCCTTGACGGCAAGGTCTTCAAGGTAGTTGCAAGAGGCGGCGCAGACGGAAGACTCTATGGTGCTGTTACAGCCCAGGATATTTCCGACAGCCTTAAGAAGGAAGGCTTCGATATCGACAAGAAGAAGGTCGTTATCTCCAGCCCGATCAAGAATACCGGAATGTTTAAGACAAGAGTTAAGCTTCACCCCCAGGTATCTGCCGATATCAATGTTGAAGTAGTTACAGGTGCCTGATCAGGGATTGATTCTATATGGCTGAAGATCTGGATTATCTGAATAATCTTATCGATCAGGGGACTGATACGAACGGCGAAGTGGACGTCGAGATGGCGCTGCTCGCTCTTTGTATGCGCAAGAACAATGCCATTCTCAAGGTCGTTGAGAACAAGATCGAAGAGAAGGATTTTTCCGATGCGCGCAACCGTGTCATCTATGGTGTCATTACCGACATGTTCCTTGATAATGCCCAGATCGACAGAATTACAGTTTTTTCTGAGCTTGAGAGAAGAGGTCTTGCCGATAAAGCCGGCGGACAGAGATATGTTTACCGGGTAGGCGATAAGATGGCCGTTCAGACCGCTATGGACAGCTATATCGAAGCTATCCGTGAGAGGTCTGACAGAGCTAAGCTCCTTAAGGCTGTTGAAGAGGTTAAGACCAAGGCCACCGACGGCAAGATGCGTGCATCTGAGGCTGTCGATTATGCGGTCTCTGCTATCTCCGCATTGAGAACAGCAGGTGAGACCAAGGGCTTTGAGGGCATGCCGGACATCCTTAAGATGACCATGACAGAGATCTATAAGGAACTCAAGGACGATAACGTCGGAGGCAAGGTCAAGGTCGGTTTCCCCAAGCTCGATTCCATGCTCGGAGGATTAAGGCCGGGTTCACTTAATATCCTTGCGGCGCGTCCTTCCATGGGTAAATCCGCGCTCGCTATCAATATGGCTGCAAATGTAGCTGCCAATCAGAATCCTGTTGCGATCTTCTCGCTCGAGATGAGTAAGTCCGAGATCGCTTCAAGATTAATGTCTTCATTCATGAACAAGCCTGTCAGCGAGATCATCTACTCACATAAGATGAGCGAAGCTGATCAGAAGCAGATCGACAGGGCATTAAAGCTCCTGGCTGAGTATCCGATCTTTATTGATGACAATTCGGATACCAACCCGATCACGATGAAGTCCAAGCTCCAGCAGCTGTTTGCAGGCCCTAATGCGCCCAAGCTGGTAGTTATCGACTACCTGCAGCTCATGACGATGCCAGGCAACGGCGGCAAATCCCGTAACGAGGAAGTTACGGCTATTTCGAGATCATTAAAGCTCCTTGCTAAGGAGTTCGACATACCGATCATTGCTCTTTCGCAGCTCTCCAGAGGCGCTGCCCAGAGAGATGACCATACACCCCAGCTTTCCGACTTGAGAGATTCAGGTGCTATCGAGCAGGATGCCGATACGGTAATGTTCATCGACAGACCTGACTACTACAAGAAGAAGGATGAGGAAGGTTCATCCGACGGAGAGGAAGCTCCACAGACGGTTAATTTCAAGGATAAGGAAGATGCCAAGCCCGCTTACATCTACCTCTCGAAGAACCGTCACGGCAGGACCGGCAGGGACTCCGTCTGGTGGGTTCCCAGAAAGACTATGTTTATCGAGCACAGCGAGAAGGATCCTGAAGATGATTCCGGCAGTGCTTATACAAGGACTGTGGACGGCGATGCCGCTGCACAGAACTATAATTTTGAGAGTGTAACAACGGATGAGGCTCCTATCCCGGAACCTCCCATGCCTGGCAATGATGATGCACCGCCGGAAAATGACGACTTCTTCGCGCAGGCAAATGACAGTTTCCCGGACGGTTTTTAAGATTTGAAAAAAGAAGAGACAGTTGAGATCTTAGACAGAGTCCTCGAATATTCCAAAACTAAGGGACTCTTTGACTGTGGCATTATTGTTGTCGGTCTGTCCGGAGGTCCTGATTCTGTTGCTCTTTTGCATATCCTTAAGGGACTCAAAGACCATTCCGACATAGATTGTGACATCTATGCACTTCATTGTAATCACCATCTAAGACCTGTTGTCTGCGACGAGGAGGCAGAGCTTGTAAAGAAGCTTTGCAAAGAGATTAACGTTGAGCTCAAGGTCCTGGATTTCGACTGTAAGGAATTTTCTCTTCAGAACCGCATTTCGGAGGAGACTGCCGGAAGAGTCCTGAGATATGAGGCTTTTGAGCAGTACGCCCAAGCCCTCGAAAAGGCTTCTGGCAAGACAGTCCGCGTTGCTATAGCCCACCACAAAGATGATGTCGCTGAGACCATGATGATGAACCTGTTCAGAGGCTCAGGACTTGAAGGCCTCGTTAATCCCAAGCCTGCAGCCGGCAGGATAATAAGACCGCTTCTCTGCCTGAAGAAAAGCGAACTTGTAGATTATCTTAATGCGCTTGGCATAAGTTATTCGGTCGATCAGACTAACCTCACGACTATGGGTACGCGCAATACCTGGCGCAACGATATCTTCCCCAAGATCTCTGAATCCTATGGTGATCCCACGGTTCCCCTTACGAGGACATATAAGCTCTTGTCAGACGATCTCGATTTTATCAGCCGGGAGGCTTGGGAGGCTTATAACACCTGCCGCAGGCTGATATCAGGTTATCCCGTGCTTTCGGTATCGGGTATCAAGGACCTTCACAAGGCCATGAAGTCCAGAGCCGTCAGATCCTTGTGGCAGGAGAATTTCGGAGACCTGACAGATTTTGAAGAGAGCAATCTGAATGACTGCTTCGATCTTATAGAAGGCTCTGGTTCAGGCGAGGCTTTCCTTGATATGCCTTTTGGGAGGAAAGCATACAGGCATGGGGATGTTTTCGCGTTCGGAACAAAAGAAGGCGTTATGTCTCTGGCCGTAAAGATCGCAGAAGAGATGGGTTTTATCGTGGCAGACGGCCCTCTGGAATTTGAGATCACGCTCCCCAAAGCGGAAGATCATGACGAAAATAACGCAAAGATACCTCATTCTTTATATATATTAAAAACAAGAATAATTGAGAACGCGCGCGAAGTGGAGTATAATAATCATTCGTGGTTTTGCCCTATTGAAGCATTCGCTGAAGGCAGGGTCACGGCAGGTAATACGGGCGGAGTCAATACGCCTTTAAGGATGAAGAGAGCAGGTTCTTCGGGCAGCAAAGAGCTTAACCGCTTGCTGACTGACCTTAAGATCCCTGAGTCTGTAAGATCTCAGATCCTCTTTATCCAGAAGGACGGGGAGATCCTCTGGTTGCCGGGATTCGGACACGGCATAGGATTTACGAATGCCGTAAGTTACGAGAGATGTATTGCAGAAAGAAGAAGCGAAGGCTGGACAGAAGCTTTTGTCAGGATCGCGATAGAAAGGCAGTAAAGGACTATGGCTATAAATACTGATCAGGTGTTAGTTTCTCATAGTGAGATCGAGCAGATGCTTGAGCGTCTTAGCAGCGAACTCAACCGCGACTATGGTGACGAACCGCTTATCGTGGTAGGTATCCTTACAGGTGCTTTCATCTTTACTGCTGACCTTGTAAGAAGACTTGAGATGCCTGTAATAGTTGATTTTATGCAGGTCTCATCTTATGTCGGAGAGTTCTCCACCGGAGAGCTTAAGATCAAGAAGGATATGTCTTATGACATCAAGGGCATGAATGTCCTTATCGTTGAAGACATTGTCGATACGGGAAGAACTCTTGCACTTCTTAAGGACCTGCTCCTAAAAAGACAGCCCAAGTCACTTAAGATCTGTACGGCATTTGATAAGCCGAGCAGAAGAGTTGTCGAACTTGTGCCGGATTATAACGGAATCACGGTTCCGGATGAATTTATTGTCGGATATGGTTTGGACCTTGACGGCAAATACAGAGATTTCGACGATATTAGGATCGTAAGAAAGGAATAAGAGAAAGTGTCATCTGAAAAGAACGAAAAGAATACCAAGCCGATAGGCGGAGGATTATTCTTCTATGTAATTATGATAGTCGTATTGATCGCATTCTCGACTATCGTGTTTGGCGGTAATTACGGACAGAAGGAAAAGGCTACACTGGCTGATGTTATGGCGATCATCGACGATGAGGCCAATGAAGTAAACCTTGTAGAGATCAAGGGAACAACGGTAGTCGTAACCTACAAAGATGCTCAGAAGATCAATCAGCAGGTTACCCAGGATGTTCCTTATGAGTACGTCGACGACCTCGTTCTGAAGCTCGATAAGGCAAAGAACCAGGGCAAGATCCAGAACTACAACTACCAGGAACCTTTTGACTGGTCACTGATCGTCAACGTGGTGCTCTTTGCAGTATCCCTCATCGTTGTGGTAGTTCTCTTCATGAGCATCACAAGACAGAGCAGAGACGGCAACAGCGTATTCAGCTTCGGTAATAACCGCGCCAGACTGTCAGACCCTAACAAGGATAAGGTCAAGTTCTCAGACGTTGCAGGTTCTGTTGAAGAGAAGGAAGAACTCCAGGAGATCGTTGACTTCCTTAAGAACCCCAAGAAGTACCAGCAGCTTGGAGCTAAGATCCCGAAGGGCGTTCTCCTTTATGGTGCTCCGGGTACAGGTAAGACATTGCTTGCAAGAGCCGTAGCAGGCGAGGCAGGCGTTAAGTTCTTCTACATCTCAGGTTCTGACTTCGTCGAGATGCTCGTCGGTGTCGGTGCTTCACGTGTAAGATCACTTTTCTCTGATGCTAAGAAGGAAGCTCCTTCCGTAGTATTCATCGATGAGATCGATGCAGTCGGCCGTAAGAGAGGCGCAGGCCTTGGCGGCGGACAGGATGAGCGTGAGCAGACATTGAACCAGATCCTGGTCGAGATGGACGGCTTCGATGTTAACTCCAACGTAATCGTTATGGCAGCTACAAACCGTGTAGATGTCCTTGACCCCGCGCTCCTGCGTCCGGGCCGTTTTGACAGACGTATCATGGTTAATATGCCTGACGCTGATGAGCGTGAAGCTATCCTTAAGATCCACGCAAGAAAGAAGCCTCTCGCAAAGGATGTTGACCTCCACGAGGTTGCTCTTTCAACAGTAGGATTCACAGGTGCTGACTTGGAGAACCTTCTTAATGAAGCAGCTCTCATGACAGCACGTCACAATAAGAAAGAGATCACTATGCAGGAGATCACTGATGCTACTTTCAGAGTTCAGATGGGTCCCCAGAAGAATTCAAAGAAGCTCAGCGAGAAGGTTAAGCGTCTTACCGCATATCACGAAGCCGGCCACGCTGTAGTGCTCCGTGCAACATCAGAGTTCGAGAAGGTCGACCGTGTAACGATCATCCCTGCAGGCAGAGCAGGCGGATTTACTGCTTATAAGCCGATCGAAGATACTGATTTCTATACAGAGAAGATGCTCCTTGATACCATCAAGATGTCTTTGGGCGGACGTGCCGCAGAAGAGATCTTCCTTGGTGAAGTATCCACAGGTGCATCATCTGACCTTCAGTCATGCAACAACATCGCGAAAAACATGATCAAGCGTTACGGTCTTTCAAAGAAGTTCCGCAACATGGTATTCGGTGATGAGAATGAGGAAGTATTCTTAGGCTATTCCATGGGTCAGGTCCAGAGCTATTCTGACCAGACAGCAGCTGCTATCGATGAAGAAATCAAGAACATTATCGATTCCTGCTATGAAGAGACCAAGAGGATCCTCATAGAGAAGAAGTCTGTAGTAGAAGGTCTTGCCAGAAGACTTATGGAGAAGCTCACCGTTGACGGTCCTGATTTCGAGAAGATCTATTTGGCTGATGGTGACTTAAGTGCCGTATATCCCCAGGATTACTCCGGAATCGATACAGCACCTGATGTGGCTACAGCGTATGAGGCTCCTGAAGCAAAGCCTGAGGCTCCCGCTTCTTACGAGCCCGCAGTGGCAGTTCCTGAAGAGAGCAAGCCAGCTCCTGACACCGCCGGTTATTACGACGATTCAAATGATCCCGGCCCGTCAGACTGACAATTGAACAAGCAATAAAACAGGCCGTCTTTTTTGACGGCCTGAATCATATTTAAGGAGTTATCAAGATGAGAAGACTGATTGCCGGTATCCTGATCCTGTCCGTAATTGCAGTTTCTGCCTGTTCTGATGTAAACACGGAAAATCAGCAGAGTGCAAATGCAGTTCCCGCAAAGTATGTTTCGATGACTCCCGAGGAGATCTGCGCTTCTCTTACATTGGAACAGAAGGCTGCACAGATGATCCAGCCTGTTCTTGAAAAGACTCATCCGACTGAGATGAAGACAAACGATTACGGTTCTGTCATTGCAAGAATCGATAACTGGCCGATGCCTGGTGTGGGTGCCTGGAGAGAAACCGTAAAGAGCTATCAGGATTATGCTCTCCAGTCTTCTGCGAAGATTCCTTATATCTACGGTAATGACAGTGTCCACGGTGTTAACTTTGCATCCGGATGCGTTATCTTCCCGCACAACATAAATGTTGGTGCTGCAAATGATCCGGCACTCACTGAAGAGTACGGAAAACTTGTTGGAAGCGATATCGTCCAGACCAGGATGATACTTAATTTTGCGCCGTGTGTTGCTACTGCAAACGATCCGAGATGGGGACGCACTTATGAGTCTTATTCTTCTGACAGCAAGATCGTAACTGACCTCGCTGTTGCATACACAAAGGGACTTCTTTCGCAGGGCGTCATTGTCTGCCCGAAGCATTTCTTCGGTGACGGTCTGACAGCTTACGGAACGGGCGAGAGCACTCCGCTTGACCGTGGTGATGCGAAGATCTCCGAAGACCAGATCAAAGAGCAGATCTCTATCTATCAGGCTCTGATAGATGAAGGCGTACAGGTGATAATGCTCTCTCACTCTGCTTTGAACGGAACAAAGATGCACGAGAATGAAAAGTATATCAGCATGCTCAAAAATGATATGGGCTTTAAGGGCATCGTTCTTTCTGACTGGGATGCAGTAATGCACTGTTCGGGAGCGTCTTACAGGGAGAATGTTATCCTCGGTGTTAATGCCGGTATCGACATGCTCATGACAGATACAGATCATGCAGATGCAATGAAGTTCATCATCAACGGTGTCAAGGACGGTAAGATAAGTGAAGACCGCATCAATGACGCGGTTACGAGAATAATCAGAGTTAAGAAGGAAGCAGGTCTTTTCGAAGATCCGTATCTTGAGAAGGTAAATCCTGAATTCGAATTCGGAAGCACCAGGTCTCACGAGGTCGCAAGAAAGCTTGCTGCAGAATCCTTCGTAGCACTTAAGACTGGAAAGAAGATGTATATAGAACCCGGAATGAAGGTCTTCGTTACCGGACCTGCAGCTGATGACACCGGCGTGCTCTGCGGCGGCTGGACATATTTCTGGCAGGGCATCTCAGATAAGGAATACTTCGGTTCAACAGATACTCATGTGACACAAGGCAATTCGATTGTTGATGCGCTTAAGGAAGCAGGAGTTGAAGTCGTTACGGACAAGAGCCAGATTGGTTCATGCGATATGGTTCTTCTTTGCATCGGCGAAAAGCCCTATGCTGAATGGGAAGGCGATACTGACAACCTGTCTTTGACAGGAACCATGGGACTTCCCGGAAATGCTGATGCCATTAAGTTTGCAGCTGAATCAGGACTTCCCACCGTTACTCTTATCGTTGCCGGAAGAAATGTAATGATCAGCGATTATATCGATAAATGGGATTCCTGCATAATGCTCTATCTCCCTGGTTCAGAGGGCGGCAATGCCGT
>OCTX012171368.1_pt1 | contig 11499 bp, 9 predicted proteins | sample 1539691 | NCBI WGS metagenome assembly OCTX01 (sample SAMN02144231, study PRJEB22623) | gut metagenome | biome: sheep rumen | host: Ovis aries | place: New Zealand | reverse complement strand
CCTGTGCCTGCCGCCACGACGCCCCTCCAGCCGCAGGCCCCGGCATCCGGCCTTTCCGCAGATGCCGGCAAGCCCGAGGAGCCCGTTCCCCCCTGCTTCACCCACCGCCTGCTGGCAGGCCTCGCCCAGGACCGCGGCCTTGTTCGGCCCTGCAGCCAGCCCACGCCCAAGGACGGCCCCTGGGCAGCCGTCTACGCGGGCTGCTGCCTTGCGCTCATCAGCGGCTGCGCCCTCTTCGCCTCGTCGACCATCTACAACCACCAGGTGCTCACGGAAGCCTCCGCCAAGCTCGAGGAGGCGAAGAAGGCAGGCACGCCCAAGGCGAACGCCGAGAGCGCCTGCGCGCGCCTGCTGGAAAAGGCCTCCGCCCGCTGGTGGCTGCCCGCATTCGGCCTCACCCGTCTCCAGGAGGCCCTCGGCCGCCACAGGGACGCCTTCACGGCAGAGATGCAGGCCTCCGTCCTTCCCGGCGCGCTCAACGACATCTCCGGCGCCCTCGCCTCGGCGTCCGCAGGGACGTCCGGCTCCGGCTTCCCCTACGCGGCCCTCCAGCGCGCGCTCTGGCTCAAGGAGTGCCTAGACAAGCGCAAAAACGGCGACACGAACTACGATCCCTTCCCCGTTGACCAGTCGTCGGGCGGCCCCGGCGCCGTCAGCGCACAGGGCCAGCCCCTCTGGAACACCGAGTTCGCCTCCCTCTACCTCGACTACCTGCACTTCGCCTCTGACGACCAGCTGCGGCGCCTTGACCAGGAACTTGCCTGGCGCACCCAGACCCTGACCGGCGGCGACCAGGAGACCGTCTTCAACCGCCTCGTGGAGCTCGTCAACTCCCGCACCCCGCAGTGGGACATTCCCCTCTCCCGCTTCTGGCCCAATACGCCGCGCGGATCCAAGCGCTTTGCCAGCGTGCCGCCGGCCTACACGGCCAGGGGCTACGCCGAAATCACCGAAGGCCTCGAGCGCCTGGATGCCGACACGGGCGCACCCTCCTTCCGCGACAGCGCATGGTGGAAGATGTACCTTGAGCGCTACGCCTCGGTGTGGGCCGACTTCGTCATGAAGAGCGACGACGCCTGGCGCAAGGCCGAGCGCGTCGAGGAGCTCAGGCGCACGAACGCCGGCGCCGGCGGGCGCCAGGCGCCCCAGATGAAGCTGCTCGCCGAGATGGCGGTCCAGCTGGAGCCCCTGAGGAAGGAGAAGACCCTGCCTGCCTGGGGCGAGGAGATCTTCCTGATCGACGCCGTCTCGCGCATCGCCGAAGCCTCTCAGGCGACCAGGGACAAGGAGAAGAAGGGCGTGTTCGACCTCGTCCTGAGCAGCCGGGATCTGTCCAGGGAAGAGATTGCCTCCATGAAGGATCTCTTCGCCACGCCCGCCAGAGCCAAGGATCTGGCCCAGGCCGTGGAGGCCTGGGGCAGGTACGAGGGCGCCCTGGCTGAGCTCGGCGCAACGGCCCTCAATCCCGACGGCGCCATGGAACTCGCCAGCATCGAGTTCGGCGGCAAGGACTACGGCGATCCCAAGGCCTCGGCGCCCGCCAAGGCCAGCGATGCCATGACGGAGCTCTTTCAGGCCCTCGGCACGCCCGGCTCCGCCGATGCCATCAAGGGGCGCGCCGGCGTCGCCTCGACGCCGGGACGCCAGCTCCTGCTCGGCCGCATCCAGCTCGGCTGCCAGACCGCCGTCTACACGGCAGCCCTCCAGCTGCAGGCAGCCTGGGAAAGCCAGGTGCTTCCCCAGGCCGACGTCCTGCCCGAGCACGCCGCCCCCGAGCTCTTCTTCGGCAAGGACGGCATCGTGACCAAGTTCGCCGAAGGCCCGGCCAAGCCCTTCCTCCAGCGGGAGGTCGGAAGCTTCAAGGCAAGGACGAAGAACGGCGTGGCCTTCCCCTTCACCAAGAGCTTCCTCTCCTGCCTGCAGAAGGGTCAGGAGGCAGGCGCCAAGCCCCCCAAGGAAAAGTACGAGACCACCGTCTCCACGCGCACGGCCGACGTCAATCCCGAATCCGCCGAGCGCCTCCAGTTCTACGAGATCACCCTGACCTGCAAGGGCGGCCCCCTGACCGTGCGCAACAGCAACTATCCCGCCGACGCCGTCTTCAGCTACGAGCCGGCAAACTGCCAGGGCGTCGATCTGCACATCAGCTTCCCGACCCTCGAGCTCGCCTACCAGTACAGCGACTTCAACGCCTTCCTGGAGGCCTTCCGCGCCGGCGAGCACAAGTTCACGGCCGCCGACTTCCCGGCCCAGAAGGAGTCCTTCGAACGCATCCGCCTCGACTGGATGCTCCTCAGGGTGCTGGTCGACCAGTCCGACGACATCCTCGAGGCCTTCACAGGAGAAATCCAGATTCCCGACCGCATTTCGGAGGTGTGGCCATGAACCAGCGCCGCCTTCGCCTCTGCCGGGGGATCTTCCTCGTCTGGCTGCTCGCCTTCGTCCTCGTCGTCGCCTTTTCCCTCAGCGACACGGGCTGGGACGGCAGATCCCCCTCCATCCTCTCCCTCTTCATTCAGCCCCCAGCGGCGGCGCCGGCCGCGCCGGTGGCAACCACGGCCATCGCCGAGCCCCAGCCCGAGCCCAAGCCCGCTGCAACGCCGGCGCCCAAGCCCGAACCTGTCAGGAACGTCCTTGCCCGGGGCAGGAAGACCGGCTCCGGCTCCCTCGGCATCCCGCATGCGACCAACGCCCAGAACGCGGCGACCATCGCCATCCCCTACCGGGGCACCCTTGGCGAGTACCAGGCCTTCAGGGCCCACAACGTCAACTCCTGGTGCATCGACCTGCAGGGCGACTGGAAGCCCTGGGAAGGCACGGTGCGTCCCAGCGGGAGCGGCATCGCCACCTCGGTGCAGGTCGGCCGCCACAAGGGCTGGGCGCGCATCTCCATGGTGGCGTCGGATCCCCGCGCGGTCCTCAAGGAGGAAATCACCTACACCGCCGACACCCTCTTCATCCGCATCGCCAAGGACCAGGGCCAGGGCCAGGCGGCTTCCACCCCCGCGGCAGCGCCGCAGGCAGGTGCCCAGCGGCACAGGAGGTAGGCATGGGCGGCACCAGACTTCTGGAGCGCATCCGCGAAATGACCTCGGAGCAGGACCAGCTCAAGGGCAAGGGCAAGGCCAAGGACAAGCCCAGCCTCGAGAGCTCCGTGCTCGCGCACCTGTCCAAGCTCCTCAACACCCGGCAGGGATCCACCATCATCTCGCCCGACTTCGGCGTGCCCGATCTCGCGGCCATGACCACCTCCCCCAGCGCGGAGAACGTGGCGCGCATCGAGAGCATCCTCGCCTCCGTGGTCGAGCGCTTCGAGCCGAGACTCACGGGCGTCAAGGTTGTCTTCTCGCCGTCGGACGACGATCCGCTGAAAATGAGCTTTTCCCTGCAGGGAACCCTTGCCGGACAGGAAGCGGATGCGGCAGTCTTCTTTCAGACCGTGCTCTCCCCCTCGGGACGCATCAGCATCCAGCGCGCCCGCGAGGCCCAGTAGCGGCACGGCGCAGCGCGAAGCCCGAGGTTCGGCTCCGCGCCTTTTCCCCAGCACCCAGGCCTTGCCAGACAAGGCGGAACACGGCCAGCCAAGGCGGACCATGAACATCACCTTGAACAACCCCGGGAGCCCCGTTCCCGAATTCACCGTCGACGGTGCCATCGACACCCTCGAGGCGCCGAAATTCCAGGAGACCGTGCTTGCCGGCATCGCGGCCGTGCAGGCCAAGGACGTCGTCATCGACTGCACGGCCATGCCCTACCTGACGAGCACGGGCCTGCGCGCCTTCATGACCATAGGCAAGACCATGAAGGCCGCCGGCGGCCGCATGGTGCCCTGCGGGCTCTCCGGGCTCGCGCTCGAAATCTACACCTCCTCGGGCTTCGCCCAGGTCTTTCCTCCTGCGGAAACGCTCGACGATGCCCGCAGGATGCTCGGCGGGTAGCGTCATGAAAGAGTACGAGTGCCCCGCCGTGCCGGACAACCTCAGGCCCGTCCTTGCCGTTGCGGCCGAGGAGCTCATCGCCAGCGGAACCGAGACGCCCCTGCGCCAGCGCTTCTTCGTCGTGCTGGAAGAGCTCTTCAACAACGTTGCCCTCCACGCCTACAAGGACCAGCTGGAAGCCGGCACCGTGCGCCTTGCCATCAAGGCGTCCCAGGACTACGTCGAGCTCACGGTCATGGACCAGGGACCCCCCTTCGACCTCACGACCTACGACGACGCCAACCGCCTGCAGCGGCTGGAAAACTTCCAGCCGGGCGGCGCCGGCATCTTCCTCGTGAAGACCCTCTCCAGCGCCCTGGCCTACCGCCGCGAGAACGGCTGGAACATCGTGACGTCCGTGATGGAGCTCCCGCCGGGCGAGGCGTAGCAGGCCCGGAGCAGGAGCGCAGCACAAGCCCCCAGGACAGGGGCGCATGTCAGATGCGCCTGTCAGGGACGCAGATCCTGCCAGTCCTCCTCCACGGCCGCCTTGGCGTCTCTGGCTCCGCCTATGCGCATGGCGGCGCCGAGCCTCCCGGCCCCCTGTTGCCTGGCGCCTGGCGCCGTGCCTGCGGGCAGCCCCGAAGCCGAGGGGAAGCGAAGCGGCCGCGCCCGGCGTCGAACCGGCTTTCTCCGGCATCCGGGAATCCAGGAGTCTGGGCAGCCGGGGCTCAGCGGTCGAGCTTGCCCGTCAGCGCCAGTGTGAAGTGCATGCCCATGTAGCGGAAGTGGGGCCGCACCCGCAGACGCACCGTGTACCAGCCGGCCGAGCCGTCCTCGCCCGTGACCTCGACCTGTGCGTAGTTGAAGGGCCTGCGCCCGCGGGTCTCCTTGTCGGGATCGTTCATGACGGTGACATACTGGGCAAGCCAGGCGTTGATCTCGCGCTCGAGCTCCTTGGCGCTCTTCCATGTGCCGATGTTCTCGCGCTGGATGACCTTGATGTAGTGGGCGATGCGCGTGATGAGGAACATGTAGGGCAGCTGCCGCGAAAGGTTCCAGCTGAGGACCAGCTCGGAGTTCTCGCCTGCGCGGTCCTCCATGGAACGCTGGCAGGAGCTGGCCGAGAGGAAGGCCGCGCTGTCCGCGCCCTTGAGCATGGCGAGGGCGCAGAAGCCGAGCTGGGAGAGCTCGAACTCCCTGTGCTCCGAGACGATGACCTCGAGGGGAATCTTCTTCTGGATGACATCCATGCTCTCGAAGGCGTAGGTGGGCAGGTTCCGCACGGCGCCGTCCTCGGGGCCGACGATGTTCACGCACCAGCGGTATTTGGCGAAGCTCTCGCCGAGCCGGTCTCCCAGCGCCAGGCAGGGACTGCCCCAGCAGGAGAGTTCCGGTTCCGAGGTATCCTCGGTGAAGCTGAAGGATTCGACCGTGGAGCTGGCGGGGGTGTAGGGGGCGCGCAGGAGGAACCGGGGCAGGAGCAGGGCGCAGTAGCGGGCATCCTCGCTTTCGCGGAAGGATCGCCAGGCGGCGAACTTCGGCATGTCGTAGACGAAGCCCAGATCCTTGATGTTCGGCAGCTCCTCCCAGGAGGTGACGCTGAAGAAGCTCTTGCCGGCCGAGCCCAGGAAAGGGGCGTGGGCCATGGCTGCGACGGCGGAGATGCGGGTAAGCAGGCGCATGTCCTGCGGCGTGACGCCGAACTCGTAGAGCCCCAGCATGGCGCCCACGGGCGTGCCGCCGTACTGGCCGTACTGCTCCACGTAGATGTGCCGGTAGAGGCCGGAGTAGATTATCTCCGAAGCGTCCTCGAAGTCGTCCAGCAGATCCTGCTTCGAGGCGTTGAGCAGAAAGACGACGATGTTCTCCGAGAAGCGGAGCCGCGAGACCAGGAAGTGCATGCCCCGCCAGGCACTCTCCAGGCTTCTGAAGTCCTTGTAGTGCATGATGGCATTCATCTGGTCCGAAAGGCGCGCGTCTATCTCGGCGATGACCTGCTCCACGAGGCTGGCGTCCACCTCCATGGCAGACGGCGCGAAGCTGAGCGCGTGGACAAGCGCCTCCAGGCCGAGCGCCACGCGCTCTCTGGAAAAGCCCTTGAGCGAGGCGGCAAGCCCATCGACGAGCTCGGACCAGGAGCCTGCGCCCGCCTCCTCCAGCACCTCCCGCCCTGCGGAAATCTGCTCCATCTGCATCCCCGTCTGCTCCCTGCGCTCCTCTCCCCAAATGCCGCCAGCACGCAGCCGGCGGAAGCTGCGAACCACAATCCGCAAGCGGAGCATCCTACTGGAAGGAGTCGGTCTTTTCAAGCAATGCGACTGCCGTCAATTCCGGCAACGCGCACAGGTTTCCACCCGCGGCGTATTCTGCTACACCTTGAGGCGTCGCCCGCGAGGCGCCCACTCCCTACCGCCCTCTCCGGACTCCATCCGCCATGGACAAGAACGCCGGCACCACGCTCCGCACCAAGCTCATCTTCTTCATCTACCTCATTCTGACCGTTGCCATGCTGCCGCTCATGGCGCACGACCTTTTCCTCGCCCAGCAGGATGCCCGGGAACTTTTGTCCAACATGGCACGCGCCACGCTGACGGCGGCCCGCGAGCACATCGCGCAGCACTTCAGGCAAACCATCGCCATCGAGGCCGGCATCATCCTGTCCACCAAGCGCGAGATGCGCAGGGCCGCCATGGTAGCCGCCCAGACGCTCTCCTTCGTCCCCCCTGAGCATCTTGCCAAGGCAATAGCCGACATTGCGGGCCAGCATTCCAGCTCGCCCATCATCCTCTTCCATACAGGCCGGGACGTCGTGCCCGGTCCCGGCGCCGAGAAGGCCGAGCCTGCTCTGCTGGCGACGCTGACGGAGCGGGCCCGCTCCGCGGTCATCCTCGGGGAGCCCGACGACGTTGCCGTCACCGATTCCTCAGGGCGGGACCACCTTGCCTGCTTCGTTCCCTTCAAGGACGCCCCCTGGCTGATCTGCGCGCTCTATCCGCTGGACGAGGCGACGGACTTCGCCCGGCTTGTGAAGGAGACGCACCGCGAAGGCATCAACGCCTATCTCAACGCCCTGTCCATCTATCCCGCAGGCAACATCTACGTCATCCACGAACGCACCCTCGAGGACTTCCACACCGAGAAAACCCCTCTCGAGCCCAGTTCGCGATTCCTGATCCAGCAGGCCGTGCAAAGCGACCTCGACTACGTGGAGATCCCCACGTCGGGCGGCAAGCTCCACTGCTTTGTCACCACCGTGCCTGGCGCCCCCTGGATCATCGCCCTGACGATTCCCCAATCGGCTGTGACCCAGCCCCACTGGCGCATGATGACAAGGCAGCTCGCCATGTTCGCAGGCATCGCGGTTCTCGCCTTTGCGGTCGCGTTCAGGCTCGCGGCAGCGCAGTTCGGTCCGCTTGGCGAGATCATCGCCTGCGTGCGGTCCTTCCCGCACCAGGACTTCACCAAGCCCCTCGCCTTTGGCGACAGTCTCCCTCTCAAGCGCAACGACGAGATCGGCGTGCTCGCCCGCGCCCTCATGGAAATGGGCCGAATGCTGCAGGAAACCCTCGACGGCATGCTCAAGGCCACGGCGGCCAAGGAGCGCATGGAGAGCGAGCTGGACATGGCAAGGCGCATCCAGGAAGGCCTTCTGCCGGCATTGACGCCGGACATTGCGGATCATCCCGCCTTCGAGCTCTCCGCCTCCGTGACGCCGGCCAAGGTTGTCGGCGGCGACCTCTACGACTTCTTCTTCGTCTCCGAAACGAAGCTCTGCATCGCCCTCGGCGACGTCTCCGGCAAGGGCGTGCCGGCGGCCCTCTTCATGAGCTCCGCTGTCACCCTCCTGCGCGGGCTCGCCCGCGGCATGGAAAGTCCGGCTGCCGTCCTTTCCGCCATCAACAGGGAGCTGGCAGCCAGAAATCCCGAGAACATGTTCGTCACACTGGCCATCGGGCTCTACGACACCGAGAGCGCGCTCTTCACCTACAGCCTGGCTGGCCACCCCGCTCCGGTCCTCGTCCCCGGCAGCGACGCCCCCTGCCGCATGCTCGGAGGCTTTTCCCCAGACCTCGTGGCAGGCGTCATGGAGGATGCCTGCTACCACGACCATGCCTTCAAGCTGGAGCCCGGCGACGCCCTCTTCTTCTTTACCGACGGCATCTCCGAGGCGCCCAGCGCGCAGGGCGGCTTCTTCGGCATGGAGGGCATACTCGCAGGCCTGGAGAGCCTGCGGACCAAGCCGCTCGGCGAACTCTGCCAGGGCATGCTCAAGCTTGCGGAAGACTTCGGCCAGGGACTGCCGCAGGCGGACGATGCCACGATGCTTGCGCTCAGGCGCAAAGGAGGCCCCCATGCCGGCTGACACGCCTTCCCTTCTCCAGCGCCTCGGACGCAAAGCCAGCCTCCTGTCCGCCGGCATGGCGCTGTCTGCCTGCCTGCTTCTGCCCGGAGCGGGAGCCGCAATGGAGCCCCCCTCGTTTGCCATTGCCATTGCCGGTCTCAAGGAAAACCTGGAAGACGCGCCCTGCGTTGCCGACACCCGGGCCATACTCAGCCTGCTTGCCTCGAAGAACATCGCAGAACACACCGGCCTTGCCTGGCGGCTCTCGACATCCGAGCACCTTGCCGCCGATTTCGCCGAGGCGGACCAGACGGCCCGGCAGGCCCTTGCCGGCAAGCCCAGCCTTGTCATCTGCACCAGCGACATCATGCTCAAGAGGGTGCTGATGGCCCGCACCGATGCCACGCCCGTCTTCGTGCCTGAGGGAGTGCCGGTGGCAGAAACGACGCTCGACGGCATTCCCGGCGAAAAGCTGAAGAACATCTACTTCCACTCGTCCAGCCCCGACTCCAACCCCAAGCTGGGCACGCTTATCGACTATCTCGGCGCAAAGCGAATCGGCCTGCTGCATGTGGACACGGTGGACGACATCCGGGATCTGCTCCCCACCCGCGCGGCCTATGCAGCCGCAAAGCGCGGCTGCGAAACCGTTGCCGTCGGCATTGCCCAAGACAGCTACGACGAATGCCTCAAGGGCATGCGCAGGCTGGCCGCCCTCAAGCCCGACGCCGTCTATCTCGGGCATTTGCGCTGCACCTCCGCGGAAACGCTTAACGGGCTGCTCCAGCCGCTCCTCGACGCGGGCATTCCCGCCGTTGGCACCGAGTCCCTCGGCGAAGCCTCTGCCGGCGCGCTGATGGCCTTCTACCAGCGTGCCGGCACCATGGAGCGGCGCAACGCCTACCACTTGCTGCGCATCCTCTTCGCCGGCAGGAAGGAGGTTCTACCGCCGCTGGAAGCGGCTGGAGAACTCGCTGTCAACATGGAGACGGCCTCCACGCTTGGCATACGCCTGCCGATGAGCGTGCTGGCCGATGCCGAATACATCATCTGGAAGACGCGCAAATCGCCGGCCCCCTAATCCCCCTTCCTCAGCCAGGGGTGCAGTCGCGTCAGCGCTCCTCCTCTGGGAGCCAGAGCTGAAGGAGCCGGTGCAGATCTTGCGATTGCCGCAGGCGATCCAGCATCTTGGCAAAGCGCGCACGTCCGGCGACATCGTCCTCCCTGAAGACAGGCACGAGCATCCCCAGCCCCCAGTCCTGCAGCGGCCCCGACACGGCGACGCCCCCGGCGACGGCCTTCAGCGTGCCCGCCGTGCAGGCCGGCACGAGAGCGCTGGCGATCCTGCGCCGGGAGAGCTCATTGATCAGGGCATCCCTCGAAGGGTAGGACCGCACGCGGCAGCGGCCGTGAAGGCGCGTCCGCATGGCGGAAATGACCTGCTCCTCCCAGCTCCCTTCGACGACACCGACTGTCCTGGGCGAGAAGACAACGGCATCGCCGGCAAGCTTCCCGTCCCAGGACACGACGGCAAGAGGACTCTCCAGCACCGCCTCGCCGAAGGCCAGTCCCTTGGGCGGCACGGCACCGGCCTCGACGAAGCTGAAATACAGATCGACAATGCCGGCGCGCAGAAAGTCCTGAGCCATCTCCTGGCGCAGGGGCATGTGGGGCGCCTTCGTCCTTGCCACTCCGGCCAGCGCGTCCATAAGCGCCGGACACAGGCCCTCGGGGCCGCCGTCGGCCTTCAGCCGCGAGAAGGGCGTCTGCCCGGCAAAGAAGCCGTGAACAAAGAAGGCATCGACGCCGCAGGACGCAGCCCCCGGCGCCAGCAAAGCCAGCAGCAGGGCGAACGCCAAGGCAACGTGCCGTCCCGCTACCAGCATTTCTCGAACCTGCCTTCGCGGAAGCGGTAAACTGTCGTCTCCACGCCCGTTGGATTGCCGTTTTCGTCAAAGCCGATCTTGCCGAGCGACGTCTTCCATGTGCCTTCCCGCAGGACTCTGGCAATGTCGCCCGGCGCAAGGCTGTCCGCGGCGTCCAGCGCGCCGAGCAGGACCTGCATGGCTGCATAGGAGCTGTAGAAGTAGGGTCCGGGAGGCATGCCGAACCAGTTCCTGTGCAGCTCCGCCAGCGAGGCGCTCATGCTCCGGGAGCGGCTCTCGTCCGTGAAGACCGCGTATACCTTGACGCCTTGCAGCTTGAGGGAGCCGACGGTCTCCACGTTGTGGAGCACGTCGGGACAGACCACATTCACGGTCGTCCTGTTGGCCTCGAGGAGCATAAGGACGCGCTCGCACACTTCCTTGTAGGCGCCAATGAAGAGCGTGTCTGCGCCGGAGCGCTCAAGCGCCCGGACAGAGGCCGAGAAGTCGAGGGAAACGGGGTTGAGCCTGTCGCAGAGCACCGTTGCAACGCCCTTCTTCTCCAGCTGGTCCCGCACCTCCAAGGCGAAATCCCGGCCGAAGGCCGTGCCGTCGTGCAGAAAGGCCGCCCGCTTGACGCCGAGCTTGCTCTTGGCAAACTTCGCCGCGACCCGCCCCTCCTCCCGCAGGGGATTGATGGTCCTAAAGAACCAGGGATTGCGCTTGGCATTCCCCATGTCGTCCTTGGTGACCGAGGGCGAGACGGCAACAATGCCGGCCTTCGTGTAGACGGGAAGCGCGACCTCCATGGCGTCCGTGCAGGTGTGCCCGAAGACGGCCGCCACCCGCTTTGCGACCAGCTGCTCTGCAGCCCCCACGGCCTTGCCGCGGGTGCACTGGTCGTCCACCTCTTCCAGCACCACGCGCATGCCCCGCACGCCGCCCCTGTCGTTGATCTGCGCAACGGCTATCCGCGCGGCCCGGCCTATGGAAGCGCTGTCCTTGGCAAAGGGGCCTGTGAGCGCATCGGCCACGCCGATGCGCAGCACCGCCTGCTCCCCGCAGACGGCGGCACCTGGGGCCAGCGCCAGGAGAAGGCAGGCGAAGGCGGAGGCGAGGGCTCTGGCGAGAGGCATCCCTGCACGGTGCAGAAGGCGGCCATCTGGATGTCTTGCGCGTTGCTGCATGGCGAAGGCTCCTTGAAGGTGGGGTGGACGCAGTGCCGTGCGGGCGCCTGCGCTTCAGGGAAAGAAAGTCCGGAAACAGGGTGCTTGTCAACTGGGACGGCAGCTTCCCTAGGGATACGCTGATTAATTCAGCATCGGCTCAACAACCCTTCGATAATTCAATGGGTTAGTTCGGCCTTGTCGCT
>OCTX014573751.1_pt1 | contig 11500 bp, 10 predicted proteins | sample 1539691 | NCBI WGS metagenome assembly OCTX01 (sample SAMN02144231, study PRJEB22623) | gut metagenome | biome: sheep rumen | host: Ovis aries | place: New Zealand | reverse complement strand
ACCTCTCTTCCGTTCACCACCACCGCCGCGGCGGTCTCGTCGCAGCTGGATTCAATAGCTAAAATGGTTACTTTGTCTGACATATATATCACCTTATCAGTCTTCAAATTTCAGTTCCAGGCTCTTTCCGTCCCGGCCGGCCTGGGCCTCGGGGAAGATCCTTCGTATGCCCTCCATAAAGTCCTCGGGCTTATTCAGGGAAGGGCTGAAATGGGTCAGCCAGAGCTCCTTTGCCCCGGCCTTCCTGGCCAGCTTTCCGGCCTCGCAGAAGGTCATGTGCTTATGCTCCCTGGCCTTGCCGATCTTGTCCTCTTCTCCGTACATGCCCTCGCAGATAAAGAGGTCCGCTCCCTCCGCGGCCTTTACGATATTCGCGCAGGGCCTGGTGTCCGTGCAGTAGGTCAGCTTCAGGCCCTTCCTTTTGGGGCCCAGCACCATGTCCGGGGTCAGGGTCCTGCCCTCATGGTCTATGACTTCCCCCTTCTGCAGGCGGCCCCACATGGGCATGGGGATCTCCAGGGCCCTGGCCTTTTCGGCGTCGAACCTGCCGGCCCTTTCCAGTTCCATGGAATAGCAGTAGCAGGGCACGTTGTGGCTGACCCGAAAGGCCTTTATGGTAAACTCCTTTTCCCCGGGCAGCTCTATGGTCTCCTCCGCCTCCGTCAGCTCCTGAAAACGGATCTCGAAGGGAAGCTCGGGGGCGATGACCCTGAGGGCGCTGACCACCCTCTCAAGGCCCCTGGGCCCCGCCATGTAGAGGGGGTCTCTCCGGTCCGCGTTCCCCATGGTCAGCAGCATGCCGGGCAGGCCGCTGATATGGTCCGCATGGTAGTGGGTAAAGAGGATCATCTCTATGGGATTGGGGCTCCAGCCCTTCTTTCTCAGGGCCATCTGGGTCCCCTCGCCGCAGTCCACAAGGATGCTCTTTCCCTTGTAGCGCACCATCAGCGAGGTCAGATATCGGTAGGGCAGGGGCATCATGCCTCCTGTCCCGAGCAGGCAAACGTCAATCATGCATATATTCCTTCCTGTCAGGGGCGCTTCCAGTAGATCAGCGCATCCTCCCTGGGTCTGTCGTAAAAGTCCCTGCGTCTTCCCTCTGCCTGAAAGCCGAAGGATTCGTACAGGCGGATGGCGGGGACGTTTCCGGCCCTCACCTCAAGAGTAAAGGTATCGATGCCGGATCCATAAGCTTCCGAAAGGAGCCTTTCCATAAGCCTCCCTGCGATCCCCAGGCCCCACCAGGAGGGCAGGACGGCCACGTTGGTGACTTCTCCCTCGCCCGCGATGTTCTTAAGGCCTATGGTCCCCACGATCCTGCTGCCGGAAAAGCCGGCTTTCTCGAAAACAGGCGAAAGGCCCTCCTCCGTGATCTCCGCCACATAGTAGGAGGTATAGTCTAAAAGCAGGGTGGCCCGGTAGACCTTTTCGGACCAGGGCTCGGAAAAGCAGGCCTTTTCCACCTCTAAAGCGCCGGGCAGGTCCTCTTCGTTCATCTCCCGGATCCGGACGGCGCCCTCCGGCATCAGGCCCTTTCCCGTCACTTCTTATCTCCTTTCCCCACCAGGGAATAGTTCCTTCTTTCCCCTCTTTCCTGCTCCGCCTGGGTCTGCCTCAGGTATTCGGGCCGGAAATCATCCGCATTCACAAAGGCGGCGTCTCCCTTTTCCCTGTAGGAGAGCATGGCAAGGGCGGCCACGGCCGCGGCCCTCTGGCGGGAGAGATGGGCGGGGGCGAAGCTGTAAGGGACCTGCATGAGATCCTCCAGGGCCTTTTCATAGACCGGCACTCCGTCTCCCAGGAAGATGACCTTTCTTCCCCTCTGGTTCAGGTCGGCCGCGATCTCGGAAACGGGGACCACGCACTGGCTTCGGACTGCATGAAAGCCTTCCTTCAGGTCATAGATCCCGGTATAGACCTGGGACCTTCTGGCGTCCATAAGGGGGCAGACAAGAGCCTCTGTTCCGTAAAGGTTAAAGGCCAGGGAGTCCACCGTGGGAACGGGGATCAGAGGGATATCCAGGGCAAGGCCCACGCCCTTGGCGGTGGCCGCTCCGATCCTCAGTCCCGTAAAGGAGCCGGGCCCTCCGGACAGGGCTATGGCGTCCACGGTATGAAGGTCCAGGTCCAGGATCTTTCTGACCTCCTCCATCATGGGCACCAGGCTCTGGGAGTGTTTTTTCTTATACTGCACGCTGTATTCCGCCTGCAGGATGTCATCCTCCAGGACGGCGCAGCCGGCCACGGGGCCGGAGGCTTCAATAGCAAGTATTCTCATCAATAGTGATCCTCCTGTAATCCGGGCCTCTGTTCAGGTCCTTTTCAATGGTCACGGTAATGGTATCCTCCGGCATGAGCTCCTCTATCCTTCCGGCCCACTCTATAAGGCATACGCCATCGCCGCAGATATAGTCGTCGAAGCCCACCTCTTCCATCTCCTCGCTCTCTTCGATCCTGTAGACGTCGAAATGATAGAAGGGGATCCTGCCGTCCTCGTAGATCTGCAGGATGGTGAAGGTGGGGCTGTTCACATAGTCGTCCACGCCGAGGCCCCTGGCAAAGCCCTGGGCAAAGACCGTCTTTCCTGCTCCCAGGTCCCCGATCAGGGCATAGACCTGGCCGGGCTCTGCCTGCTCTGCGATCTTTCTGGCGCACGCAAAGGTCTCATCAGCGCTCATGGTCTCAAATATCCGCATAAAAAAGTCCTCTTTTCCGCTTCTTTCAACTTTTTCCGAAAACCCACTAAGCCCCATACAGAGCTTCCTCTGTATGGGGCATCATGAGGTCCTATGGCTGCGGGCCAGCATTATACCGGTCAGCTGACCCGGAACTTAAAATTTCTTTTGTCGTTCTCCGTTTCCACACGGTCGATCTGGGCGCCCAGCTTCTTGAGCTTCTCCGTAAAGTCCTCGTATCCTCTTTCGATGTAGTGGATGTCGGAGATCTCGGAGAATCCCTCCGCTGCCATGGCGGCGATCACAAGGGCCGCGCCGGCTCTGAGGTCGGGGGCCTTGACGTAGGCCGCGGAATAGCTGTCCACGCCTTCGATAATGGCCGTATTGCCTTCCACGCGGATCTGGGCTCCCATCTTGGTCAGCTCGTCCGTATATTTGAAACGGCTCTCGAAGATGCTCTCCGTCACGATGGAGGTGCCGTTCGAAAGGCCCAGGAGCACCGTCATCTGGGGCTGCATGTCGGTGGGGAAGCCCGGGTAGGGAAGGGTCTTGACAGTGGTCCTGCCAAGGCGCTTTGCGGCCGCCACCCTGACGGCGTCGTCTTCCTCGCTGATCTGGCATCCCACCTCCAAGAGCTTTGCGGAAATGGATTCCAGATGCTTGGGGATGACGTTGCGGATGGTCACGTCGCCCTTGGTGGCGGCGGCGGCCATCATAAAGGTACCGGCTTCGATCTGGTCGGGAATAATGGAATATTCCGTGCCGTGGAGTCTGTCCACGCCGTTGATCCTGATGACGTCGGTGCCGGCGCCCTTGATCCTGGCGCCCATGGAATTGAGGAAGTTGGCCAGGTCTACCACATGGGGCTCCTTGGCCGCGTTCTCGATGATGGTCAGGCCCTCTGCCATGGAGGATGCCAGCATGATGTTGCAGGTGGCGCCCACGGAGACCACGTCCATGTAGATGTGGGAACCCACAAGCCTTTCGGCTTCCGCTCTGGCCATTCCCGGAGGAACGAAGCGGACATCCGCGCCCAGGGCCCTGAAGCCCTTGAGATGCTGGTCGATGGGCCTGAGGCCGATGTCGCAGCCGCCCGGAAGGGCCACCGTGGCAAGCCTGTACTTGCCAAGCAGGGCTCCGATCAGGTAGTAGGAGCCTCTGATCTTCCGGACATACTCGTTGTCGACGGCTGTCTGCCGGTTGATGGCGGAGCCGTTGATCTTGAAGGAGTGCCGGTTGATCTTTTCGACGTAGGCTCCGATGCTGCGGATCGCATCCAGCAGTGCCCTGATATCGCTGACATCCGGTACGTTGTCGATGATGACGGTCTCATTGGTCATCACGGAAGCTGCAATGATAGGCAGTGCCGCATTCTTTGCTCCGGCGATCTCTACTTCGCCCACCAGTGATGTGCCGCCTTTGATCATGTAATGTGCCATATTTTCCTCTCACAGTTTCCTTCTGCCGCTTCTGGCGCCGGAAACCGGCTTTGTAAAAGATTTTTTCCCCGCCTTTTTCCTGGGCGGTTCTTTTCGTACGGAGAAGCCGAACTTCCCCAGCAGATCTCCCAGCGCATAGTATTCCCCGTGGGAATAGGCGATGAGGTCTGCCTTCTCCAGTGCAAGTCTCCCCTTTTCGTCCAGGTAGGCATCGTCCACGCCCACGCTCACCACGTCCGCAAGAAACAGATCGTGGAGGCCCAGGCGCTTTATTTCCCTGACCCTGCACTCCAGAAGGACCGGGCTCTCACCAATGCCCGGACACTTCACCAGGCGGGAGGGCTCCTTTGTCAGATGGAGGTATTCAAATTTATCGATATCCCTGCCGCTTCTGACACCGCAGAAATCGGCAGCGAAAACAAGCTTTCTCGTTGTAAGACTGATGACAAATTCACCGGTCCGCCGGATGATGTCATGGGAATAGCGCTCCGGGCGGATGGCCACGGAGACCATGACGGGATCCGAGCAGATCGTTCCGGCCCAGGCCGCCGTCATGATATTGGCACGGCCTTCTTCGTCCATGCAGCTGATCATGACCGGGGGCGCCGGATAAAGCATATTTGCCGGCTTCCAGTGTATTCTTGCCATAGGGCTCTCCTGCCGCCCCGCCTCCGGGGACGGAGCTTTCTGCAAGGCCGATCAGAAATGAATCAGATTCATCATATACAGAACAAGGCCCGCACCTTCCAGGATCTGGAGGATCAGAAGACCGACGGCCAGGCCGAAGGTCACCTTCGTAAAGAACTTCTGCTTTTCATCCGGCCTGTTCTCTTCCATGAACTGACGCTGGGCTTCTTCCAGGCGGGCAATCGCGCCGGAGAGCTCCTCCGTCTGCTTTGAGAGCTCCTGCACCATGGAAGCCTGCACGTTCCGGTATACCCGGACGCTCTCCCTGTGGCCAAGCTCGTCGGAGCGCTGCGTGAGCTGGGCCATCTTCTCCCGGGATCTTTCCATTTCTCCCGTGAGCTTCTCGTCCGACCTTGCCACCGCCCCTTCAAAGGAAGAGGTCAGGCGCTCCTCCAGCCCCCGGGTGTCAAAGTCCTGCAGGGCCTCCAGCTTTTCTGAAATGAGGCTGCTGTTCTCCGAAAGCATGCCGCGGATGTTTTCCGTTGTGCTCAGATTCATGAAATGGAGCTTCTGCACCAGTTCGTTGTTCTTCCGGCACAGTTCCTCCAGCTGGGCCACCATCCCGGCGTAATCCGTCACTTCCGATTTCAGTCTGTCCGCCTGGGCCGCCTCGGCCGCCCCGTTGGCGCGGATCAGTTCATCGGGATTATTCAGGTCCACAGCCGGAATTCGATTTTCCAGATTCATTGCAGATACGGTTCCGCTCATGTCCACTTCCTGTTATCTATTGACAGTCCGCACTGATCTGTACGGTACTTTTCTTTTATCCTGGATTCTACCACATAATAGCATTTACATTTTTCATTTACAATCGAACGCCGGTTCAGTTTCATCTCCGGGGTACTCTCAAAGCCTCCCGAAAAAAGGCTTTATCGGAGCATTTTACCCTCCATTGCCGCTTTGTCACGTTCCGGGATTGTTAATTCCGGGCTTTAATCAGTCCCTTTCCCCCACCTGCGCCCATGTGTCAGAAAATTAAGGGTTTGTTCAGTCTTTTTCCCCGTCCTTCTTCTCCAGGGCCTGTCTGAGCGCTCCGGGGCAGGCTTCCACCAGCCTTTTCTGGACCCTGACGGCGTTTCCGTAAAGGTCCGGAGAGAAATAGATCCTGCCTCCCAGATAGAGGGGATAGATGTCCGCGAATTTCTGATCGGACCCTTCCAGGCCCGTCTCCTCTTCCATGGTCCCCCTGGTAACGGAGGTCCCTTCGCTCCGCATCAGATCGGCCGAGGCCGAGCGGGCGATCAGATAGCGGCCTCTCTCCCTGCCCCTGCGGATCTCCTCCCGGAAGGCTTTTCCCTCATCGGAAAACTCCTCCCAGAGCTTTGCGGCTCCCAGGAAGGGGGCGTTGAGGATCTGCTGGCCCCTGGGCATGTTCTTGTACAGAAGATAGAGGTTGTTGCCCGCATCCAGGGTCTTCCTGTAGCCTTCCGAAGAAGGGCTCTCCTCCAGGTCCTGTCTGCGTCCCACCGCCCTTTCTTCAAAAACGGCGCTCCGGCCCGAAAGGAGCAGGGCCCGGTAGCCCAGGTCCACCTCGTGGAGCCCCCTGAAGTGGCGCTCGTCAAAAAGGCCGATCTCCTCCAGGGCCTTCATGGAATAGAGGGCCGCTCCGGCAGGGGCGAAGACGTGCTTTGCCTTCCTGCTTTTCTGGTCGTAGGCTCTTCCGAAGGCGCTGTACTGCCTGCCGCAGCTAAGGACTCTGCCGGGCTCTTTTTCCGACATGATCCTGGCCTGGACCGCGTAGCAGTCCGGATGGGCCAGGGCGCATTCGTAAAGGGCCGCGGCCATGCCTTTGCCGCAGAGGATATCCTGGTCCACCAGAAGAGCGTAGTCCGTGCGCACCGCAAAGAGGCCGCTGTTGGCCCCGTGGCAGTAGCCGGTATTGGTCTCCACGGGAAGGATCAGGACATCCGGAAAGTGTTTCCGGATCCTGTCCGGGCTGCCGTCGGAGGACCCGTTGTCCACCACCAGGATGCTGACGGGCAGGGTCTGCCTTTTCAGGGATTTGATGGTCCGGAGGACTTTCTTTCCTCCGTTGTGATTTACGATCACCGCAGTGATCCGACTGGCTTTCTCCATGAAAATTACTCTGTGCTCCTTCTGCTCCTGACAGATACGGTCATGGCCGGATCCCAGAGGATCAGATAGCCCTTGGCTCTGACTCTTTCACAGAACTGCAGGCTCTTTTCCCGGATCTCATAGGCCCTGCCCCGCATGGGCGTATTGTAGGAGGATCCGAAGACCTCCTGGTAGAGACCGTAGAGCTCGGGCCGGATCCGCATGCACCTGGCGTCCACGGCGTCGGCGTTGCGGGCGGTAACGGCCCCTCTCTGATGGCCCTGGTCCAGCTCGTCCAGGCCCTCGAAGGCAACGCTGCCGTCTTCGTCCATCATGCCGCCGATGATCCTGCGGCGTCTGTCCAGAACCTTGCCTCCGATGACTCCGATCTCCTTGCGCACCGTAAAGATGTCAGGCAGGTAATCCACGTGCAGAAAGGCGCTGCTGCCTTCCTGGGTGACCCTGGCCCTGAGTCCCCGGACGCTGAAATAGTTCTCCAGGGCCGCTCTGGCGTCCCCCGAAGCGGACTTTCTTTCCGGGAGCCTCCGCACATGGTAGAGGACCCTGGGGATGTGGCAGATGCCGGACTTGGGGGCCCTGAGGATCAGATCGTAGTCCCTGGCCCCGTCAAAGCGGGAGCGGAAGCGCAGGGCCAGGAAAAGCTCCCTGCGGATCACCAGCATATGGGTGATGTAGGGGCTGGCAAATAAATAATCCTTGTTGAAATCGGGCTTGATGTAAGGGGCGGAGAACTTCCGCATGGCGCTGTCGCAGCAGTCCTCGTCGGAATAGAGGATCTCCGCGCCGGTGGCCATGATGGTCAGGGCCGTCTCGAAGAGGGCGTCCGTGGCCAGAAGATCTCCGTAGTCCAGAAAGACGATATAGTCTCCCGCCGCATGAAGGGCCGCCGAATTCATGGCGTCGGACACATTGGCCATGCCCTGCATCCTGAAATGCCGGATCCTGTCGTCGTCGTAGTCGGCCAGGACATTTCCCAAGGCGCTCTTCATGCCGCAGTCTGCAACGATGAACTCGAATCCCGCCCAGGTCTGGGAGAGGACCGAGATCATGGAATCCTCGAACCGGTCGGGCCTGGGCTCGGAGACGGCCATGATGACCGTGAAGGCGGGCACCTTGGCCGCCCTGCGCAGTTCTATGTCCCCGGAAAAGACCTCGGAGGGGCTTTCTCCCTGATGCAGGCGTTCGTACTGGGCCCTCTGGGAAAAAACGGTCCCGGGAGCAGGTTCTTCGTAGCGGTATGCTTTCTGTCTGGTAAGATTTTTCAGTTTATTCACGCCGGCGCGGGCCCCGCGGTAGACTGATCTCCCCGCCCGGGCAGACAGGCCGGTCACTCGGCTCACAAAAGACAAATCTTTTCTCCAAATTCAAAGCCGGCAGAGGATGTGACCGCTTGCGTCAGTCCTCTCCGTAGCTGATATTTCTGGCGTCCAGGATGAAGCGGGATTCGTTCACGTCCTGGGACAGATAAGGGTTGTAGTAGGGATCCCTGGCCGTAAGGGCGGGATGCTGCTGTCTTAAGGCTTCCAGTTCCTTCTCCCGCATGGAGTCCCGCAGGGCTCTGGTGCCCTCCACCGGAGCGGAGACCTCCTGATAGAAGAGGTACATGTTGTTGCGGACCACGTTGTAGTAGCCCATCTCGTGGACCCTGTAGCAGAAATCCACGTCGGAATAGCAGGCCGGGAAATCCTTTTCGTTGAAGCCTCCGGCCTTGGCAAAGACCGTGGCCCTGACCATGAGGCAGGCCCCGGTGACGGCCAGAACGTTGCGGATCCCCTTGTTGAAGCCGAAGTACTGGGTCTCTTCGTTGCGCCTGTACTGGAGCTTGCTGACGGGGGTCCCGGCCACGCTGAAGATGCCGGCGTGCTGGATGATGTTGGAGGCGGGATAGAGGAGCTTTACGCCCACCACGCCCACATAGGGGAGCTTGGCCTTTTCGGACAGATGGGAAAGCCATTCCTGCCTCTGGATCACCACGTCGTCATGCATGAAGAGCAGGAGCTCTCCGTTGGCATGGGTGGCGCCCAGGTTGTAGAAGGCGGACATGTTGAAGGGCATTTCCTCGTAGATATACTGGGCACTGCCGTGCTCGTTGAATTCCTCCACCAGCTCCTGCACCCTGCGGATATTGGCCGGAGTGCTGCCGTTGTCCACGATGATGAGCTCGTAGGGAATGCGGGTATGCTTTTCGATGGATCTGACGCAGCGGGAGAGCATCTCGGGATTGTCCCGGCTGGGCAGAATGATGCTGATCAGACGGGAAGCTGCCGACTCGATGCTGTAGCGGCCGGTCAGGGATTCCTTGATCAGGTTGGAGTCCCAGGGCTGGGGCCTCTGGGAAGCATGGAAAAGGACCTCGGAAATATGGCCCACAGGAGGGATCTCTTCCTTCCCCTCCCTGACGGTTCTTTTCGAGAAGCCTCCGTCCGCCTGGGCCAGCTTCAGGCACAGCTGTCCGTAGATCCAGGATTTAAGAGCCTCGTCGGGCTCGTCCTTCCTGGCCAGCTGCTCCTCGATGGAGTCTGCCCTGATGGAGGCCATGGCCTCTATATCCGCCGCCGTTCTGGCGCCGGGATTGATCACGGACAGGGCAATGCTGCGGATGGCGAAGACGTTGCCGAAATAGAAGGTGGACAGGAAAGTATCCGGCGACCAGTCGGCCTTGAGCCAGGGATCCATGAATTCACCGTCGTCGGTGATCCTGTCCTCGTCTCCGTAAAGAAGATTGATCCCCGGATGGGCCGCGAAATAGTCCCTGATCAGGGTCAGGGCATAGTCTGTCAGACAGCCGTCGTCATCGCAGGCCACAATAATGTCCGGTCTTTCCTCTCCGGACAGAATATAGTTCTTCAGATGGGAATAGAGGACCACGCCGCAGGTCAGCTTTTCTCCTTCGCTGTGGTCCATGCCGGAGAGCTTTCTTTCGATCTCCCGGGCATGGTGAGAAAACCAGGCGTGGTAATAGCCCACGATCTGGCCTCCTGCCTGATCCTTTGTATTCTTTCTTCTGTAATACTCTTCTCCGTAACCAGTCATAACTTATGCCGGCGGCCTTTCCGCCTTTCCCTGCCTTTCCTGCTGCCGGGATCCGGATCTCCTTTAAAACAGTATTCCAGAGACATTTACGGGGCATTCCGTTTTCCTGCGCGGCAGGGCAGAAAATCCCCCTTCCGGGTCCGGCCCATTTATTCTATCTTACCCGTATTTTACAGTTTCTGCTATTAAAATACTATAAAATAATGCATGCGCCCGCTCCTGAATTCCCACTGCGGCCCATAATTAATATTCTTTCACAAAGAGAAGAAATTGGCTATTATTGACATCTAACACCAGTTGCAATAATATGTTATTAGGAAATTTTTCCATAATGTATCAATAAATCAACAAAATTGAAAGAAAGCAGGTGGACATTATGTATCAGGATGATTATAAACGCTGGCTGGCTGCGGATCTCGAAGATCCCGATCTGAAGCCCGAGCTTCTTGCCATTGCAGACGACGATGACGCGATCAAGGAGCGCTTTGCCGTAGCTCTGAAATTCGGTACTGCAGGTCTCCGCGGTACTCTGGGCGCAGGCACCAACCGCATGAACATCTGGGTCGTCCGTCAGGCCACTCAGGGTGTCGCAAACTGGGTCAAGACCCAGGGCGGCAACCAGACTGTCGCCATCTCCTACGACAGCCGCTTAAAGAGTGACGTCTTCGCAAAGGAAGCAGCCGGCGTACTCGCAGGCAACGGAATCAATGTCAGGATCTATGATGCCCTGATGCCTGTTCCCGCACTGAGCTTTGCGACCCGTTATTATAACTGCAATGCCGGTATCATGATCACCGCATCCCACAACCCCGCCAAGTACAACGGCTTCAAGGCCTACGGCCCCGACGGATGCCAGATGACAGACGATGCCGCAGCGATCGTTTATGCCGAGATCCAGAACACCGATATTCTGACCGGCGTCAAGAAGATGTCCTTCGCAGAAGGCGTCAACACAGGCCTGATCAAATATGTGGACGATGCCTGCAAGGATGCTCTGTATGAAGCCATCGAAGCAAGACAGGTCCGTCCGGGCCTCTGCAAGACCGCAGGCCTCAAGCTTGTCTACTCTCCGCTGAACGGCACGGGCCTGGTCCCCGTGACCAGGGTCCTGGGCGATATGGGCATCACCGATATCACCATCGTATACGAGCAGGAATATCCCAACGGCTATTTCACCACTGCTCCTTATCCGAACCCCGAGATCTATGAGGCAATGAAGTACGGCGTCGAGAAGGCCATCGAGATCGGTGCAGACCTGATGCTGGCAACAGACCCCGACGCTGACCGTGTCGGTATCGCCATGAAGTGTCCCGACGGCTCCTACGAGCTGGTAAGCGGCAACGAAATGGGCGCTCTGCTTCTGGACTACATCTGCGCAGGCCGTATCGAAAAGGGCACCATGCCCAAGAACCCTGTGGCTGTCATGTCCATCGTTTCCACTCCTCTGGCTGACAAGATCGCCGAGCACTACGGTGTCGAGCTGCGTCACGTCCTGACAGGCTTCAAGTGGATCGGCGACCAGATCGCACAGCTGGAAGCTGCAGGCGAAGTCGACCGCTTCATCTTCGGTTTCGAAGAGTCCTACGGCTA
>OCTX011593711.1_pt1 | contig 11502 bp, 14 predicted proteins | sample 1539691 | NCBI WGS metagenome assembly OCTX01 (sample SAMN02144231, study PRJEB22623) | gut metagenome | biome: sheep rumen | host: Ovis aries | place: New Zealand | reverse complement strand
TCTATTTTTAATGGGTCAAGGACGGTCCATGTTTTAATTGCTGATTTATATATTTTGCTATTTTTATTTTCCCAAATTTTTAATTTTTCTATATCTTCTGGGTTATTTCGGTCAAAAAAATGTTTCCCGTGTGCCCAATACCCATTATATTCAATAAACAAATCTTTTGATGGAATATAAAAATCACACTTGAACGGGTATCTTTTTTCCCTATACTGATAGATTGTATCTGGGTAATTTTCAAGTAAATATTTTAATATTATTTCTTCCGGTTTCGAATGAGAGAAACTGTTATTTTTTAACATTGTTTCATAAGTTTTAGATATTTTGTGTTCAAGCCACTCTTTGTTTGAATACCATTTATCTGTCCATTCTTTACTTTTAGTACAATTATCAACACCCCACCTTTTCAGTGACGTTTCTTTAACTTTTTGCTTGAACTCATCGGTTTTTGCATAAGATGTAACGCCATAGCGCTCGAGACAAGTTTGTTTGTTTTTAACTATCGCACCTATCCATTGTTTTGTGTTTGGTACGTTATATCTCTCTAAAGATGTTTCTGTAGCTTTTTCCCTATTATTGTAATTTTCATCACCATATTTTTCAAGTTTTGTTTTTTTTCCGCGTTCTTTTGCCTCTTTTGTTTGAAGCCACCAATCGGTACCATATTTTTTTTGACAGGTATCTTTTGTCTTTTCTTTATATTCTTCTGTTTTTGTAAATGAAGTAGTTCCATAACGTTCAAGCGTCGTTTGTTCTTGTTTTTCGTGGTTATTATAATTTTCATCCCCATATCTTTTAAGTTTCGTCATTTTATCTTTTTTAATTTTTTTCGGGTCTGAGTTTTGGCACTTGCTACAACAATATGCTTTAAATCGGTTCTCAAGATAAATAAAATCAAGTTGTTTGCCGCATATACATTTTGGTCGTTCGTCAATGTCATTCACTATTCGGTATACGCTCTCCTTAAGGGATGAACTATCCTCATATCTTCCTTCTACATACTGTAATATGTTTTTATTATTGCGAAATACTGGTTTAAGACTTCCCATTGTCTTTATTTTTCCGTTTTCATCTGTTAAAAAGTTTTTGCACTCCTGGTCTGTCATAATAATTTTGTTTATTTTAAATTATTTTTGTATACTATAAATAGTCACAAAAAAGCAAAAAGAGAGGGAATAACCATAAAAATAACGCAATAACGAATAAATACATGAAACAGATAGGAACGGATTTTCAAGGATGGCCGATATATGCAATGAACCTGGGGGAAATATTGAAGCGTCTCGGTTTTGTTGAAAATGATAAAATGATATCATTAGAAAAGAACGAAAAGACTGAAAAACTGTTGGAGAGTTATCCCTGTCTTTTGACTGATGACGGAATGGGCTATGGGGTAAATCCGGAATACGTAACCGAAGTAGATACGGAGACATATGACCAGAAAATTAAGACAATTGAGGAAAAGGTCGTTTCATTGCCTCCGCTTCCACAAGTTGATACGATAATAAATGAGGAAGAAATACCGGTTTTCAACATCTTCCGTGACGTACCGGAAAACAAGACTGATAATAATGAATAAAGGTCGCACTTGAGTGTGACCTTTTTTTTTAAAACGTTTTAGCCATTTCTTCATATATTCTATCCCTTTCGTCAAGCCATCCCTTTAACTGCCTTGCTATTCTTCTTTTTAGATTTGGGTTGGCTTCTATATCTTTCTTCTTACTTTCCAATAATTTTACCCAAACATTATCAATGTCTTCATAGTGCCGTCCAAGATTACCAAAGACATCATCTCTAAATGATATTTTCCCGGACAATTTTTCTTTAGAACTTAAAAGTTTAGGCAGTGTTTTAGGCCTTCCATATTTCTTTCCGATGCGCTCTTCGTATTCCAAATCCGTTACTCGTTTTTCTCTAGCTTGATTTTTGCCTGATTTTATATTTCGCCCGGAACCAGACTTGCCGTTATAAGTATCTGCGCCAAAAAACTTTCTAACCGTACCAGTAATAGTGTCTGTACCGTTGCTTATGTCGTCAGTTTTTTTAAGAACATCTTGTGCGAGAATACTAGGTGCCAAAATGCCTTTACCAGCAAGTTTTAATGAATTTGTCAAAGCACTTCCCAGGGCGTGTGTAATGCGCCCCTCATTAACTGCGGTAGAGACTTCTTCCGCAATAATTTTCTTAATAACAGAACGGAGCTCGCTTTCTTTTATTACGTATTTTTCCATAATTACTTTTTACCACCAATTCCGAGGAACCCACCGTTATCAACGCCAATCGGGTCCCACTTTTTATCTACCCATTGACCTATACCATATCCACCCATGGTTGTTGCGGCTTTAATTATAAGCGAACCGATAGGGCCTTTAGGTTCGATACCAATCTTTGAAAGAAGTTTTTCCAGCACCGGGGCTAAAAAACGCCCGAGAATGGCACCGACAATACCTTCAGCACTTATCCCATGACGTCCCTGTTGCTGATTGCCGCTCTGACCGCCCATTCCAAGTAAATTATTGAGCCAATCCATAACTCCTTCGTCCATCATGCTTTCTTCCAGGGCTTCGTTTATGCTTTCTTTTAAAAGGCTGTTTTCCCTATTTTCGTTCATAAGAGCCTTTCTAACTTCACCTTCTATATATTTACGCATCTGCGATTCATTTAAAACTTTCTGTGCCATACACTATAAACTAATAGTTTTTACATAAATATCTTGTAAAACACAAAATTTGACTTTTAGGCATCTATATATTACTTTTTAATAGAAAGTATAAACAATTATGGAAATAAAAAACATGAATTTTATTGAACTTGTGGCCGCAGAACAAGCCGCAAATGCCGTACGTAAAAATTATGAAGACAAGGTGGCAATGAACAGATATAATTTTAATGCCCCGGAAACAGTCCAAGATAAAGAATACAGAGAATTATCACAAAAACTTTCAATGGTGAATGCGGTAAGGATTAAATTACTGGCCGAGATGGAAAATAAACTTTTAACACTTGAAGACGGCGATGAGCAAATTTTTTAATAAGATTAAATTGAGCATTATTCTCTTTTTTCATGGTTTATTCCAAGGTTTAAGGAGCGCTGATGCTGCCATGTTATCCCAGGTAAGCGGTGAAGACGGTAATGACCAGGAAATTTCGCATAAACTTGAAATCAACAGTGTATATAAAGACTTATTGCGTGAGCAAAAGACGCAAGAAGTCCTGGAACTTATTGACAAATCTTACAGAGTAGCAAGAGAAGCTGATAAATATGAGGTTACACTGCTTGGCGACCTTAGTGATGGGTCAGTTGGCTCTGATAAGGAACTTTCTGCAATCGCTGTGAAAAAAGTAGCAATGAAATATGATAAGCACCCGGAAGTTTTCAATAAAAAGGGTTATCATGTTACACTCATACAGGACAACAAGAAAATACAGAAGTATAATGTTTTTTCTTTGACGTCAGAAAACGTAATGGAGGCCTTGAATTCAAACGGAGGAGACTTTGTAACGCTGCTTGACCTGGAGTATGATGGCTTTACTCCACGATTCGCCCTTCAAAACTTTGTTAAAAAGATGGTTGTTAGGGAGACGAAGGCCGGAAAGACAAAATTAGACCTCTATATATCAGCAGAAGCCGGTCAATTCACAAAGACGGACGCAATACTCATAGCCGAACTACACCGAATCAAGGATAACGAACTGAAAAAGACAGACTTCCTCGATATTTCGTCAGCCAGCTTTACAACCGACAAGGCTTATGGGGCAGACGATAATATCACTTATTTTTTCTCGAATCTGAAGTTTGATAAAATAACTGTCTTTGATAATAATTTTGTCTTGACTTTCGATGTTGGCAAATTGCAGACCGTCGATATTGTTGAAAAGCATAAAACCGAGTCATTGACCAAAAAATATGAAGAAATTGCCCCTAAAAAGAATGAAATCTCCATTGAAGACTATGGGGCAATTGAAAGACGAGAACAAAAACTGTCACAGAAGGGGTCCAAACTAAAATAAAGCTTGACAATGACATAAGAAACAGCTATATTCTTAAAGAAAATTAAAAATATGAAAATTGCAATAGACCTTAATGATGTTGTGAGGGATTTTACATATAACTTTTTAATGTATTATGTAAAGGGCTACAACCACCAATTTGACCCTGAGGAGTTCAATGAAGCAACAAATGATATGGAACTCGCACTGCCATTTAAGACAACCAGGGCGTACGAAAAGTTTGTTTATGAGGATTTCCCGTTCGAATTATTTGGAAAATGCCCGGCCTGCACAAAAAAACTGACTGAACAATTAAATAAATGGACAGAACAAACCCTGAAAGATATTGATACAGATGAGCAAATCGAAGTTATGTTCGTTTCAACAATGGAATACGGGGCATCTATTGGAAATACGTACTTTTTCCTTTCAAAGTTAGGAACAAAAATTCGCGAAGTATATCTTCCGGCCGACTCAAGTACCATATGGAATAAATGTGATGTACTGATAACCGCAAATCCTTCACTACTCAATTCTAAACCGGAAGGTAAAACTACGATTAAAGTGAACAAGGAGTATAATAAGGATTGTCCGGCCGATTTTTCTTATGAAACACTTAGCATGTTCCTTAGTGATGAGAATATAATTGAAAAACTACTTGAAAATGAATAAGTACATAGAAGAAAGGACTAAAACAGCCCGAGAAATTGATTTGAAAGACTTGGATTCGTGTGTTAAACTTTGGGAACCAATCGGTTTTTTATTTGGAATTGATGATGAGGGCACTAAGAAAAAGGTTGCACAGGAGCTTACAAGAATGGCAAAATACCTCCTTTATACAGATGGTGCATACATGAATTCAACCTGGGTATGCGCTTTTCCAACTGTTAGAAAGATTTTTACAAGCAAAAAGGAAGTAAATAAAGATTACTCACCGAAGGAAGTTTGTGAACAATTACAACTGGTCTTAAAAGAGCTCGCAAACATACTAATAATTGAAGAACATAAAATTGATTTTGAAGCTGAGGCCTGTTCAGTTGTATCAGATTTATTTACGCAAACTGATGAAATATAATAGTTAAAACCGATTTTTAATAATGTTAAATGACAAATACGCATTAACTTTTGACGGCAAATGCTACAAGCTGAATATTGAACGTATCAACAAGTTCTGTTTGGTTTCAAGTGGAAAAAATAGTAGTGAAGGTGAAATTACCGAGGCCTACGAGACCGACGAAAATGGTGAATTCCGGCTGTCATCAAAGATAAACAGGGAAATCACTTCAGCTGGGAATAACCAGGAAGATATGATTGTCTATGACTTTGTAAAGAGCCTGGTCACAAAATTGCTTGAGAGTAATGTAGACACAATAGACACAGAAAAACAAGTAGATTTTGGCTTTGCATTAGCATTTAATACGTTACTTGCAGAAGGAATGATTGAAGAAATAACAGAATAACAATAATATACAATGGCAGAATTGAATAAAGAAGAAATGATAAGAGTAGTTGAAGAAAACATTAAGAAAATGGAAAACAAATCCTTCAACGTATTCTTTTTCGTAATTGACACAAAGGGAAATCCTTCAGGTTCCCTAGAGTATATTTACCGTACGGCTCTGACTTTGAAGGGTCTCGGCTATAATGTGGCTATGCTGCACCAGGAAGAGGAGTTCGTTGGTGTACGTGATTGGCTTGGTGATGCTGCAGCGGACCTTCCTCATCATAACATTGAAAAGGAAAATGTTGAAATCTCAGCATGTGATTTCTTATTTATTCCGGAAATCTTAAGTTCAGTCATGTCGCAAACAAAGACACTCCCATGTAAGAGGGTTATTATCCTTCAAAATCACAACTTTATGGCTGATTTTATGCCAGTTGGTGTAACTCCGTTTGACGTTAACATAAACGAGGTAGTTACAACGACGAATGCACTGAAGGATATTGTTGACGAATACTTCCCAGGTATTAAGACACATATTGTACGTCCAGTAATCAATCCGGTTTTCCGCAATAATAGCAATCCAAAAAAGCTTATTATCAATGTTGTATCAAGGAGCCAGGATGATATCAGTAGAATTGTAAAACCTTTCTATTGGAAATATCCAGTCTATAAGTGGGTTTCATTCCGTGACCTTCGTGGAGTTACCCAGGAAGTTTTTGCTGATGCACTCAGGGAAGGCGCAATCACAATTTGGATAGACGAAATAAGTGACTTTGGTTATTCAGCCCTTGAAGCAGCAAAATCAGGCTCTATCGTAATCGCAAAGGTACCGGATACACCAACAGACTGGACATATGTATATGAAGAAAGTGAAGACGGAAAGAACGCGTCAAATTGTCTTAATCAGGCATTTATCTGGTTTGATGATATTCACAGGGTACCAGACATGATAGCAAGTGTTGTAAGAACTTGGACGCTTGATAGAATTCCGCAGGAGCTTTATGATAACCTCGCTAAGGCTGCCGACAATTACACTTATGATGCACATTTGTCAGATATTGAAAAGGAATACGTTCAAGAACTGTTTAATAAACGCCTTTCTGATTTCAAGGAAGTTCTTGCACAGATTAAGAATAATAAGTTGACACCTAATGATATTAAGTAACATGAAACAGATAACCACAATTATACCGGTCCATAAGTTTAACGATGAAGTAAAAACACTTCTTGAAACCGCAGTAAAGAGCTTTGTAGAGGCAAGTAAAAATACCCAGTCAGACCTTATGTTTGTTGGGCCGAAAGAAGCCCTCGAACAGATTAAGACACTAAATCTTCATGAAGCTGAATATGTGGAAAATGAAAATGCTTGGTTCTCCACACAGATAAATGCTGCTGCAAAGAACGTTAAAACCGATTATTTTGCAATTCTCGAATATGATGACGAGTTCACTCCAATTTGGTTCGATAATGTAGTAAAATATATTAACACCGGAGAAGACATTTCTATATATCTTCCGCTTACTGAGGTTTTTGACAGTCAACATAAGGAAGAAGGCCCGATTGGTTATGTTAACGAAGCTGTCTGGGCCAGTTCATTCTCAGAGAAGCTTGGCTATTTTGACAATGAATGTCTCCAGGATTACCTTATTTTCAATACGACCGGAGGCGTTTTTAAAACAAGTGATTTTATTGAAATTGGCGGTCTAAAAGAGAGTATGAAGCTTTCCTTCTGGTACGAATTCCTTCTCAGGGCAATAAACAAGAAGAAGAATATTTTTGTAATCCCAAAGGTTGGTTATTTCCACATCGTCAACAGGAATGGCTCTCTTGCATCCGAATATGCACAAACCATGAGTGAGAGAGAGAGCGAATTCTGGGTAGAGTTGGCAAGGAAGGAGTGCCTTTATAAGACAGACAGAAAGAAGACCTACGAAGAATAAAACGGCACAATGAGGGGGTCATAACAGGCCCCCTTACATCTTATATAAGTAAGGAAAGTGCATTGTTATTTTGCAGGTAAACAAGGAAAGAAGATGAAAGGTGTCGCAAAAACTAACAATTTTTACGACAATGGCAAAACGAGGAAGAAGGCCAAAGGAAAGAAAAGGCTATTTTTATGAAAAAGAGGAACAGGCAATAGTAGATTATATTGCATCAAATGACCCGTATGAAAAAAACAAACTATTCAATACGGTTTTAATGCCTGCCCTCACAAAAATGATTGAATCGATAATCAGAAGGTATAAACTTTTTGTACCGGAAGAGGAATTCCAACAAACATTTAATGATACTATCTCATATTTGTTAACTAAAATAAACAATTTCAAACCAGAGATGTGGGTATATGACGAGATTTTTGAAACACCGTCAGAACCTATGGTTGATTTAACAAAAGCTGGTTTCATTGAGCTTAAAAAAGTTATAAATGAGCATTCTCCGAAATATGTACGGGTGTTTGTTGAAAACAAGGATGATGACAATGAGCTAAATGATTATGCTCCGCTTTTTCACATTTACAAACTCGAGCACAAACATTACAAGGCATATTCGTATTGTGGCACCGTGTGTAAGAACTATTTGATTTATAAAAATATACAGTATACCAAGAACAAACAGCGTAACCTATCATATGACGAAATGCTTGAAGGTCTTCCGGGCAGCATATATGACTTCTCAAAAGACCAGAAGTACATTGTACCGGAAGAAAATGGAAAATATTCGATGGTTGAGCGTTTAATTAAAAACATGTCATCCGAAATTAAAACAATGGTTCTTGAAAAAGACAAAAATTCACTCACGGAAAATGAAATAAAAGTTGGGATTGCGCTCACTGACCTGCTTGACCATTGGGAAGATGTTTTAAATAGTGATGGTAGTAATAAACTTCAAAAAAGTTCCGTTCTTTATTTTTTACGAGAAGAAACGATGATGTCGACAAAAGAAGTGCGCGATAACATGCGGCCTTTTAAAAAAGCATACTATCTCTTAAAAAAAGGAATGATTGAAGAAGAATAGGCAAAAAATAAGGCCACAACTATTTATGGCAAGCAATTAAAGAAATGGAAAAGAAAGTAAAAATAAGGCTTAATTCAACCGAGAAGGTTGAAGAACTTTTGCAAGAAATATATGACCAGGCGTGCAGACAACTCATTGGCGTACAAAACGAAATAAATAAGCTTGTTACAAGTACGAACCTGGCCGAAGCGTCAATTGACTCAAAAGCCAAATATGCTAAAGCGATGCATGACTATCATGGGGATTTGAATAGGGCTTTGTCCACAAAAGTTGAACTTGTCAAATTTATGGGCGAAATTATCAAACATAATGGCGACCTGGAAGACACTCTTAATGACCAGCAGTTTGCCAAGGCCACAAAACTTGACCTTAATCAGTTACGTGCTGAAATAACGGGGGGCGATGATGATATAGACTCCTATGACCTTAAAAAGTAATTGCGATGACAAATGAAAACAAAGAAGCAGCAATGCGTTTGTTCAGTAAGATTTCCGCATATAGCACAATTGTACAGCAAAATCTTGGAAAATACTTGAACAAACTATCGCCATATGCAAAAGAGTACGAATCAACTTTAGACCTCGTGCTCGACATACTTCGTACCATTACCATTGGCTATAGTGAGGAACGACTTGTTGCTGAACTGTTGGAAGTTGTAACCGGCGACGCAAGCATTGGAGCCGCAATTGAAGGTGGGTATCATGGTGCTTTGAATTCTCTTGAGTCAAAACTGGCCATTATTGAAGCCAAACAGGACAATGATAGTTTTATTTATAAACTTGAAGATGCTGTAAAAGTTACTATTAGTAGTATTCTTACAAGTTTTTTAAGCTGTTCTATTTCACCTTTTATCCCATATAAGAGTTTAGATACTTTTTATAAGAGTGAAGGTGTTCAAGGCTCAAGGCCCATAAATATCCCAACTCATATACTTGATTTTAGCAACACTCTTCATGTATCACCAGTAAGTGAAAGCGGAATATACTTTTACAATACACCATCTAATATATCCTACTTTAAAAGAACAGAAGGGTACGAGGAACCAGGGACGGCAACAGTAGCAGATGTAAGGGAGAAGGCCGCAGAAAAATACACAATATATGAATATCAAAAACTGACTGAGGATGAGTTTAAAGCTCTTACTGGCGAAGACAAAAAGCTGTTTAAAAAAGTTGTAAGTGCACCGTCAAGCGTAAAGGTAAGACAAGATGAAATGCCTCCGGCAGAGTATGTCTATACGGTTCGTCCATTTTATACTGCAGAAAGTCTGTATAAGACAGATGATATGAATGCCTTTATTTGGTATGTTGCAAATCGCGGGGACAATACGGAAAGTGGCGAAGACATATATGAATACAATAAGATGGCCTGGGACTCAAGAAGAATCAACTCTATGGATGAAGCAACCACAAGGAGTTCTGCTGAAGATTGGGACGAATGGCTTAAATCAAGGTCCGCATATACAGAAGACCTCGTTTTTAAAAAAGCACCAAAAGGCAGTACTATCAAGGAACCAGTTGAAACCCTCTACCCAATCCTCCAAATGGAACCCAGTGAAAGTTGGGGAGACCTGGAGCATCTTATAGTTACATTTCCAGCTCAAAGATATCTTTCAAAGAAAAAATTATTCGGCTCGCAAGATATAACAAAAACAATATACAAGTTTAATGCAGATTATCTTAAAAGCATAAAGATTTTTAACTGGAAGACAATCATAATGAACTTGCTCTATGAACTTAATGGAATATCACCTATCCCAGATATCCATAATCTTTCTTTGAGTGATGAAATTATTGACGCGAAGTTATCCACTTTAATTATTAACACGATTATTGCAGATGATAAAGAAGTTGATGATAGCTACTATTCTTTTTCAAACGAGGATTATGCAGAAGCACTCAAAAAAATGGAACTTCGTAAATACGGTGCAAAACCATATCAAACAGCATCTTCTGTGGCAATACAAAATCCATCTGGAACGCCGCTAGAGACAATGGATGCCGTTACTACAGCTGCAACATTGAATGAAATAAAGTCCACAATAACGAGGGGTGTATATTCGGTTGCAGGAACATCTGGCAGTACCGGGATTACGAAAACAATACTTTCTGCAAATTTAGCACTAGAGTCAAATTTCTTATACAATCTTTTATTTGCAATAGTAAGGCCATTTGTAAGAGCATTACTTTCTCCACAAATAATGCTTCTGTTCTGCATAAACTTGGACGTAATGGGGCTTATAAACATGAAAGACCTCGGAAAGCGGGATATGGACGCTGTATCAGATTTTATCTTTAGAAAACTTGCCGGCATTATTAAAAAGCTCATCTTGCAGATAAAAGATGCAATAGTAATATATTTGCTTGAAATCGTAAGAAAAAAGATAAAAGAACTGATAGATGAGGTTGTTACTTTAATTTTACTTGAACAGCTAAACGACTACATAAGGCTTCTGACACAAATAATGGAATGTATAAGGATGTTCGGCATTGGGAAGACAGTAAATGGTATAGATGACGTCAATTATGCTGATATAATACCTGAAGCAAAAGGACCAAAACTTTAAAATATGGCACTAAAACAAACAATTAGAAGTGTACTCGATACAGTTAATGCGGCCCTTGATGTGGCAAAGAAACCGGTTACTTCAATAGCTGCTTTCTTAATTTATGCAACTGCTGTTCAACGTCCTGGTATAAGCAAGATTACGATAACATCCAATATAATTGCCGATAATGCCGAGTTAGGTATAAATACCGGACAAATGCCTGACGGAACGGATAATGTCGTTAACAAGTTTGTTTCAAATGTTGTTGAAAAAGTTGTAGACGCTCTTAAAGATGACGCAATGGTAGAATGTGTTATTCCTATTGGCTCGGTGATTGTGAATGCAACCGGTGGGAATGCCGGTGGGCCAGTTGAAGCTGTCGGGACAAATATAAATTATGCAAAAGGATACGGTGTAATTAGATAATGGATATATCGTCACTAATTAGCGTAGTTACAACAGCAATGGATAAAGCGAGGGTAACACTAACCAAAATACCCGC
>OCTX014576815.1_pt1 | contig 11503 bp, 11 predicted proteins | sample 1539691 | NCBI WGS metagenome assembly OCTX01 (sample SAMN02144231, study PRJEB22623) | gut metagenome | biome: sheep rumen | host: Ovis aries | place: New Zealand | reverse complement strand
CATGCAATGGAGATACTGCGGCTTATAAAAATTTGATGTTACAGATTCCGTATTACGATTATTTTGTATATTCTATTTACATGGCAAGCGAGTATAATTATGCCCCGGCCTACTATAATGCATATAGAATCTATGATAGATGGTTGAATATGTACAACACACAGATTGACACTACTTCATGGAAAAACCTAAGATTCTGGTTGCAATGGGGAGTTGATGCGGGAAGTGTAGCTTGCGAAAAAGTATTACATGATAGTCTACACGTTAATGAATACACTTATACCCAATTAGATTCATTAAGTAATTTCGTTTTTATAATTCCACGTAATGACAATAATAGTGATTCCATTAAAGCTACCTTGCCGGGTGGAAAAAAGGTCTCTATATCCAAAGAACAACTAGAGAAATACAAAATTCAGCGAATATGCAATAATGATTCTTCTAGTGAAGCCCTTCTTGAAACTTACGCATATAATAATGATTATGTTCTAGAGAAATATACTATTAACAATGCTGATGTTTTCCCAATAAATGAGAGTTTTATGTTTCGAATACATAAACGTCTTAAATATGGGGATTGCACAAATTTAACTATTGGTGTTTTATGGCACTTGTCAAATACACACATGTTGTGTTATAATTTTGATCATACTTTTAGTAATAAATTAAGTATATATTTGTTACGTTTGGGGTACGAAGCAGGGGATAAATATGCAATAATACCATTTGCTCAATTATACGCACAGGGGCTCTATGTTCCACAAGATATAGAATATGCAGAAAAGATACTCACTTCATTAATCTCAGAATACAAAGCAAAAAAACTTGTCCAAAGATGGATAAATGAAATAAAATAACATCAAATATGAAGCAGAATTTAGTATCCGTTTTGATTTTCTCAACGATGGCAATAGCTCCATCTTACGCAGAAAATCTCTCTGGGCAAGTTGCTGATAACAGCCGGCTGGTTAATCCGTACGAAGGTTCATTTTCTTATTCAGCATCTTCACGATGCGCCATACGGAGAGTTGATAGATAATCAACAAGCCACCCAATACGACGAACGATATAAGTTTACTGGCAAAGAGCGGGATTGGTCAGCAGGTGGAATAAGACTTGAATAAGAGTCAAACAAGACGTAAGTAAGAGGCAAGTAAGGGGCAACTCGTGGTTATTTACAATTTAGGCATTGTTTTTTCTTCTTTGAGCCGACGTGAAGGCGGCGTGGGGCCGACGTCGTCCTAGGGTGGTCGCGTGATGGTTGCGTTCCTAACTCGACATAGAGTGCTAATTTACTCACGGGTCATTTACGACTCATTTAGCGGTCATTGCACTGCTATTGCATAGGTAATGCCTCCGAGATGCATAGGTATTGCCCCTTATATCTATTTTACTATTTGTTGTAAATGAGCAATTTAGCGTAATCCCCCAAAACAAAAAACCGCTAAGGAATCAGCGGTTTTTATACATCTCCTCGTAGTATTTCTCATACTCGCCGGAGGTGATGTTATCGAGCCAGGCCTGGTTCTCAAGATACCAGCGGACGGTTTTCTCTATCCCTTCTTCGAACTGCAAACTCGGCTCCCAGCCTAATTCCTTCTGTAGCTTCGTGGAGTCAATCGCATAGCGCATATCATGTCCTGCGCGGTCGGTGACGAAGGTGATGAGATCTAGGTCTGCGCCTTCGGGACGACCGAGCAAGCGATCTACCGTCTTGATGACCGTCTTGATAATATCAATGTTCTTCCATTCGTTGAATCCGCCGATATTGTAGGTCTCGGCAATCGTGCCTTTGTGGAAAATCAGGTCTATCGCACGCGCATGATCCTCTACGTATAGCCAGTCTCGCACATTCTCCCCCTTGCCATACACCGGCAGTGGTTTGCGATGGCGGATATTATTGATGAAAAGCGGAATCAGTTTCTCCGGGAATTGGTAGGGACCGTAGTTATTGGAGCAGTTGGTCACGATCGTAGGCATACCATACGTATCATGGAAAGCCCGCACAAAATGATCGCTTGAAGCTTTCGAAGCGGAGTAGGGCGAATGCGGGTTGTATTTGGTTGTTTCGTAGAAGAAATCCTCACCGTACGCCAGATGGTGGTCCGAGGATGACGCCTTGGTGGTGAACGGCGGCTTGATACCATCCGGGTGGGTCAGTTGCAAAGCACCATAAACCTCATCGGTCGAGATATGATAGAACCGTTTGCCTTCGTATTTCTCCGGCAGAGACTCCCAGTATAATTTGGCAGCCTGCAGCATAGAGAGTGTACCCATCACATTCGTGCGGGCAAAAGTGAACGGATCTTTGATGGAACGGTCCACATGACTCTCTGCCGCCAGATGGATGACGCCAGTAACATGTTCTTCCTGCATCAAAGCATAAATGGTATCGAAATCGCATATGTCTGCGCGCACGAAACGATAATTGGGCTTGTCTTCGATATCTTTGAGGTTCGCTAAATTACCGGCGTAAGTCAGTTTGTCCACATTGATAATACGGTAGTCCGGGTATTTGTTCACAAACAGCCGTACTACATGACTTCCGATAAATCCGGCTCCGCCGGTAATAATGATACTTTTGCTCATACTACGTATCGTATTTGTTTGAAATGATATATTCGTTCTTGGTTTTGTTGGTCTCTTAATACTATCTCTCCGGATGGGAGGATGTCTTCTATACGTGCCATGAATGCCTTTGTACATTGTACATCGTCCCTTTGTACATTCATCGTCGGCGCAGTATTCACTTCGCGTTCTACGAACGGCCAAAATCCTTCCCTGCGATAGAGGTGCGATGTATAATAATGCCACATATCCTCACCGAGCGTCTCATCCACTTGCTCCAGAAGTTGCTGCATCAGAGCGTCCAAATCGTATTGTTTCCCTGTTATCTGCTGCAGAGATATAGGGTTCGGGGCATCTGAAAACCATTCGGTTTGATTGACATTGAGCCCTATACCTGCGATTGCATATTTTATCTCTCCGCCTTGTAGCGCCGTTTCTACCAGCAGACCTGCTACTTTCTTATCCTGCCAGTAGATATCGTTCGGCCATTTGATGGAGACCGCTTCGCTGACAGAACACAGACCGCTTCGCTGACAGAGTACAGACCGGATTACTTTGTGTACCGCCACTGAAATCAGAACGTTGAGATAAAAAGCAGGTCTGACCCCGCTGACGGCTGACAGCTGATGACCCAATAAAATAGAGCATAGCAGGTTTTTCCCGGGAGCGCTCTCCCAACTGTTTCCTGCCTGACCTCTTCCCGCTGATTGAAAATCTGTACGGAGCCATCTTTCGCCTTCCGGCCATTCACCCCGTGCGAGCAATTCCTTCATCAGTGTGTTGGTGCTATTTGTGCGATCGATATACATCGAGCAGATAGTCCTGAATTACTTTTTGTATATTCTTGGCTTTGCCGGGCGCGGAGTTGATGAGGATCGCGAAGACCCAGGTATCGCCATTAGGCATATCGATATATCCTGCAAAATTCTTGGTGCCGGCAATCGTGCCGCTCTTGGCGTGAATACGTCCTTCCAATTCCGTTCCCGGGCATAGTGTTTTAAGTGTGCCTGTTTGTCCGCTGACAGGTAATGAAGCCATCCATGCGTCTTTGTTATCGCTACGCGACATGATGATTAACAGTTGGACGAAAGTCTTGGCGCTAACGGCATCCTGCGGCGCAAGGCCGCAACCGTCTTTGATGATGGCGTTTTGGATTGCTACTCCTCTGCGCCGCCAGTAGTCACGCAACAGATCCTGGCTGTTATGAATCGATCCGGGTAAGGTATATCGCGTACCCAAGTAACGGAAAATAGCTTCCGCATAGAGGTTGTTACTGTTGATGTTGGTCTCTTTGATGATTTCCGAAAGCGGCTCCGAATAATGGATGTATAGTTCGTTGCGTGCCGGAGTGAGTGGATTGTAATCTGCTAAGTAGTTGGCATCGCGTTTTACTCTTATACCCGCTTCGCGCAGTTTGGCTGTCAGATGCCGCGCAAGCAACAGACCGGGATTTGGAAGATCTCCTTTGACACCAAAAGTGCCGAGATTAGAAGGTACCGCTCCGGTCAGATACCGCTCACGGCTATAAGGCAGACCGCTCACGAATGCTCCATCATAACTGATCTTGTCGCATCGTACATGGTTGATGAAATAGACATCTTCCACAGCCGGTTCTGTTTTAACCACCTTAGCTGTACTGCCCGGTTCTCCGCTCTGCAGCACAATATTCATGGTGTTGCCATAATAATTGAGCGCAAATATCCCCGGGGCGTAATAGTTGCCGGCGTCCTCGCAGAGCCATCCCGGGTTTTGTGCTTCTCCGTCCAGCATGGTCATATCCGCTATCACGGCACCTTCAATGCGTTTGATTCCGGCGCCTTGAATGGCTTTTACCCATCGGTCCAAAAATCCTGTCCTGCCTTTCCATCCTAAGGAAGGATCGCATCCCCCACGGATATAGAGGTCTCCTTGCAGCACACCGTTTTCTATCGCTCCGCTATATTCCAGGATGGTAGGAAAACGGAAACCGGGTCCGAGTGTCTCCAGTGCTGCACCGGTTGTCAGCAGTTTCATCACGCTTGCCGGAGGCACCACATGATCTGCTCGATAACTGTCAATCACTTCTCCGGTTGTCAGGTTTTGTACCAGCACGGACATATTGGCCTGCCCTGTTATAGGGTGGCTTGTCAGGAAATTAACGGAGAGCAATATCGCTGCCAAAAAAGACATCTGAATGCTGACGGCTGGTTACTGACGGCTCAAATACTCATGCATGGCAGCTGCGGCTTTGCGTCCGTCGGACATAGCGAGTATGACCGTTGCACCTCCGCGGACGATGTCTCCGCCGGCGAAGAGAGTAGGGATAGCGGACTGCATTCCTTCGTTGACCACGATCGTTCCTTTCTTGCTGATCTCCAGTCCCTCTACGGAAGCCGGTATAAGTGGGTTGGGGCTTACGCCTACCGCTACGATCACCAGATCAACCGGAATAGTGACTGTCTTGCCTTCCACGGGCACAGGACTGCGGCGTCCGGACTCATCGGGTTCGCCGAGCTCCATCACTTGCAGCACCGCTTCGCACACCCGTCCGTTCTCGTCGGCGTGGTACTCGACCGGGTTATGCAGGGTCATGAACTCTATGCCTTCTTCCTTGGCATGCTTGACCTCCTCGATACGCGCAGGCATCTCTTCCTCGCTGCGGCGGTAAACGATCATCGCGTGCTCCGCTCCGAGTCTCTTAGCCGTACGCACAGCGTCCATGGCGGTGTTGCCTCCGCCGACGACAATCACGTTCTTGCCGTACAGAAGCGGTGTGTCGGTCTCCGGATTCGAAGCGTCCATGAGGTTCACGCGGGTCAGATATTCGTTGCAGGAGAGTACGCCGTTGAGGTTCTCGCCCGGTATATTCATGAATCTCGGCAGACCGGCGCCCGAACCGACGAAGATGCCTTTGAATCCCTGCTCCTCCAGCTCCTTGACAGAGATGGTTTTGCCGATGATGGTATCCGTATGGAACTGTACGCCCAGCGCGCGCAGGCCGTCGATCTCTTTATCAACGATGGCGTTCGGCAGACGGAACTCGGGAATACCGTATTTGAGCACGCCTCCGATCTCATGCAATGCTTCGAACACATGCACTTCGTAGCCGTACTTGGCGGCGTCTCCGGCGAAAGTGAGCCCCGCAGGACCACTACCAACGACTGCAATCTTAGAAACCCCACTCCCGTCTCCCCTCAAGGGAGAAGCCCCCTCTCTTGAGGAGAGGGTTGGGGTGAGGTTTGTTTGCGCGTTAGCATGGTCTGCGACGAAGCGCTCCAGATAGCCGATAGCTACGGCAGGGTGCCCCATCTTGAGATGGATACAATGCGCCTCGCATTGTTTCTCCTGCGGGCATACGCGTCCGCAGACAGCAGGCAGCGACGAGCTCTCTTTGATGATGGCGGCTGCTCCGTTTATGTCTCCTGATTCGAGGGTCTTGATGAATCCCGGTATGTTGATATTGACGGGACATCCCTGTACGCAGGTGGGGTTCTTGCAGTTGAGGCAACGATGGGATTCCGTGATCGCTTGTTCGAAGGTCAGCCCCTGGTTCACCTCTTCGCGCAGGCTCTTCACACGCACCTCCGGACGGAGCTCCGGCATCTGCACGCGCGGGATAGCGACGCGGTCTTTCGCCGTGCCGGTGAATTTGGAAACCCCTCCCGACCTCCCCTCAAGGGAGGAGACAGGTTCTTCGGCTGTGTGTGTGCTTTGTGTGGGCTTCGACTGTCGGTCAGCCGTCGGGTGACCGTCGGGGGTTACCGCATTGAGCCAGGCATTTAGCGCCTCCGTCTCCTCGGCTTTGTAGGACTTCATGCGGCTGAGCATTTCTGTCCAGTCCACTGCGTGCGCGTCGAACTCCGGTCCATCGACACAGACGAACTTGGTCTTGCCGCCCACGGTCACGCGGCAGGCGCCGCACATACCCGTTCCGTCCACCATGATGGTGTTGAGGGACGCCTCTGTGGGAATATTATACTTGGCGGTGGTGAGTGCAACGAACTTCATCATAATCGCCGGACCGATGGTGATACATTTGTCTACTTTCTCGCGGTTGATCACTTCTTCCACGCCGACGGTGACGACGCCCTGTTTGCCCATGGAGCCGTCGTCGGTCATGACAATCAGTTCGTCGGACCATTGCGAGAGCTCATCCTTGAGGATGATAAGATCTTTGTTACGCGCGGCGAGAACCGTGATGACCTTGTTTCCCGCTTTCTTGAGTGCTTCGGCGATAGGCAGCATCGGAGCGGCTCCCACGCCTCCGCAGGCGCATACGACCGTTCCGTATTTCTCTATGCGCGTAGCGCGTCCGAGCGGACCCACGATGTCGTGCAGGCACTCGCCGGGCTCCATCGCCAGCAGTTTATGGGTAGAGGCTCCCACTTGTTGTACCACCAATGTGATCGTACCCTTCGTTGTATCGGCTCCTGCGATGGTCAGCGGCACGCGCTCGGACTTGTCGTCCACACGGATGATGACGAAATGTCCGGCTCTGCGGCTTCGCGCAATGAGCGGAGCTTCAACAATGAGCTCCGCTACATTGGCTGAGAAAAATCTCTTGCTTAGAATCTTATTCATCTTTCGACTTTCGACTTTTGTCTTTCGACTAAAAATATTTGGTTTCTTTGCCTACGATGGATGAAAGGAGGTTATTAGCCAGACGGCTTGCGCCGAATCGGAAGGACTCGTTGTTGAGCCACTCTTCGCCGAGGATCTCTTTGACCAGGGTGAAATGCTGCACGGCTTCGTCGGTGGTAGAAACGCCTCCGGCGGGTTTGTAACCCATCTTCACGCCTGTCTTTTCTCTCCAAGCCTTGATGGCGTGGCACATAACGAAGGTAGCCTCCGGCGTAGCGTTGACGGCGATCTTGCCGGTCGAAGTCTTGATGAAATCGCAGCCCGCCGCCATGGAGAGGATGGATGCTTTCCAGATGTTCTCTGCCGTTTTGAGCAGACCTGTCTCCAGAATCACCTTGAGGTGCTTGTCTCCGCAGACCGCTTTCAGTTCGCTGATCTCGTCGAAGCACTCCTGATAGTTGCCCTCCAGGAACTTACCCACGCTCAGCACGATGTCGATTTCCGTAGCACCGGCTTTGATAGCCATCGCGGTCTCTGCCACTTTGACCTCCAGGAAGGTCTGCGAAGCAGGGAAGCCTCCGCTGACGCAGGCGATATTGAATTTCGGGTCCTTCAGCGCCTTGCGCACATATTCCGCCATCGCGGGATAGACGCAGATAGCCGCTACATTCGGGATGCCCGGAAAATCTTTCTCGAAATTATTGACCGCATTGGCCATTTTCTCCACTTTCGCGATGGTGTCGTCGGCGGAAAGGGTAGTGTAGTCAATCTGATGAAGGCATTCTTTCCAAACCTCCACATTATTGTTCTCCGCAAAATGTTTTGCTTCTATTTCTGCTACCTGAGCCTTCACTTGCTCATCGGTAAACGGGCAGGGGTACTGCGCAAATAATTCTTCAAAGTTCATGGTGATATAATATTTAATTATCCTTCGTTAGTATTAATGGTCGGATCGTCCTGCAGCCGTCCGATAATTGTTTCGTTGCCGCGAACAGCTTCGCCTACCTCTACAAACATCTCGGTATTCAGCGGCAGGTACATGTCCACGCGCGAGCCGAGTTTGATAAACCCGAGGTGGGTGTTGCGATGCGCCTGATGACCGGGTTTGGCATAAGTGACAATACGTCTTGCCATAGCGCCGGCTACTTGGCGAACAGCTATCTGCGCTTTGCTCGGCGTCTCTATAACGACCAGACTGCGCTCGTTCTCCGTGCTCGATTTCGGTAGCCATGCGCCTTTATGACGTCCTTTCTGATGCTCGCTCACGAGTATATTACCCTCTATCGGATACCAGTTGGCGTGTACATTGAAAGGAGACATGAAGATCGACACTTGCAGTTTCTTCTCGTGGAAATACTCGTTCTCTTCCGTCGGCTCTACCACCACCACACGGCCGTCCGCGGGAGCAATAATGAAATTCGGATCATCGATCTCCAGCACGCGCACAGGGTTGCGGAAGAAATAGGTTACAAACACCAACAGCATCGCTGTTAAGATCAACGTCATGGCAAACACCCAATGGGGTTGCACAAACAGATAAATGGGCACATTGATGATGAACAGAAGCAATACAGTTCCGCATATCAATCCTCGTCCCTCTCGGTGTATTCTTGGTTTTTTCATAACAATTTAACAGCTTGACAATTTAACGTTTTTAAGCTCATTTCCATTGTGCGTAAGGGAACTGTGCCAGCATCTCTGCCGCTTGGTCCAGACCCTGTTGCAGTTTCTTCTCTATCATAAACTTGAACATCATCGGGATGTCCGCTTTCACGGTCAGTTTGATACGGGTGTCAGTCGGGTTCAGTTCTTTCAACTGGATCCAGAAATTCGCCTGCATCGGTATTCCTTCCGCGCCGAATTTGATGGTGTCGTTCTCAATCCGGTCCACGATGGCGATGGTGATTTTCTGTCCTAAACCATCCACTTTCATCCGTACACGGTCAGCGGAGATTTCCATTTCTTGAATCTTATCCTGCGGAATCATTTCTCGCACGCGCTCCAGATTCTCCATGTTGCTCAGCACTCGGTATATCTCTGCTGCCGGACAGGGAGCTGAAGTGATCTTGCTTTCGTATTTCGATTCACTCATAGTCCTAATCTTTTTTGGTATTTTTGTATTTCAAGAGAGGTTTTTCCGATTCGTCGCTCCAGTTCGTGAATATCACGTATAGCGATTTGCATATGTTCTGCTAATTCGCCGGGGTCTTCCGTTATCCGCTTCCCGTCCCGGTAGACCAGTATCTCTTTGCCGTCGTCCCGTACCAGAATCCTTCTTCCTGACTGATGACGGCTGAGAGCGGACGGCTTCACTACATAGTAGCCGTGGTCCTGGTATTTTTCGTTCCGCTCATAGTTGAAATAGTTCATCAGACTGTCGGCAACGGGCATCAGGCTGTCCAGTCGGCTCTGGTAAAACGCCATGCTCCGCTCCTGTTCCTCCAGCCGGATGCTGTCCTGCACGTGTTTCTCAGCCCGGTATTGCTCGACTCGGGACACTCTGTTGCATCCCGTCAAAACCAAGCCGATCAGTACTATCCAAAGACATTTTTTCATATCCGGCTGCAAAGTTACAACAAAAAATCGACATATGCAAGAGCATATGAAGAAAAAACTTTTTTTTTCTGACTTCTGACGGCTGACATTAGTCCCGTATTAACCATGCTACGCCAAATCCGACAAACACATCGTTTTGAGGACCGCTCGACATACGTTCGGAGTTGAAACAATTGAATCCGGCGTATAGATCCAACTGTACCCGGGGATGAACCAGATAAGTTGCTCCGAAATTGAGATAAACCATGTACGCTGTGCTGTGACCGAAGAGCGATGCATCCACGTCGCAGTCAAAGAAATTGTAGTTCTCTACAAATAACCCAAATTTTTCGGTCGGATTGAAATTGAAGCCCAGCGAAGCAAAAATATCCGGCATAGGAGCCCATTCAACCCACTCTGCTCCAACATCGTAACCGATAGAAAACCAATTGGTTATCTCGTTTTCAAAAAGTAAATCAATACCTCCGGAAATAGGCATTCTGTCGGCCATTTCGGTCGTAACGGGTAGGCCTGCTTCTGCCATTAAACTTACTTTGGGTATCCATTTCAACCGCTTTTCTTCAGAACCTTCCCATAGCATGATTTTTGTGCCTACGCACAATGGTGAAGGGGCATATACGTAAGAATCAGGTGAAGCGGGGATGTCGTCCGGGTCGTCGTTGATGGCTAATACCCCCTCAAACTCCAGTCGCAACTCCGCCCGTTTGTCCACACCGAAACGAAAAGAAGTGGTGGGCAATGTCAAAGCATGCATACCTGAAAGATGTCGTGCTTCAAAACCCGTTTCCCATTGGATTACGCCTCTGTCAAGCACTGTTGTACCCGTTCCTGCGCCCGGCCGGTCGGGTTGAACCACGGCCTCCTCTGCCGATGTCCTAAACGGCAAAAGAAACAACAAAAACACTATGTAATACTGTTTGTGGATGGCTCTGTTCATTTTGCCGGCAAAGATACAACAAAATTTGCAAATACGCAAGAAATGAAGTATTTTTTGCATAAAAAAAGCAGCTTAAAGCTGCTCTTTCTTTCCCTTCTCGCCTTCGGCTTTAGGTCCTTTGCCCTTCTGGTGTCTGAATTCGGACTGCTGATGACCCTTGAATTCTCCTTTGCAATGGGGACCGCGGAAATGAAGTACGGCCTTCACTTGGCGCTCGTTCAGATCCTTGGAAAATTTCTTGGCAAACTCTTTGTTCAGTTTGATCTTGGCGGCTACAAACTCGCGATAAGTAACTGCGAATTTGGCGGCTTGTTCTTCACTTAGATAGAGCTCCTCGCTCAATACCTTGATGTCTTGCTCGACGCGTTGTTCGGGATTGAACTTGCACTCTTTCTTGTCTTTCTTGCACTCCGCCTTTTCGGCTTTTGCTTCCTGAGCACTCAGGTTGATGGCTACTATGGCGCTGATGGCCAGAATCATAATCTTTTTCATAACGTTTAATTTTGATTTTTGAATTTCTTAATCCGTGATTTTTAGGTGTGAGCTCACATCGGATTTGCAAATACCGTGCCAAACTTTATTTCATGCCCTCCGATATGTAGGCGGTAAGTATCGGGTATTTGCTATTTACAATGAGCAATTTGAAGAAAAAACAACTTTTTTTGCATTTTCTTCTCGAAAAATTTGGTCATTTCAAAAAAAAGCAGTACTTTTGCAGGCTTTTTCGCGCGAACCGGGTCTCATGTGCCCACGCGTATAAGAAATAAGCATGGAATATTTTAGTAACAATCAATTAATTAACAAACAACAAAATGCCTACAATTCAACAATTAGTTAGAAAAGGAAGAGCAGAACTGGTGGACAAATCGAAGAGCCCGGCTC
>OCTX011700415.1_pt1 | contig 11503 bp, 6 predicted proteins | sample 1539691 | NCBI WGS metagenome assembly OCTX01 (sample SAMN02144231, study PRJEB22623) | gut metagenome | biome: sheep rumen | host: Ovis aries | place: New Zealand | reverse complement strand
CAAAAGCATCAATGATATATACGGTCATGTTGAAGGCGATGCCGCGCTGGTGCGTATCGCAAATGCTATGCGTACTTCCTGCCGTGAGATGAACAGGAGAGCTAATATCGCCAGATTCGGCGGAGATGAGTTTGTTATAATGGTATGTACCGATGACGAAACGGTGATCTCAAAGCTCAGGATGAGGTTGGATGAATGTCTTGAACAAATGAACACAGCCGATAATTCACCGTATGAACTGAGGATCTGCGTGGGAGTTGCTATCGCAAAGCGAAGCTCGGATCTTGAGGAGATAATACAGCAGGCAGATGCCAAGCTCTATGAAGAAAAAGCAAGACTTGGCCATGTCAGATAATAGGATAGTATGATCTTTAACTGAGATCACTTTATAATGCGTGATAATTTTGGGGAATGCTTATGAGATACTATATATATGGTTATACAGACAAAGGCAGCGTAAAGGGAAAAAATGAGGACGCTGTGCTGGTCAATAAAGAAGTCGTAAAGGAAGGCTTCCGTGAAGCAGTGCTTGATGCACCGTTTATCACGGCGGTCTGTGACGGCGTTGGCGGAGAAAATGCAGGCGACGTTGCTTCGGAGCTGTGCCTGCAGCAGCTTTCAGAGGTGGTGTATACATCAAATACCGATCTTAAACAGGTGCTTATGGCGATCCACGGAAAGATCAAAAAACGCAGCACCCTTGACAAGGCATCGGCTAATATGCAGACGACCCTTTGTGCACTGGCTGTTGACGAGGAAGGCAAAGGGCTTTGTGTGAATGTTGGTGACAGCAGACTTTACAGGTACGTCAACGGTACTATAAGACAGCTGACCACAGATCAGAGCTATGTGCAGTATATGTACAATAAAGGCGAGATCGATTATGTGGATGAGATAGAGCCTGAGTACAGGAGTGCGATTATTTCTGCTATGGGAAGCCCTCAGAGTGATCCGCAGATCGAGCAGACACCACTTGCGAATGAATTCGGAGCAGAGCCTGATGACATGATAATTATAACCTCTGATGGTTTGTCGGATCATGTCAGTGAGAATGAGTTTGAGGTAGGTCTGTCTATGGATCTGCCCATATCTGAGAAACTCGTTGCGCTTGCAAAGCTTGCGATTCTCAATGGCAGTACCGATAATGTATCAATTATAGGTATCAAGCCATTCTTTGATTTTGAAGAACTGGCAGCACTGACAAGGCATGATGCTGTTGGCAAAACTGTTAATGTCATGGAGATGCTGGAAGATCACAATGAAACTGAGGAAAAGGACGAGCTGAGCGATATCCTTACCATAGATCTTGAAGCTATAATCGGAAAAGGAAAAACGCAGCGCGAACCAGAAAAATCTTATGAGATAGCATCCGCCAAAGTTCCCGAGCCAGAGGAATCCGAAGAAACACCAATAGTTGAAGCCCCCGAGGCCGAGGAACCCGAAGAAACACCGATAGTTGAAGTCCCCGAGGCCGAGGAATCCGACGAAACATTGATAGTTGAAGTTCCCGAGCCCGATGAACCCGACGAAACACCGATAGTTGAAGCTCCCGAGCCTGAAGAATCCGAACCGGAGGAGCATCATGACATGGTCAGCAGGGAAGATATAGAACTTGAAGCGCACGATCTGTTTATGCAGGCGCAGGCTTCTCTCTCCAGATTATCGGGCCTCATACCAAAGGATAATAAGTCTGAATAAACAAAAAGGTCATTAACGCTTCTGTCTGTATCGGGCAGAAGCGTTTTATATTGTAGGTTCTCAATAAAATTGTCTCAAAAACTTTGGTGAAGTTATTTGTTACAAAGTGGTAAAACCTGTTGAATTTGAAACGAAAATGTGTTATCATATTATACAGTACAAATTTTTAACGCAAAGTCCTTTGTATAAGAACAGGAGAAGTAAAATGGCTTACGGAGATTATGGAACATATAACGGCGGCGGCGGATATGCTTCGCAGGCTGACCGTCACTTGGAAGTTGACCTCAAATGTCCGAATTGCATGGGCGAGAGAGATATTGATGTGAATAATATGGTGCTGTTCTGTCCTTATTGCGACAGCAAACAGATACTTTCTGATTATGAGATGGAGGCTTATTGCAGGCTAAAGGGTATTACACCGCCTGTTAAGGCCGCACCCCCTGTATATAATAATGTACCGCCTGAAACTATCGTTATGAGAGAGTATGTACCTAATGTACAGCCTGTGTATCAGCCGGCGAGCAATAGCAGCATTCTTTTGTGGGTAATCGGTTTCATTTTTGCGCCCTGGCTGACTGTACCGTTATGGTTCTTCAAGACAAATAGGATATCCCGAAAAACTAAGATAATAGTAGTTTCCATATTAGTACTGCTTTTCATAGCCGGGGCATCTTCATGATAATTATAATATGACACTCCCTTTATGGGGGTGTTTTTTTTACAATTATCGGTTGCATAATAATTGCGGATAAGAGAATTGATTTTTGATAAATTTTGTCGCTGTTATGAATAAAGTTAGAAACTCGACCCAATTAACCTATAAAATTTGATTTAAATGACGAAAAAGTTTTTGATTTATGAATAACCGTTGACAAAGCGTGGCAAGAATGGTAACATATTAATATATATGGCTTTTCATGGCCGTATGTTATTTTTTGAGCTTGTTATCACCGCAATAATGCAGATAGCAAACCTGAAGAATATAGCTGTACCGATCTTTCGGGAAGGGTGCAGCTGAGTAATTAAGGAGGGGGAATGTAAAAAATGAGAAAAAGTACTCATAGACCGCAGTACAGGCTGTTTTCGGGATTTATATCGCTGATTTGCCTGTTTACGGCGGTTCTGGGCAGTGTGCCCTCAGTGAGTGCGGCATCAGCCGAATTGCCCGAAAATATCCAGCTTTTCTTTAACAAAGGTGAGGATGAAGTGGATGGCGTGGTCATTTCAAATGACGGAAAGACCGCGGATTATACCATTGAGGGCGATAAGCAGCAGGTCAATGTTACGCTTAGACTCAGCCTGAACAAGACCTATGAAGAAGGACGTTTGCAGATAGAGGTGCCTTATGATGCTTTTACCGATCGACGCGGCGATCCTTTCCATCTGTCAGCAAAGGATGATTTTCTTAATCAGCTTGCTTCGGATTCTTCGCTTTTGAGGGTCAAGGAGGACAGATCAAGTACTGACGGTGTAATAGTTCTTGAGAATATCAAGGCTTCTTCACCGCATATCGACCTTAATCTTCACTATACCATCTATGCAAATCAGGTGGTCGATAACAGTGTACAGGATTACGGTATAAAGATATTCGATAATGAAACACAGGAATCACGTTCGCCTGAAAAGATCACAGCGACATTCCGCACCCATGTAAGGGATGCGTCTGTGCTGAAGTATACCGAGGATGAAGGCGTTCAGCAGGGCTGCTACTATGCCTGGGACGATATCATCGAAACCAGATATCATCTTTCAGAGTATGGTATAGGCGAGGCTGAGTTCAATGAGATGCTGAAGGAGTATGACTTCATCGGCTACCGCCTTAAAACTTCCGTAGAGAAGAATCAGCCCGTTGTTACCTATATTGACGATCAGCCGGGCGGCGGTGAAGTCGTAGCAGTATCAAAGAAATTCAACTATGAGGATACTACTCCTCTTGTAAAGGTAACTGAGGGTGAGTATGCAGGTCAGTGGATGTTTGAAGGCGCAGCATCGGAGTATCTGGTGCTGGTAAAGTATCCCAAGACAGTTGCTGAAAAGCCTGATGCCGAGGGCAAACTGCCCAGATTGAGAAATGAGGTCACTGTGACCTATGCAGGTGTTGACGGTGACAGAGAGGATATTACCGAAGACAGCGACTATATCACATCAGTATGGCAGACAATGGGCGCTGTTTACAGCGGTGATATATGGAGCGTTGTAAAGAAAGCAGGTCCCGATCCCACAGGTGCTGTGGATCTTCTGAGGGCAGGCAGCGAAGCTGCGCTCTCCTATGAGATCGAGGGTATCGGTCATACATATAAGTACGGTGCCAAGGATAACTTCACCTATGAGGACGGTCCCTACTGGATGGAAGTGGTTGATGATGCACTTTATGTAAACGGTCTTGGCGAGGACGGCAGAGAACTTGCTCGTCTGCAGCCTGATGATTTCTACTTCAAGACTTTCACCATGACAGTTGAGCATAAGGTAGTAGAAGCGGTAACACTCAATCTTGATGTAAAGAAATCCCACTATCTTCCTATAAATAAGAGAAAGCCTGTTGAGGTATATGTCATGACTGCCGATAAGCCGGGTGTATGGCAGGAAGACTGGGTGTTATCTCTCCCTGCAGGCAATAGCGATTATGTCTATGCTGATGCAGATGGCAATACCACATTCGAGTTCAAGCACGACAAGGTATACAGGATCAAGTTTGTATACCGCGATGCTAACGGTGATATCAGCCTGAGGTCAAATGTTACAGGTGTTATCCGCGGCAAAGGACCTGTTGTCAAGCAGGTGCTTGATAATATGGAAAAGAACCACATCAGCGATTTCCAGGTGTTCAACTGGGATGGTCAGATGGGTTATAATGCTGCAGGTGTATGGGAGAACCCCACCGACGGCAGAACGATATATACTCCCAAGGACAGTGTCAAGAAAGATCTGCTGGCTCTTGATGAGGAGCTCTATGCAGGACATTCCGATGAAGAGGGAAATGTAAAGGTAACTACCAGACTTTCCGCTAAAAATGTGCTCACAAGCATTGATCCCTTCTGTGGACTTTCCAAGAAGTCAAACGGTGTTGAGCAGAAGAACAAGAAGGTATATACTTCTTATTATCTCGCAGCTGTAACAGGCAAAGCCCTGACAGAGAAAGATCTCAGACAGCTGGTAGAGCTAGGCGCTATAAAGGGCGATAAGGAGGTCGTATTCCACGAGCTCCTGCCTATGGGTATGAGCGTTGAAGAAGTTACCCCCATGACAGAGACCCTTTATCTTTCCGACAGACCCAAGGAGTATCACTGGGATACACTGTGGGCGCGTAACAGCGGTCACGTAAAACCGATAAATACCGAGGTGCCCGATGTAAGTATCGAAACTATCGACAACTACAAGGGAACTCACAGACAGTACGCAAAGATCACTGTAAAGTACAAGGATCTTCCTGTGGTAAGACTTGGCGAACAGAGCGATATCTGCTACTCTCTCGGTTCTGTGCTGTATCTGAAGGCAGTAGCTGACTATGAGGAGCTGAGAAGCACTACTCTTGATAACTATGCCGAGGCACAGTTCATAGGCAAAGACGGCAAGCCTGTAGAGCTTGCAGGTATCATGGCAAAGTCGGATGACGGCACTGTTTTTGAAACACTGAAGGACAGGGACGGCAAGCAGGCGCTTGAAGATATCGACGGCGATAATGATACAAAGAAAACTACAGTCGTAGCTGATATGGCGGTGGATGAAGTAACTATGTATTACTCTGCCACCACCCTTAAAAAGAAGATCAAGGCAGATGACTATGATCTTGACTTCAAGGATTTCACCCAGACCTATGCAGGTCATAACTACACCTACAGACTCCAGTTCTTCTCCAACGAGGGTACTGCAAAGAATGTGGTGATATATGATTCCATTGAGGAAGCTTACAAGGAACCCGAATTTGATGGTATGCCTTACTGGAAGGGTACGCTCTACGGAGTGGATATCAGCGAGGCTGAGGAAGAGTTCGGTGAAGTTAAGGTATTCGTAAATACAGATAAGTTCTATGAAGAGATCGAGATGGCAACGGATACCTTGCTTGGCAAGCCGGGTCTTACACCTGATATGCTCACCGAGGATAATAACTGGTATGAGATAGATCCCGATAATTATGATAACTGGGAAAATGTCAAGACCATAGCATTCAAGATCGGTGAAGATGTAAAGTTTGGTTCAGGTGAGGATATGCCTCATACGGTATGCGTATACCTGAAGATGAAAGCACCCGACACTATCCATAAGGATCAGACAAAGACCAAACAGGTACTGGCTTACAATGCACCCGCTTACTACTGCGAAAAATATATACAGACCAAGTGGGTCAAGGATACAACTATAGCAAATGTAGTTACTATAGGTCTTAAATCCGCAGTTGAGAAATTCCCTGCGATAAGCAAGACATTTGAGGGCGATATGCCTGAGGGCTTCGCTGAGAACTGCGAGTTCGATATCAAGCCTCTTAATGGTGCACCTGCACCCAAGGCCTACAAGGACGGCAAATGGGGAAGTGCCATAAAGACTGTAAAGGTTGCCGTAAACGGTTCAGAAACAGCAATAGCCGATGACAACGGCAGTCTGTTCTTTACCGAGCCCTGTGTTCTTGAATACGAAGTATCCGAGAAGGCAGGCACAAGGAACGGAGTTACCTATTCGGGCGAGAAGTATAAGGTAGTGTTCAATGTTACCGATATCCGCAAGGACGTTCAGTACGATGACAATACCGAACTTACTGTAGATACAAAGATCTACCGCACTCATGATGAGAACGGTGATGAACTTGACAGACCTGCAGCGGTACAGGCTGTAACATTTACGAATAAGTATGCACCCATACCCGTCAAGGTCAAGATACCTGTTATATCCAAGAAGATAAAGGGCAGCGAAAGACCTGAGGAAAAGCAGTTCATATTCTCGGTACAGCCCTTTACAACTCTCGGCGGCAGAGCAGATGTTCCTGTGCCCGAAAAGACAAGAGCAGTTATCAAGGGTGAGGGCACTGCCGATTTCGGTCAGGTCGAATTCACCGAGGCAGGACAGTACGATTATGCAATATATGAAGTAAACTCAGCATATACGGGATATACCTTTGATACAAGAGGGTATCTGGTAAGATTTACCGTTACCGATGATGACGGCAAGCTGAAGGCTGCTGCAGCTCCTCTGCAGGTGCTGTATCCCGAAACAAGGGAGTATGAGCCGGCTGAAAAGGCAGAGTTTGTTAACACCTACACATCTAAACCTACTGATACAGTGGCATTCCCTGAGGTAGTAAAGATGTTCAGTGGTAAGGAAAGACCTGATGATAAGGTATTCAGCTTTACGATCTCTGCAAAGGACGGCAAGGACATACCTATGCCCGAGAACGATACCGTTACCATTGAGGGCACAGGCAAGGCTTCATTCGGCGGGGTCAAATACGATGCAGCAGGAGTATATGTATATGAGATAAAGGAAAATGATCTCGATGACAGCTACTCAGGCTACACCAAGGACAAAACAGTATATACATTCACAGTTACCGTTACCGATAACGACAGCATCCTTTCGGCTGAAACCAAGCTTACAAAGGACGGTGCTGAGACAGCATCTGCAGAGTTCGTTAACGACTACAGTCCTATAGTTGCAGCTGTAGTTCCTCCTGTTGCTGTCAAGGAGATCAAGGGCAACGATCCCGATGCTGACGAGCGGATCTTTACCTTTGAACTGGCAGCAGCTGAGGGAGAGTCAGTACCTATGCCTGAAAAGACAACTGCGACAGTAAAGGGCAGCGGTGAGGCTGATGCTTTCGGAACCATCCTCTATAATGAGCCCGGTACATTCCGTTATGTTGTTTATGAAAAGGACCTTGATGACAGCTATGCAGGCTATACCAAGGATGATGCTGTATACACCATGATCGTTAACGTCAGGGATGCAGGCGGAAGATATAAGGCTGTGTATACTCTGGAAAAGAACGGCGAAAAGGTTGATGAACTCAGGTTCGTCAATACTTATCAGCCGGCTCCCGCAGAGGTTGATCTTGAGATCGAAAAGCAGATCGAGGGCACAACTCCCGATGAGGACGAGACCTTTACCTTTGAGCTGACAGCTAAGGGCGGCGCTTCGCTGCCTGAAAATACAACTGCCAATGTTGCAGGCACAGGTAAGGTTTCTTTTGACAGCTGGTCATATACCGAGGCAGGCATTTACGTATATGAGGTACGTGAGATCGAAGGCAGAAATCCAAAGTACACCTACGATGAAGCTGTATATATAGTAACAGATACTGTATCCGATGAAGGCGGTGTGCTGACTGTGAGCAGGACTATCACCGACTTTGACGGTATACCTTCCGACAATGTGGTATTCATAAATCGCTATGATGATGACTGGGATATCACAAGGGAAGAGGACAGCAGTGCGACACCGGCAGGCGGAGAAGAGTCCTCCGAAAGTTCAGAGGATTCAAGTGAAAATTCCTCCGAGGAAGAGTCTTCGAGCAGACCCGAGGACAGCAGCAAGGACAGCTCCTCAAAGTCAGACAGTTCTTCTTCCACTCCAAATACATCAAACCCCAATACAGGTGCAAAGAGCCTTGTGGGCGTTGAGATAGTGATGCTTGGCGCACTGATATGCGTTATGAAGAAACGCAGGAACAGCAAGTAAAAACAGCTGAGAAAAAATATAAGACACTTCTGCTTCAAAAGCAGGAGTGTCTTTTTGTATGTCGGGTATACGTTATAACAAGTACCATATGAACATAAAAAACACCGTTCAGATAAATCCGAACGGTGATGGATTGCGGGAGTAGGATTTGAACCTACGACCTCCGGGTTATGAGCCCGACGAGCTACCAAGCTGCTCTATCCCGCGATATTTTTTGTTCTCTCGTTGAGTACTTGTCTATTATATCATAATTGAAAGTGATTGTCAATAGGGTTTCAAAAGAAAAATCAAAGTTTACTTTATGTTAACAATTATATGAAATGACTTTCTGTTGCTCTCTGCTTTGACGATCTTCCATATGCCCTGATATGTAATAAATGCAACGATATTATACAATATTAACATTTAAACCAGTGGCACAGTCAGAACGGATGAGAAAGAAATTGTTTCGTTAAATAAACAAAATATATGGATGATCGGCTTATAAAGCCTGTCACCAATTGTGCATATATACAAAAATAAAGGTTAAAATTGTGAAATTAAGCCATTTACTTGACAAATCGAAACCGAAATAGTATAATATGTTTATAGGAAGAAACAAAAGCGTTGTTGATCATCGTGAAGGCATTTGAATGCTTGTAAATATTATCATGTGGTAATCTGAATCGAGATCGTAAGAGATATGATAATATATATAACGACGATATCTGATCAGCTGTTCCTCTCGTCAGCTGTTAATGATATGCTTATAGGGTAAAATGTTTTATAGATATTATGAAAGGGCTGAGCCTGCATACAAACGTATGCAGGCTTTCGTCGTGTAATAATATGTGCTGTATCGTGAATATAATACAAAGTATAATATCCACCTGAACGGAGGTAGCTTTTTATGCTGGTACAGCTGTTGGAACTATTTGATATCATTACCCGGGGAGGGCTGTTTTTCGGTCTTCACCTTGACGGCAGGACAGTGTTTCCCCGTCCGCTCACAGCAGCCGAGGAAAGAGATTGCTTTGAGAAAATGTCCGAAGGCAATGCAGGGGCAAGGGACACTCTCATTCGTCACAATCTTCGCCTTGTGGCACATATAATAAAAAAGTACTACGCAAATTCTTCCGACCAGGACGATCTTATATCCATTGGTACTATAGGTCTTATCAAGGCGGTGCAGACCTTCGACTATACCAAAGGCACCCGTTTTGCCACCTACGGCAGCAGATGTGTTGAAAATGCTACACAATCACAACGGACATTTTCTTGTCAGATGATGTAAAAGATGTGCCCTTCATAGGCGAGTGGCGATTTTTACGCAGAGTAGAGAGCCGAATGTATACGCTGTACTCTACCCACACAAGCGGCAAAACAGTCACCCTTTATATTCACAGCTTCAAGCCGAAAAGAATACCCGATTTTGCGCTTAATGATAATTCCACAGTCTCAGACAGGTTGAAATATTACAGGATAAGCTGTGGGCTCATGCAAAAAGAGATAGCCGCTCAAATTGGTGTAGACCGTACTACCTATGCCCGCTGGGAGAACAATGTGCTGTCGGCGTATCCGTTGGACAAGCTCACACTACTTGCAGAGATATTCGGGTGCAAAGTCACAGACTTGCTCGATGAGTACAATAAGTTCCTGATAAAAGGGCAGGGAAGTTATATCAGAAACCTGCAAAAAAAGAAATCTCTCACACGATGCAGGCTAGCAGAGCTGATGTCCGTTTCTGTCGGCCGTGTCAAGGATTGGGAGAATGAGCGAAAGCGGGTCAGCATGAAGTGCTATGTGCGGTTGATGGAGATAGACAAATAAGACAGTGTATTTGCTGATATACCGAAACGGGCGGTACCATAAGACGGATACCCATATAGAAGATTTGCCCCCAAGCGTTTAAGCGCTCAGGGGCATTCTATTTTATACGGTTGCTAAGATAAATCAGAGTTTATAGACTTTTTAGCCCTTTTATAAATTTTGGAAAAACTGTCTGGTCAGTCATAAATTCAAATTTAAGAATGTGGCTGCCTACATCACCCTGTATATCACCTGAAACCTTTATGTGTCCTGCCCGGTCGCAATTGAACACGATCTTATTACCATAACCAATTTCAATAAATGTTACTTCTTTCCTCTTAAATGAAATCATTTCTTCAAGAGCTGTTATGAAATTCTGTAATTCCATATAATCATACTCACAGCCATCTGCTATGCCAGAGAACACACCTGATCTCACTTTAATGTCAAATGCACAATTGTAATGATTGCCATTTTTCTCCTCATCAACAGAATGGTAAAAATCTGCTATTTCAATATAATTTCCACAGTATTCAAGTCTGGCTTCCATAGATCTTATTACCTCAAAATTCCGATTTTGTTAGTAACAATTATAGCATAAAATCTCTGCACGGTCAATAGAAACGCCATAGTACTTCTGACTGTAAATCAGAAATACTATGGCTTAAAACTTCTATATGAGTATCTTTCTTAGGTACTGCCTGTATTTTTGTCTTCATATTATCCGTTTGTTGTCTGATTTACGAAATCTGCTGATCTGTCCCGGAGATATTTTTTCTGTTCAACATCTATCCGGCAGATTCCTTATTATTCTCACAGCGCTATCCTGATAGTCAGTCTGCTTTTGGTGTAGCCCAAAATCGGCTAGTCTCTTGTTGTTTATTGCTCATTGACTGAGATCGCGTACAAGGACATAATAAGATATGTAGATAAAGTTCTGAAATTTAAAGGCGATGAATGATTTATGAAACCTGGTTTGGATGGCAATTCCAGTCGGGTCTCAATTTTATTGAAATTATTGCAATTTGAAAAGCAATGTGGTATAATATCTATCGGACATAACAGCGTAATGACTGCGAATTGTCCATCCCCGTTAAAATGTGGCTATGGCTGTTTCAGGTATATATTTCGTTTACTGTAAGTTACAGCCGTATCAGATTTAAGTTATTTTATTTTCAAAAGGAGGGTCAAGAAATAATGCACAAGACAATGAAACGTATCGTTGCAGGGCTTGTGGCAATTACCGGCGCTTTATCGGTAGCAGCCGCATCTGCACCTATGAGTGTGTTTGCAAAAAATGAACAGATAATTATTCAGTCTGACTTCAATGCAGGAATGGGTCTTCCCTGGC
>OCTX012246027.1_pt1 | contig 11504 bp, 4 predicted proteins | sample 1539691 | NCBI WGS metagenome assembly OCTX01 (sample SAMN02144231, study PRJEB22623) | gut metagenome | biome: sheep rumen | host: Ovis aries | place: New Zealand | reverse complement strand
AGACAGGCAGTTCCTCGTCGGCCGGCGGCGTCATAGGCGATCTGAACAACGCCCACCCGCTCGTCCAGGGCAATGCGGTGTATGTGGCGTTCGGCGCGACGGTCTCCGCCAACGAAAGCGCGGCCGCAGGCAGCGTTCGCACATCATACGCCAATGCGTCCTACTCCATCGCGGCGAGCGCGAATGCGGGGCAGACCATATTCTTCATCGAGGATGGCGCGGCGGCGCTCGCCGGTTCCGTCGGCGGAACGCGAGAAGCGACAGTGTCCGTCGCGAAATACGGCGCGGCGACGGACGGCATCGAAGTCAAGACCGTCCCGGGCTTCTGGTATTCGCTGATCTACGGCGACGAACTTGTTCCGGGCGGTATCGGCGGCAAGACCGGCGAGACGCCGGGCCGCAAGGCCACGGGCTCGACGCTAAAGCTCGACGCGCCGAAGGACGGCGCAAAGCGGTTCTACCGCGTCAAAGTCGCGCCTGTCGCGGAATAGCGCGGCGATGGTCTGCAGCCGCAAAGTCCGCCGCCGCATCTGTTGCGCGCTGTCCGCCGCAGTATTGTGCGCGGCGGTCTTTTTCGCCGTGTCGTGGTTCGCGACAGACTGGAGCGACGACGGCGCCGGGGAATATCCCGGCGGCCGCATAGTCGTCGATTCGGCCGGCGAGGTTCTGCGCGTGTCGCTCGGCCGCGGCGATGCAGACTGCCGCCCGTACTACGAGGCTTCGCCCGGCGACTGGATAGCGAAAGCCCTGGTCGCCTCGGAAGACAGCACGTTCTGGACCCACTGCGGCGTGCGCCCGGCGAGCATCCTGCGGGCGGCGTGGCAGAACGTGACGAGCCGCCGCCGCATTTCCGGCGCGTCGACGATCACGATGCAGGCCGTGCGGCTCATACGCCCCCATCCGAAGACGCTTCTCTGGAAATGGCGCGAAGCCGTGATGGCGCTCAAGATGGAGCGCGCGAAGAGCAAGATCTGGATCCTCTCGCAATACTTGAACCGCGCGCCCTACGGCTCTAACTTCATCGGCATCGAAGCCGCCGCGCAGGGGTGGTTCGGCAAAAGCGCGAAAGAGCTCGGCCTCGGCGAGGCGGCGCTTCTCGCGGGAATAGTGCAGGCGCCGTCGCGCTTTCGCCCCGACCGCGCCATGGACCGCGCGCTGAAGCGCCGTGACTACGTCCTCGGGCGCATGCTGGAGCTGGGCATGATCGACGCCGCCCAGCTTGAAGCGGCGAAGAGCGTCGTGCCGCAGGTGCGCCGCGCGCCGAGACCTTTCCGTGCGCCGCATTTCTGCGACTGGGCGCTCAAGCGGGCCGACGCGGAAGGCGCCGCGCGCGCGCCGGGCGGAATCGTCCGCACCGCGCTCGACGCCGACATTCAGGCGACGTGCGAGGCCGCCGTCCGGAGCGCGGCGGAACGCGGCGGATGGTCCGTCGCGGCGGTCGTCCTGCGCGCGAGCGACGCGGAACCTGTCGCCATGGCCGTGAGCGGCGACTATTTCTCGAAAGACGGCGGACAGGTCAACACCGCTCTTGCGGCGCGTCCGGCGGGCTCCACTCTCAAGCCTCTCCTCGTCGCGCTCGCCATGGACCTCGGCCTCGTCACGCCCGAGGAGCGGCTCGACGACGCGCCCAAGGCCTACAAGGGCTACCGCCCCGCGAACTTCGACGCAAAGTTCCGCGGGCCTGTCACGGCGGGCGACGCGCTCGTCCTTTCGCTCAACCTTCCCTTCGTGCAGCTTCTGGAGCGCGTCGGCGTCGAGCGCTTCGGCAGTCTTCTGCGGTCGCTCGGCTTTTCGCACATGGGCCGCGCCGACGCCTCGTTCGGGCTCGGGATGGCGATAGGGAACGTCGAAGTCTCGCTGCTGGAGCTGACCGGCGCATACGCGGCGGTCGCTCGCGGCGCGTCCGGGGCCGACGCCGCGCTCTCGCCGGGCGCGTGCTATCTCGTGAGCGACATCCTCTCGGGCGGCGAGAGAAGCGGCGCCGCGCTCGGCCATGTGGCCGACGTCGCCGCGCCGCGCTTCGCCTGGAAAACCGGCACGAGCGCCGCATACCGCGACGCGTGGACGGTCGCGTGGAATCCGGAGTATGTCGTAGGCGTGTGGTGCGGCCACATGTCCGGAGGTTTCGGCGACAGGACGCTCGTCGGGGCGAAGGCGGCGGCGCCCGTGTGCTGGACGATCGCGCGCTCGCTCTATCCGCAGAACGACGGGCCGTGGTTCGCCGAGCCGCCGGACGTGATACGCCGCGAAGTGTGTGCGCTTACGGGCCTCCCGGCCAATCCCGACTGTCCGTCGCGCGAGACCGGCCGCGCGCTCGCGGGCCGCAGTTCGGCGGCGCTCTGCGGCGTCCACCGGCGCGGGCCGGACGGCGCTGTGGTGGAAATCACCGGCGCCAGGCTGGAGATCACCCGCCCCGAAGACGGGGCCCGCTTCGCGCTTGTCGAAGGAATGCCGCAGCAGCGCATCGCGTGCCAGGTGGCGGGAAACCCCGCGACGCGCAGACTGTGGTGGTTCCTCGACGGGACGCCTGTCGGCGAATCGCTCGGCACGCGTCCGTTCACGGTCGAGATGTCCAGAGGCGGCCACGTGATATCCTGCGCCAGCGCCGACGGCGTGGCTGCGGCGGTCCATGTGACCGTGGAGTAGGCGGCTGCGGCGGAATATGGTAAAATACAGGCGGAGAGAAGAAATGTCAGAGAGCAACAGAGTAAAAGTGTTCGTCTTTGTCGACGCGCTGGGCTGGAAGCAGGTCGAGAAATACGACTTCTTGAGGGACCTTCTGCCGAACCGCCGCAAGATCGAGATGCAGTTCGGCTACAGCTGCACCGCCATACCGACGATTCTCACGGGGAAGCGTCCGTCGGAGCATGGACACCTGGCTTTTTACGACTACGCGCCCTCGCGCAGTCCGTTCGCCGCGATGCGGTTCATAGCCCCGTTCTTCAGGCCGCGCTCGTTCTGGCGGCGCGGCCGCGTGCGCAACGTCCTGTCGCGGTTCGTGAAGAGGCTGTATGGCTTTACCGGCTACTTTCAGCTCTACGGGATACCGCTGGAGCGGCTCCCCAAGATGGACTACTGCGAAAAGACCGACCTTTTCGCGCCGGGCGGCCTCGCGCCGGTGAAGAACCTCGCCGACGTGTGGCAGGAGCAGGGCCGCCGGTGGCACATCTCCGACTGGCGGCTTCCCGAAGCGGAGAACTTCCGCATCGCCGCAGATCTCCTCCGCCGCGGCGCGGTGGACCGCGCCTTCGTGTATTCCGCCGCGTTCGACGCGCTCCAGCACGACAATGTGGAGCGCGACGAAGTGCTCAGGCCGCGCGTGGACGAATACGCCGGGCGGATACGCGCGCTCCATGACGCGCTCGTCGCGGCGGGACGTCCGTTCGAGCTCACCGTTTTCTCCGACCACGGCATGACGCCTCTTCGCGGCACGGCCGATGTCCCTTCGGCGCTGGACGGCGCGGGGCTGAAGTGGGGCGAGGATTATGCGAGCGCGATCGATTCGACAATGGCGCGGTTCTGGTGGCTCAAGGACGGCGCGGAGGCGCGCGTGCGCGCGGCGCTCGCGGGCTTCCCCGGCCGGTGGCTCGCCAGGGACGAGATGGAGCGCCACGGAATATGGCGCGAAGACGCCAAATTCGGGAACGCGATATTTCTCGCGAATGCGGGCGTCCAGTTCATCCCGAGCGATATGGGCGTGAAGCCGCTCAACGGCATGCACGGATTCGATCCGGCGGACGCCGATTCCTTCGCGGCGTGGCTCTCTACCGAGCCTGTCCCCGACGGCGTGACGCGCGTATGCGACTATTTCGGGGTGATGACCCGCTAATTTGACGACTATCAGGGTGGCGGCACCCCTCCCGTGGGGAGGCTTCCTTGCACCCTAGAGGGGGCGCGCTACAAAATACCTAGTATTTTTGATCAAAAATACTGGGTATTTATGCTCAAAAATACTAGGTATTTTTGATCAAAAGTACTAGGTATTTTTGATCAAAAGTATTAGGTATTTTTGATCAAAAGTACTAGGTATTTTGTAGCTCGCCCTGGAGGGGGCGGCGCGAGGGGCTGGAGGGGGTGGGGGCCGGCGTCTGGAACTTCTGGCGGCGCCAGGCGTTATAGAACCTTTAGACGCCACGCCTTTACCCTCCCGGATGGCAGAAACCAGGAACCCAACCTGAAAACCCCACTTGCGCGGCGGCACTGAATTATGGTATAATGCCATCATCTGCCGATAGGAGGGCAATGGTTCTCAAATCGGCGGCTAGAATTCCCGCGCGTGCAGGCGGCACAAAGTGACGTTGAGCGCGTATGGGATCGCGTCGGATGAAAGTGTAGGAGCGAACATCCAGAAAGACGCATCGACAAGGCGCTGCCGCAATGCAGTTTCGCCTCTTCCGATGTATCTTTCAGGGTATTCCTACACACCTCATCCGGTGCATCGGAGGAGGTGTCCAGTTCCCTCGCCGCTCCGGTAAACACAAGGGAGCGGAGGTGTGCAGTATGATACAAAAACTGACAAAGGTTACAACGCGGCTGCTGGCGATACTCTTCGCCATGTTCGCAACAGGCGGCGCATGGGCTGCAACACCAGCAGCGGTCTGGGATGGCGACTTTAGCAACGCCAATTTGACCCAAAATGGGTGGACACTTAACCTCAATGACAATGCCCTTAGCGCGGATAGCTCAACCATTACGATTGACAATTCCGTCGGTGTTACTGTTACTAAGGCGGACTCTACCACTTTCAGTGGAGGATTTACCGTATTGTTCAAGTATTCAAACCTCAATTTGTCCTTGGCATCACGTCAGGTGTTGGTGGCAAGCAAAGCGTCAAATGTAAATAACAGAACAGGTGCTGAGATAAATGCTTCTGGCAAATCATGCGGTATTTGGGGCGGAGCCTCTTGGAATACGAGTGGAACATACAAAACAATGACATCAGATCAGACGTCTGGTGTGCTAGCTTTTTCATATCACTCTGCATCTGCTTATGTTACCGGTGGTGGTTCTAAGTTGTATTACCTTACCGGTGGCACGCGTACGATAGTGCTTGATGCCGGCAATTTGGGAACCAGTGGTGATGCGAGTAACTACTTGGGTTGTTCTGTTGGTGGGCCTGTAGCAAATATAACGGGAGCAAGTGCAGCTACAGGTATGAAGATTACGGGCATCGCATTTTTCCAAGGCCTTCTTTCTGAGGCAGAAATGCTTGCATATGTTTGGCCGTCGGAGACACAGGCAATCACAGTCAATGAAGACACTTCCGTCTCTGCCATCAACGCCCAATTAGATTCTACTACATGCAAGCTAGCCGATATTACGGTTGCTAGTGGCGTAACGATTACGGTCGATGAAGCGTTCAAAGCAAATGTCAGTCATGTTATTTCAAGCACAGGCAGCATCACGCTCTTTGCCGCGTCGCAGCCCGATGCGTCATACTTTGCCAATGTTGATTTTTCCGGCGTCCAGGGCGCCCTCCTCCGTTCTTGGTTGACGCCGGGTGTGGTGGGTTTCAACTTCAACGCAAATGGTGGACGTAACGGTCAGGGCAATACGGATGGTGCCGCCGATACGTCGCTCGCTCTCGAAATCGGATCGTGGTATAAGAATGCATATTCAGCATCAGGCACTTCCACGGAGATGTTTGCAGATGGGCTCTCCAAACTGACTTGGAAGGCGAACAACGTTTATGCCGAGGCGGGTGACCTTACGACAGGGACGTTCATCCAAGGCTACCTAGATGATGGCGGAAACGTGAGTATAGCTCTTTCGGCTGTTCCCTACGAGACATATGATGTAATTATTTACTGCTCGACGGACGATTCTAGCAAGAGTTTCAAGGCCAAGACGGTCAATGGGACAATTTACACGTGGAATGCAACGGTAGGACAGACGACGACCACCAGTTCCGACACTGCCACATGGGGCCTGGCCTCTGCTGCGGCGGGTAAGGCAGTCTATGGCGCAAACACGCTTCGCATCAACGGACTTTCCGGGGCGCTCTCTATAAAGGGCGGCACGAACGGCAACAACGCGCGCGGCTGTATCTCTGCGATACAGATTATGCCAGCCGGTACCAGCACTGCGCCAGAGATGACGGTTGGCACGGCTGGACAGACAACGCAGGCGACATGGACGGGTGCTACATGGAACGTCGCTACGGCACCGACGTCAGGCAATGTCATCATCAATGTTTCTGGCGATGTCGAACTCTCGATAGATGAAACTGTTGCGCTTTCCGCCATTACGGTCAACGGCGAAGGGTCGCTTAAAATCATCCCCGATCAAGCGAATAGCGTCACATTGACGGCAAGTTCGATTTCGTCGGCAGTTCCCCTCATCTTCGCCAACGACGGCATTGGCATCGATACGGTTTCCGCCTCGGTTACGTATCCCTATAATACAACTTCAATTAGTTCGTCCACATACGGCACCACCTATACAGCTGGCGCCGGGCAACAGGGGTCACCGGTGACGATTTCGCACAATGGCGGCACAGTGACGCTCCGGGGCGCATCCTACTATCTTGGTGAGTCGTACAATTCCAAGAGTACTACAGTGACTTTTCATGATGCTACGGCTCAGTATGCCAACAGCTGCGGCGTAGGAATGGCCACTTACATTGTCGAGGGAACGTCTTCTATCAGCGCTCAGGGACTTGTCCTTTCTCAAGGCGCTAATTCACGTAATGCTGTAATGACTGTGAAGGATACATCTTCGGTCAATGTGACGGGGACTAGCGATGTCGATTCCAACAAGGCATCAATTATGTTCGGGCATTGGAATGGCCCGAGCACGTTCACGATACAGGACAGTGCGACGTTTACAGCTGCAAGCCAGATACTCGTCGGCAAAACGGCTAACAACCATACGATCAACTTGTATGGAGGTTCGTTTACAGCCAAAGGCATCAAAGCGTCGTCAAGCGCTTCGGGCACGAATACTCTGAACCTCAACGGCGGACTTGCCATCCTTGGCTCTTCGGGTATTACGAGCTATGGCTCTACGACGATTAGCGTGAATGTCGCTGGCAACTCCGAAATTCGCGCTTCTGATGCGACGCTCCCGATTTCGCAGCCTGTCACAATTGCGGCTAATGCGGTGCTTTCGTTAACAAAGGTGGATGCTGTTCCCGAGACGACCGTTTCGCTTACTGGCTCGGTTAGCGGCTCTGGCGGCATTTCGGTAGGGCCGGGAGTCACGCTCAACCTCGGTGTGACCCGTCCCGAAAACGAAATCACGGTCGACGCCGACGGCGCTCTTGCTGTCGTCCTCGCAAATAAAGCTGATCAGCCCGTCCTAAAGGTGGCTGCCAAGCCATCGTCAGTCATCCTCTACGATACTGATGGGGCGACCGTTATTGGCGGCGCGACCGTCAACTATGACGCCGAGGCGGGCACGATCACGGTTCTGGCGCCTATTCCAAAATGGACGAGTGCATCTGACAGCGGGTCATTTGATGAGGATGAGAACTGGTCTTCCGGCAACGTCCCGACAAGCGGTGACGTAATCATCGAGCTTTCGCATGACACGACAGTCAGCATTCCCGGAACCCACAATCTCACCTCCCTCACAATTACGGGTTCTGGCGTAGTTACGTTCTCTGGTGTGGGATCAATTTCCACAGCCAATATCAGCGTGCAGAACGGCGTGACGTTTACATGCAACGCGAATATCACCGCAACTACCGGCATCAGTCTAGACTCTGGCGCAGTGCTCAGACTGAATGGCGTAACGGAAAACGCTGCCATCTCTGGTGCAGGTTCGGTGGAGACATACGGAGCGGTAACATTCAATGCGAACAATACCTTTACTGGTGGATTGACTGTTAAGTCCGGCAGTACGGCAAAATCAACCAAGACAGGTATTGGCGGTCAGGCATACGGTAAAAACAACTATGGCCAGGCTATAGCCAACCTCTCGAGGATTGTTGTTGAAGACGGTGGAAGCCTCGACCTCGCCAATACAGGAGATGCTTGCTATGCGATAACGATTGCTGGCAAGGGCGTTTATGAGAATGGTGTTTACAGGGGTGCCCTTTTCAATTCAGGCTCTGCGATTGGCTACAACAGTCGTCAGACGGCTTCGCTCACGCTTGCCGCCGATGCGATGGTGAAAGCTGAATCTTCGAACAACGGCTGGGGAATAGTCAATTCCAGCCATGCCGCGTCGGTGCTGGCGCTCAACGGGCATACGCTTACGGTTTCCGGCGCGGGCTATTTCCCGATCGTCAACGCCAATACTGCCAGCGGAACCCAGACGACGGGAACGCTCATCGCGGATGGTGTCACGCTCGGGCTTGTTTCGACGGCGAGCAACCTTACAGGTGTTGATGTCGTCGCCAAAGGGTGCGCAACTATCAACCTCGAGACTGTACCTTCGGCTCTTCGTTCGCTTACGCTCAAGCCCTCGGCGACTGGAACAACGGCGTCGGCGTGGAATCTTCCTTCTGGATGTGTTCCATCGCTTGATACCTCCAATGTTGATCCGTCTAGACTCTCTGTCGGCGATGAGTTGACGCTCTTCACTGCGCCGCAGGCGACAACATTGACAGCTGAAACGATTTCAGTAACAGCTGGTGGCCGCTATACTACGACCATCAGCGGCAACACAGTTACGGTGACGGTCAAGGCTCCCACGAACTTTATGCACTACGACTTTGACGCTGCCAATTCGATAGCATCCGATTCGACGTACAACATAGGGAATCTGAATCCTACATTCGTCGATTCAAGATGCGGTGGCAAGGCGGGTGTGTTTGACAGTTCATCCAAGCCTTACTATGACTCAAACACATCAGGGGACTCGCCTTTCTACGCTGGCGAGATGACGGCAACGACGCTTATTAAAATCAAAGAAGCCAACAACACGATTCTTTGGAACTTTGGAAGCGGATGGCGCGTCGGTATTGCTTTGGTGGCGAAGGATTCGACCACTGTATCTCTTGTGTCATGGACGGGTGGTGCTGCTGGTAGCGATGTCGTCTCTGTAACTGGCGTTACTGATCTTATGAATACCTGGCATCTCATTACATTCGTAGCGGATGCAAACGGCACGACACTTTATGTCGATGGCCGCTCTGTGACTGTCGATACGGTTTTGCCTTCGACTATAAGTGGAGAGGGGCAGTTTGGGTCAATCCATGGCACCGCGAAAAATTATAACGCCGTTTCTGGCGACGGATACTACCTCGACGACTGGCGCGTGTATGATGCGGCTTTGACAGAGGAAGAAGTGGCGGCGCTAAAGGCGACACTTCTTATTCCCGGCACGACCTTCACCGTGTACTAAGCCTGGTTGAGCCAGATGGCGGCGGGTGCAGGTGGCCGCCGGCAGGCGGGAGCCGTTCACGGCTCCCGCTTTGTTGTCGGGGGCGAGAAAAGGCGGCTAGAGGGCGCTAGTTGGGCTAGGGAGGACTAGAGGTGCTAGGGGGGCAAGAGGGGCGCTAGTTGGGCAAGATGGACCAGGGTAGCTAGAACAGCTAGCGCAACTAGAACAGCTAGAAGAACCGCGCTAGAACCGCGCTATTCCCTGTTGACGCGCGCTTTGGCGGTATGCTATACTTTTCACCATGGAAGTCTTGAAGAAACAGACGAAATGGGAAGACCTCTACTTTTACCAGAAGACTGTCGTTCTTTACCAGATGACGGTTGTTTTCTGTCGGCGCTTCCTTCCTAAATACGGCGACAGAACTGTCGATCAGATGGTGCAGGCGGCGCGAAGCGGCAATCAGAACATTGTCGAGGGCTTTGCCGACGGCGTTACTTCGACGGAATTGGAGCTTAAACTCTTGAATGTGGCGCGTGCGAGCATCAAAGAGCTCAAGGAGGACTATATCGACTATCTTCGCTCGCACGGCCTCGCGCTCTGGGATGTGAAGCATCCGCGCTATGACGGGCTTTTGAAGTTCTGCCGCTCGCACAACACGCTTGAAGACTATGAGCCGCATTTCGACAGATGGTCCGATGAAGAGATGGCCAACTGCGCGAACAGTCTCTGTCACATGGTCGACAAGATGCTTTCCTCGCATCTCGCGGCCAAAGCGGAGGATTTCAAGGAGAACGGCGGCATAAAAGAGCGCATGACCGCCGTTCGGCTTGGGCGCCGTCAGACGCAGAACGAGGAAATAGCCGCGCTCAAGAGGGAAAACGAGTCTCTGAGGCGCGAGAACAGCGCGCTGAAGGCCGAGGTCGCCCGCCTCAGGTCGGCGGGCCGACTCCCTCCCGTGCGTGCACTGCGCACGGACGCGGAGGATATGGTATAATATACGCTCTTTTAGGGCAATGCATGGAGACAGGAATGTTCAAGCCGGTATCGAACAAGGTCGCCTTCCCCAAGATGGAGGAGGCGGTTCTCGAGTTTTGGAAGAATGACGACACCTTCGCGAAGTCGCTGAAGAAGAACGAGGGCAGGGAGCGCTACAAGTTCTACGACGGCCCTCCTTTCGCGACCGGGCTGCCGCACTACGGCCATCTTCTCGCGGGCACGATAAAGGACATCGTGCCGCGCTACCAGACCATGCGCGGCAAATATGTCGAGCGCCGTTTCGGATGGGACACCCACGGGCTGCCCATCGAGGCGCTTGCGCAGGACGCGCTCGGGGTTTCGGGCGCGCCTGAGATCAAGGCGCTCGGTGTCGAGAAGTTCAACGAGCAGTGCCGCTCGATGGTCCTCAAGTATGTCAACGAGTGGCGCAAGACCGTCACGCGCATGGGCCGCTGGGTCGATTTCGACCACGACTACAAGACGATGGACTTCGGGTTCATGGAGAGCGTGTGGTGGGTGTTCAAGCAGCTGTGGGAGCAGGGGCGCGTATACAAGTCCCACAGGATAATGCCTTACAGCTGGAAGCTTTCCACGCCGCTTTCGAACTTCGAGGCGGGCAGCAACTACAAGGACGTCCAGGACCCGACGGTGACGGTGAGGACGAAGGCGCTCTCGGCGGAGTCCGCCGCGCTCAAGGACCTTCTCGCCAGGGAGCCGACGGTGTATCTGCTCGTGTGGACGACGACGCCCTGGACGCTTCCCGAGAACCTCATGATGTGCGTCGGCGCGTCGATAGACTATGTCGCGGTGCGCGATCTTACCGACGACGCGCGGCCGGTCTACATCATGGCCAAGGCGCGGCTTTCGGCGATATTCAAGAAGCCCGGGCAGTGCGAGACGGTCGCAGAGTTCAAAGGCGCCGAGATGAAGGGCATGGAATACGAGCCGATATTCCCGTACTTCGCCGACAAGCGGGCGGAGGGCGCCTTCCGCGTGCTCAACGACGACTATGTGACGACCGACGACGGCGTCGGCATAGTGCATATCGCGCCGGCGTACGGCGAGGACGATTTTCGCGTGTGCCGCGAGGCCGGGGTCACGGCGTTTGTCGACCCGCTCGACGACGCGTGCGCGTTCACGGACGCCATCCCCGAATTCAAGGGCCGCTTCTGCAAGGATTGCGACAAGGACATAATCAAGATGCTCAAGGCGGGCGGCAAGCTCGTCCACCAGGCGAC
>OCTX012106927.1_pt1 | contig 11505 bp, 20 predicted proteins | sample 1539691 | NCBI WGS metagenome assembly OCTX01 (sample SAMN02144231, study PRJEB22623) | gut metagenome | biome: sheep rumen | host: Ovis aries | place: New Zealand | reverse complement strand
CCTTGCTTGATAGGCATAAACGATGTTATCTCTTTATGAGTGATCTTACCATCTGCGCCCTGCCAATACTTCTTCAGCGGTTTCTGGTATCGCACGTTATAACCCAGTTCCTTTGCCATCTCGCCTATCAGTATGCCCGTCTGGTGATTCCTCCCGACAGCGTGACCCAGTGCGGCAACCTTCCGTCTGCTGTCAGTAGGTCGGAAATGCCAGTTGTGTGTCGTTAGCCATGATGCCTCGATGACTATCACCCCATGCTCTGTGCCGAAGTGCTGCAAGAAACGGAATAACTCAACGAATGATTTCTTGCCAACGGTCACCTCATGCGTATCTGTATCCACGATCGCCACACCGTTCTTCTCGATGTCTGGGTCTATTCCAACGTATATCATAAGCCAATATCCTCCCTCGCTACCTTTGCGATTCTACGTACAGAAACACTGTCTTTCTGCATGCACCTCGACAACTCCGTTAGGAAATACTCGTCACTGCGCTTGATGGTGTCACCGTCTTTCTCCACGGCAACATCTATCAGCCACATAGCCTTCTCGATCATGTCGGCTGCCTTCTCCAGTTTCTTAATGTTCGTTATCTTCATACTCTCATATCCTCCCCTCTGAATGTTACTGTCTTTACCAACCCGTGCAAGCGTGACACCGTGCGCACACCGTAGCGGTCTTGCATATTGACGCTACCGCCCTTGTATGGCAGGTTGGTCGTGATGATAAGCAACTTGCCGTCAAGTTCTGCCTTGTACACCAGCTCGCTGAATATGTCCCGTTTCACTCCGTAATCGTTGGCGGGGCTCTCCATCCCTGCGTCATCAATGACAAGTATGTGACGGGACAGCACCTCATCGGCTCTCTTGCCCATCTCCGATGCACGATATACGGGAACTATCTTACGGCAGTAGTGATTCAGGATCAGCGGGAGCAGCTGCGCACAGATAAGCGTCTTGCCCAGTCCGCACCCTCCACGGCATAACAGCCCTTTGCCCTTATTGTCCGTCATCCACTCCGCCACCTCGTCATAGGCGGGCAGCCATTTGGCAGCGTCACCCATATAGTAACGTATGCCCTGCTCCAACACCTCACGGGCATTGGGTATGCTAATCTGCTCCTGCTCTACCCTCGGAACGAAGCCCGTATCCCGTAGATTCTCTATCGTCTTTGCAAAGTCAATCATAATTACTCCATGAATAAGTTAGGCTCAAATCTGCGTAATACTTTTTCCTTCGCAGCCTTGAAAAAATCTTTCTTTATCTCGAAACCGTATGCCCTGCGTTCCATATTAGCAGCCGCCAATAACGTGCTGCCACTGCCTGCACATGGGTCGATAACAACATCATTCTTGTCGGTAAAGATGCGTATCAGTTCCTCCAACAACGGCACTGGTTTCTGTGTAGGATGCACCTTTGGCGTTTTATTGTCACGCACCCAGTCGAAACAATTAAAAATCATCCGCCCGTCATTGTTGAATTTCGGCAACTTATCTTTGTAGAGTATCAGCCCATATTCGCAGTTGCCAACGATCTTCATGTTTGCTTTTAGCACCTGCGCACTGAAATTCTTTCGGAACACCAACGGGATATAATGCTTGAATCCGTAACGTCTCCCGAGGTCGATATAATAATGCAACTGTTCAAAAGCACAGAACAATATCATGCAAGGGGCTTTCGATTTCACTTTCCCCGTCTTTCCGATACGCTCCACATCATCATCCGTAACGCCTTGCTTTGGCTCTTTTACCAACATCTGTGAGCAGAAGTGCATAAACTCCGCAGGTCGGAAGTCCTTATCGGTATCAAAAAACTCTTTTCCTGCCAGTTCGCTCTCTCCGTTGCTGTTATCTCCGTCCACGTACCATGCGGGGTTGCTTGCATAAGCATTCTTTCCGAGGTTGTACGGAGGGTCTGCGATTATCAGTTGCGCATGGGGTATTCCATAAACTTTAAAATTTTGGAAGTGATCATTGAATAATTCTATCCTATCCATAGTTGTTATTACTTTTTAATCGTCATAAAAATCGGGTTGTGCCACCAGTGCGTTCGGCATTGCTACCGTCTGTGTCCTGCGTGGGCGTATCTCACGCTCCCGTCTGTGCCAATTCGCCACGGCAGCCGTCCACGACCGCATTTTGTTCTTGCCTACCATCCAGCCGTTACTCTCGTAGTAATCGAAGAACTCCCGTGCGTCCATCTGGTAGCCATGATCCAGCACGTAACGTTCTACCATCTCAATGGTCGGCTTTACGAATTTGGTGCGTGTGGGTTTACCCACTATACTCTCATTTACATTTACATTATCATTTACATTTACATTATCATTTACATTTACATTAGGGGTTTCTTTTGGGTTTTCTTGGGGTTTATTAGGGGTTTCTTTGGGGTTTTCTTGGGGTTTCTTTTTCGTAGGTCTGCCCCCTTTTTGCCCATACTTTGCCCCTGCCTTGCCATTTTCATATCTGCGTATATTAGCGTCCAACTGTGGGCGTATTAGCGAGAAGAGGGATTTTCCGACACCAGTAATCTTCGGCTCATAGTCAGTATATAGTGCATAGCGCATCACCTCCTCATAGACAGCCAGCCGGATATCGTCAGGACAGCCCTGCAACGCCTCGTAGAAAGAACTGTAAAAAACAAATGATCCTCTTGCCTCCATATTACTTGTATGTTTGAAAAAATTGTTCAAAGTATTGATCCTCTGGTGACGGCAGCGTGATACCCATCTCCGCACTCGCATCCGCTTGTATGGCAGTCATAAAGTCGGACATCTGCTTAGTATTCAGGCGACTTGACGTGTCGTAAACCGTCTCAATTTTGTCACCGATTGAAACACTGCGCAGAAGGAACTTCTTACAGTAGTGAAGGTAGATATCCTGCTTAGGTGTCCCAGTAGCGTCCTCGATGCACTTTAGCCACATCCACATAAGGTCGTTCTGCGATAACGTTCTGTGTTCACGATGACGCTTAACGACCACATCATAGGTGCCGTTCGGCAGCAAGGCGAACAGACCTTCAATGTCTGCCACACCTGCCAGCCTCCCGTTCTCCTTAGTCACTATTACCTGCCGCATACATCAGAATGGTAAATCGTCCTTTTCAGGTTGATTATTAAACAAGTTATTCTGCACAGATTTCTCTTGTGTTGCGTTATTTTCTGCCGTATTGGTAGTTGTTAGGGTATCGCCTTTAGAGCCCGCCAAATCCAACGTATTAGCGAATACGGACACATCAATATTGATCTTGCCATCTTTGTTCACGTAGGTGTTGAACGATGGCTCTCCGCTAATGATTACCGACTGCCCTTTCTTAAGGTACTCCATCAGCTTCTCGCTGTCACGGTATAGCACGCTCACCCACTGGGTATCCTTGCGTGTCCTCACTCCCATACGGAAGGTGATGTACATCTTTCCGTTGATCTCCTTGCGCTCGGCATCTGCGCCTAAATTGCCGTTACAAACTATCTGTATCATATTATGCGATTTTTACCAGTAAACTCTCCGAATAACTACTCTCCTTGCAGCACTCCGCATAGATATCGGGGTACTCCGTCTTTACCTTTGCACTGTCAAGCGTGATGCGTACACCGCCCGCCTTGCGTGTCAGCGTCACATGCTCACCCTGCCATTTCTTCACATCGTTCTCCTGCATCAGTTTCAGTAACCCAGCCTTAAGCTCGTCCGAATGTTTCTTCATCTCCTTCATCCTTGTCTCGATCTCAACGATGGCACGCTCTGCATCTGCCAGTTGTGCAGGCAATGCACCGTCAGCGAGTTTCGGCAGGTTGAACAGCGAAACAAAACGGCTGTTATCCTCACCCGCAAGGTATGCGGCTACTATTTCCTGCACCTGCTCCGTAGGTATGCGGTCAACATACTGGATGCAGGGTGTACCGTAGTGCCTTTCAGGATTCGGCAACCAGATAGCGCACAGCCTGTTCGCCTTCAAGTCGGGATTCTGTCGCTCAAACAACCATGCGTAGATACTCAGTTGCAGACGTACCCGCTCCGTGTGCAGCGTGCTCGTTGTCTTGATGTCACCCAGTACGATCTCACCGTTACGCATATCGGTGTAAACCTTATCAATGCTCGATGCAATATTCTGCCCGTCATCCACAAGGTACTCGCTCGCCACATGCTGCAGAAAGTTATCCATGCACAACCGTTCGTAGTCGCTCACCGACTGATGATCATCCTTGATATTCAGCGTGTCAAACATCTCGCATGCATCATGTATCTTCGTTCCATATTTCGCAGCACGTTCCAATACCCAGTCAGGGACAGCCGTATAGGTACTCGGAAACATCCAGTCCACTATCGGGGTGACGCCCTGCAGATGGTGTCCGTAGAGTTCGTATGTGTGTGCGGTCTTATCAAACCGTACATCACTATTGTTCAGTCGTATCATGCTGCAACCTCCTTCCCTCTGTTAGTTACCGCATTGATAAAGTCCGCATTGGGTTTCAGTGTCGGGTATCTGTTCCACACGACCGTCAGCTCGTCCCGTGTCTTTGCCGCCTGCACCTCCGTCAGTGCTTTCGTCAGTTGCTCACTCTCTTGCTGCTCACGCTTTGCCTTTTGCTCCTGCTTTTCATCTTCGGGCAGGTCTTCACCCGCATAGATATACAGTCCCAATCCGTGACGGGCTGCTGCCTTCGTCAGGCTGCGCTGTATCGCCTTGTTTACGTCAAACGATGTAACCTTCTCCAGAGGTATCGAGCTGTTACGGTTATCCATCACTGGCAGGTACTCGATATGCTCCAGTCCGTTGATCGTGACTCCCGTCTTTACCCAGCAGGTGCGACCGTCAGTGTGGTAGTTATACCCGTTGGCATTCTCGTAGATCGTGTACGTGGCACTGGGGTAGTTCTTTTTTACCTCTGCCCATGCCCATGCCCAACTCAGGTAGGACAGCTTTACACGCCCCGTGTCCTTTGTCTCAACATGCCCGTTAACGTTAATAGCGTTAAGCGTGGCGAAAACACTTTTTTCTTCCATAATTTGTAAATTAATTAATTGTTAATACTATGTTTGCTAATAATGCGTGGAGCGGACGGGATTCGAACCCTTTCCCCAATCGTAAACGTATTCAACAATAATCATTGCCGCATCCAAGCGAGCCGCATATCCGCCCCGTAGTGCCCACCGCTGTGGGCTAAATTGTACAATAATGTTCATAAAAACGTTACCCTCACGGGCGTTTAACAAAACAAACAATAAACTAACTAACCTAAATATGGGTAAAAGAAAAAATCACGTCACCCTCACGGGCTTGTATATCATAAAGTATATCATCCGATCAGTGCAGCCAGTATGCACAGCACACAACCGCACGTCATTATCGCTGCCGCCATTATGTAATCACTTGCCTTCATAATCAATCCTTTCTTTTAGCGTTATACAATACGTCCCAAGCATTGCAGAGCCATTTGCCGTTCTGCGCTCCCTTGTTTCCTTTGTCTGCACGGATGCGACCCTCCACGATCAGCCGTTCGAGCCTTGCACGCCCACCGACTATCTTCTCGGAGAAACGCAGACCAAACGTCTTGTCGTTCATCGTCCGCATGATCATTATCAGTCGCTCCGCATCAGTCATCACGCAATCCTTGTTACATAAACATTCAATCCTCTTGTCGCTATCGTGTAGCGTGTACCCCTGCGTTTGAACTGCTGGTGCATACGACCAACCGTCACACGTACCGTCACCAGACGCTCCACTGGGAAAACACACTCATCGCCTACCTGCATCTGTCGCAGGGTCGGTGCTATCGGTTTCTTCTCTGCCATCGTTATTTTTCCTTCATTGTTGTTAAGATATATTGCAGTACTTCCACCTGCTCCTTGTGTTTCTCTACCTGCTTGTGACACTCATCATACCAGTACTTCAGCATTTCCTCGTGTTTCTCTACCAGCTTTTTCAGGCTCTCATTCTCGGCTCGTAACTGCTCCAGTTCGTTTGCCATCTCTGTTTTTCCTTCCATAATTTTGATATTTTATTTAACATAAAAAGTCACCTTCAACCCTCTGCGCAACTTACATACGCAGGCGTCATCCATGCACCTCTCCCTGCGATCCATCAGCTTGTTAGCCAACTCAGTGCCTATCAGGTTAAGCAATCCGCTCACGCCTACCAGTGTATTGATCTTCTTTCCTTCTGCGTTCATGCCAAACACCTTTATGCGGTAGTTTGCATTGATGTAAGTTGTCGAGTAATTCATATCCTTCTGCCGTTGTTCCCGTGTGCCGCACGTTTTTAAATTTATAAACCTTTTCTTTGCATCTTCTGAATTAATTTGTATATTTGTACCGAATTGCATTGCAAATATACATACTTTTGGAATATCACGTACACATTTTGTTTATTTTTTAAATTATTTTAAATTAATAATATTTATTTTTACAAATTTTAAAAGATTAAACTATGGAAGGAATAGAGGTAAGGCGCATATTGGCGCAGAATAAAGTCAACTTGGCTTGGCTATCTGATAAACTGGGCATATCACCGCAGGCACTACAATCACGACTAAACGCAAGGAACGTCAAACGTGGTTATCTCTTGGAAATATCAAACATCTTGGAGCAAGACCTTTTCGGGGTGTTGAGCGAGATGGACAATAGGGATTCACGCCAACCAATATACAACATACTTGTTTCAGCAGGTTACGGCATGGATATAAACGAGGGGTCGGAGACGGCTGCGGAATACGTAACCATCCCTAATCTGAAAGGTTGTGTCGGTGTCACCGTGTACGGGGATAGTATGTACCCGATGTTCCGATCCAGCGATGTTGTCTTTGTGCGGAAGGTAACGGACATCAGGGATATAGACTACGGCTCGGCATACATCATCATAACAAAGTCGGACAGACTGCTGAAACTGCTCTACCCGTCCGACCTCGGTGATGGTTATATCCGTCTTTGCTCATACAATGCGGCTACGAAACCAGACGGGGAGAGGCTATACCCAGACCGTACACTGTCATTTGATAATATAATATTTATCTACAAAGTTGTCGGCTCACTACATCGAGACCAGATATAAGCGGAAACGCCATTTATTTTCGCTCTGCTGCGTTTTTACGGGTGCGCCTAATAAAGTGTACGTAACGGCAAAAATAAAGCGTTACAGCGAAAAAACGAAGAAAATAACAAAATCATTGCAAACGTCATCAGGTAATAGTCAGTCGGTTAGGTCTGTTTTCACGGTTTATCTTCTAAGCAGTAGGTCTTGGGTTCGAACCCCAACGGAATCACCACGGGAAACCCTGCTAAAATGCCGCTTACGTGCGTTCTGCTGCGGTTTACCGTTTCTCTTGAATAACTACCCATCCGACCACTTTTGGACGGCTGAGCGAAGAAAAAAGATTCGTTTTAAAAATCATGGTTACTATCAAACTTGCACTCTTGAAAGGTAAGCGGGCGAAAGACGGATCATACAAGATACGCATCGCCATCGGTCATAAGTCGGAGACACATTACATCACGACACGTTTTTCCGTCAACTCACCCAGTCAATTCTCGCAGGGTGTTGTCGTGGGGACACCCGATGCACATGCCGTAAACGTGAAACTCCGTCACCTGCTGAACGACTACGAACAGCGTCTTGAACGGGTAAGCGATCCCGACCAGTACACCGCAAAGGAACTGCGTGGGCTGCTTAAGGACATGCGCAGCAACGGCACGTCATCGGCTGAGACGTTCACGGGCGTTACGGAGCAGTACGTCAAGGAGCTGCGTCAGGACGGACGGGACAGCTATGCCGACATGCTCACGTTTAACCTTAAGCGTTTCAAGGAATACACGGGAGGGGATATGTTCCTCTCCCAGTTATCCACGCAGACGGTCACCGACTACGAGCGATGGATGCGCAGACAAGGGATGTCGCAGACGACAATCTCGATGCACCTATCCATGTGCCGCACGATCATAAACCGTTCCATCCGTGCGCAACTGGTGCGCTATGACGTACACCCGTTCACGTACTGGAAAAGACCTGCGGACGAGGAAAGGGAGATAGATATCAGTGTCGAGGATATGCGCAAGATACGGGACTATGCGCCCACCCTAAAGAAACACATCGTGGCACGGGATATCTTCCTGCTCTCCTACTATCTCGGAGGGATAAACATGGTTGACATGCTCGCTGTAGATTTCCGTAACATCAAGATACTGGAGTATGTGCGACACAAATCACGCAACACCAAACAGAGCGACAAGCGCATATCGTTCACTATCCAGCCAGAGGCGCAGGCAATCATTGACCGCTACCGCACACGCAATGGCAGGTTGGATTTCGGGTATAAGTTCGCATACAAGAACTTTGTCTGTTATGTCAATAACGCACTCAAAGAGATCGCAGCCACGCTCGACCTTGACATCGGCAGGAAGATATGCTACTACTCCGCCCGCAAGTCCTTCGTGCAGCATGGTTTCGACCTCGGCATATCACTGGAGGTGTTGGAATACTGCATCGGGCAGTCGGTAAAGAGCAACCGCCCGATATTCAACTACCTCAAGATCATGCGCAGGCACGCAGACAATGCTATGCGGATGATATTCGATAATTTAAATGGGCAGATATAAAAAAGAGGGATGCACCATGTACACCCCTCTCTCTCTCATGCTCCCTGCGTGCTACTCCTTCGGCACGTAGTCCAGTTCCATGCCCATCGTGTCCCCGATGGCTGCCAGCGTGTCAAGACCGACACTGTAACGCCCCATCTCAATCCTCGCAACGTGGCAACGCTGTAACCCTGCCGCATCTGCGACCATCTGCTGCGTCATCCTCCGTTCTTTGCGCAGGTCAGCGATACGCTGCCCAATGCGCCTGCGTTCTTTCTCCTTGTCAATCATAACCTAATTTTTTATCAATATACTTGTAAGCGTTTCTTATCAATTCCTGCAGATCCTTGCGCTCCTCACGTGTCAACCTGCTGCCATCAATCGCTGCGCATGAATCGCAATCCGCTGCAAGACTCGCTAACTTGTTGCGCATGCCTAAGATAAATCTGTGTCTTATCATAACTTTATGCTTTTTAAATTAAACAACTCTTGAAATTCCCGTGTGTGATATTCATAACCCTGATGCACCTGCCGGTATCACTGCGTAGCCATATGAACTCCTCGACCTTCTTTCCGTTGTAATACACTCGCACATGCTCCGACCGCATGAACCTGACCCAAAGATAAGCAATCTTCTCCGCATCTGCCTTCCTGCGGGTGTCCCTGAAATAACGGTAACTACCGTCCTGCAACCTCTGATATAACTTATACATGACCGTTCTGTATTAGTGGCAGGGGGCGACCCCTGCCGTGGTTATTATCTTAGTTGCGCTCACCCATTATGTAACGTGCTGCCTTCTCGGCACGGCTCGCAGCCCACACGATCATCTTGTTATCATCGTGGAACTTCTTCGCCCATCCCTGAAGGTATGCCACGCTGTTGTTGAATGCCTTATCGCTATCCAGTCCCGCCATCGTGCAGAGCATTGCGGCACCCATCTCTGCCACCAGTTCTTCACGGCTGTAATTCTCGCTCCCGAAGGCTGCCAACGAGTTTTCGCTGACACGGTTGCAGCGGGATTTCTTCATCGTGCTGTGCGTCAGTTCGTGGAACGTTGTCGAGTAGTATTCCTCCAGGATATCGTACTGGTTGATCATCGGAACTACCACGGTGTCGGTTGACGGTACGTAGTAAGCCTGACCGCTCGGGTTATCATTGTGGAACTTGGGTGCATCCTCGCTATTGACATATCCGTTTACTATCGCCTCGGCTGCCTCCACTGGCTGAAAGGTCTTTATCTCTTCCTGCGTGCTGCCCAGCTTGCTCTCAATGCCCGTGCAGTCGTCAATATGGAAGACGTGATACCATTTAAGTATCGGGATAAGACGATCTACCTTCTCCACCGTCCCGTTGTCCCTTACTTTCTCCTCGGTCACCTTATACGGGGAGTAGAACACCACCGTACCTGCCTTCGCTCCTTTGTTCAGTTTACCACCGCAGTCCTTAATCTGTTTCCATGTGAGCCACTCACCACTCTTGCCGAGCAATATCTGATTCAAGAAGGAATACTCCTTGCGTGTAACGTAGTTGATGGCGCAGAACTGCGATCCACCGTGCCACGGCTTCTGCCACGGGATGATACCTTTGCTCATCTGCTCCAATACTCGGTCGGTGACCATCTGGTAAACATTCTTCTTCTCTGCTGTTGTTTTCATTGTCTTAATGCCGAATTGCTGTTGCCGCCAGTTCTAAGTTATTAATCAATGTAATAAATATCATCCTCAATAGCTGGTGCTAATTTGATTAGCTTCGCTAAATCTTCCTCGGATATTTCAATATCCATATTCTCATCACAAATAAGGGTTAATCCGTTATCTTCTATAACCTTTTCGATTTCCTTGTCAATGCCGTTTCTAAAGTTGATTTTCATATCCGTTGTTCTAATGATTAATAATACTTTGTTATTGTTTTCACGTTGCAAATATACAAAGTTTATTTGTATGTACCAAATATTATACAAGAAATGTGTAATATTTTAAACTTTTTTAAATATTTGGGACAGAAAAAGCGGGGAAAAGGACAAAAAAGCGGCTATCCTCTCGGACAACCGCCTCGCAAAAAAACTTAACTACTAATCTACTAAAACCTATGAAAAAAACGTAGAAGAAAAATTGTTATAGAAAGTAAAGTGAATCCTATTATAAAGTACGTTACCGTATGCCTGACGGATGATGGCTTTTCCGTGACGGTTTCCTTTCGTGCCTTATCCTCATGGCTCACCGCCTGCGCACGATCCACGTTCACTGTGTCCGTCTGAAACCGCCATCGCTCTATTATCCGCTCCGTCCTGACATATACGGTATCGCCCTTTCGCTCTATGCCCGTTTCCTTGCGTTCTGACACGCTATCTCGGACGTACCTTATAACTACGCTATCCCGTGTAAGATAAACGCTGTCACGCAAAATTCGGTCGGAATAACTCTTTTTCGTTGCGCATCCCGACAGCAGCAGAGCCAGTATGATAACAAACCACCTCATCCGATGTGTAATACCTGTCTGCGGTTGCCTTGACTGGTGTAGCTGACGTGTATCCAGTTGTAGCCGTACTCGTCAATACACTGGTCGAAAGGTAACCCTAATTTGATGATAAGGTCAAAGAGTTTCTTATTGTCGCTCGGTCTGTCGGACAGCGTGCGTATGTCTGCCGCCTCGCCCTTCATGTGCTGCGACTTAGCGACACCGCCCACGGCACGGTTAAGACGGGGGCAACGGAAACCGCTCGTCACGACAATAGGCTTGCCGTATGCCTCCCGTAACGGGTCGAGGATATTAGTAACGAGAGCAGTCAGTGCCGCACGCTGCACACCGTTCGGGGTATTGTCGATACCCTTGCGCCTTGCCGTGGGACTGCTCGTAAGTTCTGACATGGTGAAATACTTCATAACTTCTTTCCTTTCTGTTGTTCGTAATCGTGGATACGTTTCTTCATGCGCTCAACCTCC
>OCTX011944650.1_pt1 | contig 11505 bp, 20 predicted proteins | sample 1539691 | NCBI WGS metagenome assembly OCTX01 (sample SAMN02144231, study PRJEB22623) | gut metagenome | biome: sheep rumen | host: Ovis aries | place: New Zealand | reverse complement strand
TCATCTCTCCTGCAAGAAATAGCCATTATAATACATCACTCCTCCAGTCCCATGTTGCACAAACCCTCGCAGCGGACGTCTGGTCCGGCGTGGAGAAGATACTGTATTCCAACGGCAAAGACCTTTCCGCCAAAGGGGAACATGAGTTCCTGAGCATCCGCGGCAAGAGCAACGACACGGCCATCGTCTTTAACCCCGTGCAAATGTCTGTCCGTATCGGGAAACACCTTATCCCCGTATCCGGCGGACTTGATGAGTACCAAAGAACAGACCTTGCGAAGATAAGGGCGTCGTTCCTCTCGGAAAAGAACGGATACGGCCCGCTCCCCGGGTGTGTCCGGTTCAACAAGATAGTCCGCAGGCTCGTCAACGACCACGGCCGCATCAAGTGGGGCTATTGGCTCCAGGTGACGGCCGACGGCCCGGCGCCAAAGAGCAACTTCGCGAGGAAACACACCATAAATGCAGACCGTTCCGGTAGGACGCTTGCCATCGATCCGTCCCAGACGATGATGTCCTGCTGCACGAGCGACGGCAATGTTTTCTTCCTGCTCCTTGACGGGAAGAATCCGAAAGCGGACATGTCCTCGAGTGAGGTCTCCGTCCGTCTGGACAAGTCCCGACGCGCATCCAACCCCGAACGGTACAATCCGGATGGAACCTATCGCAAAGGCTCTGTCAATGCCGGGACAGGAAAGAAAAGCGACTGGAACAGCACGCCGAACTATGAGACGCTCCGCCGACGCAGGAGGCTCATGATGCAGAAGCAGGGAGAGACACTTCGAACGAGACGAAACGAGATATGTAACAACCTCGCAAGCGCGTATCCCGTCATTAAGACCGAAGGGACGAACTATCTCGCCCTGTCAGTGCGGAGCAAACGGATGAGAATCCGGCAAGGAGGAACAATTGCCTCGAAGAAACGCTTCGGCGAAACCATCCGCCGCTTTGCGCCGTCCCTGTTCCTTTCGACGCTCAAACAGAAGTGCGAAGCCTCCGGAGGACAGTACTTACAAATAAACCCCTGGACGCTCAAGGCGAGTCAATACGATCCAACCGACGGCAGCTATACCAAGCATAAGCTCCCGCAGCGCGTGTTCCGCCTGTCGGACGGAACGCCGGTCCAGCGGGACTTGATGGCCGCACTGAACATCCTCTGCTCGAAAAAGGAAAAACGCAAAGACGAAAAAGATGGAAGCAAAGTCAACAGCCGACGCAACAGCAAGAACAGCACTGCTCTTATTGATGTTCCGGACCGTGAACTTCTGCTCGACAGTCTTGCCTGGTTCATACCGGCCATGGGGGAGGAGATGCAGCGGATGCATCAAAGATCAACCAAACAGACCATCCCGTCTGCAATAGGGGTAGGAGCATGGACTGCGCTCCTTGGCGCGGGGAAATCAGAGCCGGATTACGCCGGCGATGATGTAGACGCGCCGAATCCATCAGGCGAAGATACCTGGGCGGTCACCCGCGGACACAGGGAGCGCAATAACACTCCCGACACCCGTAGCACCGCACGGAATCAAGCCGATACCAAAAGGAAGGCTCCGCCTTCCTGCGGAACCCCACGGCTTTAGCCGTGGGAGCAGTCAGGGATGAGAACCTCCGTCTGCTCAGCGACGTCATCCATGAATATAAAGACTCCAACAGGGGCTGGAAAGAACGCCTTCTGGAAGTAATGGCACTTGAACTGAAACTGCTCGTCGGCACCAGCGGAAGATATGAACCTGATACGACATATAACGTCAAAGACAAGGTCTATTCACCGGACAACATAGACCTGGAACAGAGCAGATTCAAGAACCTGCTGGATTCAAGCGTCCCCGAGGACAGCAGACTGGCATTCCTGAAAATGGTAGCCGATCTTGCTACGCAATCGCAGACAGACCCCGAAGAAGTCATGTGCCTTCTGGCGGAAAATCCGGAATGCATCTTCACCCGGCTGGCCACCGGCTATATCTACGAAGACTGAAACAAAAAATTCAAATAACCGCTTTCCCTTTTTCCGAACAGCCATAGTTGTTCTCCAAAACGGAAAGCGGTTTATTGCATTCTCATTAAGGCGGAAACCATTCCGCCTTTCATCATTCAAAATGGATACACCGAAATACACAGTAACGGTCAATGCCTGCAGCCAGAACGACTGCACGCCGATTTATAATTCCCCCCACAAGACCCTCAAGAGCGCGATGGAAAAGTTCGACCGCATCGTCCGTGGCGACGAGAACTACGGGCAACTACTCTACGACCCCCATGAGGTCGGGGTGATGCTCTCCCTTTTCAAGGGCAGGCTCAAGATCCGCACCATGCAAATCAACTAAAAATACACCACCATGCAAGCAAAACACGCAGACGATTTTTACAAAATCCTCAAAGACGTCCATAAAGGCGCCGTCAAACGTATCCGGGAAATCATGAAGGAACTCGGGCACAACAAACTCAACCTGTTCTATTTCCGAACGGAATGGGACGTATCCACGTTGCCGACGATTTTCAGCGTCAACCGCCACGACTTCGCGATGGCTATGGACCCTGACGACATCGTACTCACCAAAAATGGATTCTGCATATCGGCGAGCGACGAGGGCGGTTCCTCCGTCTTCACGAGCGATGAACTGGATGCCTGCACGGTGACACACCTTCTCGAAGCAATCGAGGAAATCCAGGATATCCTGAACGACCCCGACAACAAGGATGACATCGACATGGAGGAGGTGACAAGATGAAAACGGAACAGTACCGCAAGACCGTCGCGAAAATCCGCAAAAATCTCATCGACGGAATCGTCACCTTCTTCAAGGAACTCGGAATCAGCGAACTCAAACTCAGCGACATTTCCTGCTGCACTCCGACGCTGATGGAGGACCTCTGCGAAGAAGACTGTACCGTAACCCTTAACTGGATCGGAACGGAAGGCGAAAATGCACTTTTCTCAGGTTCGTCCTGCTGCACTTCATTGTACCTCGACAGCAGCAAGCAGCAGATCGACGTCGACGTACTCCTCGATATCTATGACTGGCTTCAGGAACACAGGGAAGACATCAAAGAACAAATAGAAGAAAATTGAAAGCAATGCCAATCAAGAACAGACCTTTCTTCGTCCCGAAGGACTTTGAGTTCCAGCCGGACTTCTATACGGAATTCTTCGGCAACATCAACGCCGTCTTCACCCACCCGGTGAAAGACGTGACCATATACCTGGAAATCAACGCCAGAGGCAACAGCAACGGCAAACTCCTGGTCCTGTACCAGTCGGACGGCCGCATGCCCCTCATATACGGAGAAATCGATTCTCTGAAAGAGGCACTCAACCTGGTAAAAATACATCTGAAGGACAGGACGTTCGGCTGGGATTTCAAATATCCTCCGGTAAAAGGTGAATACGACAGGTTCCTGCATTTCTCAAAACCTGAAAAGCAGAAGAAACCCCTGCGCCGCAAGGCAAACGGGACATATTATGTCCTAACCTCGGAAGACAGGAACATCCTCCGTTCCATGGGATATCCGGAATCCGACTTTGATCAGATTGAAGAGGCAATCAACCGTTCGACGTTCACCCTTGACGACAAGACCGTCATCAACGCATACGAGGCCATCGACATCCTCGGGAAATACACGTTCCTGTCAGGCATCGGACGCAGCGCCTTCCACTGGACCAGTTCCAGGGAGACGGCTGACGGAAAACACTCCGTGGACTTCGACTCAAGAATCATTTTCAAGTGATGGAAACAATCAAACTCAGCGACTATGCGCAAGACATAGAAGATGCCATGATACGGTATACGGACGCTTACCGGACAGAAACACCCGAAGGGCTTCTGGAGTTCAGCATCAACTACAGCGACGAATACGTCAAAGTCTATACGGGCGTCGAGTTCCTCGGCGCACGGGAACACTATCTCCGTCCGGCGGACGTGAACGTCGGCGAAGTAAACCTCTACCTGAAGGATGGCAGAATAATAAAGCCGGACGTAGTAAGTGACTGCGAATTCAACGCGGAGAAAATCTTCTCATAAGATGGAAAAATACAAACAAATCTATAACGCCTGGCTGAGGACCGGCGATACCAGATATGACAGGATGCTGGACATTCTTGCAAACGAGGATTTGATGATTTTGTGAAAAAATCAAAACTTGACGGAATAATAAAACGAAATAAAGAAAATAAAACACTATATTTGTCCGAAATACAAAAATATTCCACCATGAAAACAAAACGTCAAATCTTCGTCCTGGTTGTAACGATGGCTTTACTGTCGGCATGCAACAAAGAACCGGTTGTACCGGAACCTGTCTTACCGGTTGAAACAGAGAAAGAATCTCTCAGTTACACCGATAACCTCAAACAGGCCGTATACAGTGTAATAATCAACAATCCTGAATTCAATCAGCAAAAGAAAAAGCTGAGTGAATTTCCTCTCGTGAAAAAAATCGACGGCTTACGCATAGAGGATGAAAACGGAAATAAAATCGTTTTCTCTGAAATGAATCCCGATATGCAGTCCGAGTTTATAGAATATTACATGAATGAACTCGGTAAAGACATAAACCGGAAAATCGAAAACGCACCGGAGTTCAGACAAAGCCTGATAGAAGAAAACAAACTGCTCGCTGAATTCAACAATCAGATTTGTGCCACTAAATCCACCGGAACAGATATAGTCCGTTCGCTGGAAAACCTACAAAAGAAGGCCAATGAACAGAAACTATTGCTATACGACATGCCGCAGACAAAGACAATGTCAAAAGAGGTTATCGTAAATGAAATTAACGTCAATAGCTCTTCATTACAAAACGACGTTATAAACACGACGTCAAGCACAGCGAAAGGTGATATACTCATTACACTCCCGAATAGCGACAGACCCGGTTCAAGAGCGAACTTTGGATATGGGAACAACGGCATGTGGTGCGGACACGGAGAAGTAATTACCGACCCCATGAAAAAAGAAGATGCGGCAAAAGAAATAATCAAAGATTATACAGTATTCCATCCCGAAATAATGGAATATGCATATAGAGGCTATAAATTCAATTTTATACACTTCGATGACTATTTCAATGCACGGAACAATCATTATCAAGAAAACAACAGATACTATGAAATATTAGAAAACATACAAACATACTATACTAAACTTTTATCGACCAATTATTCTCGGGCAAAATATGAAGAGTTCAATAAAGCTGTATCAGAAATACGAGATATTCATTGGAAGTTAACTTCATTCACAGATCAAATAATTGGAACGAATAAAAAAAATCTAATTGCCAATTCAGAAAAAGTCAACGAGTGGAAAACTATCATTGTCGTTTATGCTAACGGACAGACATGTACATATAAACTCCCGCTGAAATATCTGTACGTAACAGAAGGCAACAGAACAACAAACTTTTACAAAATACACAGCATAAACTACAAGACCAGTTCATCAACAATCAAGGCACAATCTATACCGGAAATACTGGATAACATATCCACGTCAGACACAGACATAACGAGTCAAGTAAAACCAACCTGGACCGTCCAAAAAGTACTCAATGACCAGGAATTAAAAAAAACAATAACACAAAGACTGCTAAACGCTGAAACAACAACAGCCTGCTGGGACGGACAGGGAGTAATCAAGGAATCGCTCAACAGCTGGTACAGGCATCAGGATCCCTGGTTCATACTCAAGATTAAGAAAATCTCTTACGTCTATAATACAAAAACAAGAAAATACACCAAAGTATTAACCAGTGTCAGCAACTATGAGGAAACAGAGTTCGCAAACGAACTAAAAAAACACTACGGCAAACAGTACGTACAGTACATTGAATTCCCGATAGCCAAGTGGCTTGCTCCTGTACGCTTTACATGCACGAGCCTGATCTGGTGGGCGGCGCAGCAAGTTTACGACATTGACCTTTCACCATGGGTGAGTACTGTCGTCAGTCCTTCAGACATTTACCTTTCGGAATATACATTCATTAAACAGAAAAAAACACCCCAAGCATCATGGTACATATAATTAAAACATCCCTGCTGCTCATTATCGCTGCGGCTCTTTCCTTTCCTCTCTCCTCCTGCGAGAAAATCACGGAAAACGTATCGACCGAAAAGGAATACAAGAACGCAGAACACGACCAGGCACTTGAAGGCTGGTGGGTTAACACCAAAGGCGACGAATACATACATTTCAACTGCTCGAACGGTCAGATGCATAAAGTCTACAACACACCTGACAAGTCAACAAAACTCGATAAGAATGCTTATTTCAACTGGAAAACCGAAAACGGTCTGCTGTATATATACAGGAAATCGGTAATGTACAATCCGCAGGAGGATATATCAGAATATGAAATCCGAACGGTCGACGGCAAAAAAGAAATATCCCGCGACGGATTAACTTGGCTGATACAATTCGACGTCGAATAACATGAGACCAAGAAAACGCTTCCTAACGGGAGCGTTTTCAAATTAAATAGCCGTACAAACCAAAACGACAACAATAAGCAATGACAAAGACCATCACCATCAACGAGAAAGAGATGCTCGAAAGACTTCTCAAAAACCTCGACCCGACATACACGCTCACATACGCAAGTTATGACAGCGAAATCCCCGCTTCCGTCATCCAGGAATGCATCGACGAAAAATCCCTCGACCCTCTGTATGAAAAAGACTACTGGGGCGATGCGAGACACTACAGCATCCAAGACACCATCAAGAGAGAATTGTCTTCACTCGGATACACCAAGGAAGAAATTGAGCTTTTTCTTGCAACAAGCGAAGCGGACCGCGCCCGCGATGAAATCCTCAACCGTGATGACTCGGACCCCGAGATGGACTGTCTCAGACAGGGACGCCACGTCTATGCCTACCTGCGCTTTCACAGCAACTACGACTGCTGGTGCGGCCTGTACGAGTACGGGAACCAGCTCCAGATCCAGGGTACTGCCCTGACTGCCGTTCTCGCGGCCCTCTCGCTCAATCCCTGGAAAGTCAAGCAGGCGGCCAACAGAGCAGGACTTGAGACCATCGGGCCGTTCAGGAACATCCAGTCGCGCAATGACAAGGAGGTCGTGGACTACGACGATTTCATCAAGGACCTCGTTGAATGTCCGAATTACGGCAACTGGTCGTTCTTCGGCAGGCTCGACATGAACCTGATGAACTTGAACGATTTCGATGTCAAAGGTCTTACCATTCCCGCCGGTACGGACTGCGGCATGTACAACTGGTGGAACGGCGGCGGAAGCCTGCATTTCTGCAAGACCATCCGCCCTGTCAAAGTCAAGGATATCATCAGGACCCTCGGTGCCTACAAAGACGACGTCAAGTTGGTCGTAGACGACAAGTCCAACAAAGATTACGGATATGTCCCGACCGACGTCTACGGGGCCTACTACATCAACAAGGAGAATCTTTTCGTCGAGTAGGTATGGAAAAAGAACCGAAGTACACCGCCGGCGACGGCACTCCATGCTCGCCGGAAGAATGCAAGCTCATCGACTCACTGAAAAGGCTCGCCCGCAAATGGCAAAAGACGGGCAAGGACCTGATGCTCTTCAGCTTCGCCGGAAACCTGTACGTAGTCAAGAGAAGCTGCATCGACGACGAGGATTTCAACCGGGGTGAGGTAGAATTCATTTCAGGAATTACCAACGACGGAGGAGATCCCGATAGGAAAATTTAGTATAAATAAAACACCACGACAAAAGGTAAATATATGGAACAAAAAATCAGCGACGCCCTGACCGGGAAAAGCATCGACGACGCCCAGGGCATCCTCGAACAGTTCGGAGTAACGGACTTCATCGACGAAGGAATCGATGAAGGATGTGATGGACCCGAAGATGACTACGTCATGAAACGCTGCTACGACTGCGGGCCACTGTATGTCCGCATCTATTACGGCAACAACACAAGGGTAATCACCTACGTCGACATTGAAGGGGACAACTGACACCGGACATTATGAAATCATTGAAACTCATCCTCAAAAAGAAATACTGGGACCTTATCGCCTCCGGCGAAAAGACCGAAGAGTACCGCGAGGTAAAGCCTTACTGGCTCCACAGGCTTCTGGCCGTGCCGGAATGGGATATCAACGATAGAATAACGGGATATTTCACCGTCGGCAATTCCATGGACGACAAATGCACAGCGGAATTTCTGAAAGAATCTCTGCGGAATGGTGAACTCACGGCAATGCCGTACAGGTGCATCACCTTCTATCTCGGCTATGCCAAGAACCGCCCGTCTATGACTTTCAAGATTGAAAGCGTCTCAATAGACGAAGGCCATCCCGAATGGGGCGCGGAACCGAAGAAACAATATTTTGTCATCAAGTTCCAAAACAATATCAAAAAGAACTATGTCTGAAAAGGAAAAGATACTCGCCGGATTCGAACGGCTTGAGAAAAAAAACAACTGCGGCACGGCAGAACTTCTTTCCCTCGCCCACGAACAATACTAAAAAGTGTCAAACATGTACTACGTCATCACAATCACACATATGACCATAGGGGAAGTCAAGGAAAGACCAGAGCTTATCCAAAGAGGTTTCTTCTGCCAGAAACAGGCAGAAAAACACTTCGAGAAAGTCTGCGACAGGACATCCCGAGACATGAACAAATACCTTGGCTGCACCAGGGAAATATCCAAAGAGAACTACAAGAGGTTCGACCTCAAGTTCAATCTCGACGATGAGGAAATCAAGATAACAAGCGAAGTCTTTTTGTTCGTACCACTGGTATCTGTGTTACGACGGAGTCATCAAACCGGAAGAACTGCCATTTGTCTTTGTCGCCCCGGAAACAAACCTTCACAGCTGGAATGCGGACATAAAGAAAGTTCGGAACTGAATGACTTCGAGAAGGCTGCAATAGACTACAAATATGGCGGACACGATCCTTCTTTGTTTGACCCCGGATATTTTGACACGGCCCGTAAAGAAGCGGCAGAACTCCTTACCCTCGCCCGCGAACAATTCGTCAAAGACGGATATGTCATCGAGAAAAAAGCTTTCCACGATGCTATCGAGAAAGTCGATCAGGAAGTCAAGAAAGAAGTCTCAGATGCCATCGACCTTTCAAACTTCGAATACGCGATGCTCCGGTACGTCCAGGAAGGCATAAACGCCAAAGACGACGAAGAACTCATCGAATTGACAAAGAAATACTCAAAAGAACTTCACAAATATGTCTAAAGGCAAAGCCATCTACAATCCGTCCGGCAAAGCCGGGGAATACGCCCGCTGGGCCTGCAACCTCTACGTGGGCTGCAGCAACAACTGCGCATACTGCTATTGCAAGAGGGGAGTGCTCGGCACCGCCATAGGCGCTCCGACACCGAAACTCAAATCCTGTTTTCACGACCAGCAACATGCGTTTGAGGTTTTTGTCAAAGAACTTGATGCAAACATTGACGCAATCCGCCAGTCGAGCCTGTTCTTCACATTCACAAGTGACCCGCTGATTCCGGAGACTCGCGCATTGAATGTGAAATGCATCGATTACGCCATCCAGAGACGGGTAAGATGCCAGGTTCTCACAAAGAACGCGGACTTCGTCCAGGACAAAAAACTGGAGTGCATAATCTCCGACAGAAGCGGACTGCATTACAGCGATTATCTCTCCTTCGGATTCACCCTCACAGGGCACGATGAGCTGGAGCCGGGAGCGTCGAGCAATAGCGAAAGAATCAAAGCTATGAACTATCTGCATAGCGTCGGGTTCAAGACCTTTGCCTCTTTCGAGCCAATAATCGACTTGAAATCTTCATTCCGCCTTGTGAAGGAAACGCTCCCTTTCTGTGACCTCTACAAGTTCGGACTTCTTTCAGGAAAACTTCCGAAGGCGAACAGACTGTATAATGCTTTTGACTTTGAAAAGCGTCTGGAAAACTTCTATCAGGACGTCTGCCAAGTCCTCAAGGAAGCCGGAAGGAAGGCCTACTGGAAAGAATCTGTCAATAAAGCCCTCTTGCACTACGACATCCTGTCGGAACACTCCTGCAACGTCCCGGCGGAATTCAATATTTTCGACAATCCATGAGCAACAGATACAAGTACATTGGAGGCTTCCGGCAAATGCGCAAGGCCGTCAGGTGGATTGTCGTCGTTGACGGGGAAGAATTCTCCTTCAACAGCAAGAAGCTCGCTATCCTGTCAGGCAAGGCCGCAAAAGCCTCGGGCAACAGGACAGGACTCTTCAAGGAAACGCAACTGCGCTTCCGCTCCGGCTGCTTCTCCCATCCTGAAGAAGGCAAAAAGTTCCGTATCGACATATCCAATCAACTCAATGAAAACTAATCATGTTATTACCAATTGCTGAAATCACCCCCAGCCATTCCGACGGAGGAGATGAATGCCCATTCAACTGCGTCGGCTGTGAATACTTCGAAGGCATCACCTTCGGGATGATCAGCTGTTCGCTGGACAAGGAGGGCCGCCCATGAGCGCGACCAGATCCCTCCACTATGACCTCTGTCTCGAAGGCGCCAAGTGGCTACACCGGCAGAAGTACAATTATGACCGGTGTCAGAAAAAAAACTGTTACCGGACGGAAGCTTGCGGGGCCTGCAAGCGCTACAACTATGTCGCCGTCGAGCTCTGCACCTGGGGCAGCGAGAACACCGACGTCTGGGGCCTCGGGAATTTCAATGACAGCGCCGTGATAGAGGTCAAGGTATCACACTCCGATTTCCTGGCGGACAGGAAGAAATGGTGCAGGGGAGAACAGGCACAGGCCCTCGGCTGCCAAGCCGGACGGCTGCGCTGGTACCTCTGCCCGGAAGGTGTGATAAAGAAAGAGGAACTACCCGACAACTGGGGACTCCTGTACTGGGACGGGAAGAAGGTCTATCCAGTCGTGACACCGAAGGAATTCAAGGACACTGCCGCGGCAGACATGAGTATCCTCACAAGCATCCTCCGTCGGGAAGACTTCCCGAAGAAAATCTTCAACTACAGGGGGAGCCGCACGACCATCGGGCCAAAAACCATCAACGGCATTCCCGAACGGGAATGGTACAAAAAAAATAGCAAATGAACATATTCCCTCTCTCTAACCCCTTTTCCGAAGGCAGCGCAAGCCTGCGTCCCGCTGGCATGCGCTTTCCGTGAGGACCGCTCTGCTCTCCTCCTCACGGCCCTTCGGAAAAGGGGTTTTCCTTTACCCCAGCAAGGCGGAAAGTATTCCGCCTTCATGAATCAAAAAAAAGAAGAAATATCCATGAAACCGACAGTTGAAGACATCCGCAAGGAAATCATCGCAAGAAGAAAAAGCACAAAGAAATGGGCCAAGGCAAACGAAGAGCACGGGCTTACCATAGCCGCAGAATGCTGCTACTCCGTTATCAAGGCGTACGACTCCCTGCTGGAATTTATCAAAACGGAAAAGGCTCAATAACAGAAAAATGTTATGGAAGCACAAATCAGGAACGCGACAATCGACGACCTCCTGCGCGAGCAATGGCTGCGCAGAAGGGATTCCGGACAGATAGTCTGGACA
>OCTX012192169.1_pt1 | contig 11509 bp, 9 predicted proteins | sample 1539691 | NCBI WGS metagenome assembly OCTX01 (sample SAMN02144231, study PRJEB22623) | gut metagenome | biome: sheep rumen | host: Ovis aries | place: New Zealand | reverse complement strand
CTGCGCTCGATTCTGGAGAAGGTGATGATGGATGTCATGTACACCATCCCCTCCGACGAGTCGATCGAGAAGTGCGTCATTACGAAGGAAGCGGTCACGGGGAGCGGCAAGCCGCGTCTCACACACAGGCAAAATGCGGAGAGCACCGGTGTAAAGTCGATCCTCGGGGGCGTCCTCGGCGGCGACCGGAAGGACCGGCGCGCCGGCGGTGCAGCTTCCGGAGAATAATATGGTTATACATACAGTCAATCTGGATACCGTCTGCGGCATCACCAGCAAGCTGCCCGACAGCAAATACCCGGAGTTCGCTTTTGCCGGGAAGAGCAATGTCGGAAAGTCGACGCTGATCAACGGGCTGATGAACCGCAAGTCCTACGCGCGGACCAGCTCGCAGCCGGGCAAGACGCAGACGATCAATTATTACAATATCAACAACGAACTCTACCTCGTGGACCTGCCGGGTTACGGCTACGCGACCGCCGGTGTGAAGGTCAAGGAGCAGTGGGGCCGGATGATTGAAAATTACCTGCATAACAGCCGTCAGCTGCGCGCTGTGTTCTTATTGGTGGATATCCGTCACGAACCGTCCGAAAATGACGCCATGATGTATGACTGGATCCTGCAGGCGGGCTTTCACCCGTATGTCATTGCCACCAAGGCGGACAAAATCAAGCGCAGCCAGCTTGTTAAGCAGCAGAAGATGATCGCACAGGCTCTCTCGGCGAAAAGCCGTCTCAGCCAGGAGGTCACGATCAAAGTCATTCCCTGGTCGGGCGAAACCAAAGCCGGGCGTGATGAAATTTATGAGATCCTTGATGGATTCTTAAGTGAACAAGGAGGTACAGAAAATCATGGTGGAGAAAATTAAAGCGGACCTGAAGAAGATCCGGAGAGGTAAGGTTTTTGCCGCTATCATCAGTCTGGTGATCGGCGTGGTCCTGCTGGTTTACCCGATGACTTCCCTGGAAGTCATTGTCAGAATGATCGGCATTGCACTGATTATTTCCGGACTGTACGCCGTCCTGATGTTTATCGTCAACGGCGAGGACCGGAGTGTCGGAGCGCTGATCGGCGGCATCCTGCTGGGTGTGATCGGTGCAGGCATTTTCTACCGGCCTGATTTTCTCGTGAGCTTTCTCCCGACACTGATCGGCGTGCTGGTCGTAGCCAGCGGTATCGCGAATATCTGCGAGGCTATCACGCTTTCCAAAATGAAGTATCAGTACTGGTATATTTCTCTGATCCTCGGACTTCTCACTGTGATCTTCGGCGGCCTTCTGATTTATAATCCCTTCGGTGCGGCGGAGGTGATGACCCGCATTGTCGGCGTAACCGTCATCTTTGATGCCATTACCAATCTGTGGATCATCGCCAAGGTTTCCTCCAATATTAAGAATGTCTCCAGGAACGTAAAGCAGGCGAGAGATGAGTACAACGCCTATGTGACACAGGGCATGTACGTGGACGAGGGAACAACACCCCAGCAGCCCGCGCAGCCGCAGTCCGCTTCCGACGGGAACCCGCAGGCCTGATCCGATTTTGCAGGGCTGACCGGTACTTAAGAGGGACTGACTGTCAATTATAAAGAATCACTTGAAACCGGGAACATTCAGAGAAAATGTTCCCGGTTTTTCCGTCTGTGTGCTATATTTGCATATGTGAATTGTTTATTCTTTTTTAATAATCTGCTTGTTGACACGGATGATGCATGTGTTATAGTTGTAATAGAACAAACGAAATTCAACACAGGTGCTGTGTGCCTGCAAAATGCGGAAACTGCATGGCTTTACAGATCACAGCAGCCGTGTGTGTCAATACAGAGAAGCGGAGGAGACTGAATGAACATTAACAAATTTACACAGAAATCTATTGAAGCCATCAACGGAATGGAAAAGCTTGCCTACGATTACGGCAACCAGGAGCTGACGCAGGAGCATCTGCTCTACAGTCTGCTGACCATCGATGACAGCCTGATTCTGCGGCTGGTCGAGAAGATGGGGATTGACCCGGACGATTTCGTGCAGGAGTCGGAGAAGCTGCTGCGGGCGCTGACCAAGGTACAGGGTTCGAACGTGCGGCTGCAGGTCAGTGCGGATCTGAATAAAACCATGCTGAACGCGGAAGAGGAAGCGAAGAAGCTGGGCGATGAGTATGTCTCTGTCGAGCATTTATTCCTCTCCCTGATTTCACAGGCGAACCGGAAGCTGAAGGAACTCTTCAAGACCTACGGCATTGACCGGGAGACCTTCCTGAAGGCGCTGCAGACCGTCCGCGGCAATCAGCGCGTGGTCAGCGACAATCCGGAAGCGACCTACGACACGCTGGAAAAATACGGCGAGGAGCTGGTCAGCAAAGCAAAGCAGCAGAAGCTGGATCCGGTCATCGGCCGTGATCAGGAGATCCGGAACGTGATCCGGATTTTGTCCAGAAAGACCAAGAACAACCCGGTGCTGATCGGTGAGCCCGGTGTCGGCAAGACGGCGGTCATCGAGGGCCTGGCGCAGCGGATCGCCCGCGGCGACGTACCGGAGAGCCTGCAGAATAAGAAGATTTTTGCCCTGAATATGGGCGCGCTGGTCGCCGGTGCAAAATACCGCGGCGAGTTCGAGGAACGTCTGAAGGCCGTGCTGGAGGACGTGAAGAATTCCGACGGCGAGATCCTGCTGTTCATCGATGAGCTGCACACCATCGTCGGTGCGGGCAAGACCGACGGCGCGCTGGATGCCGGCAACATGCTCAAGCCCATGCTGGCCCGCGGCGAGCTGCACTGCATCGGTGCGACGACGCTGAATGAGTACCGCCAGTACATTGAGAAGGACGCAGCCCTCGAGCGGCGTTTCCAGCCCGTCATGGTCGACGAGCCGACCGTGGAAGACACGATCTCGATCCTGCGCGGCCTGAAGGAGCGCTACGAGGTTTATCACGGGGTCAAAATCCTTGACAACGCCCTGGTGTCGGCAGCGGTTCTGTCGAACCGTTATATCTCGGACCGTTTCCTGCCCGATAAGGCGATCGACCTGGTGGATGAGGCCTGTGCACTGATCAAGACCGAAATGACTTCCATGCCGACCGAGCTGGATGAGCTGAACCGTAAGAAGATTCAGACCGAGATGGAAATCCGCGGCCTGGAGAAGGAAGAGGACAACCTGAGCAAGGAGCGCCTTGAGGAGCTGAAGAAAGAACTGGCTGACCTGCAGGAGCGCTTTGACAACGGACAGGCGAGATGGCAGAACGAGAAAGCCAAGGTAGACAAGCGCTCGCAGCTGCGTGAAGAGATCGAGACCACTAAGGGTCAGATCGAGATGGCACAGCAGAGCGGCGATCTGAATAAAGCTTCCGAACTGCTCTATGGCAAGATGCCGCAGCTTCAGAAGGAGCTGCAGGAACTGGAGGAGGATCTGGCGGATGACGATCTTTCCCTGGTGCAGGAGCAGGTGACGGAAGAAGAAATCGCAAAGATTATTTCGCGCTGGACAGGCATTCCGGTCAGCAAGCTGACCGAGTCGGAGCGGAACAAGACACTGCACCTGGACGACGAGCTGCATAAGCGGGTCATCGGTCAGGACGAGGCGGTGACCAAGGTTTCGGAAGCCATCATGCGCAGCAAGGCGGGCATCAAGGATCCGTCCAAGCCGATCGGTTCCTTCCTGTTCCTGGGTCCCACCGGTGTCGGTAAGACCGAGCTGGCCAAAGCACTGGCACAGGCACTTTTTGACGACGAGAAGAACATGGTCCGGATCGACATGTCCGAGTACATGGAGAAATACTCCGTGTCCAGACTGATTGGAGCGCCGCCCGGATACGTCGGCTATGAAGAGGGCGGTCAGCTGACCGAGGCAGTCCGCAGAAAACCTTACGCGGTCGTGCTCTTCGACGAGATCGAGAAAGCACACCCCGATGTGTTCAACGTACTGCTGCAGGTACTGGATGACGGCCGTATCACCGATTCGCAGGGGCGGACCGTGGATTTCAAGAACACCATCCTGATCATGACCTCCAACATCGGCGCGCAGGAGATCCTGGCCGACCTTGAGGATCGCAGTGAACACGAGGCTGCAGGTTCTGTACATGACGAGGTCGAGGAAATTTCCGAGGAGACGCAGGAGCTGGTTAACAACATGCTTCGCGCGCACTTCCGTCCGGAGTTCCTGAACAGACTGGATGAGATCATTCTCTTCAAGCCGCTCTCCAAGAGCAACATCGCCGGCATCATTGACCTGATCATCGCTGACCTGAACAAGCGGCTTGCCGAGCGCAGCATCCGGATCGAGCTGACCCCGGAGGCGAAGACCTTCGTCGCGGACGCAGCCTATGATCCCAGCTTCGGTGCAAGACCGTTAAAGCGCTACATCCAGAAGCACGTGGAGACGCTCTCCGCCAGACTCATCCTGCAGGATGAAGTCCAGCAGGGCGACACCATCCGCATTGATGCCGTGGACGGCGCACTGAAGGCCGATGTCGTCAAGCCCGGCGGCACCGCCGCACAGATCGAAGACAACGCGGCTGAGTGGGGCTGAGGAAGTCCGGGCAATAAGACTATTTCTACAAGAAGGCGTATCTCATGAGATGCGCCTTCTTTCTTGCTTTTAGCTATCGTTTGTACCGACTTTTCAAGTCTGCTACTCGAATCTGACAGTACAATCCGCGAAACAACCCGGGAAACAATTCCGGAAAACAACTCAGAAAAAGTCCCAGGAAATAATCCCAGGAAACTACCCAGACGGACGAAAGAGTTTTTCTTGATTTTAAGAGGTTCAGTGGATAGGATTAAGATGATTGTGCGATGAGCAGATAATCAGGTTAACCCACATTCAAGTTCGATATTTCGAAAGGAGCTTTCCATGAAATACTATGTAGATGCCTCCGTCAGCCGTGCAGGAGACGGCTCCCGGGAATATCCGTTCAAAACCATTCAGGCGGCAGCGGATCTGGCCGTCGCCGGAGATGAGGTGCTGGTTTTTCCCGGCATTTACCGTGAATACGTAAATCCGAAGCACGGCGGAACACCTGAAAACCGGATTGTCTATCACTCCGTGGAGCCGCTGAAAGCGGTGATCACCGGTGCCGAGCCTGTCAAAATCTGGCAGAAGCTGGAGGGAGCGGAGCAGGTGTACACAGCACGGATTTCAAACAGTCTGTTCGGAGACTACAATCCCTACACCACAATGGTTTCCGGCGACTGGTTCATGGCCGGCTTCATCGCTCATACCGGCGACGTTTTTCTGAATCACAAATCCATGTATGAGGTCACTTCTCTGGAAGCTGTGAAGAACCCCGTGCCTTATCGCGCGTCCTGGGACAGCGCGTTTTCCTGTCATGTCTGGTATGTTGAGCAGGATGAGGCGGCGGATGAGACAGTCTTTTATGCCAACTTTCAGGGACTGGATCCCAACGAGGAGGACGTGGAGATCTCCGTGCGGCAGGACTGCTTCCTCCCCGCGGCGGAAGGCATTTCCTATATCACACTTTCCGGCTTTACCGTGCGGGAGGCGGCGACACAGTGGGCTCCGCCCACAGCCTATCAGGACGGCATGATCGGACCGCACTGGTCCAAAGGCTGGATCATCGAGGACTGTGAGGTTTACGAGTCCAAATGCTCCGGTATTTCCCTGGGCAAATATCTGCAGCCGAACAATGATAACAGGTGGCTGGAGTGGAAATACAAGGACGGAACCCAGACGGAGCGGGAATGCATTCTGCAGGCGTCCTATGAAGGATGGGATAAAGAACACATCGGCTCCCACATTGTGCGCCGGTGCCATATTCACGACTGCGGCCAGACCGGTATTGTCGGTCATCTGGGCGGTGTCTTCTCTTTGATTGAGGACAACCACATCCACCACATTAACGTGAAAAAGAATCTTGCAGGCGCCGAGATCGGCGGCATCAAGATGCATGCCGCCATCGACGTCATTTTCCGCAGAAACCACATCCATCACTGCACACGCGGTCTGTGGCTGGACTGGCAGGCGCAGGGCACGAGAGTGACCGGTAATCTGTTCCATGATAACTGTGTGCCGATTCCGCTCGCGGAACTGGATGATGAATCCAGGCGCGCACTGATCGCCGCCACCGGCGAAGATATTTTCATCGAAGTTTCCCACGGCCCGACACTGATCGACAACAATTTCCTTCTGTCCGACCGCGCTCTGAAGCTGTGCACGCAGGGCGTCGCCGTGGTGCATAACCTGATCACGGGATCTTTTGCCGCTGTCGGAACCGGGACGGACAACGGCAGTGAAAACAGACCTTCTGTCCGCTATACGCCATATCATGAAATTCACGGAACCCGCGTTGTGGGCTTCATGAGCATTCTCCACGGCGATGACCGGTTTTACAACAACATTATCCTGCAGAAGCGGGATCTGGATCCGGTCAAGAAGGAGCTGAGCGAACGCGGAAAACAGAGCCACAGCATGTGGGACGATATGAATTTTGACGCGGGCACGTCAGCCTTCGATGAGTATCCGACCGAAGCGGAATGGAAGAAGATGTTTGAGGGACCGTGCGGTATGGGCGCGGATAACCCCTACACTGACCGCTACTATGAATACCTGCCGGTCTGGGTCGAAGGAAACCTGTACTGCAATGGCGCTGCTTCCTGCGTAAAAGAAATCAATGCCGTCAGAGACAGCCGCGAGGTCTGTGTAGGCGTGGAGTATCGGGAAAACGCAGAGACGGAACAGGCCGGCTGGTATCTGACCGGCAATCTCTACGAGAATCTGCCCGCCGCGGACGTCCGCGTGATCAGCACCAAGACCCTCGGCATGGCCTTCGAGCCTGAAGAATTCTATGAGAATCCGGACGGCACCCCCATCACCTTCTCCGCCGATTACTTCGGAGATGCCCGTGCGGCCCGCACCATTCCGGGTCCCTTCGCGGCAGCAGCGGAGGCCGGGCGGAAGCTCTGCTGAGAGGAGGGGTGAGCGGTATTTTTCTGATCTGTTGAAAAGAGGCCGCGCCCCTTTTTACCTGATGAATCTGGATTTGCATATGGATTGACACAAAACTTGTTTTTATCTTATGATAAAAACAAGTTTTGCTTTTGTATACAGTGGAGGTTTCATGAATAATCAATTTCGGATCAGTGAAGATTGCAGACTGCTGCGGGAAATACGAAATCTTACGCAGACTGAACTCGCTGAGGAAATAGGAGTAGGAATTGCAGCCATTAACCATTGGGAGAATATGCAGACTGTACCGACTGCGGATAGTCTGGAGAAATTCTATGCATCTGCCTATCGAAATGCAGTCAGACTGAACAAGATAAAAGAGCAGTTTTACAGAGAAGAACTTAATGATGGCGAGGTGCTGCTTTTTCATGGAGCCAAGTCCATCATTGACGGAGAAGTCCGGACTGATGCATCAAGAAATAATAACGATTTTGGCCAGGGGTTCTATATGGGAGAAACCTTCCGTCAGGCCGCATTGTTTGTATCCAACTTCGAATCATCCTGTGTTTATGCCATTAAATTTCATGAAAGGCATCTTGCAAAAGCAGTCTTTTCAGTGAACACGGAATGGATGCTTAATGTGGCATGTTTCAGAGGAAGACTGTCAGGACGGATCAGTAAAGACCGGTTGAATCAGATCTGTAAGAAGGCACAGGAAGCAGATTATATCATTGCTCCTATTGCGGATAACCGGATGTACCAGATCATCGACAGCTTTATTGATGGGGAGATAACAGATGAACAGTGCAGGCATGCACTGGCTGCGACAGAACTTGGCATGCAGTATGTGTTGAAAACAGAAAAAGCGGCAAAATGCGCGGAAGTATTAGAGAGATGTTATCTGTGTCTTCCGGAAAAACACGATTATGTATCGACAAGAAGTTCTGATCTGAGAGCAGCAGATGATAAAGTGCGTGCGGCCAGGATTAAATACAGAGGAAAGGGGAAATACATAGACGAACTGCTATGAAAGAATTGGATAAAGACGGACGGCTTCTATGTGAGCTGCAGGGGAAAATATTCGAAAAATCCGCAGAAGAATATGGGACAAGTTCTGCCGTTTTTGTGCGCAGATATATGTATTCGGATTATGCCGCCCGGATGGATCAGCCGGGTTTTGCAGACAGACCTACGGATGCACAGGATGCATTCTCCGCGCTGGATGAACAATATGGGATCAGCCAATACGGAAAAGTGCGCTTTTCCGGGGATGAGTTGTTCTGGATCGGATACATTTACAGATACTGGGTATACACCTGTGATTATACCAGTAAGGCGGTATACAAAATCTGTAATGTAAAGGAAATGCACGAGAATTACTATGCCTATCACACATTGGATCCGGAGAATGCAGTTCGGAGACTGATGGAAGCGAAAGACATTTTCCCGGACGATGAATATTCAATTGAACGAGGCGTGAGGATCCTCCGTGAAATCAGGAGTCATTATATGTGACATATGTGTGATAAATCATTTGCTATCCTCTGTTCAGATCAAGAGAGAAAGCGCTGAAACAAAAGAAAACAGGCGCTGAAAACAAAGGACAGAACAAAGCAAAACAATTTGCAGAAAAGAGGATAAGGAAATGGCACTGACAATGATGAACATGAAAAATAAACTGACGGCAATGGTCATCGCGGTATTGCTGATCGCGGCAATGTTCTCGGTCACCGCACACGCGGCAGCACCGAAGAGCCCTTATGTGGGTGGCTGGAACACCAGAGTCGAGAACCTGGATGCGACCGTTGAGATTTTCGACAACGGAACGATGTATGTTGTTTACTCTGACGAGCCGAATGTAGGCCACTATTTCACTTATGTTATCGCTGATGACGGATCGCTGGTCGCGCTGAACCAGAATGACGAGATTGTCACGGCATTCGGAATGTATAACTACAATATGCTTCTGGATTACGACGGAAACGCCTGGACGAGAACGTATTGATATTAAATAGAAAAAATATGGAGGTATCCTGATATGAAAAAGAAACTGTTTATCGGAGTAATAATTGCAATGATGATTTCCTGTGTTGTCGCCTGCGGCGCCAGAGCGGAAGCACCGAAGGAAGAAGCCGCCGCGGTGGAAGAGGCTGTTGAAGAAAAAGCTGCAGCGCTCAATTCCAAGAAAGATGAAGTCGGAACGGCCGGAAGCAATATGCCGCTGAAGGACAATCTGACAGAGGCAAAGATCCAGATCGAAGCAGGCGTTGCGGATATTTTTGAAGAGGCGTTCGGCGATAAGATTGATGATGTGAAGGTCACAGTTGATAAGGTCTACAACACTGAGGATGAGCAGGCGTTCGAGCCGGTGAAGGAAATGAACCTTGGCATGAACGAGGTGGCTTTTGAGGCGACGATCGAACTGCATCCGACGGAAGGTACGGACGTCAACGAGCTGATGATCCCGAACGGAGAATTCGATGAGGCATCCGGCTGGGTCAAAAATGTGAAGCGTCTCGGCGTTCTCCGCGAGAACAAAGAGTCTTCCGATCCGGCATATGTCATCACTGACTTCGGCACAGGGTGGTAAAAAAAACAGATTAGAGTTTGCAAGACTTTACAGTCACAGGCCCGCAGCAAGTGCCCGCAGCAATGCCACTTGAATGTTAAAGCTAGTTCCGCATAGGGATAAAGCTATATTCTATGCGGGATTAACTTCTGTTTTCCTCTTCATTTGTGATTGTTTTTATACTATAATCATCTCTGCCAGAGGCAGTTTTTCTCGTTTTCAGGCATGCCAAAACGGCATCTGGGAACAGTGTGCGAGACTGACTTCCACATGCCAGATTTTACCCTTGCCTGTTTTTCGTGAAAGCCTGCCTGTGCGTATCGTTTTTTATTTCAATAATTCTGGCGTAAGTTTTACTTCGTCCGGCATGATCTCATGGTAGTTCATGGCAGTGAGAAGTTTTTCGTCCAGAAGCAGCTGAGACAGTTTGAAGGGGCTGAGACCGTTCAGACTGTCTCTTTTTGTACTGTTGATGTGATTCGCAAGAAGATTTGTTTTTTCCTGCGTCAGGTCGTCAAAGGTTGCTCCCTTTTTGCGGACATATCGGATATACTCATGATTCTTTTCACAACAGCCCTTTTGCCAGAAGGAATACGGATCACAGTAGAAAACGGTCGTCCGCCGGCCTTTTACAGATGAGGCCTCCAGGTATTCACGACCCGAAAATTCTCCGCCGCCATCCGTCAGGATCACTTCAAAGAGTTTCCTGAAAACCTCTGTACCCAGCTTCTCTTCCAGCCAGTCAACGACTCTGTGCACTTCCTCCTTTGTCTGAGCCTCCAGAAGAAAGATCAGCATGAGCGCAGTCCGGCGGAATGTAAATGTCAGGAGTACCTTTTTCCCATTCTTTTTTCCTTCGACACAGTCCATTTCAACGATGCTGGCATCCGGATGCTTCTCGACAAAGAGGCGGAAGTCTTCGTAGTTGTGTCCGACCCGGTATTTTCGGTCCTTAGCTCCTGTCTCTGTCGGTTTCTTGCGCTTCTTATACTTCACCTTTCGCCTCAGATCGATGTTGCGAACATCAAAAACGCCTGCATCAATATACGTATACATCGTTCTGCGGGAACATTTCAGCTCACCCGCATGCGTAGCATAAATATGCGCAAGCGATTGGCCCTGTTTTATAAGCGGTGTCAGGATATCATTCATCCGCTGTATGCTTTCAGGAGTCTGATTGATTCCTTCACGTGTTGACACTAACAGATCCCGGTAGCGATCTTCTGCATACTTGGAAGAATAGATCCGCTTTTCCATCATACAGTTAACTCTTTTTCCACAGCCATTGCATACGTAAGGTGCTTTCAAAAGTTTTGCGCATTGCTGCGGCCGGTATGCCTTGCAGATATCACTGCAGCGGAACTTCCGACATGTACGGCACGTCTGGAGGCACTCCCGGTCGCCGCAGACATGCATGATCACGCAGCGGTTGTGTATATCCCGGTTCGCTTCACAAGGAATGTTTCCATAGCCCTTATACTCCTTGATCTGAGCATTACGGCGGACCTCCTTTGAAACAGTTGTCGGATCTTTCCGTATGCTCCGTCCGATTTCGGCGAAGGAATCGTTATTGATAAGGCCTTTTTCAATGTTGATCCGATCTGACAAGGTCAGGTGTTTCTGATTACCTTTTTCTTTATTCATAGCTCCTCTTTCTGCACAGGCCAGGCAATCAGTAACCAGTACAGTATACAATAGAGAAGCAAAACACACCTGTTATTACTAATAGAAACAAGCCTCTTCCCATCCGCCAGCCTTGACAGCCGGCATCAGCGTGGGTGCTCTATTTTGGCGACGGGAACTCAGGGATATCGGTACATCAGGAATTCCCGTCGGACTGCCGATCATACCACGCAGAAGCCGTCGGTCAAGGCCAAGCCGCTGACGCGGTGGCTGACTTCTTGGTTGTCATTGGATTGTTGGCTCGGGAGAATCTAGGAATATCGCCTGAGACCGTGCAATCATAAAAGACTCGATGTATGCGGAGGTAATGTCAGCTACTGTGGAATTTACTTCTGCAATGCGGAAGTTAGTTCAGCATTCAAGT
>OCTX014553506.1_pt1 | contig 11511 bp, 13 predicted proteins | sample 1539691 | NCBI WGS metagenome assembly OCTX01 (sample SAMN02144231, study PRJEB22623) | gut metagenome | biome: sheep rumen | host: Ovis aries | place: New Zealand | reverse complement strand
CAGGTGCCGCACTGTCCATGGAGTGCATGAATGTATTGTCGTTACGATCAGTGAAGGACGTTCTCGTAGATATCGAGTTTATTGGATGTATCCGCTTCTTTGACATTACTGAAGTCGACACGCTTCGCCGCAATGTCGTAGATCTCTTTGAGCATCTTCTCGCTCATGTTCTTTGTGTTCGCTTCTGTCGTTACGATGTTGCCTGAAAGCGGCAGGTTCTCTGCCTGAACTGCGAGAAAGTAGACCTTGATGTCATGCACTTCATCATCGGGGAATGTGCCTTCCACGAAATTCTGTGCCTGGATGTAGTCAAACAGGGTATCGGTCTTTGTCGGGTTCTCTGCTGTTCCGCCCGCAATGGAGTCGTTGTATCCGAATACATACCGGCGCGCGACTGTTCCTTCCGGCGTTGTCGTTCCCGGCTTGTTCGCATCGCCAACATTCTCACCTGCAGCATTTACGTAGTAACTGTCGAGGAACTTCCAGTGCGCTGTATTGAATCCCTCGTTTTTGTTTGCGTCCAGGTACTTCATCTCTTCTACGTCAGCCACCGGAAGCAGGTTTCCCTTTTCATCCGAAAGCTGGACACCCTTGATCACAGGGCTGTCGAAAACGATAAAGCCGACCGCACTGTTCGTTCCGGTATTTTCAAGCCGCGGGTTCTTCGCCTCGATCTGAAGCGGAACCATCTCCGTTGTCTTCTTCGGGTCCCAGTCAGGTTCTGTTCCATCTACCGTGATATCTCCGAACTCATACTTGTTGGTGTGATACTCATTGTCCGTAAAATAGGCAGACGACTGATTGATCCCGCCGGAAAGCGATGCGGCCGTAATGCCGGATACTGTTGCCATTACCGCAAGCGCAGGGATGACTCGCTTGTTGAACTTAATATGTTTCATCTAATATTGGTTTCCTCCTTTTCTGCCATGTGCTTCTTTTTGCATTGCGCGCTGAGTTTGACAGAGCGCAGATAAAAACCCGACACGGCATCGGGTTCATTTAGCATGATTAATGAATTATGATCGTCAGAACATTACCAGCAGCGCTCCGGCCAGGACCATCATTACTATCGGCAGCACGGTTGCTGCCCTGCTGCCTGCAATATATCCAAGCAGTCTGATCGTCCATACATCGGTGCCGATGATCTGTGACGGGGAGATCGTATTGAGATCGACCGCATCATTTGCATCGCCCTTTGTTGTGCAGTCCCCGTTTTCGTCCACGTTATACACTCTATGCGTCACGACCATTGAGCCAGGATCTTCAGAGACATGGAATGTGATAACTTTCCCGGCTTCCGGGATTCTGTCATTCGTGTCTACGAAAACGATCGACCCTTTTGAAATAGTCGGTTCCATCGATCCTGAGGTAACTGCATAGGTTTCTACTCCCCACAATTTCGGTATCGAGAATGCAAGGGAGTGAAGCAGAAGAAATGTTGCGGAAGCCGCAAAGACGAACTCAAGGATGGTCCTTACGGTCCTCCGCAGTTTTTTCTTCTGTCCCATCTGCTATTCCCTGTCCTTCTTCTTTTTCACAGCGATGATGATTCCGCCAGCCGCTGCCGCAATTGCCAGACATCCGCCGAGGATATATACATATTTCATGATGTTGTTCGGGTCCGAAGTATTTCCCGGGGTATAACTGGACGGTCCATCCGTAAGTTCAGCACGGAATACCCACTTCTGCTTCGCGTCGGTCAGTTCGAACTCGTCTTTCAGCTCAGCCGGTACATTCAGTTCAAACGAAAGCACCGCCTGGTAGCCACTTGTCATATACGCAAGATAGATCTCCTTCATTGCACTGGCGAGTGTACCATTAAAGATCTCTACTTCTCCGGCTTTGATCTTGAGCGTGATCTGCTTTGCAAGCTTTTCACTGTCGATACTGTCAATGCGGAAGAACAGACGTACCGGATACTTGTAAGAGTTGCCGATCGTAAGGGTATCTGAAACTGTGTCGCCCGGCATCAGTGTCTTGAAGTTCTTAAATGCATCCCCGGCATTATCGAACAGTCCCTGTGCGCCGCCTTCATAGGACACGCTCAGTCCGGACTTGCCGGCTTCCTTATTTCTGTATGTGTCATAAGCGGATGTTTCGATGACCGTACCGAACCACGGATTGTCAGAATTGAAGTTCGGCTTGAAGTTGTCATACTGAACAGCATCCGCCCAGATGATGATGTTGAACTTCTTATTTGCGACTTCGTTTTCTTCCGTTGCGGGAACAACGACATCTTTTGTAAAGCTGATCGTCTTTCCATGATCGACTGGCTCGGTGTAGTAATAGTAATTGCCCTTCCTGATCCAGTTCTTATCGTTGACCAGTCTTACCCACTTCTCATCAAGATCCTTGATCTCTTTATCACCGCTTACCATGACTTTGGCGCGGATCCATGACTTGTGCGCATTGACTGTGATCTTGGAGAGTTTCGAAATCGTCTCTCCAGGTAAAACGATCTTGTGGTCAGAGTTGCCGGGAATCGCCGTCTCCTTTCCGTTTGCGTCAACCTTGTATTCATTCAGACTGATCGACACGTTTCCCATTCCGACGTTGTTTACGATCTCCACTGTTCCGCCATTTGTGCCTGAAGTGTTCGTGGTTCCCTCCCCTTCGGCATAAACTGCCGCGGGAGCTGCCGTAAAGAAAGCGGCCAGTGCACACATCACACTGATCAAAGTTTTTAAAATCTTAGTTTTCAAAATCGATTCCTCCTTCCTTGTAGTTACTCGAGAATCGGATAGATGCACTGTGTTCCATTCCAGATTCCGCTTGCCCGTTCGCATGTGATGATCTGTTGCCGGATCTCCTCGCTGGTCACAGGTGCCTGCGCTGGCTTCGGTGTTGAAGCAGGGGCTGGTGCCACAGATGGAACTGGTGTTGTTTCCGGCGTCACTGTCGGTTCTGGCGTTGGCTTTTCTGCCGGTTTTCGGACATATGGTTTTTCACACAGCGGTTCGATCGATGTAGTTGTGATTCCCGGTTCCCTTACTGTTACAGAAATGTCATGAAGCGAAATGTTTCCTGACTTGTCGCTGACAGTCACAACCATCGAATAGGTTCCGTTCTTGGCATTGTCTACAGATGACGTGTCCGCAGATACATAAGCTGCGTTCACCTCTTTTCCTGATTCATACACACACGCGCCTGTTACATCGACCGGCTGGTTTCGGAACACTGTGATGTCATTGCATGTGACCTTCTGCATCTTTTGAGATGCCTGAAGCTGTGACTGTCTGCATCCGCAGACAAGACACACCATAGCGGCGATCACCGGAACCAGCGTTATTCTCTTTAGCGGTTTCGATTGTCTAGTTGCCTGCCTGAAACCGCTCGTAATGCCATCAGACAACTTCATATGTTCACCTGCCTGCCCTCCTCTCCTTATCGGTAAAGACATGCAAAAAGCCGGAACAATGTCCGGCTCCTTCGCGTCTTCAACTCTTGATGTTTACATATTAATCTCGATAAAGAGAATACTCATTACTGTTCTTGCCAGTTTGTAATTAGCGCGAGAGGGATTACATATTCTATTTATCTAATTTGCTGTATTTCATTTAACGGATTTGCGGCATTTTGTTTATTAGATTTGTGATTAGTCACCTGAAAAAAAGCCGGAACAATGTCCGGCTCCTTCGTGTCTTCAGCTCTTGATGGTTACATATTATATTCGATCAGCATTCTGGCTATTACTGTTCTTGCCAGTTTCTGACTGCTCTCGACGACTGAAGTCGCGGGGTTCTCAGGGCTAATACTGCTTTGGATCACAGTCCCAGGAATCCCCTTCCATAATGCGAATGCATTTGGGAGGTGGAGGTTCAATTGAGGACTGACCGGAATCTCCCCGGTCAGCGCTCCATTCTGATGAAAAGGAGCGGCACAGATCATGCTGCTCCTTTTTCTGTATCGTCATCTGTCAGACCCGCATCCATTGCGGCACAGATTCGTTATTCCGTGTTCTGCGAAGCAGGGCACTTTTCGCCGGTCAGAAGATTGCATTAACCAGACGACCTGCGTATTCCGATTTCGGATGAAGGATCACATCCTCCGGCGTTCCCTGTTCCACAATCCTGCCGTCATACAGGACCATTACCCGGTCACAGAACATCTGTACCAGCGCCAGGTTATGACAGATGAAGAGATATGAAAGCTTCCGTTCTTTCTGCAGTTTCATAAGCAGTTCCACGATCTGTTTCTGCACTGTCACATCCAGCGCGGATGTCGCTTCATCGAAAATCAGAATCTCCGGGTCGCACATCAATGCCCGTGCGATCGCGGCACGCTGGCACTGCCCGCCCGAAACCTGATGCGGATAGCGTTTCAGAAAATCTTCGGAAAGTCCGCACTGTTCCAGAAGAAAACATGCTTTTTCTTCCCGCTCTGCTTTCGCAATTCCCTGGTTTCTGAGACTCTCGCAGATGCCGTCTCCGAGCGTTCGCCTCGGATCAAACGAGCCCATCGGCTGCTGGAATACCATCTGTATCTTCCGGTATACCGGAATCAGCTGTTTTCCCTTTAAGCCGGTAATCTCTGTTCCGCCAAGTTCAATGATTCCTGTATCCGCATCGATCTGCCTTGTGATAAGTCTTGCCAGCGTCGATTTTCCGGAACCGGACTCCCCGACAATGCCGAGAATTTCGTCCGGCATTACGGAAAAGCTGACATGATCCACGGCGAAAAACGCCTCTTTTCCGGCTCGCGAAAATGATTTGGACAGGTTTTCAACATTCAGAACCGGTTCCATTTATTTCCTCCGAAGTCTGGGCACAGCGCTCAGCAGTTTCTTTGTGTAATCATCTTTCGGATGGTTCAGCACATCCTCTGCCCTGCCGTACTCTTTCATACAGCCGTTCTGCAGAACAAGAACACTGTCCGCCATGGCGGATACAACGCCGATGTCATGCGTCACGATGATAATCGCGGTGCCGAAAACATCCCGCACATGCAGCATCTCCTCGACGACCTGCCGCTGTATGATCACATCAAGTGCTGAAGTCGGTTCATCCGCAAGCAGTACTGCCGGATTCATTAACATTGCGATGGCGATTCCTGCGCGCTGGTTCATCCCTCCCGAAAGTTCAAACGGATAGCTGTTCCACACGCGTTCCCCGTCTCTGAAATTCAGTTTTTCAAACAGCTCCATGGCCTGTGCTTTCGCGGCAGCGCGGTCGGTCTTATGATGGGCAGCCATGCTTTCCGCAATCTGCTCGCCGATCGTGCGGATCGGACTGAGAGAGGCTCCGCAGTCCTGAAAGATCATGCCGATCTTCTCTCCGCAGATGAGGCGCATCTCCTTTTCCGGAAGATCCGGAAGGTTCTTCCCTTCAAACCAGATGTCCCCGCGCGTAACCATTCCGCTTCTGCCAAGCAGTCCCATCGCGGCCCGGATCAGCGTGGACTTGCCTGATCCCGACTCTCCCACAAGACCCAGTATCTCACCGGCATGAAGCGGAAAACTCACATCATGAACAACCGGTGTACCGTTGAAGGAGATCTCCACATTCCGGTATTCCAGCAAAACAGACATGAACAGACCTCCTTTCTCTGAATTTCACTGTACCTGAAAGAACTGTCCGACGGAGAATACCTCTCCATCGGACAGCGCTGCTGCTCAGTTGATATCCAGGTCTGCAGTCAGCTCATAGAAATCGCATGCGTGCGCTTCAAGACCGGTAACGTTTGCCTTCATGATCATGCTCATACGCAGGAAGGAACAGAAGACATAGGAGTTATCATCCAGAAGCTCCTTCTGCATATCCACCGCAATCTGACTGCGCTCCGCCGGATCAAACGTTCCGCGCAGCTGCACTGCAAGCTCTTCCAGCCGGTCAGAATGATGACCGCCGGAATTCTTGATCGAGTTGTCCAGGCAGTAGGTATCAAAGAAGTTTGCCGGATCGCCGAGACCTGCGTTGACATTTGCACTGAACCAGACATCCCAGGCAGTCGGATCCTTGCGGATACTGTTATGGTCCTTGGTAACGTTCGGAATGACTTCAATGCCGATTTCCTTAAGCGAAGCCTGAGAAGATTCGACAAGAAGCGGAAGCTCCTGACGGCTCGGATAGGTCAGCCAGCGGATGGAGAGCTTCTGCCCGTCTTTTTCACGGATGCCGTCGCCGTCGGTATCCTTCCATCCCGCCTCCTCAAGGATTTCCTTCGCCTGTTCGGGATCATACGGTTCGCCCGTTACACCCTTTCCGAAGGAGAAAGTGTCCGGGAATGCGCCTTCCGCCGGATAACCGTAACCGTTCAGCAGCACATCTACAAATCCCTGTTTGTTAATGCCGAGGCAGATTGCCTTGCGGACTGCAGGATCACGAATGATATCAGACGCAAAATTCATCATGCCCCAGAAGCAACGGCTTGTCTGAATGCTTGAGAATTTGTAATTGTCATTTTCAAACAGCGGATAGCTTGCATATGCCATGCCGTATGCCGCGTCAATCTCGCCGGACTGCAGCGCCATTGCCAGGGTGTCGCCGTCTGAGATCGTGCGGACTTTGATCTCATCAATATGCACATCTCCGTCCCAGTAGTTTTCGTTTTTCACGAGATTCACATGATCATCCGTGACAACTTCCGTTGCGACATATGGTCCGGTGCCGGTCACACAGCCGTTCTCCGGAATTCCGGCCTCCATGTCGATGATGCAGCCGTATGGCTCGGAGAGGTAGTTCATGAGAACCGGATTCGGCTCGGAAGTAACAATTGTAAGTTTCTGTCCGTCCGCTTCCATCGAGGCAATCTTAAGATTGTCCGCAGCGCGCTCATGCACTTCAATCAGATGCTCAAAGCAGTCTTTTACCGCTGCCGCATCCACTTTCTTTCCATTGGAGAAGCAGACATTATCCTTGATCACGATTTCCCACGTGTTGGCGCCGTCTGTGCATTCCGCGCTTTCCGCAAGCCACGGGGAGAGCGTGCCGTCATCATTGATTTTCATCAGTGTCTCGCCGACGCCGTAGCGGATGCACGGCCATCCGGAATATGCGTAATGCGGATTGATGTCCGGTTCTTCGTTTTCCGCGTTAAAGGTTGTGTCGCCGAAAACGAACGTCTTCTTTCCGCCCGCCGCGGCTGCAGTTTCCTGTGCAGCCTCTGTCCCCGACGCGGTGTCTGCGGGCGCTGCCGATCCGCTGCCGCATGCCGCAAGACTCAGTGTCAGGCACAATGCTGTAATAAGTCTTTGAATCTGTTTCATACTGTAAATTCCTTTCCCTTCTCTGTTGAACTTCTGTATTTTCCGGATCACTGCCTGTATGAGTTCGCAGGATCCAGATAATCCCTTACGGTATCACCGAGCAGATTGAATACCACAACGGTAAGAAAGATCGCAAAACCCGGTGAGAGCACCAGCCACGGATATGTCTGCAGCATACTGCGTCCGTTGCTCATCATATTGCCCCACTCTGCCGTCGGCGGCTGTGCGCCGAGTCCGAGAAAACTCAGTCCTGCAAGCTCCATCATCATTGTTCCGATATCCAGCATTGCCGTCACAAGGATCGGTCCCATGATATTTGGAAGAATATGACGCACGATCATCTGCGCGGAAGTGCATCCGGATAGTTTTGCGGCTTCCGCAAACGGCGCATTCTTCAGCGCAAGCGTCTGGCTTCTGGCAACCCGCGCATACTTCGGCCAGCTGATCACCGCAAGCGCAAACACGGCATTGGATACTCCGCCGCCCAGCAGCGCCGCAATCGCCAGCGCAAACACAAGTCCCGGAAATGCAAGACAGACATCGGAGATCCGCATTATGACCGCATCTGTTACTCCGCCGATCCACCCGCACAGCGTTCCGATGAGGGTGCCGAATATGGAAATCACTGCGACGAGGACCATCGTGGAGAAGATGCTGACCTGCGCTCCCACAACAACGCGTGAGAACATGTCACGTCCATACCGGTCCGTTCCCATCAGATGTTCCGCAGACGGCGGACGCAGGGCCAGGCTCAGATCCTGCGCGTACGGATCATACGGTACGATCCGGTCCGCTAAAACGGTAATCACCAGCAGAATCGCTGCCAGGACCAGAAAGAAGAGCAGTCTGGTCTTTACCGTATTCTTCCGGACATTCTGCACACGGACGGTTACCGGCGCGCTCATGATTCCAATCCTCCCAGCCGGATTCGCGGATCCAGATACCGGTAGCTCAGGTCAGTGATCAGATTGACTGCGACATATATAATCGCCATCCACATGACGTAAGCCTGAATCATTGGATAATCACGCATGTTGATCGCATCAACTGCCATCTTTCCGACGCCGTCCCACATGAAGATGGATTCCACGATCGCAGTGCCGCCGAGCAGGGAGCCGATGGACAGTGTCAGCAGGGTGATGATTGTCACAAGCGAAGCCTTCAGCACACTGCTCACCAGCGTAACGGAAAACTTCACGCCTCTTGCCTTTGCGCCGATCACATAGTCTTTGCTTAACTCATCCAGCACCGTTGCCCGCACCTGCCTCAGATATTTGGCAGACATGGGTATGGCAAGCGTTAAGGCAGGCAACGCGGCGCTCTTCATACTGACGCCGCTCGAAATGACCGGAAACCAGTTCAGCCGGATGGCAAACAGATACATCAGCAGCAGTGAAACAAAGAAATTCGGAAGCGAGTTTCCGATAAAGCTCGCAGTCCGGATCAGATAGTCCGTCACGGTATTCTGCCTCACAGCCGCCCATATCCCGAGCGGAATTGATATCACAACGGTCAGAATGATCGATACGGCAGTTAACAGGATAGTTGCGGGAAGCTTCGATACAAACGTTGAAAAGACCGGCTTCCCGGAGACATAGGATATTCCCATATCGCCTTTGACAAGGTTTCCGAGCCAGGTGAAATACTGCACGACAAACGGCTTGTCGAGACCGAGTTCCTCCCGCGCGGAATCAATCATCTCCTGGGAAACCGTTCCGCTGGTATTCTCCATTTTCTGCTCGACCACATCACTGCCCGCGATCCGCATCATGCCATAAGACAGGAACGTAATCGCAAACAGAATCGGAATCAGCTGTAATAAACGCTTTACTGCGTAATGTTTCATCGCTCAGCCTTTCTCTCCCGCCGGTTTGTATGCGGCTACTGTAAAGACAGGCGCCGGATTGTAAAATTCATCGATTTCCGCATAGATACGCCGGTACAGCTCGGGATCCGTGATCACCTTCGTAAATCCGGCTTCCTTCAGCAGCTTTATATCCCATTCCGGGCGCGGCTGATGCAGAGCTCCGATTTCTCTGGTAATCGCGTTGTTTTCCTTCATCATGTATTCCGGCACCAGCTTGTGGGCGTGGTTTTCGGGAAGCTCTGTGTGCTCTTTGTTCTGCAGAGCTGCATTGTAATCCGCGTCAAAGTTGATCATCACACCGCCCGGTTTCAGGATCCGGTACCACTCCCGGTATGCACGGTCGAGATGAGGCAGCGTCCATGTGAGGTTGCGGGTCACCACCGCATCAAACAGTTCCGGTTCAAATGCCGTTTCTTCCGCATCCATCAGAAGAAACTGCACCTTCAGACCCAGAACAGAAGCCATATGCGCCGCATGAGAAAGCATCTCCGGCGAGAGGTCGATTCCGGTCGTTTCATGCCCCTCCGCCGCAAGCAGACAGGCAAAGAAACCGGTGCCGGTGCCGATATCAAGAATACGCAGCGGTTTTCCCTGCGGAAGGTATCGCTGAAATTCGGCAGACCAACGCTTCCGTTTTTCGCTTTCATATTCCCGCAGGCGCTGCTGTTCAAAGCCTTCCGCCCGCTGTGACCAGTACTGTTTCACACGCTGTTTGATCGGTTCCATAACGCTTTCCTGATTTTTCATAAGATAAAACAAAAGGTATGAATTGCCCGCTTCTGCGGTCAAACCATACCTTCTGGCATATGTTCACAAAACTTCAGACTGCTCTGTAATAATTCAAGACACTATACGCTTCTGCGTACTCTGCACAGCTTCCTGCCGTGCAGTATCATTATAACAGACACTGCCGCCTGACACATGTTCTTTTACGGGATAACAGGACGCACGCAGACGTGCCCTGTGATATGATTTCTGAGATCTTTTTCCGTGATGCGGCTTCGGCCCGGAAACACCGTCAGCCGTTACAGGATTCGTTGTCCTGCTGTCTTCATCACGGAACCATGCGAAGAAAGGCTGCCGAAAATGAAGTCTCAGAAAACAATTCTTACAGAAAACCGGAAGTACTGGACTGGACGCGCGGAAAGCTATTCGCTCGTCAATCAGACAGAGCTGGGCACAGAACAGCGCGAAAAATGGCGCAGCTGTATCCGTTCTGAACTCCGGAAACAGTTTCCGGACCGTGAACCCTCTTCTCTGCGGGTACTGGATGCCGGTACCGGGCCGGGATTTTTCGCAATCCTTCTGTGTGAACTCGGCTGTCAGGTTACCGCCATTGATCTGACCCCCGCAATGCTGGAAGAGGCAAGACATAACGCGGGAGCTCTCTCGGATAACATTGTCTGGATGGAGATGGACACCGAGAACCTGAGCTTTCCGGATGCCTGTTTTGATGTGGTCATCAGCCGTAATCTGACCTGGAATCTGGTTCATCCGGACCGGGCGTATGCCGAATGGGCCCGTGTGCTCCGACCGGGAGGCCTGCTCATCAATTTCGATGCCAACTGGTATGCCTATCTGTTCAGTGATGCCGCAAAAGCAGCTTATGAACAGGACCGCCGCAACAGCGCGGAACATGGTGTAAATGATCAGAATATCGGTGAGAACTTTGATGTGATGGAAGAGATCGCCCGCCGTCTTCCTCTTTCGGATGTCCGCCGGCCGGCCTGGGATCTTTCCGTGCTTGGCGGTCTTGGACTTTGCGCAGCCGCAGACGAAGAAATCTGGCAGAGGGTCTGGTCCGGGGAGGAACAGCTCAATTTCGCATCCACTCCGCTGTTTATGGTTACCGCTGTCAGGCCCTGAGAACAGATATCACGGCTGCTGTTCACCGGCCGTCACAGGCTCATAGAAGTTGAAACAGAAGTTATCACGCGGCTCTGCGGTATAGGTCGAAAGATTCTCCTTGTAGATTTCCAGGGCTTTTGGCCTGGCATCTCCGGTCGTAAGTAGCTGCCATGCGCCGTTGCGCGCATTCAGCCGCCATGTGGTGATGCCTTCTTCCATCGTGTCTGCCCAGGCAAGCTTGTCATTTGTAAGATACTTTCCTTCCGCATTGCGTGAGGTAATGCAATCCTCACTTACCACATTCACGGTAAACAACATGACATTGTCCCGACATAAGTTTGGGTGCAGTTAGTCCTGTCTGGACAGGAAAGACATGTTCTGCCTGCCTGGATGGAGACCGTATCTGCACAAAGACGAAAGTCTGATACACCTCAGGTGTCTTGGAAGCCCCTTCCTCTTAGCGTAAGCGCGGGAGGGGAGGTTCACGCACCTGATTCGACAGATAGTTTGCTAGAATCGGAATACTCTTCCGTGCAGTATTGCTCTCACCAAGCTTTGCGGTGATCTTGTTCATGCGCTCGATCCGTTCTTT
>OCTX012187134.1_pt1 | contig 11513 bp, 8 predicted proteins | sample 1539691 | NCBI WGS metagenome assembly OCTX01 (sample SAMN02144231, study PRJEB22623) | gut metagenome | biome: sheep rumen | host: Ovis aries | place: New Zealand | reverse complement strand
CCTGCAGGGTAACAGATTCAAGCGTATAATTCCCGTCCGCCACGCTAAAAGGCGAGACAAGAAATGTTACGGAGTTGTTCCCCGAAAACAATGGTTTAGAAATAGTCCCGTTCACATGAACATTCTGCCAACCCAAATAGAACATTTCATCACTGCCTTCTTTTTTCAAAGCCAACATCACACGATCCACTCCGGACTTTTCCTCCGTAATGTCCAGATCAACCTGGAATGTTCCCGGAACAGTTATTGTGCTTTGAGGGAATGTAATCGAATTCAGCACAGGAGGGACACGGTCTTTTAAATTAAAATCTAACGAAGAATTCACAATGGTGACTTCGATTGGTTCCGTCAGGAAACCCTCACCGACATTGTATTTCTTTACATTACTGTAAGCGTCATATACTTCAACTTGAACGATCTTATAGGTTGTATTATATAAGCCTACAGTTATCGGTATATTTGAAATCACATGTTTTCCTGTTTTTAAGCGATTCTCTATAAGGCAGGGAACATTGCTTTTGTCTCCGTCAGGATCTTCAACTTCTAAATTTATATGATTTACTCCAACCCCTTCCTCAACAAGGTCAACTTCCAGAGATATTTTATCGCTCTGTACAGCATTCGCGTTCAACACCCGTAAACTGTTGATCTCCGGCGGGGTTTCATCCTCCGCAACCGAAAGATTGCCGACCTCAACAACCGGATTCTCGCACAATCCGGAAATTTCATGCGCAGCATACGCCGTTTGGTTTCCGTTTCTGTCCATGATCCACATTCCGGTCAATCGATATGTGCCAACGCCTTCTCTTAAAAAGAGATTCTCTTCATCATCTAAAGGAAAAGTAATGGTATGAACACCCGAAAACAGCGGTGTCTCGTCTGTCACCGGGACATGATAGATATATCCCCCATAACCTTTGCCGCTCTCCTGCGACGTAAACCATACCTTGATTTCCGACACACCTGATCCGTCCTCGGTGATGTCTAAATCGATCGTCATGCCTTGCTGCGCGTCAAGATCGTCCCAATCATGTATTGCGACGCTATTGATCACAGGTGCGGTTTCATCCTTCGCTTCCCCGAAGCAGTTACTCCCAAGTCCCAGGAAGGCCAGTGCTGCCATGAGTGTTAATGATATACAGATGGTTTCGATAAAAAAACGATGTTTCATGTCCTCAACCTCTCCCTAGTCAACTGTTTTCACCACGATCCGATGCACATTGTCGGTCTTGGCAATATTCTCGATATGCTCTTTATCGCCGACATATGTGAAACCGTATACAGCGATTCCATGTTTCGCTATATATTCTTTCATATCAGGTGCGAAATACAACGCGTCTTCTACATTCAGATTGTTTTCAAGTTCTGCGAACTTATTATCATCTGACAAATACTCCAGCATGCTGTTGAAATGTGTCTTCGCTTTTTCCTCTGTGTTTATTTGCATACCGTCTTCCCATGCGAGCTGCGGATACGCTTTATGATCATAATCATATTCTGCAAAGTCCCCGCCCGCAGATGCGTAAAACCCATACCCGTAATACTTGTCGGTTGTTTCCTCGGGCTGAACCTTCACGCCGCACCAAACCCAGCTTTCATTCGTTCCATATTCATCACTGCCCACATAGTCTGCGTAAAACTGCTCATAGGGCATCGGTTTATCAAAAGCAACATACGCGTAATAGTAATCATCCGAATTCATTGATCCCAATGAATGGATTTCATCTTCAGACAAATTATTCCCGAAATAGTTTGTGCTCTCAAATTTCGACAAGTCCTCGTAGTTATAACACACTACGCTGTTCCGCTTTAGATTGCCCGTATAAATTTTGTTCACGGTTTTGTTATCGCCAACTGTATATGTCGAGTCAACATAGAAACTGTAATTGCCGTAACCGTAGCTGTCAGAGCCGGTCCTGATCTGCGGCCCTATTTCCGGAACATACAATTCTGCGTACACGCTCATGTCCCGTTCGAGCAGTTCGATCTTGTTGCCGTTATCATCTGTTCCGATATTTTTCCCGGGATCATAGTAGAATGCTGACACGATGTGCGGCAGTGCAAATACAACAAACAAGGTGAGGATCAATCCGATAATGACGGCAATGACCCCCGTTTTGATGAAGGCTCTTCTGATGGAACTGTTGATCTGCCGGGCGATTTCCTCCGAATCGTCGGCCTTTGCATTCTCTTCGTCCAACGCGAAAGGAGACGTCCCGTCGAACAGATCGTCCATTCCCGGCGGCGCCTGGTGTTCAAAGAGATAATCTGCAAAAGCTTCCTGCTTCTCCAGTTCCTTCTCTATTTCTATTTTCTGTTGTTCATCGAGCTTTCCCTGGCTGTACAGCTCAAGTAGTTCACGATATGTCATGGCTGGTTTTCCTCCATTATTTCTTTTAGCTTGCTTCTCGCTCTGTGGGCGAGGATCCTGGCATTCCCGTACGAGATGCCCAGAACTACGGCGACTTCTTTCAGCTGCATGTTGCTGAAGTACTGCATGATCAGAATCTCCCGGTAATTATCCTGCAGTTTGCCGATGGCCTCGTAGAGTTCCCTGTACTGCTCCTTCATGACCACCTTCTCGCTGATATCCGGTTCAGCAGTGGGTCCGCGTTTCAGTTCCTCTACGGCCTTCGCCTTGTTCACATTCTTCCGGCTGTGGTTGTATGTCAGGTTCCTGGCTACCGTATAGAGCCACGCCCGGAAGTTCTCATGATGATCCGACAGGGTCAGGATCGCCTTGACGAAAACCTCCTGGGTGATGTCTTCGGCAGCCTCAATACTATGACAGAGAGAATATACGTACAGCAGTATTTCTTCTCTGTATTTATCATAGAGCTCAGCTAAAAGCCTTCCATCCATGTATGATTTTTGCCCCCTGTTGAGTATGATTTTACCATATCTGCGGAGGCAGTGCTGAAGTATTATTATCGCAAAAGCAGCCGGCCCCTTTAGGACCCGCTGCCGCTCGCATTCCGGTTGTGTTGTCTATTGCGACAGGATCTCCATCGCCTCGTCGTAGGACATTTGGAGAGCGTCGGATTTTTTGAATGGTTTGAGGAGAGAATCAAGTTCAAAAGTACCACCATTTTCTTTCTCATACCCAAATGCATTATTATTATAGAATATTAGTTTTTTTCTATCTCCATTCCATTTTTTTAACAGCGCATCGTACTCGTCGGTTTCTTCATCCTCAACATCTATAAATGTCTCAACGATTTTAGGCTGTTTATAGGCAGTTTTACCTAGGCCATAATGACTATAGACATGGTAATCCCCATTATATCTCGGAACGCAAAACAAATCCCCATTTTTTTCCGCAAAAATACACCAGCTGTTCCAGTAAAAAAAGCCTTCATCCAATCCCTTTGCTGAAAAGTCTACTTTTACAAGCTTGTTCTCTTGAAATGTACGAATGTTTAGTTCAATATTATAGTCATCACCGGCCGTAAAATACAGAAGTTCACTCACTCCGTTCCCATTCAGATCAAGAAAAGCAACCGGTTTACAGAAAGCATTATCCTTATCGTCAAAGTCTTCAATGATAAACGAACATGCTTTAATTCCTTCTTCATTTTCTTTCAGAGTTTTGCTGTATATCTCTTTGATTCCCTGGTTCTCAAGTCCTTCTACCTTGCTCACTTCGTTACTGCTGCATCCCGCTACAACCAAAGACAGGAGTGTGCAGAGGCCTAGAACTATCGCAATTCTTTTTTTCATCAGAAAGCACTCCTTTATTCAACTTCTTTTATGGTAATATGTGCGACGTTTTTGTCTTCCCGCAGTTTTTCGATATGCTCTTTGTCGCTGACATAAATAAAATCCTGTATGTCCAGCCCATTCTTTGAAAGAAGATAGTCCTCATACTTACCCAACCCACCTAGATAAATATTGTCAAATGAAAGGATTTTTTCACCAAATCCACTATTATTGAGGCGCTTTACCAGCTTCCGGAAATGCTTTATCGCCATTTCCTCAGTATCTCGACTATTATCATATTCCTGCCTGCCCAAAGTCATCGAATCGGCCCTTGCATAAAACCCGATAAAATTAGCGTAATATTCGCTGGGAAGCACCCTGCACCAAACCCAACTGCCGAATGTACCAATGGATTCATTCTCAGCGTATTCAGAAAAGAACTTCTCATATGGCATTTCGCGCTTTAGGGAAACATACACGTAATACAAACTGTGACTGTCCATCGAATCTAACTTGTTCTTCGATTCTTCGTCGATGCTATCATGCGGAAAATAAGACTCGTATTGTTTCACTGCATAGTTACTTAATTCATTCGGCTCATCGCTATAAAATGCGTTTTTTCTAATTTCCCCTGTAAGAGTTTTTATAACATCAAAATACTCACCATCATAATTTGGAAACACCCGAAATGAAGATTCCATTTCATACCTGTATTTCCCGTATCCCAAATCACTAATATCTGCGTATATCGTTCCCAGTTCCGGTATTCTTGTTTCCAGCAGCGCATCCATATCTTTTTCCAGTTGATATACTGTATAGGCGTCATCTCCTGTTCCTACTGTGTCCTCTTTTTCCGGATCATAATAAAACGCCGATACAATACGCGGCAGAGCAAGTGTAATGAACAGCGAAATTGCAATGGCAATGATTACCGCTACAACGCCTGTCTTGATGAATGCTTTCCGGATGGACCAGTTGATTTGCTTTGTGATCAGGTCGTTCTCTGTAATGGATGCTTTTGCATTGGAGTCATTCCCGCCTGCTGCTTTTGCACCAAAAGCCGGCTCTTCATCGAAGAGATCATCCATTCCGGGCGGCGCCTGGTGTTCGAAAAGATAATCGGCCAGGGCTTCCTGCTTTTCCAGGTCCTGTTCTATTTCTATTTTCTGTTGTTCATCGAGCTTCCCCTGGCTGTACAGCTCAAGTTTTTCACGATATGTCATGGTTGGTTCCCCTCCAGTATTTCCTTAAGTTTGCCTCTTGCTCTATGCGCGAGGATCCTGGCATTTCCGTGCGAAATACCCAGAACTTCGGCGACTTCCTTCAGCTGCATATTACTGAAGTACTGCATAATCAAAATCTCCCGATAGTTCTCGTTCAGCTTGCCAATGGCGTCATAAAGTTCCCTGTACTGTTCCTTCATGACTACCTTCTCGCTGATATCCGGCTCGGCGGTAGGGCCGTGTTTGAGTTCCTCTACCGCCTTTGCCTTGTTCACGTTCTTTCGGCTGTGGTTATATGTCAGGTTCCTGGCTACCGTATAGAGCCACGCCCGGAAGTTTTCGTGATGATCCGACAGTGACAGGATCGCCTTGACGAAAACTTCCTGGGTGATGTCCTCGGCAGCCTCCATACTATGACAGAGAGAATATACGTACAGCAGTATCTCTTCTCTGTATTTTTCATAGAGCTCAGCTAATAGCCTTCCGTCCATGGATCACGATTGCTCCTTACCAGCTGTTTGCTCTAATCCCTTTACTTATACAACACTTGTATGGAGGGAGTGTTACAGTGGTGTTTGCGTTATTTACAGACATTTGATTGAAATACCAATTTCGGGTTTTCTCTAGATATGATTTATTTGCAAGAAAAAATTCCGTTTCCTTGATAGAAACCGGAATTTCATAATTATGCTTTATACAATCATATTACTGTTCTTCTTTATCTTCTAGTAGAGTAAGGCCTTGCTTGAATAGATCAAACGCCCCTTTTATCACTGCAATTAAAAGTTCAATTTGACCCTCTGGATAGCACGGAATTATGGAAATAATAAATGAATCCTCAAGCAAATATGTTATGCCGTTATTTAACTTGTTCATTTCATTTACTTTCCCTAGCAACTCCGCTTTGCTGTAATCAGATACATCTACTGCAATATGGATTTCTGCAAGGCTGTCATCATTTTCAAATATTATTACAATAAAATATGGAGTATCTTCTCCCTCGCTTTTTTGATTTATAACAATAGTTGTTTTGTCTCCAACCGTGTCTCGATAATACGCTTCTCCCATTCCCGCATTGTTGAGGAGCGTTTCTAATTGCTCATATAGTTTCACTGGCTGCACCTCCTTGTTATTTTTCTGGTTTAGTGTATTGCTGATAGTATTCGTTTAATTACTTGGTTCTTCCCCTCATTTTTTTGCTTCGTTCTTCCTCCTTCTCTAGAAATGTAGCAACATCTATCATAGGTCCCTCCATTCCTTTACTTTGGTTTAGGCCAACAATATCACAATACTTTACCGACGACCCTTCTTTTACTGCTTTTCGCTGTTTTCGCAGGATGTTTAAGCTGACGATCATGCCTGGAGCAGAAATGATGATACTTGGGGGGCAAGCCAAAACTCCTACAATTTGCCAAGCTAAAAAGGCGGAACTACACGCAATCGGCGCATCACTCCATTTTGTATCTGCTAACTGATCACAAAGCTTAAAAAAGAAATCCCGAACAGGTATTTCTAATAAGTCGTCTTTGAAAGTGTCAACCAGTCTCCCTATAACATCTTGTGCGGTAGAATTTGCAAATTCCATTGCCTGTTCGTAAAAAAAAGCTCCTATTTCTAGTGTTTTGAACACCTCCTTGTCTTCTTTATTCACTGATCTGTTTGGTGCTTGTCGGTTATCCGTCCTTACCGAAGAACTCGTAGTCAATCCTAAAGCGCTCTCATAATCTTCCAGGTATTTGATAATCTTATCAAGGTATATCGCTATTGATGATAATTCTTTGTCCGCCTTATTGAGTTCCCCTTGACAGACACCGATAATTTTACATAATTGGATGTATTTTTCATCATTCCACTGAAGACTAACTGCCTCTGTTCCTTTATTCAGCCGCCGGGACAAATTTGTCATCTTATTATCTATCTCAAATACATTCTCCCGTATTTTTTTGATTGCATCTATATCAGCATTAACTTGCATAGTAACGAACTCCATTTCAATTATTTATTCTCTACACTAACAGTGAAAAGTTTGAGTTATTCATCACTTTGGATTCCCCACAATGTTCTAACCTCTTAAGTATCCAGCCAGTTCTTCCTCATTGGGCGGCATAAACGGTTTCATCTGATATTTCTGTTTGATTCCGTCTGTATAAACAACGATATTCTCTCTCATACCATCCAACGAAATATCCGGAATCAGACTTTCTGCAGCATTACTATCCAATGAGAATATTATCCTTTCCGGGAATCTGTTCAGGATAGGCCCGTTCCAATTCCGCAGACATTCCATAACAACCTGATAATCAGCAGAAGCAATCACGAAGTGAATTCCATACGCATAGCCGTTCTCAATCATCTGTATGAGTTTTTCCCCAATCGTTTTTTCCGAAGAACCCATACTTCCCAAATCACCAAATTGATCAAATGGGTTTTCTGTATCCAGAGTATCAATCGCATTCTCTTCAGTATCCGTATATTCTGATTCATCGACTTGCTCGCCCCTGAGCATAGCCTGAATGATATCGATATATTGCAGATTGTTTATCACAACAACCGTGTTGATACGCGATCCATTTTTCTTTTGCTCCTGATAAGTTTCATACAAGGTATTGATATATGAAATAATATCTGCTCGTCCCTGCGCTAAATGAATATTACCCCTATTACTATATGCCCCCTGCAAGTAATCATCCATGTCATAATCATCCACAAGAATGCTGCCATCCATGTAATACAGGTCAATGTGCAGGCTCATCATAACTGTTATGATGAAATCTTTTATCAAAATACTTTCCATTCTCTCGTTTGCACCGCAAATCAGCAAATTATGCCTGTTTTTCTTGCTCATTGTTATGCTGATTGGCTCTGCAACTTTGATGGGTTCCCCAAGATATGCCGTTACGGTTCTCAGCGCATTGTTATCGCCAACCGCCTTGATACGATTAATATGATCCATAAGCAGCGGGGTTCTTTGACCCTCGAACACTTGTCTCCTGCACGGTTCTGACTTGAACTCGTCAGATATTAATTCCAAACATCTGTGCTGTTCTTCCGGATCACAGTAAGCAACTCTGAATCCCTGATTTTGTTTTTCGGTATAATCCTGGTTGATAACTGCTGTTCCGATAGGTCCTTTCATCAATTCCAACACCTGGCTTTCTTCGGCAGCAGAAAACATGTACCTCGCATCTGATTCGCCGCATTTCATGCCTATCCGAACCCTCATCTGCTCTATAACGCCCAGGTCTAAGGACAAATCAAGAATGACTCTGGTTGTCTGTGTTGCCATTATTAAATTAATGCCAAAGGCTCTACCCTCTGTTACAATGCGTTTTGCCAGTTCTGCGCAGTGCTTGGCAACCTTCCCGTTGGAATTAGTATTAAACAGGATCTGAAATTCATCCATTAGTACAAGTATTCTTGGCATACTCGCTCCTGTAGCTTCTTTATAACCGCGGAGACTCGTCTGCCCTGCATTCTTAAACAACCTGCTCCTTTGTTCCATTTCCTCAACGATACTTTCAAGTATGCTTTCACCAAATTCCTGCATCGCATCTAAGGCAAGAAGCCTGATGTGCGGCAAATGGAACGACTCATAGATCTTAAATTCAGTTCCGCTCTTAAAGTCCATGAGGTAAAGCTGGAGCTGATCCGGCGCGTAATTCAGCATACCGCTCATGATAATGGTATGAAGAAGAGTTGATTTTCCGGAGCCGGTTGCACCGACGATAAGGCCATGATGTGATGAGCCTTCTCCCAAATCCAGATTAACAATCCTGCTCCCATCGCCAATTCCAATTGGAATCGAAAGCTGTCTCCCGGAATCCATTGAAAACCTCTGTCCTGCCATAATGTCCGAAAACGATAACCCTTGATTGCTGATTATTTCACTGGCGGCAGAGTATTTTTCAAAGAAACCTGCAAGCATTTCATCGCTTGGCAGTACTCCGATGTCTATCGGCGTGTTGTTCTGTTTAATTCTACTTTCTCCATTGGCACAGTCGATTTCAGTACACAGTTGGATCAAATCGTTTACCTTGGCATCGATTTCTTTCGCTTGATACTCATTGTGAGCCCGAAGATCGGGATCATAACAAAACAGTGTGATAACGCCGCATTTTCCGGCATAATTCACTATATTCTGCAGTAAATCAATACTCTCAGAATTAATGCAGGTCGGGAAATCATACCATATCAGCAATTTGACTGATTCCTGTTTCATCGGATTGTTGACGTTGTAGTCATAGAAATCTGAAAAAGCACTCCCCAGTTTTTCCTGAATGAAGTTGTCAATATATTCCGACAGGGCTTTTAGCTTTTGCATTATTTGCTCACTTGTTGTGCATATCTCAGAATCAAAAATGTTCGGATTGTTTTTCTTGAATTCAAGGAAAGGCATAACGCTGTTTCCTCGGTCTACCGGGTCAAAAATACTGATATTGAGTTTTGTCACGGGTATTCCTGAAAGCAAATTAAGAATCAGATTCTGTGTTAAACGGACTACAGCATCTTTATTTTCTTTATCCTGTCGTAAAATAAGATTAAAGGATTTTTCGGGTTCGTACATCAGCGGAAGAACAAAATGGTCTGAATACACTCCATCCTTTAGCCCCAGAATATCCATAATTTGTTCTTTGTGTTTGGACTTATTAAAGACCCCGCTTGGATAAATCGCCCTGCCAACAGGTACTAGTTTCGGAAACTCTTTTTCTCCCTGTTTCGGTAAGGAAAGTCTGTTGTCGTATTGATTCTGAAGCTCCGTTATCATTTGGATACCGCGAGCAGCCTCGTCAGGTGTTTCCGCAGTCGCAAGTCGTTTGATAAGATCTTCCGCCGCAATACTTTTCTCCGAACCATGCAGGAATATATACGCATCTGCAAATGCGTCAATTTGGTCCTCGCTTAAGGGCTCCGATGTACGAAGAATACAATCACCAAATGTAACATCAAACTCCTCACTGATGATTGTTAGTACTGTTGGATCATAATTAAGATTATTGCTTTTGCTGATCGATAATAAACAATTTCCCTCACTCGGATCGACCGCAAGTTGATTATTGCTCCAAGTTCTTTGCTCTTCATTCATCCCGCTAAGAGAATCCGTTACAATGAGCAGTCGTGTTATTCCTTCTTCCCGGCTGTCTGCTTCTGCATTACCGTTTTCAATATACTTTTTGATACTGTCGGCATCAGAATACAGATTAACGACCCCATCAATCCGTTCTGCCAAACGCTGTATATACGAACTGTTTGCCACAGTTCCCCGATTGTCCAATATGTCTATAGAGCATTTCCCCACTGGAATGTTTGCCAATAAACTGAAAACAACAGATTGAATGAAACGCAGCCCGCCTTCAGTGCGATAGTCTAACAGATTAATGATTAAATCCTCCTCCCCCGAGAAGACAATGGGGAAAACGATACAATTATGATCGACCAACGGATAGAAGTATTTCTCTATGTATTCATTAACTGCATCGTTATTGCAAACACAAAATGGATAATAGAGATATCCCTTGTAAACAACGTCTTCAGGGGTACTATTCATACCATTTGGCGAGGATAAGTCCAGTTCCCCGCCACTACATAAACGGCGGCATTCTTCTATGAATGCTGCGGATACGTTGAGTCCGAGTTCAGATGCAAAATTATCAGTATACTCCTGCAGGCTATTTGTAAACCGTTCTTCTATCTCTGCGACATTATTTTGATACTCTTCTTCCATTTTTAAGGACTGCTCCTGTGAAAACTGTTGTGCCTCACTTAACGCGCCATCTTCTCCCCCAGGGAACAGTTCTTCTATGTAATTAATTAAGTACTCTACTGTGTTTTTTGTGATTAAAAAGCTTTCGAAATCCTGAACGAGTGTACTTGAACCCAGCGAACTACGTTCCATTAACTGACAGCACGAATTATATGTTTGAACTAAGTAGTTAACATCATCACAAATGGAATCATAAATCGAAACGTCTTCTTCATCAAAACCAAGCTTCCACACTTCGTCTTTTGTGACATTTTTTAACTTCCGTTTTCCTCTATACTGGACTTCTCTTCTTGAAAACCTTTCTTCGAGTTCTTTGAGTTCTCTATATGCCTCAAATATATTCTTTACTTGTTTTGTCTCTTTCTCCGTAATAGTTCTCAATAGTTCTCTGGCCGAAATTATATCTTGTTCATACGCAATCTGCTCCATATCGTGGTCTTCACATATGGATTGCAGTGTTCCTCTTTTGCTTCTCAGCCAGTCAACTGTTTCAGATATCTCTACCAATAAATCAATCATGTTTTTCCACCGAAATTATACCTTTGAGCTAATACTGATATTAGTATCACCACACATAGAGTCTCCGGGATCCCTTACTGAAATTTAACACCGTTATACTGGTCCACAGCCTGGGCAAGTCTTTTAAGTTTCGGGATCGCCTGTTGCAGCGTATCGACCGGCTGCTCGGATAACTTCGCAACTCGCTTCATCACACTGTCAAACTCTGCTGCCTTTGCATCATTCCAGCCGGACATCTTGCTTCTGGCGGATTCGATTTCATGACGAATTTGCACTATTTCATCTACAGTTTTTTTAATATCATTTGCCAT
>OCTX011652520.1_pt1 | contig 11515 bp, 8 predicted proteins | sample 1539691 | NCBI WGS metagenome assembly OCTX01 (sample SAMN02144231, study PRJEB22623) | gut metagenome | biome: sheep rumen | host: Ovis aries | place: New Zealand | reverse complement strand
TAAAGAGAAATGTGCTTGTAATTTTAGACGATATATTAGTGTAATTGGAAACCAATATAGCAGTATGAAAGGACTGGTAATATGAAGAAAAGATTGTTAAGCTTGGTAATGGCATTGGCAATGATCTGCGGGTTTGCAGCATGGGTGCCGGGATTTGATATTAATGCCAATGCAGGAGCAACGCTAGTATGGCCAGTGCCTGGAACTATGTCATATAAGAAAGTCAACAATTATCACAATGGTAATGCCATAGATATTAGCGGCAGCGATATTGCGGGATATAATGTTGTAGCAGCAATGGGTGGCACAGTAATAGCAAAATTCCTTTGTGGAAGCAACCACTGGGATTCTCCTACAGGTGATGGCCTTCATGATACGCATACTTGTCATGGATTTGGCAATGGCATTGTTATACAGGGTGATGATGGCAGAATATATCAATATGCACATATGCAGGCTGGAAGTATACCCTCAGGTGTTTACAATGGAGCATATGTTTCAGCTGGTCAGAATATTGGAAAAGTAGGTATGACTGGCTATGCAAGTGGTTATCATCTCCATTTTGGTATTTCCAAGGGAGAGTATTGGTATGCAAGCGGAATAAACCCATATGAAGAGACTTATGTTGATGGCACAAAACCTGAATGGTCTGATAAAACTCCTCCTACAATCTCAAATGTTAGAGTATATGATGCAGATAATAATGGCTACACAGTTGAATGTACGGTTACTGATGAGGGCGGAAGTGGTATTAGTCATGTTAGTTTTCCGACATGGACACTTGAAAACGATCAGGACGATATAAAATGGACTGACGGTACAATAAGTGGCAGCACCGTTACATTCAGAGTAAATATAAGCGATCATAATTACGAATATGGAATATACAGAACTCATATTTACGCATATGATAATGCAGGTAACTATTCGTGTACGGCTGTCTCTGATGTCTCGATAGGAATTGGTCACGAAATGTCTGAAGACGAAGCCGCAGGGCAAACCATACCTGATGGCGATTATTGGATATTCAGTGGAGTTGCACAGAACGATTATCTTGATATCCCCGGTGTTGATTCACCAGCTTCAAATTGGACAAGCTTGATAGTAACGGAAGCATTGCAGATGCCGTCTAAGGTTGATACTTGGACTGTAACATATCTTAACAACGGTTTTTATAAGATAACACAAAATGGTGAACCTGTGGCAATGGAAGTGCCATATGCGTCGTTGAATCATGATTCGCAAGTAAAGGTCTATGAAGATAATCAGTCTGTTGCGCAGCAATGGTCAATAAATGAAACTAACAATGGGTACACTATCCAATCGCGTGCTAATGGATACTATCTTGATTTGTACGGATTAGTTACAGGAGAAAGTGGAAGAGTAGTAACGCACGAATTAAATGGCGGAAACAACCAGATGTGGTGCTTTGTCCCGTTCAACTCTGATGACAGACCAGTTGCCGACGGAGAGTATAATATAAAATCAGCAGCTGGTAATGCATATCTTGATGCTGAGGGCAGCAGTTACTCCAGTGGAACTAATATTCAGGTGGACAGCACCGCTTCAGATACTTTTGTGCTGAAATACATTTCTGATGGATATTATACAATATTAGAGAAAACGACGGGATTATATCTCAGTGTTACTGATACCGGAGATTCAGAATATCTCAAAGTAAACAAAAACATACAGCTGACTGATTATAGCGAACCATGCAGAAACAATCTGTGGAGATTGGTAGATAAATGTGACAATCAATACTATCTAATCAGCAAGTATAATGGATATTATCTTGATCTTGCAGAAATGAGCACAATTGCAGGTACTAATGTTCAGTCTGTACAGTACAATTCTTCTGATACGCAGAAATGGATGTTTGTAAACCCGCATGCTCATAGTTATACATCAAAAGTCACCAAAAAAGCGACATGCACAAAAACCGGCGTAAGAACATATACTTGTTCTTGCGGTGATAGCTATACAAAGACAATAAAAGCTCTCGGACATGATTACGTTGAGACTGTTGTAAAGCCAACTTGCAGCTCAAAGGGTTACACAAATCATAAATGTACACGCTGCGGTAATGAGTACAACGATACCGAAACCGATATGATAGCTCATAAGTTTGGCAAATGGACTGTCACGACCAAGCCGACCTGTACGGCAAAAGGTATTGAAACACGAACATGCAGTGTATGTAAGGCAAAAGAAACTAGAAAAACCTCAGCTCTTGGTCATGATTACATTGAATCGATAATTCCTCCAACTTGTCAGTCAAAGGGTTATACGTTGCACAAGTGTTTAAGATGCAATGACGAGTATAAGGACAATGAAACAAATATGGCAGCTCACAGTTTCAGCAAATGGACAACAACTGTCAAACCTACCTGTACTGCAAAGGGTTCTGAAACAAGGATCTGTTCTGTTTGTAAAGTATCTGAAACACGAGAGATAAAGGCACTTGGTCACGATTACGTGGCTTCGTTAGTTTCGGCGAATTGCAACTCCAAGGGATACACTCTTTACAAATGCTCACGCTGCGGCGATGAGATCAAGGACAACTATACAGAACCAACAGGTAATCACAGGTGGTCTGAATGGAAAACCACAGCTTTTGACACTGATAAGAACACCTCAACGCAAACAAGAACTTGTTCTGTGTGCAATAAGACAGAAACAAAAACCACCAAGAACGCAATTCAGCGTCTCGCCGGTGCCGGCAGATACGAAACTGCTGTTGAGATCTCAAAGGCAGGTTTCCCTGACGGAAGTGACACCGTCGTTCTCGCCTACGGTTTGAACTATGCCGACGCTCTTGCAGGTGTATCTCTTGCAAAGGCAATGAACGCACCCATCCTGCTGACAAACCTGAAGACTCTGCCAAATGAAACACTTGTGGAGATCAAGCGATTGGACGCATCAAATGTTATTATACTTGGTGGAACAGGAGCAGTCGGCGAAGAGGTTGAAAAGATTCTTAAAGAGAACAATCTGAATGTAGAAAGAATCGCAGGCAAGACAAGATTTGAAACGGCCACCAAGATAGCACAGAAGATGCAGAAGCTTAACGATAATAAAGCTCCTAAAGAAGTGTTCTTCGTTTATGCATTCAACTCAGCGGACGCACTTTCAGTCAGCGCAGTTGCTGCAGTCAAGGGAGCACCCGTGATTTACCTCAAAACAAACGGAGAGCTGGACGATGCAACAGCGAACTACCTCAAGTCCGTTAAGGGCAGCGTAAAGAACGCTTATGTCATTGGTGGCTCTGGCGTAATATCCGATGATATGATGAAAAAGGCTGGTAAAGCTCTCGGCGTAACTCCGACAAGAGTTTTTGGCAAGGACAGATTTGCGACCTGCGTTGCAGTAAACGAAAAGTTTGCTGATGTGCTCGATGGTGACTCAATTTGCGTTGCTACGGGAATGGATTTCCCAGATGCACTCGCAGGCGGCGTTTACGCAGCGATAAACAAAGCACCACTGTTCCTCGTAAACGGCAAACTGAAAACTCCAAAGCTGACAGACGAGCAGAAAGCCTATCTCAAAGCGAAATCAGCAGCAAAGATCACCGCTTTCGGCGGAGTGGGAGTTGTTCCCGATAACCATATAGAAGATATAGCTAAAAACTCAGTATAACGTAACACTTCTTTGATTTTTAATACATATGGCGAAGCAATTGATGCTTCGCCATATCTTAAATGGTCTAATAGTTAGAGAAAAAGTTGAATATAATGATAAACAATACATAATTATTTAAGAGCTATCCAATAATTGCTCGCTTGTGTTTTCAAGAATGTGAGCGCTTTGTGTTTTGTAATATAATATGCTTTGGATACCGATTAAAATGTGTTGAAAAACCGGTTACTACAGCATAACAGCCTTATTTGACAGAATATGTTCGCTTTGTAACAATGGCGAAGATCGGAGTGAGAATATGAAAAAAAGAGTACTTTCTTTAGTTATTTCAGCTTGTATGGTGCTTGCGTGCTTTTCTATTTTACCGCAAAGTGCTGTGCTTGCAGCAAGTAAGGCTACATCAGGTTGGTGTGGAGAGAATGTAACATGGGTGTTAAAGGACCATGTATTAACTATTAGTGGAAAGGGTCCTATGTATAATTCAGGCTTTGGATTTGAATCTCCATTTCAATCTAATAATGACATTTACAAGGTAGTGATAAAACAAGGAGTAACTTTAATTGGTGAAAATAATTTTTCTTCATGCAAGAATCTTAAAACTGTGTCACTGCCAGAAAGCATGATTTGTATAGGTGACAGAGCTTTTTTATGGTGTGAAAATCTAAAGAGTATTAACCTCCCGGATAGTATTATGTTCATTGGCGAGGGTGCGTTTAACTGTTGCACCAGCCTTACCAGTGTTCATATACCGAAATCTCTTTCAAGAATAAGACCGGATACATTTTTTTGCTGTGTTAATATCAAGACGATTGATATTCCGTATGGAGTTCAACGGATAGAGCATGCTGCTTTTGGGAATTGTACTAGACTTACAGATGTCACAATTCCCGAGAGTGTCAAGTGGATTGATGATGGTGCTTTTTATACGACATCTATAAAAAAAGTTTTCGTGCCACAGAATGCTGAGGTAGATGAGGAAGCTTTCGGTTATAATATAGGTGGAAAAACAAACGATTTGATTATTTACTGCTATAAGGGTTCCTCTGCTGAAACTTATGCGAAGCAGAATGGGTTTACTTATAAAAATGTTCCGTCTGCATACTACCGACTTCAGGGCGATAACCGCTATGATACGGCTGTGGAGATCTCAAAGAAGCATCAATCATCAGATTATGTTATTCTTGCCTCGGGACTGAATTCGGCAGACGCCCTTGCAGGTGTTCCTCTTGCAGATGCTTATGGTGCGCCCGTTCTTCTCACAGCAAAGGACTCGATCACAAGTAATACACTCAATGAGATAAAAAGACTTAATGCACAAACAGTCATTATTCTTGGCGGTACAGGTGCGGTAAGCAAAAATGTCGAGAATAAAGTCAGAGGATTAGGAGTGTACGTTGATCGAATTGGCGGAAAAACTCGTTTTGCAACATCAAGACTTATCGCAGAAAGACTTATAAACGTAACCGGCTATTATCCTACCGATATTTTCTTTGTGAATTATACCAGCTTTGCAGATGCTCTTTCCGTCAGCACGGTAGCGGCAATAAAGGGCGCTCCGATAATGTATGTTAAGAAGGACGGTGCGCTTGACAGCGAAACATCTGCTTATTTGAAGAAGGTCAAGTCCAGTATCGGTAATGCGTATGTTATCGGCGGAACAGGCGTTGTTTCCGAAAATGTACGCACATCGTATATCAAGAATACACTCGGCAGAACACCGACAAGAGTATACGGTGCTAACAGATATGATACTTGTGTAGCGATAAATGAAAGATTTGCATCGATCTTCTCATCAAGAGTAATAAGCGTTGCAAAGGGGCTGGACTTCCCGGATGCACTTTCGGGCGGAGCAATTGCTGCCTATGTTGGTTCGCCGCTGCTCCTGGCAGATAATACTTTGAATGCAAAGCAGACAAATTACATTAAAAACCTCAAACCTAACCGTATTATAGTGTTCGGCGGTCATTTTGCCGTCACCGACGGAGTAGTTCAAAAAGTCAGCATCGCCGCACTTGGATAATATAACACACATGTTAACCTGAATAGAATTGGAGGAATGATTATGAAAAAACGATTGTTAAGTTTGGCAATGGCAGCAGTAATGACATTTGGTACTTCTGGAACGCTTCCGTTGGCTTCTTTCGCAGATAGTACAAGTATCGTTGCAAGTGCGGAGGGAAATGAGTATAAAACTAAGGAGGGAACATATACTTATCGTATACTTGAAGACGGAACGGCAGAAATAACGCATTTTGTAGCAGATCCTGAGATTGAAAAACACGATGGCTATGAGGTTACTCATCCGGTCGATGCATTAATTCCATCTGAGGTAAATGGTTACACAGTTACTTCAATCGCAGTATATGCATTTGATGATTCAGGGGCAATCAAGAGTATTACTATTCCAAGCACTATTACAAAGATTAATTATGGAGCATTTCGTTATAATGCAGCCTCAAGCATCAATGTTGATGAGGATAATAAGAATTATTGCTCTGTTGACGGAGTTTTGTACAATAAAGACAAGACAATTCTTATTCGCTTCCCACAAAATAAATATGAAAATGACGATTATTATGATGAAGAATTAGACACATTTGTATACCCAGACTTTATTATACCTGATGGGGTGGAGCATTTAGCTTCTTGGTCATTTGCGTATTGTCTTTGTGGTAAAGTTATTATGCCTAACAGCTTAAAAACAATCGGTCATGATTCATTCCGTAATTCCTTCAATTTAATCGAGATTGATATTCCAAATGGCGTTTTCTTTATCGGATGTGAAGCATTTGAGAACTGTCACTCCTTAAAGAAAATAACACTTCCCGAAAGCATAAAATACTTCGGAGAGAACTTTTCAATGAGTGTTGATCATGAGGAATTTTATGATTCTGAGCTTTCATACTCATGGGAGAGTAATGGAAGACTGTTTGAAGTATACAGGTTAAATTCGTACTCGTATACTCTTTCCCCAGGTAGTTACGGAGATCAAATATCAGCACTTGGCGACTCTTCCTGTTTTGAAAGCATTGAAGTAGACAGTAAAAATAAATACTTTTCATCTTACGATGGCGTTCTGTATAATAAAGACAGAACAGAAATGTATTATGTCCCTGATGCAAAAACAGGACTAAAAATCCCAAAAGAAATTGAAAAGATCAATGTAGAGGGACTTTCAGGAATTAAAACCATCAGCGTTGACAAGGATAATAAAAGTTTTACAGCTAAAGATAATATCTTGTATACAAAGGATATGAAGACTCTTGTCAGGTGCCTTGAAGAAACGGAAAAACAAACTATAGTTATTCCTGATGGAGTAGAGACAATCGGTGAGTCTGCTTTTTTACATTGCTATAATATTCAGTCGATAACAATGCCAAGCAGTGTAATCACTTTAGAAGATAAATGTTTTTCAAACTGCTATAATCTCACTAAACTTAAGCTATCTGATAATATCACAAAAGTCGGTTATTATGTTTTTAGCTGGACACCATGGTTTGAAGAAAGACAAAATAGCGATAAGGTGGTATATATCGGTAAAGTCCTATATAATGGTGATAAATTTACAGGGTCAGAGTTCGTTGTAAAAGACGGTACGGTTTCTATAGCTGAAGTGGCACTACTTGAATGCCAGGATCTAAAAAAAATTACAATTCCCAAAAGCGTTAAGAACATAGAGTGGTTTGCTTTTGGTTATAAGAAAAAAGAAGATGGATCTTATGGCAGTGGAGAGTATATAGACGGATTTAAGGTATATTGCTACAAAGACTCTTATGCGGAAAAATATGCTAAAACATATAGATTTGATTACGAATTGATAGATGCGGAATACTCAACTGATGGTGACAACACCGAGATAAAGATCACTGCCGGCGAAGCAAAGGATACAACTCTTACTATCCACAGAGACAAGGACGATAACCAGACTTATGCATTGTTTGAGGGCGTTGAAGTTGATGGTAAAACTGTTGATCCTACAAACTATACTGCTAAATCAGGCAGCTTGAATCTTACCCTGAAGGCATCATATCTTTCAACTCTTTCTGTTGGCGATCACACTATGAAAGTGTTATTTAAAGATGGTGAATATGTGTCAAAACTCACTGTTGTAAAGAATACACAGCCGGTTCGCCTCGCCGGTGCAGGGCGCTACGCAACTGCAGCAGCAATTTCACAAGCTGCATTTGACAAGGCTGATACCGTCATTCTTGCATACAGCATGAACTACGCCGATGCTCTCGCAGGCGTGCCGCTTGCTTACCAAAAGAACGCTCCGATACTTCTTACCAACACCAAGGAACTCGATTCCGCAACGCTTGCAGAAATTAAACGCCTCGGTGCAAAGAAAGTAATTCTTCTCGGCGGTGAGGGCGCAATTGGCAAGGAAGTTGAAACGGCGCTCGTTAAGGGCGGAATTGCAAAAGATAACATCAAGCGTATCGCAGGCAAATCACGCTTCAGCACAGCTACGGCGATAGCTTCACAGCTCAACGAAAAACCGACAGATGTGTTCTTTGTATACTACAATGGGTTCGCTGATGCGCTTTCAGCAAGCACTGTTGCAGCAAGAAAGACCGCACCGATAATCTACCTGACGACAAATGGTGAGATTGATGCTGACACAGCAAAATACCTCAAATCGATCAAGGGCAGCGTGAAAAATGCTTATGTCATCGGCGGTGAAGGAGTGATCTCAAACGACATGGCAACTAAGGCAGCCAAGGCACTGGGACTTTTCAAGGCAACAAGAGTTGCAGGCGCTGACAGATTTGCTACCTGCGTCGAGGTGAACAAACAGTTTGCCGGTGACCTGAATGGCGATATGATATGCGTCGCAACCGGAATGAATTTCCCTGATGCACTCGCAGGCGGAGTATATGCAGCAAAGAACAGCGCACCTCTGTTTCTTATCAACGGCAATTCAAAAACGCCAAACCTGAATGATGCACAAAAGGCATACCTCAAAGGAAAGAATGCAGCTAATATAACCGCATTCGGCGGCGAGGGCGTTGTTCCCGACAGCCACATTGCAGATATAGCTAAAAACTCAGTTTAACGCAGCAAAGCTCCTTTGCAAATGCAAGCTGACAAACAAATAGAGGCTCTCACAGCAACTGTGATGAGCCTCTTTGTTCGGTTTAAAGGTTATTTATTGATTCTTTTATTAGATCAAGCGTATATCTGTCATTTATCACATCTTCGGTAAGACCATATTGAGATAGCTTATCAAGCTTTTCATGTTTGATGTAATCTATTATTTGATCGGCTTCTTGTTTGTATGTTCTGCTATTTAAGAATAATTCAAAATTTGACGAATATACCGAATAATCAGACAACAATACTTCTTTTACCCTATTGGCAACCTCAGGTTTCTCATCTATGTTCTCACCATCGAATTCCTCAAACCCATTACCGTCGTTAAAAATCACAGAACCGTTTACTTCGTAGATCGTTACAGAATCTGTTTTATCCAATAAAATGAAGTCATCTTTATTTATTCTGCCACCATAATGCCAGTCTAAATTTGAATTTGGGGAAGTTACTGTACTTTCTCCTTTAAAGCTATTATAAGTTATACAAAACGTATCACTGCAATCTGTTTTGATATTATACTTGTCAGAAAATGATAACATTTGTTTAAAAGCAATTATCATAATGAATGCTATAATCATTACAATAAGTAAAATCAAAGGTTTCTTGTATTCATCATCCAACTTTTAACACCTCTTTATCCAAATCGTTCAATATTCCAATGAATCCTTATGAATGTAACAAACCCATATGTCAATGCATCTGATTCTTCATTTTTAGCATCAGAATTTGCTTTTTCCATTAAATTTCATCTTCAAATGTTCTGTATAATAATTATCCCATGTATGCTTATGCTGCTCTGAAAACGTCTTCAACTACCCATTTACTGTCCTTTTTCACGAGATATATCTTGTCATACGGATATGTTTTATAGGATCTCCTGCACGTTTCCACAGCTTCTTCGATCTTCGCTTCCTCCCCGGAATAACGGAATGTAACAACTGCCTTATCGTCTTTCTGAACTACCATAAATGCATTGATATATTTGCAGCTATCGGGGTTTAAGTGTTCGATTTGTTCTTTATCAACAGTTATATAAGTGCTGTTAAAGCCCTCGTTTTTTAATACATCCTGCAAAAGTTCTAATGAAGTGTCAACCAACTTCCGATCTTTTGATTCAAGTTTCTCAGGATCGAAATTATCAATGTCTGTAATACCCAAAAATGTACAATCCTTTTTCCACGCTGAACCTTGGGATTCCCAATATTTCTCATCATGCTTGTTTATCAGTATTATCAATCCGATTATTATGACTGTAATCATCAGCAATACAAGAATTCCAACAAGCAATCGCTTTTTACACTTTATTGTTTGCATAGTTTTACATCATCCAATCTTATAGACATAGTTCACCTCTATGATTTATTTAAAATATAGTACCATATTAATACAGCGATGTCAATACGGGGATCTATGTTTATAAGGGCATTTACGCAGCTGTTACGGGTGCATTTGAGAACCTCTGTGAATTATCACAGGCAAGATCTTTTCTGTGTAAGGCAATTGACTTGTATCAAAAAATATGCTATACTTTTTGCAACTATATGATCTTACTTGTCAAACGGACTTAATGGAAACGATTTGAGGAGGCTCGTAAAATGCGCAAGTTGTTAATACTGTCGATCGCTTTATCGGTCTTTCTCTGTGCCTGCGGCAGCACAGACAGCAGCAGCACTGACAGCTCAAAACAGGAAGGCACGGCCACAACAGCATACACAACACCTGAAAATGATGATCCATCGAGCAGTGACAGCGAATCTTCACAGCAGGACAGTTCCGAGCCTGATGGCAGTTCATCTGAAAAAGGCAGTGATCCAAGCAGCAGCGAGACTAAAACGACCGCAGAAAGCAAGGACAGCTCGCACGTCGCAGACACCTCGACCAGAACAGAGCTTGTAACGGGCTCCATTGGCACTACCAAAAAGACGGTCACAAATATTATTACGATACCCACAAAGCAGTCAACAAGATCAACTACTGCAACGACCAAAAAAACTACCACGACCACTGCTGCCAAGCCTTATGACCCGTCAAATCCATTCAACAAACAGGATAACAAGGAAGTGAAATACGACCCTTCACCCTGGAAGCAGTCAAAGAATTGGACTGATCCAAAGGATTACAAAGGCGGCATAATGGTGTATACGGACAAGATAGGACTTCAGCCCGAGTATGCAAGGGGCAAGGTGCAGCGGGTGTACATTAGTGTAGCAAATGAAGATGTACCTGTCAGTATGATGAAGTTCCACATTTTTTACGATACAAGGCTGACCGTCAAAATGAATTCCAAGGGTGAGGTAGCGGCTCCCGGCAAGGGGATCAGTGAGAATCCTTTCACATCAGGCTCTGCAATAGTCAAAGAGGGAGAGCTTGCGTTTTATGCATATTCAAACAAGGATATAAGTGTAGATGGACGCTGCATATTTACCATTGATTTTATCGTTCCCGAAAATGCAAAGTCGGGCGACCTTTATCCGATAGGGCTTGTCTATGTGGATGACGGCATTGCGGCAGATTGTTTTATAAATCAAAGAAAGAGGTGAATTACATGAATAAGGAAATACAGCCTAATTATGTTGCTTCAAAAATTATATGTGCATGTGGAAATGTAATAGAAACAAATTCAACAAAACCAGAAATGAAAGTTGATGTTTGTTCAAAATGTCATCCATATTGGACAGGAAGCTTAAAACAAAATACTACAGGTGGTAGAGCTGATAAATTTAAAAAGAAATATGGTATTTCTTAATAAAATAAAATATTTATTGCGCAATAAAGAAGGATA
>OCTX011666657.1_pt1 | contig 11517 bp, 14 predicted proteins | sample 1539691 | NCBI WGS metagenome assembly OCTX01 (sample SAMN02144231, study PRJEB22623) | gut metagenome | biome: sheep rumen | host: Ovis aries | place: New Zealand | reverse complement strand
CAGATTGCACAGCTGCTCGATGGTCTCATACTGGATCTTGCGGAGCGCCTGAAGATTGTCGGTGATCACGATCTTCGGCGTCGGTGCCTGCTCCTCATTGCCTGCCTCGTTTTTCTTGACTGTGACTGTTGCGGCTGTTTGGCACTTATAACTGCCGTTAACCTTGCATTCGACAGATTTCCCGGGAACAATAGCTTCGATCATTTGTCTTCTCCTTTCTGTTCGACTTTCTTATGCTTGCTGAGGAAGTTTTGCGCGAAGCGCGAGAAAAACCCGCGCGTCTGCGGGCGCAGTTTGGAGGCGGCGCCGATCTTCCGGTTGACCGCGGCCCGGTAGTGCCTGGTCTCGCTTCTGTGGCTGCGCTTGGCATGGTTTACTTTGCTGGACATGTATGTACCTTCTTTCTTTGGTTTATAGTTTGGCGTATTCCTCCGGGTGCTGGCTGTAATAGGCGCTCATTTCCGCGCTCAGGCGCTCACGCATATTGGCTTGCCATTGCGCGTGTTCCTCGGGTGTGAGCTCATCGACCGGAACGGGATCCCGACCGGGTATCAGAACATAGCAGGCGAAAGTTAGTTCTTTTCTTTTCCGTTTTTCTGCCATAAGCTCACCTCCTTTGATGTTATGCAGAAACGGCTTGGCCGTTTTCCGCTTTGATTTGTCTGGCTGTCACGTGCTTTGCCTTTGGTATTGCGTATTGCATTCCTCGCTTTTTATGCTGTATGATGTAACAAAAGGAGGATTTTTTATTATGAGTTTTGATGCAATTGCCGGGAATGTGATAGCTGCTTTTATTTATGCCTGCCTTGCCTACGTCTTCAAAAAAGCATTCAAAGCCTTGACACAAAGCAAAAAGTCCAAGCCTCCGGCAAAAGAAGCTTCAAAGGCATCCTTGCACAAGTCTTTTCTTGTATCACTGTTTCTGTTTTTAATAACGCTTGTTGTTTTCTGTTCTATCGGCCACCCTGCGACCCTTTTTATCGGCTCAATAAAAATCATGTGTGGCTTAACGGCAGGTCTTTCGTTCTTGACTACTTGGGGTGCGTTTGATGCTGCATTTGCCTTTTATCCAGAGGATGAGGTCATCAGCGAACCATCCGAGAGCAACCCCGATAATGATCGTTAAAACGTCAGCTTTCACACCGCTCCTCCTTTCCAGCTAATCAATCCTCACGGAACTCCACGTCGAAGTCTATTTCGGGGTGGAGTTTTGCTATCAGCTCGATAATGTCAATGCGCTTTTCAAGATCCGCCTGGCAAAAGCCGCGATACAGGATCACAACATGAAGCCTTCTCTTTTTGCGAAATCCAAACAAGTCCCGCTCCCCTCCTTTCCGGTAAAATGGTGGTATTATTTTGAATTGTTGAACTTTCCTCCGTTATTTGGTATTCTTTTGTTGCCTTTGGCAAATAAAGCAAAGAAAGGAGGAACAACCATGTCGAAGCCTTTGTACAAGCCCGGTGAGGATAATAAGCCGGCTGGTGAATACGTCGAGGTCGGCCCTCGTGGCGGCGAGGTCAGTAAACCCAGACAGGTCACCATTGAGCCCGGCGATCGGCTCCCACCTACTCAAGAATCTGGGCGGAAATGGACGCCTAAAAAGTAATCCCCTAATGAGGCCTCGCTCTGAGGCCTCATGCTTTTTTCCGGACTCTCCAAAAGCAAAAGCAAAGTCCGAATAAATTAAGTTGCAGCCAGGCCTCTATAAACTGCTCTCCGTCTTCCGTGTACCGTGTTATGTAGTGATGGAGCACTTCCCGCTCCCCTCCTTTCCGGTGAATTGGTTGCAATTTTGATTTCTCGCATTATTGCGAGTTTTCGGCCAAAAAAATAGAAGCTGCTTCGCTTGGGCTAATCGAAAGAACGGCAACAAGTTTATGCATTTGCCCGATCGAAAAAGCCAGCCCATTACATTTCATCTTGCGAATAAACGTGCTGTTGTCAACGCCAATTGCTTTTGCAACCGCTTCTTGTGTCATTCCACTTGATGCAATGCAGCCTCTCAGCTTGTTTGTATCAACCTGCATTTTTTCACCTCCTTTACTCGCATTTCTGCAAGTTCATTTGTAAAATACCACAAGGTTTTCTTCCTGTCAATACGATTTTCGCATTTTTGCAAAAAAATATTGCTTTTTTGCATTTTAATTATTGCATTTTTGCGACAAGTATGTTATTGTCCAATTGAGGTGATTTCATGACAACCGGTGAACGAATGAAAGAACGGCGAAAAACCCTTGGCTTATCTGCTGAATATGTTGCAGAAAAGCTTGGTGTTTCCCCCGCAACTATATATCGCTATGAAAAAGGCGATATTGAAAAAATGCCTGGGAATATTTTAGAGCCTATCTCACGAATTTTGGGTACAACCCCTGCCTTTCTTATGGGGTGGGATGAGCCAGAACTTCCAGACAACATCATTCCGATGCCAAAGATGAACACTGTCCCGCTCATCGGCATGATCGCCTGCGGTGATCCTATCCTCGCTGCGGAGAATATTGAGGCAGAGGTCTCCATGCCGGAGCATGTTGTCGCCGATTTTGCTCTTCGCTGCAAGGGCGACAGCATGATCGGCGCCCGGATCCATAACGGTGACATCGTTTACATTCGACAGCAGCCCACCGTAGAAAACGGCCAGATCGCCGCCGTGCTGATCGGCGACGAGGCCACGCTGAAGCGTGTTTACTATTACCCAGATTCCAACAAGCTTGTCCTCAATCCGGAAAACCCGAAGTATGAGCCCTTTATCTATATCGGCGAGGAAATCAGCTCCGTCCGCATCCTGGGCCTCGCCGTCGCGTTTACGAGCAATGTGAAATAAAGTTGACGAAGAATAATCTGTAAAAGAAGAGGTAGAAATATGGTCATTTTTATTCTTTTCGTAGCGGCTTTTATCTTTACCGTTGTGTGCACGGTTAAGTATTTCAAGCTCAAGAAATCTTTTTCCAATGAAAAAGAGATGAATGAACGCAAGACTAAGGCGATAGAATCTCTCAACAGTGATTGTGCTTCTCTCAAGACGGAGAACGATCAGCTCACTGCCAGAATTGCCTCTCTCGGCGTTACCGAATATGAGCAGGTAATGGAGAAAATCAACAGCGGCAATATCACTATCACTGAGAACAATGCAACGATCTCCAATTTGAGATCCAGCATTGCCGAGCTTTCGGAAGCCCAGGCCAAACTTGAAAAGCAGAACAAGACCGCTTCGAACAGGCTGGCCAAGCTTCGCGAGCTATACAAGGCGATGGATTACGGGATTAAAACATTCTTTGACTCGTCTCCGGCCCTTGAGAGCTGCAGACTTCCGGCAGCGGATGAAGCTGCGCTTGACGAAATGTCTCCTTCCGTGATTCTGCATCTCCATTCTATGGACGTGAAATCTCTGAACAAGGCTTTTCGTGAGAACGACAAGCAGATCGAGAATATACTGACGAGCTATGCCGGGCGCTATACAACAAAAGCAAACAGGACGATTTATAAGCTGATGGTCATTGCCCTCAGAGCCGAGCTGCAGAATATTCTCTATAACCTGAGATATGAAAAGCTTGACGCAGGGATCGAGCAGGTCAAAACCATTACTGCGAAGTATCTTGCTATAGCTACAGACGGCAATCAGAACATTGCGGGCACTATGACTAAATTCATTGGTGAAATCGAGTATCTCTTCATCAACGCCGTGAAGATCGAATACAACTACTATGTGAAGAAAGAACAAGCCCGGCAGGAGCAGGCGGCGATCCGTGAGCAGATGCGTCAGGAAGCTGCTGAACGTAAGGCTCTTGAGGCCGAAAGGGCTAAAATTGAGAGCGAAGAATCCAAATATGAGAATGAGATCGAGCGTATTAAAACGCAGATGGTCGGTGTCGACGCAGAGGCGGTCGCAGCCTATCAGAAGAGGATCCTTGAGCTCGAATCTCTGCTTTCCGACGTGCGTGTTAAGAAAGATGAAATTATCAATCTCCAGAACGGCAAAGCCGGAACCGTATATGTGATTAGCAACCTTGGCTCTTTTGGGGAGAATGTATTCAAAGTCGGCATGACCCGTCGCTCTAATCCTCAGGATCGTATCAATGAGCTCGGCAGCGCCAGTGTTCCCTTTGAATTTGATGTTCACGCTTTTATTTTCTCCGAAGACGCCGTTTCACTTGAAACCAAGCTCCACAATATGCTGAATAGTAAGCGTGTGAATAAGGTCAATTTGAGGAAAGAATTCTTCTACTCCACAGTTGACGAGATGGAATCCCTTGTCTATCAGATTGATCCTTCGGCAGAATTCACCAAGACCATGCTTGCAGAGGACTTCCGCCAGTCACAGTCTTCCAATGTTATCTACACGACGGATTACATTGAGGAAGATGAAGACGAGGATGACCAGGTTGTTTGAAATAACAAAATCACCCTCGAAGAGTTCTTTCTTCGAGGGTGAATAATAAATGTGAGGTGATCGAATGAGAAACGCCGCCGCATACGTGCGTGTATCGACCGAGCGGCAGGATGAATACAGCCTTGACAGTCAGCTGAAGCTGATCCGCGATTACGCAGCGGCGCACGACATGATCGTGCCTGACGAGTTTGTCTTTGTAGAGGACGGTGTTTCTGGACGCTATGCCAAAAGGCGCCGGGCGTTTCAGAATATGATCGCGCTGGCCAAGGAGAAGGAACGGCCCTTCGATGCAATCCTTGTGTGGAAATTCAGCCGCTTTGCCCGCAACCAGGAGGAAAGTATTTTCTATAAGTCCATGCTCGGCCGCGCTGGTGTCGATGTAGTCAGTATCTCCGAGCCGCTTGACGACTCCCCTTTTGGATCTCTGATCGAGCGTATCATTGAATGGATGGACGAGTTTTACAGCATCCGCCTGTCCGGCGAGGTCAAGCGAGGCATGAACGAGAAGATCTCCCGCTCCGAGATTGTGACTGTCCCCTCCTTCGGCTATGACGTGCAGGGGAAAAGCTACGTTCCGAACGAGCACGCGGAGACGGTGCGCAGGATCTTCCGGGATTACCTCGCTGGAAAGGGAATCGTTTCCATTGCCCGCGAGCTCGCCGATGAGGGCGTGCGAACGCGTCGTGGATCGATCCCAAGCAACCGCTGGATCCGGTACATCCTTCGCAATCCTGTCTATATTGGAAAGATCCGCTGGTCAACAGATGGGAAGATCGACTATGTTCACTGTGAAGAGACGGACAAGGCGCTGCTGATCGACGGGAACTTCCCTCCGATCATTGACGAGGAGACCTTTCAGGCCGTCCAGACCAAGCTTGAGCGCCGTGCCTCCGCGCTTCCCTATACCCGGCATGATCAGCCTGTTGAATGGATGCTCAAGGGCCTTGTGCGGTGCTCCTCGTGCGGATCCACACTGATCTATTCAAACCTCGCCTGTCCGTCCATGCAGTGCTATAAATACGCTCACGGATCCTGTTCGGTCTCTCACTCGCTCTCGATCGCAAAAGCAAACAAGATCACGATCGCTGCTCTTGAAAGCTGCGTCGCAAGCAACAATTTCCCGCTCGCGCCGCAGGTCGTCAAGAAGGCCGGCGACGGGCCGGATTACGATCACCTGATCGCGGTCGAGCGTCTCAAACTTCGGCGCGTCCTGGAGGCCTACGAGGCCGGCGTCGATACGCTTGAAGAATATGCGCGGAAGAAGGCGCGGCTCAATGCCGGCATCGATGAGCTGCTCGCCCGAAAGAGCGATGCGGAAAAGGCCGTCGCTGCGAAGGCGCTCAAGCCGGAGGAAATGAGGAAGAAGGTCCTCGATGTGCTTTCTGTCGTGAAAAGCGCCGATGCATCTGAAGAAGCAAAAAATGCGGCCCTTCGTACGATTTTGTCCCATATCGTGTACGAAAAAGCCGCATCTCGCCTGTCTCTATTTTTTATTTACTGATATTATCGGTTTTTGCAATCCGGGCCCCCGTACTGTGAAATAATGAATTTTGCCAGCGCAGGATTTGTATTCTTTATTTTGACCGGATACTGCAGCTTTTTTTCGTATACAAACATATTATGCCTCCCTCTCCGAGCGTTTTTCCCAAGGCCACGGATCATTCAGCCAGGTGTATTTCTTCATGCCGATCATATCCGCCTTAGTCAGCGGGCCACAGGTCTCAACATAACGCTTGTGCGCTTCTCGGGAGAGAGCAAGAACCGATTGATACTGCTCAAAGGCTTCCCTGTCATCTTTGTGTGTATCAAGATATAAAGACAGTTCATCAGCCACAAAATCGATTGCCATCAATTCGCCGAGCGGCGTGGCAGGCAAAGGGTTGTTTACCATTCCCAGGAACGGCAGATCCAGCCCGGGAAACAATGTTCCGCGTGCGATCGCCGTCTGTGGCTCGTAATTCGGCTCGACACTCTCCTGCATTGGGACGTAGGCAGAGGCAAGCGGAGCCCGCACAGGAAGCGTTCCGAACTTATAATCATAGTTTGGATTGTTATCCAAGGTGATTCCTCCAGAAAACAAGAGTAGAGCGTTTGCTCAGTCCATACTATGTCTGTCACAGAAAAAAAGTTTCCCGCAGAGCCTGTTCTCTGTGGGAAACTTTTTGAGAAATGTTATTCGATCATGCCAGAGAATTCTTCCTCACTGATTACGGGAATGCCCAGTTCCTGCGCTTTCGCCAGCTTGCTGCCGGCATTTTCTCCGGCCAGAACGAAGCTTGTTTTCTTTGAAACCGAGCCGGAAGCCTTGCCTCCGTATTTTTCAATAATGGCTGAAGCCTCATCACGGGTATAGTTTTGCAGGGTTCCCGTGAGAACAAAGGTTTTTCCCGCAAATCGGTTATCGAGTAGCTGCTCGCTGCTCCGGAAGCTGACACCGGCTTCACGCAGCAAGTGAATCTGATGCTTTGACTGCTCAAGCGAAAACCATTCTGTAATGAACTTAGCCGTGATTGCGCCGATATCCGGGATCGCAGTGAGCTCATCAACGTCTGCTTCCATAACCGCGTCAAGATCAGGAAAGTGCATAGCAAGCGTTTTCGCCGCTTTTTGGCCGACCTGGCGGATTCCAAAAGCACAGAGAAGCCTCGCAAGACCGGCCTGCTTGCTCTTTTCAATAGCTGCGATCAGATTTTGAGCGGATTTCTCGCCCATCCGATCAAGCATGGAAATCGATTGTGCCTCCAGATAGTAGAGATCGGCAAAATTCCTCACAAGCCCGCTGTTTATAAGGCTTTCGCAGACAGAAATCCCGAGGCCTTCAATGTCCATCGCCTCACGTGAGGCAAAATGTGCGATATTGCGCAGTCTCTGTGCCGGGCATTCGGGGCTTGTGCAGCGGAGAGCTGCGCCGTCTTCATCCCGCACGACGGGTGAGCCGCATTCAGGGCAATATTGCGGCATCACAAAGGGAACGCTGTCCTCTGGGCGCTTGGAAAGGTTGACCGACACAACTTCCGGGATGATCTCCCCCGCTTTTTGCAGCACAACCGTGTCGCCGAGACGAATGCCAAGCCGATCGATATTGTCCTGATTATGGAGCGTGGCAGCCGAAACGGTTGTGCCGGCCAGCCGCACAGGCTCGACAAGGACTTTTGGCGTCAGGACACCTGTACGACCGACCTGTACAACGATATCCAGTACCCGGCTTTCCTTCTTCTCCGGCGGATATTTGAAAGCAACGGCCCAGCGCGGAGCCTTTGCCGTGCTGCCAAGTGCCGTACGTTGGGACAGGGAGTTGATTTTGATGACAGCGCCGTCCATTTCGAACGGAAGCTCAGCTCTGTTTTCTCCAAGCCATTCGATACGCTCAATGCAGTCGTGAATATTATCATAAACCTTATACTGCACAACCGGGAAACCCATATCGCGCATGGCGTCGAGCGTCTGAGCATGCGTCTCATACGGTTTGCCGGAACTGTACTGCATATTAAAGCAGATGATATCAAGCTTTCGTGCTGCGGCTATTTTCGGGTCAAGCTGACGCATAGACCCCGCCGCCGCATTGCGCGGATTGGCCAAGAGCGGCTCACCCTTGATCTCACGCTGTCGGTTGAGTTCCTCAAACACAGCTTTTGACATATACACTTCGCCGCGGACAATCAGCCTCTCCGGGGCGTTTTCGATCCGCAGCGGGACAGATCGCACTGTACGCAGGTTTTCTGTGACATCCTCCCCTGTTGTGCCGTCGCCGCGCGTTGCTCCGCGGACAAAAACGCCGTTTTCATATTCAAGGGACATGGACAGTCCGTCGATTTTGGGCTCTACGGTATAGTTATGCGGCTCAGATACAAGCGAATCCATTCTCTCACCGAAAGCGAACAACTCATCATAGGAAAAGACGTCGGTAAGGCTTTCAAGCGGTACCTGGTGATGAACCGGCGTAAACTGAGACAAAACCTGTCCACCTACACGCTGTGTCGGAGAATCCGGTGTAATAAGCTCGGGATGCGCGGCCTCCAGTGCTTTGAGCCGCTGCATCAGCATGTCAAAGTCATAGTCTGAAATGATCGGTGCGTCATAGACATAATAGAGCTTGCTGTGATGATTGATCTCTTTACGAAGCTGCAAGATCTCCTTTTGAACGTCCAATTCTGTACACTCCTTACTGATCCAACATGGCGCTGACAGCCATCATGACCCCCAGTTTTCCCGATTCATAGGTGAGACCGCCCTGCATATAGACGGTAAAGGGCGGCTGGAAGGGTCCGTCTGCTGATAGCTCGATTGAAGACCCCTGAATAAATGACCCGGCAGCCATAATGACGGGACAATCATACCCCGGCATTTGCCACGGCTCCGGCGTAACATAAGAATCTACCGGCGCACCGGCCTGAATTCCGGCACAAAAGTTCTTCATGTTCTCTCCGCTCTGAAGCCGGATCATTTGAATGATGTCAGAGCGCTTCTCGCCCACTTTCGGCGATGTTTCAAACCCGGCGCTCTCCATCATGGCGGCGCAGAAAATCGCTGTTTTCAGCGCTTGTGCGACCGTGTGCGGCGCAAGAAAGAGTCCCTGGAACAAAAGCCTGTTGGCACCGAGGGTCGAGCCGCACTCTCCCCCGATCCCGGGCGTAGTCAACCGCATGGCTGCACGATCGACCAGCTCTTTCTTCCCGGCCGCATATCCTCCCGTCGGAGCAATACCGCCGCCGGGATTTTTGATAAGTGAACCCGCGATTATGTCTGCGCCGACTTCTGTCGGCTCCCGTTTTTCCGTAAACTCACCGTAACAGTTATCGACCATGATATTGGCATCGGGATTCACACTTTTGACAATGCTGCAGATCCTGCCGATCTCCTCAACCGACAATGCTCGTCGGTCCTCGTACCCTCTGGAGCGCTGGATCATGACCCCCTTAACGCCAGGATCGGCGGCGGCGCGGCGTATAGCCTCATAGTCCGGTCCACCGTCAGAAGCAAGATCCACCTGAGCATAGTGGATCCCGTAAAATTTCAGAGAACCGTGGCAGTTGCCGCTGATCCCAATGGCGCTGCGCAGGGTATCATAGGGCAGACCGGTCGCGGCCAGGATCGTATCGCCCGGGCCGACAAGAGAAAACATGGCCGCCGTCAGTGCATGCGTGCCGTTTACAAAGCCAGTTCTGACAAGTGCCGCTTCCGTGCGGAAAATCTGAGCGTAAATCTTATCAAGTGTCTCGCGGCCGAGATCATCGTAACCGTATCCGGTCGTTCCCGCAAAGCAGGCATCGGATACACGGTGATCCTGAAATGCCGTCATGACCTTTTTGGTGTTGTATTCTGCTGTTTCATCAATTTGATCGAATTCGGGCCGAATCCGTTTTTCCGCCTCTTTAGCCAGAAAATAGACCTCATTCTTGATGTCCGATATCTTCATCTTTCAGCTCCATGACGATTTTTTTAAAGGTATTGCCCCGCTCGGCAAAGTTTTTGAAACGATCAAAGGATGCGCAGGCCGGAGAGAGAAGAACGATATCCCCGTCCTCTGCCGCGCGGGCAGCAGCAAGAACGGCCTGCGTGAAGTCATCGATCATTTCAAACGGCACAGGGCTTGTATCGTACAGTTTGGAATTCAGGATCGCTGCTTTGATCTTTTCCGCCGTGTGCCCGGTAATGAAGACACGTTTGGCAAATCGGCACAAATCATCGCCCAGCCCGTCAAAGGCGATATGCTTATCATAGCCGCCGACGATAATGATCGGTTTTTTCTTCATGGCGCGCAGACCGGCCGCCGTACGGCTCGGGCTTGAAGCAATCGAGTCGTTGATAAACAGTACGCCGTCAAGTGTACGCACCTGCTCAAGCCTGTGCTCGACGCCGCCGAAGCTCATGGCGACCTTGCGGCAGATCTCATCCTCCACGAGACCGTCGGTGGCGCAGAAGGCCGTCAGATAATTCAGTACATTGTGCTCGCCGGGGATCCGGATCTCCGCGGCGTCCATGATCTTTTGCGTCTTGCCGCCATGGGCGCGGAACAATTCGCCATTGAGACAGTATGCCCCCTCTTCGACTTTTGACTTATCGGAGAAATAAACGATGTCCGATTCGGCGGCGGAAGCATAATACGGCGAATGCTCATCATCGAGATTCAAAACAAGTTTATCGCCCTTTCTCTGCTGCGCGAAAATTGACATCTTGGCATCGATATAGTCCTGATAATCCTTGTGCTTGTCCAGATGGTTGGGCGAAATATTCGTAATAACAGCGACATCCGGCCGGCAAGACATGCTGTGCAGCTGAAAGGAGCTCAGCTCCAATACCACGATATCGCTTTCCTTCATCTCAGGCACGTCACATAAAAGCGGGCGGCCGATGTTTCCGCCAAGATGAACCGTATAGCCGGCTGCTTTCAACAGCTCGGAAATGATCGTGGACGTAGTTGTTTTTCCGTCGCTGCCCGTAATGGCAATAATCCGGCAGGGACACAGGCGGAAGAACACCTCCATCTCCGATGTAACAAGGCTACCCTTTTCCCGCGCGGCCTCCAGATGTGGATCAAAGGGCATCAGGCCCGGCGTGCGAAAGATCACGTCCTGATCCAAGCCCTCCAGATAATCTTCGCCCAGTTTCAGCGCAGCTTGAAGAGAGGAAAGCTCCTCTCCCTCTATGCCAAGCTCCTCGTAGCTTCGCTTATCACAGACCGTAACATGGCAGTTGTATTTCAGCAGTAATCGAATCAGCGGCATATTGCTGACTCCGGCGCCGATCACGGCGATTCGCTTATCCTGAATGGATAAAACATATTCTGAAAGCGTCAAAGTAATCACCTCATAACAGAAAAATTATAAGACTTTTGCGCTGCAAATACAAGATTATTATTGACTTGACGCCACCGTTTGGATAAAATAAGCCCCGTGAGCAGACCGAACGACCGCGGGTACAAGGCGAAAGGCTGTACATGAGGAAAGTCCGGGCTCCATAGGGCAAGGATAACGGGTAACGCCCGCCAGGGGTGACCCTCGGACAAGTGCAACAGAAATAAACTACCTTGCGGATTTTCGCAGGGAAAAGGTGGAAAGGTGGGGTAAGAGCCCACCCGCCGCATGGAGACATGTCGGTGCTGTAAACTCTATCCGGAGCAACACCGTGGGAG
>OCTX012285966.1_pt1 | contig 11521 bp, 13 predicted proteins | sample 1539691 | NCBI WGS metagenome assembly OCTX01 (sample SAMN02144231, study PRJEB22623) | gut metagenome | biome: sheep rumen | host: Ovis aries | place: New Zealand | reverse complement strand
TTATTCACAAGCCGCTGATTCAGTTACGCTTTCACTTCTGAGACTGGCTGAACAGGGTGAGGTTGGTTCTGCAGCAGGTACCATGCTTAACCGTGCCATGACTGACCTTTATGCACCAACAGAGAATGCAAGTAAAGCTCTCGATGAACTGAACTTCTCCGCATATGATGCATATGGTAATGCCAGAGATTTCAACGATGTTATCGATGATCTCAATGCAAGTCTTGAAGGCTACTCCGAACAACAGAGGAACGCATACATAAATCAGATCTTTACCACAAATGGTATGCAGGCCTTCAATAAAATGACCTCTTCAACTTCTGAAAAGGTTGAAGCGTTTTATCAGGGCTTAAAGAATTCGGCGGGCTCTGCATCAAGACAGGCAAAGACACAGCTTGATAATATGAATGGTTCATACATCATCATGCAATCCGCTCTGGAGGGAGTACAGATCTCCATGGGTGAATTGTGGCAGGGTGAAATGACCAACTTCTATAAAATGGCCGGTGAGATACTGGGACAGCTCAATGAGTTCATCAAGCAGAATCCCGGTCTCATGAAAGCCATAACCGGAGGTACTGCAGCTCTTGCTACACTGACTGCCGGAGTTGTTACCTTTAATACAGCAACAAAACTATCTACTACATTGCTTCCACTCTTCAGTGCTTCTCTTGGCGGTCTTCCGTTACTTGCCGTAGCGGCAGGAATAGCCGGAGTTGTGGCTGTTGGTGGTGCGATGTATGACTCATTCACCAAGAATGACAGAGCCGCCGCAGAGCTGACACAATCAGCACAGGCACTTAGCGGTGTCATTGAAGATGCTAATACAACATTTGACGATACTATCGGTACAGTTGAAGCTACTGCAAATGTGGCTGACAACTATATTAATAAGCTCCAAGAGATGGAGGAAGCTGGTCTCACCACTGATGAGGCACAGAAACAGTATCATAACACTCTTGAATTATTGGTTCAGACCATACCGGAACTCGCCGATCAGATTGATTTAGAGAACGATTCTATTAAGGGCGGTACTGCTGCTCTCAGAGAACGTACAAAGGCATGGGAAGAAGAAGCCAAGGCTCAGGCATATCAGCAAAAGATGTCGGATATCTATGCGGCACAGGCTGATGTAATGATTGAGGCTGAAAAGAACTCCATCAGACTTACAAAGGCCCAGCAGGATCTTGATGATGCCCAAAAGAAGCGCCAGAAGGCTCAGGAAGATTATGCGGCTAAACAGCAAGAATTCAACGAAAGGCTTCGTGAGTGTTCTGAGACTGGTGAAGGCTATGCAGAAGTCATGGCCGAAATCAATATGTATGAGGTATCTCAGAGGCAGGCTATCATCGATGCAGAAAGCGCCTTGATAGATGCCACTGATGCATATGAAGTCGCTAAGATGGCGGTTGAAAATGATGCTGAATCTGTAGCCGCAGCTACTACAGAAATAGAGATCGCTCAGCAGGCCTATGAGAACTTGACCGGAGCTACGGAGGAAAGCACACAGGCAACTCAGGATCATACTAATACAGTCGATGCTTTCAATAGAGTGATCGGAAATACCGAAGAGGTGATGGAAACTCTTACCGGTGCCTATAACGAGGCATATGAGGCGGCATATAAATCCATCAATGGCCAGTATAACCTTTGGGATGAAGCCGCAAAAGTGACCACAACTTCTATCGATACCATCAACTCAAACCTCGCTTCACAGCAGGCTTATTGGGAATCGTACAATGCAAACCTCGATACACTTGCGGCCAACGTAAGTAAGTTTGATGGTCTTGGTGATGTCCTGGCAAGCTTCGTTGATGGATCTGAGGAATCGGTATCAGCTGTTGCCGGTATTGCTGATGCAATAAATAAGGGCAATGATGCTGATGTCCAGCAGTTAATAACCAATTACAAGTCATTGCAGGAAGAACAGACAAAGGTATCTGAGTCCGTTGCTGACATGCAGACCGAATATACTGAGCGAATGAGTGAACTTGCGGAAAGCGCCGGTGAATCAGTTCAGGAACTGAACCTCTCGGATGAAGCAAGAGCAGCCGCAACGGAAACCATCAACAGCTATATCAACACTATATCCGGAAGCTCCGGGCGAGTGTCTGCAGCTTATAGGAGTATCTATAATGCGGCATTGTCATCGCTCAAAAGCGCCGGAGGAAGTGGTGCCAAGGATACGGACGGTTACGCTTCGGGTACCGAAAACGCTCAGCAAGGTTACAAGCTTGTCGGTGAGGAAGGTCCTGAGCTCATGTACTTCCATGGTGGCGAAAAGGTATACGATGCTGACGAGACTAAGAACATTCTTTCTAACTCACAGCTTGATGCTAAAGAGCATAGCAATGTGACAACACAGAGCTTTAATCCGAATGTGAATATTGCTTTCAATATTACCGGAACAAAAGACACTGCTGCAGATTTACAAAGATATGCTGATGATTTTGCAGAGAAAGTGCTTGATGTTCTTGAGAATAACAGCGCTGATCTCGCTCGGAGGGCATTTGCGTAATGAGTACATATACAACAATGCAGGGTGATACATGGGATGTGATTTCCAAAAAGCTGTTCGGTAGTACGAGCTACACAGGAAATCTTCTCATGGCGAACCTACGCTATAACAAATACTTTAAGTTTCCGGCAGGGATAGAACTTACTGTTCCTACCGTAGACACCACTCAGCCATCTGCTCCAGTGCCTTGGAAGGTGGTGAGCGGATGAGCAGACATTCAGATGCAGACATTACATTTCAAGGGGTGGATATCTCAAAGGATATCTCCCCTTATCTTTTGTCTGTCACTTATGTAGATAATGAGGACGGTGAGACCGATGATCTGCAGATTAAATTGCAAGATAGACCTGAAATATGGTTAAAGAGCTGGCTTACATCTGCTCTCAATGCGGCGGTCACTACACCAACAACACAAGCCTCGACAGCTACACAGCAAGCGACAACGATAACCGCCACTGTAAACGCAAAGTCGGGTCTTGTTTTAAGAGCTGGTCCATCAAAAAGCACAGCGAGACTGACAGCGGCACCATGTGGCTCGAAGGTAACAGTAATGAGCCAAGAGGGTGATTGGTGGGCGTGCAATTACGCCGGACAGAATGGTTATATGTGGTACTCGTATCTTACACCTGATGCGGCACAGGATACATCACAGCAAAGTTCTGCTGATACATCATCAAGTGGAGGTTCTGCGAGTACATCATTTTTAATACAGACAATGTTCCATAGATACGATTGGAACTCTGAGGGAACAGATGAGACCTTGGACTCCGGCGTATTTGAACTTGACTCCGTTGATTGCTCTGGACCACCGGAAACAATCACCATCAAGGGAACATCATTACCATTCACAAGTCCTATAAGGCAGACCAAGAAAACAAAGGCTTGGGAAAATTACGTGCTAAGCGGTATTGCTAATGAAATGGCAGCATCCGCAGGAATGACAGTCATGTATCTGTCCGTAGCTGATCCGGTGATACTTAGAGAGGAACAGACGGACGAGTCAGATATCGTATTCCTTACACGTATCGTTCATGCCTATGGCTTGGCTTGCAAGGCAACAAATAAGGTCATAGTAGTGTATGACCAATTCACTTACGAAAAGATGCCATCCGTCAGAACAATCACACACAAAGACGGAAGCTATTCGAAATATAAGGTCGGCACCACAAAAAGCGATACTCAGTACACATCAGCACGAGTACGCTATGTGAACCCTCAGGGAGTTCTCATTGAGGGAATAGCCAAGGTGTCCGATTATGACCCTTCGGTAAGTAGCGACAAGGAAGGACAACAGCTTGAAATATGGTGGGCTGTCGCTAGTATTGCCGAAGCTAAATCAATGGCTGAGAAGTTTCTGAGAATGCACAACAAATTCTCAAAGACTTGTCAATTCACTGTACCGGGAGACCCTACTCTAGTGGCAGGGGCGAACGTAGATATAAAAGGCTTTGGTGCTTTTGATGGTAAGTATGCCATAAAGCAGGCCAAGCACGTACTCAGTAACAGTGGGTATGTAACGACAATAAGCCTGAGGAATACATTGGAGGGCTATTAATGGATGATGCAATGATCAAGAGAATGGTACAAGTCGGCGTTGTATCTGCTATCCAGGGCAACAAAGCACGAGTCATTTTCAGAGAGTCCGGCATGACATCCGCTTTCCTTCCTGTTCTGCAGCATAACGATGCAGTTGTAACCATGGAACCGGCAGGCGGACCAGAAGACCCTCAACATACTCATGTGGCAAAAGTCACAACGTGGATGCCAAAGGTCAATGATGTGGTGCTTGTCATATATTCACCGATACAGAATTCTGACGGTTACATAATAGGGAGGATACCATGAGAGTAGGTTCATTTGCCGGAATATCATTTTATGTGTCTGAGGACACCGTGAGGACTCTGCAAGACCTCTCCTGGAGCGTTTCTGCTAGGTACGCTACTCACCAACGCCACAACAATAAAGACCTCCCTGAGATGACAGGAGTAGAGCTACAGCAGGCATCATTCAACATGACTCTGAGTGCTTACCTCGGTGTAGACCCTACTGCACTATTCAAAAAGCTAGTCAGAGCTGTGGAGAATGGACGTGTAAGCAGCCTTATTTTAGGCAGACAGCGTATCGGTAAACAGTGGGTAGCAAAAAGCGCACAGATACAGTCAAAGCAATTTGACGGTCATGGTGCCATGACAATAGCCACCATTAAGGTGACGTTACAAGAATATCCATCAAATTAAGGAGGAAATCATGAGTTATACAGTGTCTACGACAGATGTATCAAAGATTAGCCTCAATGAGACAGATTACGTTGAGTCAGTATTGCAGAATATCCGAGTATTGCTCAGTACATGGCAGGGTGATGTTCCACTCTATCGTGACTTTGGAATTAATCCGGAACTGCTGCACAGACCAATAAACGCTGTTGAGTCTCTCTTGATTGAGGATGTTACAGAAAAAATCGAGAAATATGAGCCGAGGGCTACGGTTACGCAGGTGAGCTTTGATGCAACCTCTGCATTTTCGGATCATCTCGGCATCACGGTTGAAGTGGAGGTAAATGCAGAAAATGAGTAGGAATACACAACATGAATTCGTATCGGCCAGTAATGCCGAAAGCCTCGTTGAATCGCTTACCTCTATCTATGAGCAGATGACTGGTGTATCCGTAAGACCATCCAGTCCGGAGAAGCTGTTCATCGAATGGGTGGCCTATATCATCCTTCTGGAAAGAGGTCATATCAACAGTGCCGGTAATTCAAATCTGCCTTCACGTGCTGAAGGTGATGATCTCGATACTCTTGGACGTGATATCTACAACATTGAAAGACCTGCTCCGACACCTTCAACGGTAACAATGAGGTTTTATATCTCCGAAGCTCAGAGCACCAATGTACTGATTCCACGTGGGACAAGGGTCACCGAAGATACACAGACTCTGTTCTGGAAAACAGATGAGGATGTTTATATCACAGCCGGTAATACTTATGCAGATGTGTCATGTACCTGTGAAACCGCAGGGCTAATCGGTAATTATTATTCAGCCGGACTCATTACGAGCTTGGTAGACCTATTCGATTATTATGACCATTGCGAGAATATCACCGCTTCTGATGGTGGCTCTGATGCGCCGGACGATGATACATTCTATCAGCTCTGCGTACAGAGTATGGATGCATGGTCAACTGCAGGACCTAAAGGCGGATATATTTATTTTGCCAAGCAGGTATCTTCCGAAATCGCTGATGTAATCGCAAAGCAGCCAAGTCCCGGAACTGTGGCAATATATGCCCTCATGAAAGATGGTACTATCGCAAGCTCAGAGATAAAGCAGAAAATCCTTGAAGCTTGTTCTGAGGATTATAAGAGGCCTTTAACGGATCATGTTACTGTGGAGGATCCGTCAACAGTAAGCTACAACATCAGCCTTACCTACTATACGGCATATGGTACAGCTAAATCGCAGAGTGAAATGCTTGCTGACGTACAGAAGGCAGTAAATGATTACATTGCATGGCAGCAGTCTAAGATCGGCAGAGACATAAATCCTGATAAGTTGAGGGAGTTTGTATTGGCCGCCGGAGTAAAGCGAATGGTCATAACGGAACCTGTATTCACTCACCTCATCGATGGTACCGAAGAGAATACGGACATCCCTCAGGTGGCGGCGATAGGCAACACTACTATATTGGATGGAGGCTACGAAGATGAGTAATGACTACGGCTTAACTGCTGAGAACCTCTTATCGGTGCTCCCTCCGGTTCTTGCGAATGACGAGAGCATGAATGCTCTTGCCACTGCCGTAGCTGATAACCTTGCTAGTCAGAATGCTGAAATAGACAACATCAAGATATTTTCGGCTATCGACTCATTGCCAGAGACACTGTGCGACATTCTCGCTGTTGATTTAAAGGTTGATTGGTATTCATACGAGTACCCGTTAAAGATTAAAAGAAATCTGATTAAAACAGCATTTATCATACACAGGACATTAGGTACTGTTGGGGCTGTCAAAACTGCTCTCGATGCGATTTATCCAGGTTCTATCGTAGAGGAATGGTTCAACTACGAAGGAGATCCTTATTACTTCCGAGTAATCCTTGATGTGACAGAACAGATTATCGACAACATATTGGAACCGAGTCTTAGGAAAGCCATTAATACATATAAGCCATTAAGAGCAAGGCTTGAAAATGATGCTATTATCTTCCGTTCTCGACATAACTTCGAAATGAGAACTGCAACAGGATATGTTCAGTACAACACAAGGTTGTGCGGTACATTCCCTTACGTCAGAACATACGGTGAGATTATTGACGGTGTGCTTGAATTTGTCACTTCGACATACGGTACATCGTATGAGACTCCACGATCTGACACAATCGAAGTCGGAACATATCCGAAGTTGGCAACACAAGGAGCGATTACTGAACCTGACATACAGTTAAAGACTTCCAAGTACGGACAGTCTTACGGAGTGCCAGAGGCAGGCGCTATTGAAAATGGTACATATCCTAGCATAGCAACGCAAGGTAATGTTGCTTCAACTAATGCAAGAGCAAATACATCTGCGGAGTCCGTAACATACGGTGTACCGCTTACTAGCGCTGATAGCGGAGGATATGACTACAATGTGCCGTTTTGCGGCTCAGATACTTTATAAAGGAGGATAATAAATGATTGACACTGCGGGTTTTAATGATCTCAAAAACTACATCAAAAGACGTGTAGCGTATGCACGATACCTTGTCGGCTCAACCTACTATAAGGTACCGCTGAACAGAGTAGAAATTAAGAGTGATGGAACTGTCAGAGTATGGATATCTATTCTGCCTGGAAGTTCAGTAACAGTTAAACGTGTTGAGCTTTACAGTAATAATGCAGAGCTTTGGATGCATCAAGATTGCTCCATCACAATCGAAACTGGCCAGACAGGTATCCTGTACTGGTTTGATATTAAAGTTACAGAAAAGGAGAATTAAGGTATGTATGAGAGAACCTATTGGCTTGATCATGTCATGAATCCATCCAATGCCTTTAGAGTGACAGACAATGCTGATGGTACAAAGACCATTAAGCGTGCAGGTGCCGTAATGCAGCAGGGCACTCCACAGGATCAGGCACACTTCAACAACCTTGAAGAAGGTATCACCGATGGCCAGATAATGGCATCACTCATGTTCAATGCCATGAGACAGCATATTTGGGATTCTGAAGCCGAGAAGCAAATCAGAGAAGCCAACGATGAAGGTCTCATGCTCATGGAAACAGGAACCAAGAACCTTTCAAACACATTGGCATTTCCATTTAACAACAGCAAACAGACTGTTGCCTTAACCAATGCCAGAGCATCAACAAATTACATCGTCACAATACTTTCTGCTACTGCAGAATCCGGAAATATTGGTGAGGTATTGGTATCTGATCTTCAGACCAACGGATTCAAGCTTGAATTTACAGGAAGCGCAAGCGGTGTGACCGTACGTTACATGGTAACTGGCGGATATTACAACTAAGGAGGAATAACAAATGATCGTTATTGAGAAGAACACAGGTGAAAAGATTCCCTATGAAGTAACTGGCAAAAAGATATGCTTTGATGATGACCTTACAATCAACCTTTCCAAGCGTCAGGAAGACTGGCCGATACACATTGATGTGTGCTTTGGCGCTGATCGTGAGCTTGTTATCGGTGCTGCTGCCGGAAGGAGCTATGTTGCTGAAATCGATATCCCTGCCAGAGAGTATGAGGAAGTTGAAATCGAAGGCGGCGAGGAAGAATCTACAACAATGAATCCACTTCCGCTTGATATGGATAAGGTAACATTGACACTTTGGAGTATAGAATAAGGAGGTACTTATGGCAAATTTTGATTTATCGGCACTTGCTCTTAAAGGAGTATGCCCTAACAATGAGATACTCATGGATAATGTAGGTATGCCTTCCATCATGGTGAAGGTTCCTAAGATGACATATGCACAGGCAGGCCTTGGCTCTTCAAACGCTATAATGCCTGCTTTTATTGTGAATGGCCAGGAGATTGATGAGATCTACATCGGTAAGTATCAGGCATGTGTTCAGAACGGACGTGCTTACTCACTTCCTGGAGTGGATCCTAGAGCAAATGTAACTCTTGATGCAGCTATCGATTATTGTGCAGCCAAGGGTGACGGATGGCATCTCATGACAAATGCTGAATGGGGTGCATTACTCAGATGGTGTGCGGTAAGAGGAATCACACCTATTGGTAATAATAATTATGGCAAGCACAGCTCTGAATCCGTATATACCGGAATTCCTACAACATTTGAAAGTGATGGCAGAACAAGACATATTGCAACCGGTACAGGACCACTCACCTATTACCATGATCAAACACCATCCGGTATTGCTGATCCTTGCGGAAACGTATGGGAATGGGATGGCGGTCTTCGTATAGTTAAGGGCGAAGTCCAGATTCTTGCCAACAACAATGCTGCAGATAGTTCAATATCTCAGGCAGCAACTGGTGCGTCCTGGAAGGCAATCAAGGCATCTGATGGAACCCTCATTGATCCGGATGGATCTGGAACTACAACAGGCTCCGTTAAGATGGACTGGGTAAGCAGTAAGTTACAGTATGCAATCACCATTACTGATGCAAACAGAGGAAATCATGATTGCGATTTCAAGGATATAAATTGTAGCGCAGATATCTCAGATGCTGCGAAGCTTCTCCTGAAATCGTTAGGCTTACTTCCGGATACATCATCTGATTTCACTGGACCTCAGAGATGCTATTTCAATAACAGTGAAAATGAGCGCTGTGTTTTTCGTGGCGGCAGCTGCAGCAGCTCTGCTTACGGGTTCCCTTCCTTCCACGGTGGCAGCCCTCGTTCGACCTCGCACACGGACATCGGGTTCCGCCTCGCCTATGTAAAACTGCCAACTGTCTAACTGTGTACTGAAAGCATCCTGCTAAGGATGCATCTCCCAAAAGTCTTTTCTCCGCCGTAAGGCGGAGCCGATTTTTGAAATTTCAGTATTACGGATTCCGTAATAATATTCCTTTTTCACACAATCGAATATTTTTTGTGTAAAATTCGACTTGTTCGAAAGGGGGTTCATAAGGGGGATGACAGACGAGAAAAGAGATGGTCTATTATTAGAGCAAAAGATCATGGATATGATCGAATATTCTTATATCGTTATGAAGAATTTCCCAAAGTCTGAGAAATTCGCTTTGTGTGCAGACATTAAGCGGATTGAAGACAGCCTTCTCGAACATTGCATAGAAGCCGAAAAGAAATACACAAAGAAAACAACTTTACAGGAAATGGATATAGCCGTAGCGAAGTTAAAAGCTTTTATACGGCTATCCTTTAACCTCAATTTCATCAATATGCATGTATATGAGGTATGGAGCGGTAAAGTTGTGGAGATTGGTAAGATGTTAGGTGGATGGATAAAGACCGTCAATTATCCGTCCAATCAACATAAGGGATAGGCCGAAACGCTGTGTTTATCGTGGCGGCAGCTACAACAACTCTGCTAACGGGTTCCCTTCCTTCAACGGTAACAACCCTCGTTCGAACTCGAACACGGACATCGGGTTCCGCCTCGCTTATCCTTCAAGTCAGATGCTGCATGGTTACGGCTATGCTTCCAGTACAGGGGATTGATAAGGGGTCTGTCTCTTCGTTCTATGTATGGACGGTAAATAAATCATGCGTAAGCCAGTGATCCCATATCTCAGATAATGGCACTTGCGAAAAGCATACTCGGGGAGATAGGGAATATATGGAAAAGCACTCAGGAATCTTTGAACGTTTTGCGACGTTCGATAATCTTTACGACGGGTATCTTTTGGCACGTAAAACAAAGCGTACAAAAGATGGTGTACTCCTATATTCTTCTAACCTGGAGGAAAATATCATAAATGATATGAACCGCCTTCAATGGCATATCTATAAAACAGGAAAACCTCATCCATTCTATGAATACTATCCCAAATTAAGACTCATACATTCGCTGCCTTTTGGGGACAGAGTAGTAAATTGTGCTGCCTATAAGCAGTTGTGGCCAATTTATTCCAAGTCATTTTATGAGCATTCGTATGGTTCCATACCTAACAAGGGTACCGTAAAGGCGGTTGAACAGGTTCAGAAATGGATGAAGATAGTATCAAGCTGCAGTGATTATTCCTGTGACTGGTATATCGGTAAGGCGGATGTTGCTAAATTCTTCTTTCGTATTCCTTTGGAAATACAGCTCCGGGAATTGGGGAGACCACTTAATGATCCGGATATGATGTGGTTCTTGGAGACAGCTATCCGATGTGACGGTAGGCCTTTTGGGTTGCCTCTTGACTGCTACGATTTAACTCAGGCAGAGCTGATATCCGGGATAGGAATGCATGTCGGTTCACTGATATCTCAGACTACTGCAAATGTAGTCATGACACCTCTTGATCACTTTATCAAAAGGGTTCTGATGGTGCCTTATTATGCGAGGTACATGGATGACATGATTATCATGTGTCCGAGCAAGGCTGAAACGTGGGAAGCTCTTGATGAGATCGACAACTTCTTAAACGAGCGTTTAGGATTACAGCTTAACAATAAAACAGCTGTTATTCCACTCGGGAAAAAGGTTGAGTTTGTTGGTCGTAAAGTATCTGTTGAAAAGATAGAACTCCGGAGAAAGACATCTCTGCAGATGAAACAGCATCTAAGGTACATCATGGAGCATTACTCCAGAGGGGAACTGTCTTTTGATTACTGTAATTCAGTAGTAATGTCGTATCTCGGATTGATGAAGCATACCGACAGCTCACAGCTTAAGGAAAAGATACTTAACAACTTTGTTCTTACAAAGGATCCGGAAAGATTAAAAGAAATACGAGAGTATGAATCTTGTTTGTAGCATGACCTCATGGCCATGCTTTTTTTATTGGGGAGGGAATGAGATGGTCCTGATGGGAATCCAGATTACTAACTTAGACAAACCTATAGAACTGTCACCT
>OCTX012252126.1_pt1 | contig 11521 bp, 8 predicted proteins | sample 1539691 | NCBI WGS metagenome assembly OCTX01 (sample SAMN02144231, study PRJEB22623) | gut metagenome | biome: sheep rumen | host: Ovis aries | place: New Zealand | reverse complement strand
GGAACGATGTCATAGCCCTTGTATGTGAACTTGTAGACATCTGTCTTCTGGTTGTCGGAGGCGGAAGGATCAACAGAGATCTGTGTCTGGCCGCCGTCGATACGTGTAGCTACTGCGGGGTCACCGGAAGCGGGTGTGTTGCATCCGGCGATGGCTAAAGCTGCTGCGCCTGCGAGGATAACTGTGAGTAATCTTGTCTTTTTCATTTTGGTTTTCTCCTATTACCTTTTTATTTCTTTTGTTCGTTTTCTTGTTCTTTAATATATTCCGGTGTTCCGCCTGCTCTTACAGGAAGGATCGAGCCGTTAAACTTGTGGTGACTGTCACGTATTCCCTTGTCGTTGAGCTTGAAAAATACGTTCCAGTGGTAGCGGTAGACCGTCGAATCACAATGATACCACTTGTCTCCGATTTTGACGAGAATCCAGTAGTGCGCTGACCATTGGATCGGATAACGCCTTACCATCATGTTCTCGATGCCGGCGCAGTCCAGCAGGATCTTTGTTGTGCAGTAGTATCCGTAGCAGTCGCCGTTATGCTGCGTGAAGCACCTGTAAGCCGCGCCTTCAAAGGTCTGCTTGCCGTGAACTGTCGCATACCAGACGTTGTTGTGCACCCAGTTTACGATGTTCTTGGCTGTCTCACTCTTATTCTTGCCCTTGATCTGCTTCAGGATATCCCTGGCCATCTTGTAAACAGACTTATGGTTCTTGGTATCCCAGCCGCCGCCTGCGCCGTCAGTGCTGTTCTGGTAGCGCGGCTTTATGACATGGACGTATGCAGTCTGTCTGCGGACGTTCCTAGCCGTATCAATGGCTTTGTAAGTGATCTCATAGACGCCTTCTTTTCCGAGCTGGACATTGGAATCGTCTACGTCCACCTTGGGCTCTGCGTCATAGTCGTCTGTGTATGTGACGCCATCGAAATAATCGAGCTGTTCTTCTTCGGAAACACTTACATAGATATCGTGAATACCGTAGAAGAGCGGCGCATTATGGTCGTCCGTCACGTGGAAAGGCACCTCTATGACGGTCGAATTGTCATACCAGTCGGTTACGACGACAGGAACCATATAGTCGCCCGTGTACCGGATCTTGGGCGTGCCGTCCCTGTATTCGACCTTGGCAATGCCGTTAAGGTCGTACAGGCACCCGACGCATTCAGAAGCATCAGGCCACGGAAGACTTGCATACTGTTCCTTCGGAAGCGCGATGCCCTTAGGCGCAGTATGGTCTTCGATCCTTAAAGTTACGTCTTCGACGAAGACTTCACTGTACTTTACCGTGAGCTGATACATAGACGGCACGTCGGTGTCTATCTGTGAGATATCAGTCTCAAATTTCGCATCGTCCGGGCACTTTTTGAAGAAATCTTCAATATGAATGTCCGTGCCCGCTTCGATCACGACTTCGTTTACAAGGTTCTTATTGGCATCTCTGATGGTACATACTACTGATACCACCACGATCATGGCACAATAAACCAAAGATCCAATTTTCGCAATTATCTTATACATAGTCTTTACTCTCTTATTCCTTTAGAAGCAAATTCCTATTATTCCCTAAAGATCATTCACCAATGATCTATCCTTCATTTTCCGGAGGAGGATTATCCGGTTTTGATTCCGCCGGCTTCGGATCCGTTGGTTTCGGTTCTGTCGGCTTCGGAGTGTTTGTGTTGGTCGGCGTCGGGTCCGCCGGTTTCGGCGTAGGTGACGGATCGTCTGTGGCCGGTACCGGAGTAGATGTAATTGTTACTGTCGGCGTTATTCTCGGATCAGTACCCTTGGTCGGCTCCGGCGTTGTCGTGTCTGGCGAGCCTGTCGGACTTCCCGTCGTTGTCGGTGTCACAGATGTCTGGGACGGATCGTCCGATGTCTCCGGCACAGGCGTGGACGTTGGCGTCGGCGATGGTGTCGGTGTGTCCGTCGGCTTATATTCCTTGGAGCCTCCCGCTCTTTCCGGATAGTCGTAACCGTTGAACCTGTGATACTTATCGTCGATCTGCTTGTCGGTGCACATGAACCAGCCGTTGAGCCTGTGGCTGTATCTCGTAGCGTCGCAGTGGTACCACTGGCCGTTGAGCTTTACAAGATTCCAGTAATGGATCGTACCCTTGTTCGCCTTGCGGTGTATCGCCATATTAGGGATGCCGGCAACGTCCAAGAGCATTCTCATGCATGCGTAGTAGACGTAGCAGTCACCGTTATGTCTTGTAAATCCTCTGTAGGCCGCGCCTTCGTAAGTCTGTCTGCCGCGGATCGTCTGGTACCAGATGCTGGTGTTGACGAAATTGAAGATAGCTCTTGCAGTCTCAACGTCGCTGCCCTTCTTCATTCCGTAATCCTTGAAGATCTGCTTTGCGATGTCGTATACATTTCCGCTGTAGCCGGCTTCAGTCTTCTTTTTGGCGCCGGAAAGCTTTACCGTCATGGTCGTGGACGCAACTCTGATATTGCCTACGCTGTCGATTGCCTTGTATAAGATCTCGTATGTTCCGTTCTTGCTGTAATCAACAGCCTCATCATCAACTACGAAATAAGGGGTCTCATCGTAGTCGTCAGTTACCGTTATGCCTTCGAAAAAGTCGACTGCATCAGGATCACCGCTGCATGTAAGCGGATGAACGCCCTTGATAAACGGCGCTGTCTGGTCGTTGATGACATGGAATGGAACGCTTATCTCAGTCGAGTTGTTATACCAGTCCGTGACTACGACGATGAACTCGTAATCACCGGTATTGAGCTTTTTGGGAAGCTCTTCCTTGTACTTGACTTCAGCGATTCCGGAGAGGTCATAAAGGCATCCGACACATTCAGACGCTTCCGGCCATTTGGTCAGCGTGAACTGTGTCTGCGGTATTGCCTCCCCCACAGGACCTGTGTGGTCCTCTATCCTTAATGTTACTTCCTTCTCGAAAACCTTGCCGTAGGATACCTTAAGCCTGTAGACTGCGGGCACATTGACATCGATGCCTGAAACATCGGTAACGAACGCTGCATCTTCAGGGCACTCCTCGAAAAAGTTTTCGATCAGGATCTGGCTGCCGGCTTCAAGAACGACCTCATTTCTGGCGTTCCTGTCCGCCCTATCTATGATCAGATAGGCGACAACAGCCGTAACCACTGAAACGCAGAATAAGACAGCCACAAGACTTGTGGCGACCCTTGATCTGCGCACCCCGGTTTTGGGTGTTTGTTTCTGCTCTTCTTTACTCATGTCTCCTTTTCTCTTTCCTTTTTAATCCCCATTATTTGTTTCTGTATTTTCTGTAGGTTTAGTCGGTTCCGGTTTCGGTTTGGTCGGTTCAGGTTTAGATTCTGTAGGTTCCGTCGGCTTTGTGGGAACCGGAGTATTCGTATTGGTCGGTAAAGGTGTGGGCGAAGGTGAAGGCTCCGCTGAAGTCTGGACCGGTGTAGGCGAAGGTGTATCCGTGGTCGTATTGGCCGGTGTGGGCGAGACCGTAGTTCCTCCGGATGTAGGTTCAGCTGTAGGACCTGCTGTAGGTCCTCCTGTTATTGTCGGATTGTTCGTGATCTCAGGTGAAGGCGAGATCGCAGACGATTCGCCTGTCGGTGTGATATCCGGCTCAGTTGTCGGAGCTATTGTCTCAGTCGGTATCGGCGTCGGTGTATCTGTCGGCTTGAAGTCGGTCGAACCGCCTGCACGTGCAGGATAGAGCTTGCCGTTGAAGTGATGGTACTTGTCATTGATCTGCTTGTCCGTGCACATGAAATAGATCGATCTTCTGTGCTTGAAAACAGTAGCATCGCAGTGATACCACTGGCCGTTAAGCTTTACGAGATTCCAGTAATGGTTGGAGCCGTAGACAGGGTATCTTCTGACCATCATGTTGGGAATGCCCGCAAGATCCAGGAGCATCTTGGAGCATGCATAGTAAACGTAACAGTCGCCCGAACGCCTGGAGAATCCCCTGTAGCAAGCCTTTGCATAAGAAGGTCTTCCGGGAACATGTGCATAGTAGATATGGCTGTGAACCCAGTTGAAGATATTTCTTGCCGTAGCAACGTCATCCTTGCCCCAGAGGCCTGAAAGGACCTTTCTTGCGAGCTGCTTTGCCTTTTCCTTGGTGCCGGCACCGGATCCGCCTGATCCGCCGCCGGAGAGGTCTTCACCGCCGGTTGCTGCCGCTGTAGTCTGAGAAGCAGTCTTAGTTGACTTCGTAAGCTTAAGCTCAGCCTGACGGTATGTGGAATTGCCAGCCTTGTCGATAGCCATGTACTTGATTACATATGTGCCGGGATTCTCATAATCGACCTTGGTATCGTCGATCAGGATGACTGGGTCCTCATCGTAATCGTCAGTTGCTTCGACACCGTCGAAGAAATCAGGCTCCTCATCGTCCATTGAGAACTCAATGTCTTTGACGCCTGTAAGGACAGGTGCTGTGCGGTCGTCGATTACCGTAAACGGAACGCCGATCCTGGCCGTGTTGCCGTAAACGTCTGTTACGAGAACAGGAACGTTATAATCGCCGCCTTCCTTGAAGACGGGCTCTTCTTCGTATTCGATCTTTGCGATGCCGGAAAGGTCATAAAGATAGCCTACGCAGTCAGCTGCCTCAGGAGCCTTCCATGTCGTGTAAAGGGACTTGGGAAGAGCGATGCCCTTTGGAGCTGTGTGGTCTTCGATCCTTAAGACGACATCCTTTTCGAAGGCTTCGTCATAGAAGACCTTGAGCTGGTATACTGCAGGCTCAGTCGTATCGATATTGGAAACATCGGTTACAAAGCGCGCGTCGGAAGGACAGGACTCAAAGAAATCCTGAATCCTTATCTGATTTCCAGCCTCGATTACTGCCTCGTGCTTTAAGTTTCTGTTAGCGTCACGGATCGTGAAGATAACAGATACCGCAACGATAGCGGCACAGTAAACGAACGCACCGATTTTCCCAATAGTTTTGAACATATTTATTATAATTTAAGACGCGCGCGTAATTGTCAAGAAATATTTATAACAAGTCTGCGCGGGATAATTTGCTGTTAGTTGGTACTTTTGTCGGCTAAGGTCAGCCTTCCTCTGAATCCGTCGGGTCAGAAGCCGGCGGCGGAGTCACGGGCGTGGGCGAAGGAGCCTCAGTGTCCTGAGGCACAGGTGTCGGTGAGGGCGAAGGCGCTGGCGCTTCCGTATCCTGAGGTACAGGCGTGGGCGAAGGAGTGACCTCTCCGGAGGACTCCGTAGGCTTGGGCTGCGTCTCAGTAGGAACTGCCGTGACCTCACCTGTAGGTGCAGCCGTCGGTGTGGGAGAAGGTGTTACCTCCTCTGAAGGCGTAGGCGTTATCTCCTCCGTAGGCGTCGGTGAAGCCAGGAAATCCTTCGAGCCTCCTGCACGCGGCGGATAGAGCTTGCCGTTGAACTTGTGATATCTGTCGTTGATCTGGGCGTCGGTGCACATGAACCATACTCCGGGGTGGTCCTTATAACCTTCCGTAGCATCGCAGTGGTACCATTCGCCGTTTAGCTTAACCAAAAGCCAGAAATGGACCTTGCCGTTAAGCTTCGGATAACGGTCGACTCTCATATTGTCGATCCCTGCGATATCAAGGAGCATCTTGCAGCAGGAATAGTAAACATAGCAGTCGCCGCTCTTCTTGGTAAATCCTCTGTAGGCGGCATGTTCATAGACACGCTTGCCCGAAAGGAGCCTGAAATAGAAATTGTCATGAACCCAGTTGAAAATATTTCTTGCCGTGGCAACGTCATCTTTGCCCCAAAGGCCTGACATTACTTTCTTTGCGAGCGCATAAGGATCACCGTCGCCTACATGGTAGGTGCCGTTGTCGCTGCCCGTCTTAGCCTTTGTCGTAACCGCAGGGAGCTTTACGTTGATCATGACAGGGACAGAGCTCTCGTTGCCTGCCTTGTCCCTTGCCCTGTAAATGACCGTATATGTACCGGTCTTAGTGTAATCGACCTGAGAATCGTCAGCCGTAACAGCAGGATCAGGATCGTAATCGTCCTTTGCCGTAACGCCTTCGTAGAAATCGACAGCGTCAGGATTGCCTTCGACTTCCAGGTCGTGGGTGCCGCTGATAACAGGCGGAGTCACGTCGTTAATGACCGTGAACGGCACTTTTATCTCCGCCACATTTCCATAGACATCCGTGATCAGGACCGGCACTTCAAAGTCGCCGCCTGCTGTAAATGCAGGTTCGCCGTCCTTGTATTCGATTTTCGCGATGCCGGAAAAATCATAGACATCCGAGACACACTCAGAAGCTTCAGGCATCTTCCAGTTCATGTAGACAGTCTTGGCTACAGGATTTGCCGTAGGCGGTGTGTGGTCTTCGATCCTCAAAACAACATCAGCTGTCTTCTTCCCGTAACGGATCCTCAGCTGATAGACAGCCGGCTCGTTCGTGTTGATTTCTGAAACGTCAGTCAGGAACTCACTGTCGGCCGGAGTGTTCTCAAAAAAGACATCGATCGAGATAGGCGTGCCTACCTCGATCGTTACATCATTCTTGAGAGAGTAAAGGGTGTCGCATGCTGCAAAGATGGCGGCCGTACAAAGCGCCACGATGCAAACGACGATGCTCAATACCTTTCTTTTCATTCCCCGTTTCCAAATCCCATTCTTTTGTTTAATCCCCATTTTTGACGGAAATCAGCCGTCCTTCTTGTACGGGAAACCTGATTTGATCTTCCCGCTATATACATCTATATACTTCTGAACCGATTTTGTCGAGCGTTCAGGATATTTTGACTTCTCGAAAGTATGATCTGAAGGAGCTGCAATGATTTCCTTATCTGTCATCATAAATGTGAAGTACTTCTTTGATGTACCGTCGAAATACTTCTGTGCATCGCAGTGATACCACTCACCGTTGAGCTTGACCAGACACCAGTAATGGTAGTTAGGATGCGCCCTGGATACCTTTCTTACCACGCAGATATTCTCGATTCCTTCGGCATCGAGCATAGCTTTGCAGACAGCCCATGTACCGTAGCATGAAGAATATCTCTTGGTGAAAGTATTGATCGCTGCTACAGCCCAGTTGCTGTACTGGGGAGTATGCAGAACGAATCTGATGTTATTGTGTACCCAGTAGAAGATCTTCATAGCCTTAACGACATCAGTATCGCTGGACTTAAGGATCTTCTTGTTGATATCCGCAGCCATCTTTCTGGCCTTCTCCTCGTATGCACGGATCTCAGCGGAAGACTCACTGCCTCTGCCTGTGATAACCACGTGAACCTGAACTGTAACCTCAGTAACGTTGCCTACATCATCAGTAGCCCTGTAGATAAGATCGTAATCTCCTACCTTCTTAAGATCCACCTGTGAATTGTCGATCTCAAGAGTAGGATTAACCGCGTAATTATCTGTTACGATAATTCCTTCTCTATAAGCAATGGTCTCAACCTTGCCTGCCACTACGTCAAAATCATGGGTACCGAAGATCATAGGAGGCTCTGTATCCTTGATTACACGGAAAGGAACATCGACAACGGAATAGTTGCCGTTTGCATCAGTAAGCCTTACGCCGATAGAGTAATCGCCGCCCTGTGTAAGATCAGGCTCGCCCTTGTCATAAGAAAGGGATACGGCAGTAAGATCAAAGATATCGGTGATAAGTTCTTCCGGTGCGGGCGCTTTGCCGGCGTACATCCTGTAAGGAACTGCCTTGCCGGTGGGCGCTGTACGGTCAACAATGCTCAAAGCCGAATGAACGACATGTCCGCCGCAGTCGATAGCGATATCGTAAGTCTGCAAAAGACCGGGATCGATCTGATCTACCGCGGTAATGAACTTTGTATTCGGCGGGATAACAGTAAAAAAGCTATCGAGTGTGATCGGATGACCATACTCGATGCTTACTTCCTTGATAACGCAGTTTTCGATGTTATTGATCGTCCGATTATAGAGATAATAACAGCCTGCAACACCTAACAAGGCTCCTGCGATAAGCGGAAGAACCACTATTCCCAAAAACCTTGCTACGTTAAACTTATATTTTTTTGCTGTCCTCGTCATGATAAGTCAGTTGAGAAATAAGTAATGGCAGATACAACACCCTTCTCATCAATATCAAACTGGATGAATGATGTTCCCTTAAAGTATTTAAGGAATGTATCTTCCTGCTCACCAGGCTCACCATAAGCTGCCTTAACCTGGTCAACTGTGTTTCCGATGTAAACGCCCTCAGCTGTAGCTACTGTGTCATCGCAAAGCATAACGTACATAACCTTAGCTTCGCCTGAGTTGTCATCCATAGGATGTGAAACTACCTGGAAGGAACCGCCCTTGAAAACGTAAACGTAGTCGAGACCCTGACCTGCGCAGGAAGCCTGCTGTGTCATTTCGTACTCGTTCTTATCGAACTTGCTGTCATCAAATGCTGCGCTGCAGATAATATCAACGCCCTTGTATGTGAACTTGAAGTTGCCGCTTGCAGCGTTCTTGTCGATATCTGCTACTTTGATCGTCTCGCCGTTGCCGGGACCAACCTGGCTCTGGGTAGAGATAACGTTGATATCAGAAGATACCGGCTGAGGTGCATTATTGCATGCACAAAGTGTTGCTCCAGCGATACTTAAGCCCATCATAAGTGCTGCGACTTTAGTAAATTTCATGTCTTAAAAATCCTCCATATTGTGGTACGTGTAAACGCCTAGATAATAATACACTATGAATTTCACACGCATATGACAAAAATAAGTGAAAATGGCGGAAAAAATTACTCTAAAATGACAAAATAAATTAAGAAACCGTAAAGATCACTTCTCAATAGCGTTGGCACCGTAGCTTATGAGCTTGCCGTATTTCTCGATCTCAGCGAGCTGGTCTTCCCTCATCCAGTTGTAGAAGGCGATGTCCTTTTCGTACTCTTTAGAGACTTCCGGAATGGTCCTGTAGTCAGTCAGGGCGTAGTTATCCATAAGATATTTGCCGAAAAATACGCTAAGCTTCTCAGCACCGTAGATATTGAGGTGCTGGCCTTTGTCGTAGGTATCCTTGGTCATATCAAGGTCCATATCTTTCCTATAATCATTGAAATTGATATATGTGAGGCCGTACTTTGCAGCATATTCTTCGACGTTCTTGTCCCACTGCTTAAACCACCCGTATTCGATAGGGGCACGTACGAGAAGGAGCGTGATGCCCTTTTCTTCGCACAGGAGCCTTATCTGGTCGAGATAATACATGGAATAATCGTCAAACTTGTAGCTGATCCTCGGCATCGGCTTCGGGAGAATTCCCTGCGGATCTACGTCGCAGCGCATATAGTAGCCGTTGTGGGATGTGATGTCCTTGGAGAACAAATGCTCAAAATCAGACTTATGGAGGTTGTTCCACCTGTCATGGTATCTCAGGATCGGGAAAACATAAGATAGGAATGTCTCCTCCGGTCTCATGGAAGCATTGATCGCATCGACCTTGTCCTTCGACCATCTCATACCGTCCAGAGTCATTCTGTTATAAGCCTCTTCACGCTTCGGAGACTCATTCTGCATGTTGTGGATAGACACGACAACAACCTTGGGAGTCTCAGTCCTCAAGGCATCCTTCAGAAGATAATAGGACTGCCAGATATACTGCTGACCTGAGCCTCTGATATAAGATGAAATACCATATTCCTCGTACATCTTAATAGGCGAAAAGTTCTCATACGCGTCACAGTCACCGAAGATCAGTACGTCGTGAGGAACCTTCTCCTTGTAGTACTCCTCAGTGAAGGAGCCCTCGATAACGCCCACCTGGTACTTGGGCATGAAAAGCCTTTGCACAAGCCAGAAAATCCCAAAAGACAGCGCCAGTAAGACCAGCGCCGTTATTATCTTCTTAACCTTTGTGCTTTCTTTTTTTGCCATTACATTGCCTTTTTAAGACGGCGGAAGTCACCTAAAGCCTTCCAGCCGATCTTAATGATCTTCTTGATATTGATGGAGTTTGTACCACCCTGACGGGGTCTGAATGTGACCTCGCGGAAAGCGTGCTCCTCACCGTAGTGTACAAAATATGTTGTCATCATGATGTTCGGCAGGTTGTAATCCTTGTCGAGCTTGGGAAGGTATTTTGCAACAGTCTTCGCGTCCATAAGACGGAAAGGAGCGTTCGCATCCGGTACCTTCACCTTGAAATAGAGCTTTAAGAGGAAGCATACGACCTTCTCGACAAAAGCTCTGTCCTTGCCGTCGCCTCTTACGACTCTGTGGCCGAAGATGCCCTTGTAGCCGTGACGCATCTGCCAGAAAGCATCGAATTCCTCAGGCAGTGTCTGTCCGTCGGAGTCAGTCTGGAAGATAAAATCAGCTCCCTGCTTGATAGCATAATCGTAAAGAGCGATTACCTTGGGACCGTGCTGCTTGCCTGTGTCGGATAAGATCTCAAGCTGGGGATGATCTTTCTGGAAATTCTCGAGGAGCTCGTGAGTCCTGTCCTGGCTTCCGCTGTCTGCAATGACAAGTCTCGAAGCCGGATCCTTGCCTTCAAGGACCGGATACCAGGAAGTAACAACGTCAAGGATGTTGTCCTCTTCGTTATATGCCGGCATTACAACATATAAAATGTCCATGATCTTACTCCTCCGTTATATTCTTTCTCTCAGCGATAAAGTAGCGCGGGCGCTTCTTCGTCTCGAGATAGATCTTGCCGATATATTCACCGATTACGCCAAGGCTGATCATCTGGATGCCTGAGACAAAGCAGATGATGCATGTCGTGGAAGCCCAGCCGTCAACATAATTGCCTGAGATAACTGATACCAGTACGTAAATGATTCCGATAAAGCTTAAAAGAGCAACGATAAGTCCGAAGCCTGTGATGAGTCTCAAAGGTCTTACGGAGAAGGATGTGATGCCGTCGATCGCAAGAGACAGCATTTTCGACAACGGATAATGAGTCGTACCTGCTTCGCGCTCGGCTCTGGAATAGTAGACAAAAGACTGCTTGAATCCGAGCTGCGGGATAATGCCTCTCAAGAAAAGATTTACTTCGCCGTAGCCTTCAAGAGCGTTAAGAACTCTTGCGCTCATGAGTCTGTAGTCAGCGTGGTCGGGAATGATGTCAACGCCCATGCCGCGGAGCACCTTATAGTAAGACTGTGCTGTAGTCCTCTTGAACCAGGAGTCTGTAGTCCTGTCATTTCTGACGCCGTAAACGATCTCACTGCCCTTGGCATATTCATCGACCATCTCAGTGATCGCATTGATATCGTCCTGGCCGTCACAGTCCATGGAGATCGTGATGTCAGCGTATTTCTTAGCTTCCATGAGGCCTGCGATAAGAGCGTTCTGGTGGCCTCTGTTACGGGAAAGGGAGATAGCGCAGTATTCTTCACTCTCTTCGCAAAGAGATGTAAGGATATCCCATGTAGTGTCCTTGCTGCCGTCGTTGACGAACATAACACGGCTCTTACTGCTGATCTTTCCTGCTTCGATCAGCTCATCCAATTTGCCCTTGAACTTGCCGCTCGTAAGCGGTAAGACCTGCTCTTCGTTGTAGCACGGAATAACAAGATAAAGTACCGGCGCCATCATAAACTCCCAAACTTTTT